>DGYMJ06203__coassemble_6603_pt1 | contig 3507 bp, 4 predicted proteins | sample DGYMJ06203__metabat2_low_PE_040 | metagenome-assembled genome bin DGYMJ06203 | reverse complement strand
CTACCTTGTCCCTGCCGTCCCTTATCATGCTCCGCAAGGCTGTGAAACCCAAACTGCTGGCGCTGTTCATTGGCGTTTGTGCGGTTGGCATTATTTTGGTCGGCTATCTGTTCAATGCGTTTCAATTCATTTTGATTTAATTTAAGGAGGTCATTCACAATGGGATTGTTTGGTAAGAAGAAAGAGGAAAAAAGTTGTTGCTGTGGCGATAGTTGCACACCTGAAAAGATGGCGCAGGCAGAAGCCGCAAAAACAACTGCCGGGGTCAAAGTGCTGGGGTCTGGCTGTGCGAAGTGCCATGCGTTGGAAGATGCCACCAAAGCGGCGCTCGCGGAACTGAATATGGACACGACCATAGACCATGTAACAGACTTCTCGCAGATCGCCGCCTTTGGCGTGATGACCACCCCTGCCCTTGTGGTAGATGGCAAGGTCGTGTCCTATGGCAAGGTTTTGAAAAAAGATGAGGTAAAAGCCCTCATTCAGAAGGTCAGGGGATGACGTATGGGTCAAAAACCCAAGGTGGCGTTTATCTGCGTCCACAATTCCTGCCGGAGCCAAATCGCCGAGGCACTCGGAAAGTATCTGGCCTCCGATGTATTTGAAAGTTACTCCGCTGGCACGGAGACTGTGCCGCAGATCAACCAGGACGCAGTTCGGCTGATAAAACAACTCTATGGTATTGACATGGAGCAGACGCAATATAGCAAATTGCTGAACGAACTTCCGCCCGTAGACATTGTCATAACGATGGGGTGCAATGTGGCCTGCCCCTATCTGCCCTGCAAGCACCGGGAGGATTGGGGGCTTGACGATCCGAGCGGTTCCGGGGATGCGGCATTTATACAGACAATCAAACAAATTTATAACAATGTATTAAATCTCAAGAACCGCTTGCAAATGGGTGATAAGGGTATAGAACGACATCACACCTCAGAGGAACTGTAAGCGGACTTGGAATGAGTAGAGGAACAGCCCCCCGGAAATCATCCGGGGGGCTGTTCCTTTTCTCTAATCCTAGGCCGGGGCCAGAGACCTGACCAGGGCCCGGCCCAGCACCACGCCGGCCAGGCACAGGGCCACGCTGGCCAGCACATAGCCGCCGCCTTTCAGCCACTGCCCGCTCTCCAGCAGGCCCACCGCCTCCAGCGAAAAGGTGGAAAAGGTGGTGAAGCCGCCGCACACGCCGGTCTTGAGGAAGAGCACGGCGGGGGCGGGGAGGGCGGAGCGCTCCGCCAGGGCGGCAATGGCCCCGATGGCCGCCGCCCCCAGGAAGTTGGTGAGCAGGGTGGCGAAGGGAAAGGCGGCGGGAAAGGGGGCCAGGCTCAGCAGCCACCGCCCCGCGGCCCCCAGGCCGCCCCCCAGGGCCACCAGCAGAAGGTTGGTCAGCACGGCTCGTCCGCTTCCTCCCGCTCAAAGATCAGATCCAGCCACTGGGGAATGCCAGATCCCATATACTCCATGGGCACATATCCCACATAGCGCCAGCCGTCCCGGGCCCGGGCGTCGATGACCTCCCGGTGCCGGCAGTCGCTGTTGTCAAACATAAAGCCGCTTATTTTGATGGACTCGTACTCGTAGCGGTACATGGCTGTCTCCTCAGCACAGGCCGTAGCCGGCGGGCACCTTGTCGTCCAGCATGATCAGGTGGAGCTTCTCGGAGCCGTCGGGCTCCTCCTTCACGGCGGAGATGAGCATGCCGTTGGACTCCAGGCCCATCATCTTGCGGGGGGCCAGGTTGGTGCAGGCCACCACGGTCTTGCCCACCAGCTCCTCGGGCTCATAGTACTCGTGGATGCCGGAGAGGATCTGCCGGGGCTTGCCCTCGCCGCAGTCCAGGGTGAAGCAGAGCAGCTTCTTGCTCTTCTTCACCGCCTCGCAGGCCAGAATCTTGGCGGTGACGAAGTGAACCTTGTTGAAGTCGTCGATGGTGATATACTCGGGGGCCTTCTCCTCCGCGGCGGGGGCGGCGGCCTGGGCGTGCAGCTCCTCCAATGCTTTCAGCTCCTTTTCCATGTCGATGCGGGGGAACAGGTTCTCCCCCTTGCTCACGGACGCGCCGGTGGGGAGCAGGCCCCACTGCCCGGCGGACTCCCAGGTGCGCAGGCCCTCGTCCGCGCCGATCTGGGCGAAGATCTTCTCGCAGGTGGCGGGCATGAAGGGGGTGAGCAGTACGGCGGACAGCCGCACGCACTCCAGCAGGTTGTACAGCACGTGGGCCAGCCGGGGCTTCTGGCTCTCGTCCTTGGCCAGCAGCCAGGGCTTGTTCTCGTCGATATACTTGTTGGCCCGGCCGATGAGCTTGAACACCTCCGCCAGGGCGTTCTGGAAGGCGTACTGCTCCATCTGCTCCTCATAGGCGTCCCGCAGGCGGGCGGCCTGGAGCACCAGCTCCGCGTCGAACTTCCGGGGGTCGTCCTCCGGGAAGCTCATGGCCACGCCGAAGGTGCCCTTGGACTGGGCCACCATGCCGGCCAGATCCCGCTCGTCCTCCGTGGCGCCGCTGCCCTCGGGCAGGTGCTCTCCGAAGTACTTGCCCACCATGGCGGTGGTGCGGCTCACCAGGTTGCCCAGGTCGTTGGCCAGGTCGGTGTTGATGGTCTGGATCAGCAGCTCGTTGGAGAAGTTGCCGTCGGTGCCGAAGGGGAAGGTGCGCAGCAGGAAGAAGCGCAGGGCGTCCACGCCGAAGCGCCCGGCCAGCACGTAGGGGTCCACCACGTTGCCCTTGGACTTGCTCATCTTGCCGCCGTCCAGCAGGAGCCAGCCGTGGCCGAACACCTTCTTGGGCAGGGGCAGGCCCAGGCTCATGCAGAAGGCGGGCCAGATGATGGAGTGGAACCGGACGATCTCCTTGCCCACAAAGTGGACGTCGGCGGGCCAGTACTTGTCGTAGTCATGATACTTGTCGTTCATGAAGCCCAGGGCGGTCATGTAGTTGAACAGGGCGTCCACCCACACGTACACCACGTGGCCGGGGTCGAAGTCCACCGGCACACCCCAGGTGAAGGAGGTGCGGGAGACGCACAGATCCTCCAGGCCGGGCTTGATGAAGTTGTTCACCATCTCGTTGACCCGGCTGCGGGGCTCCAGGAAGTCGGTGTTCTCCAGCAGATCCTGGATTTTATCGGCGTACTTGGACAGGCGGAAGAAGTAGGCCTCCTCCTCCGCGTCCACCACCGGGCGGCCGCAGTCGGGGCAGCAGCCGTCCTTCAGCTGGGACTCCGTCCAGAAGGACTCGCAGGGCTTGCAGTACTTGCCCACATACTTGCCCTTGTAGATGTCACCGTTGTCGTACATGGCCTTGAAGATCTTCTGGATGGCGGAGACATGGTAGTCGTCGGTGGTGCGGATGAACCGGTCGTTGGAGATGTTCATCAGCTTCCACAGGTCCAGCACCCCCTTCTCCCCGGTGACGATGCGGTCCACGAACTCCTGGGGGGTGACGCCGGCCTCCTTGGCCTTGTCCTCGATCTTCTGGCCGTGCTCGTCGGTGCCGGTGAGGAACAT
>DGYMJ06203__coassemble_5140_pt1 | contig 4211 bp, 4 predicted proteins | sample DGYMJ06203__metabat2_low_PE_040 | metagenome-assembled genome bin DGYMJ06203 | reverse complement strand
CTTTATCGGCAAAATTGATTAAATGACACCAATATTTTTAACTATGTGATACCGGCGACGCGGCGCCGGAGGTGGACAAGCTCCGGGCTCTGGCCCGGGAGTTCGGCATCACGGTGGACGAGCTCCTCTCCGAGGAAGCGCCCAGGGAGCCGGAGCAGGCCCCGCCGCCCCCGCCGCCCCGGCATTCGCCCACGGCTGGCTGTCTGGGCCGCATGGTGAGCCGGTGGGGCTGGCTGGCCGGGGTGTACATCGCCCTCAGCGGGCTGGGGGTGGCCCTGGTGGGCGGCCTGGCCCGGTTCGCCTTCTCCCAGATGTTCCGGATGGTGTCCGCCGGGTGGGGCGCCATGGATCCCTTCGGCTCCGGCGGGTGGGAGGTCATCCTCCCCGACGGCACGGTCACATCCGGCGGCATGGGCGGCGTCTCCTCCATGGGGCAGGCCTTTGTCACCATCGCCACCGTCATCCTGGCGGTGGGGCTGGTCATCACCCTGGCCGGGGTGGTGCTGGCGGTGGTGCTCTACCGGAAGGGCCGGAAAAACGGCTGACCCGGCGTCCTCACAATACAAAAGCCGCAGGTCTGAAAATTCAGGCTTGCGGCTTTTTGCCGCCTGTATTATAATAGGCCAAGTCATGTGTCAAGACACCTGTAAAGGGAGAGAGATTATGGGAAGCGTCAAGGAGTTCTGCAAACGGAAAAATATTGTCATCTCGGCCAGGCGGTACGGGGTGGACGCCCTGGGGGCCATGGCCCAGGGGCTGTTCTGCTCCCTGCTCATCGGCACCATCCTCAACACCCTGGGCACCCAGCTGGGCCTGCCTTTTCTGGTGACGGTGGGGGGTTACGCCTCCGCCATGAGCGGCGCGGCCATGGCGGTGGCCATCGGCTACGCCCTCCAGGCCCCGCCCCTGGTGCTCTTCTCCCTGGTGACGGTGGGCTACGCCGCCAATGAGCTGGGCTCCACCACCCTCTCCGGCGGCAGCGGGGCCGGCGGCCCCCTGGCGGTGCTCTTCATCGCCGTCATCGCCGCCGAGCTGGGCAAGGCCGTGTCCAAGGAGACCAAGGTCGACATCCTGGTCACCCCCCTGGTGACCATCTTAGTGGGGGTGGGCCTGTCCGCCCTGTGGGCCCCGGCCATCGGCACCGCCGCCTCCGCCGTGGGGGACTTCGTCCGCTGGGCCACCGTGCTCCAGCCCTTCTGGATGGGCATCCTGGTGTCGGTGGTCATTGGCATCGCCCTCACCCTGCCCATCTCCTCCGCGGCCATCTGCGCCGCCATCGGCCTCACCGGCCTGGCCGGCGGGGCGGCGGTGGCGGGCTGCTGCGCCAACATGGTGGGCTTCGCCGTCCTCTCCTTCAAGGAAAACCGCTGGGGCGGCCTGGTGAGCCAGGGCCTGGGCACCTCCATGCTCCAGATGGGCAACATCGTCAAGAACCCCCGCATCTGGCTGCCCGCCATCCTCACCTCCGCCGTCACCGGCCCCCTGGCCACCTGCGTGTTCCGGCTGGAGATGAACGACCCGGCCTCCGCCGTGGCCTCCGGCATGGGCACCTGCGGCATGGTGGGCCCCATCGGCGTCTACGCCGGGTGGGTTAACGACGTAGCCACCGGCGTCAAGGCCGCCATCACCGGCTTTGACTGGCTGGGGCTGGTGCTCATCTGCTTTGTTCTCCCCGCCGTCCTCACCTGGCTGTTCGGCCTGTTCTTCCGGAAGATCGGCTGGATCAGGGAGGGAGATCTCACCTTGGAGTAGGGGCGTTTCCGAAAAGCGGCGGGGGCAAGCCCCCGCCCTACAGGGTATATCAACATGCGCACGGTGACTGCCGTGCGCATGTTTTTGCGGGGAAATTGACAGATCCGGCCCCGCTGTGTTGTTATAGAGGTGAAGGGGGTGAGGGCCGTGGAAAGCCAGCGGGCGGAATATCTGGTACACACCTACGCCGACGCCATCCTCCGCATCGGCCACACCTGGCTGGGAGATCTGGACGACGCCAAGGACATCTGCCAGACGGTGCTCATCGGCCTGCTGGAGGACGGCAGGACATTCCCCGATGTGGGACAGGAGCGGGCATGGGTGGTGCGGTGCACCGTCAACGCCTGCAAGAACTGGAAGAAGAGCGCCTGGTTCCGCCGCCGGGCGCCCCTGGAGGAGGGCCTGCACCTGAGCGCGGAGATGCCGGAGCCGGGGGAGAGCCCCCTGCTGGAGCAGGTGAACGCCCTGCCCCCCAAGTACCGGCAGGTGCTCTACCTGCGGTATTATGAGGGATACCAGGTGAAGGAGATCGCGGAGCTGCTGGGCCAGAGCCCCGCCCTGGTGAGCACCCACCTGGCCCGGGCGAGAGCAAAGCTGCGGGAGCGGCTGGAAGGGAGCTGTTACGATGGATAACCGCTATCGGGAAGAGCTGGATCGGATCCGGCTGACGGAGGAGAGCAAGGGGGCGCTGGCCGCCGCCCTGGCGGCGCGCCGGAGCGCGCCGGAGAGGCGGAGCCGCCGGGCCCCCCTGCGGCGGCTGGCCGCCCTGGCGGCCTGTGTGTGCCTGGTACTGGGGCTGATGAACTACCCGGCGATAGCCGCCGGGGCGGAGCGGGTGTTCCGCTATATCCTCGGCGTGGGGGCTGCGGAGACAAACGCATCCCTGCTGGTGCAGGGGGAGGGGATCAGCCACGGGGACGGGGACTTCCTCTACCTCATCGACGGGGCCTATCAGCGGGACGGAGTGCTCACCGTACCCCTGGACGTAGTGTCCCGGGAGGAGAGTCCCGACAGGGAGGAGGCCATGCGCTACCGCCTCACCGTGTACGACGCCGAGGGGGAACGGCTGCCCCAGGTGTACCGCTGGGACGGGGAGCTCCGGGAGTTCCGGGGCGCAGAGACTGTAAGGTTCCAGCCGCTGGACGCGTACTCCAACTGGCTGGCCTGGACTTGGCTGCCCCAGGGCTATGCGGGCGCCGCCAGCAATTGCTTCCTGATGGGGACAGAAGGGAGCGCCGGGGGGCCCTATACCTTTGACGTGGATCTCTACATCACAGGCAGGGGTTGGCAGCGCACCGTGTGGAAGGGCGGCACACTGGAGCTGGACACCCCCCAGGCCGTGGAGGCCACCGAGGCCAGCCGCACCTTTGCCGAGGGCACCGTCACCGCCCTGGTGGGGGCAGACGGGCGCAGCGTGTCCTTCTACGGGGAGCTGGCCCCCCAGCTGGCCGCCCGGGGGGAGGAACTCTACCAGCTGGTCATCCCTGCGGTGTGGTTTGTGGACGAGGCGGGCAACCGCTGGGAGAGCAATCTGCTCGACTGGACTTTGGCGGAGGAGTACTGGCCGGAGTTCCGGCTGGCGGAGCAGACGGAGGGGGAGATCGTAGCCATCGAGGTGAACGAAGTATACTTCAACATCGTCCGCACCGACCAGCCCCAGGACAGTCCCCAGCGCCAATATATGCCGGATTACAACGACCTGGGCTGGGTCATTGATCTGACCTGAACTGTAGATGCAAAACCCGCGAAGGGAATTCCCTTCGCGGGTGAGGCTGTCAATAAAACCTCCAGTCGAAGGATTCGGAGGGAAGGATAGTGTGAAAGGGAACCGTCAGGGTTCCCTTTCGCGTTGGATCAAACAACTTTTTGAAACTTTTTTGAAGTTTCAAAAAGTTCAGCAGCCTGTCGAAAAGACTTTTTCGACAGGCTGAACCCGCGAAGGGAGAGTTCCCTTCGCGGTTTTTTGCGCTCCGGCGGCGGTCAGGAGATGGCCTCGGCCCCCACCGTATAGCTCCAGGTGCCGTCGGCGTCCTGGACGGCGGTGCAGTCGGAGAAGAGATAGGCCCCTAGGCCGGAGGCCCACTTTTGGGCGGTAAAGCCCTCCTCCGCGCTGCCGGTCAAGGAGAAGAGGCAGCCGTTCTCCCAGCGGTAGAGGGCAACGCTGTCCTCCTGTCCCTCCGCCGGTTCGGTCATGGGGGTGAGGTAGCCCGCCTCCCAGAGCTCCTCCAGGGTGCCGGTGACGGGCATCAGGCCGTGGGCATTGCCGAACACCCAGGCCAGGGCGGATTTCTCGCTCTCGGTCAGGTCGGTGAGGCCGGAGAAGTCCACCCCCAGCTCCTCCAGGCCGGTGTTGAGGCCGGGATCCACCTCCCACAGATCCTCCAGCACCTGGAGGTAGAGGCCGCAGCGGTCGTCCCGCTCCGTCCGGGTGTGCTCCACGGCGGTGACGCCGCCGAACT
>DGYMJ06203__coassemble_3460_pt1 | contig 5588 bp, 9 predicted proteins | sample DGYMJ06203__metabat2_low_PE_040 | metagenome-assembled genome bin DGYMJ06203 | reverse complement strand
CTGTTTTGTGGTCATTCTTTAGCTTCCCCCTATGTGGTGAAGTGGTTTCCCCTGTTCATGTACTTCTGGCCCCCGCCTATAAAAAAGGCGGGGGCCAGAAATGTATCAGGCGGCGCTTTTACTGACCTTAACACAGGCCGCCGGATTCCATGCGGCATCTACCACAGTCAGCGCCCGCAGGTTGATAGACGCGCTCATGAAGCCGCTGGAGCGGTCGGACTCGACGGCCAGCGGAGCGGCAAAACGCACATACAACTCCTTCGGGTCAACGATAAACACCGTATCAGCCGGAACGTGCTCAGAAATCACAATCTGTTTCTGCATGAAGCTGGAGGCTCCTTCTGCCAGGTTATACGCATACTCGTTTGTGCCCTTCATCAAGCCGAAGGTCTGGTAGGCGCTGGCCGCGCTGCACAGCATAATCGCGTTTCTGGCGTACTTCTGAGGCAGAAGGGACAGGCCGGAAGCCACTAGGGCGGCCGTCAGGGCGGTATCTTCCACCGCATTTACATCATCCGTCCAGGTCAGGCCCGTGAGCCCCTTCGGCTGGCCCGTTCCGGTTCCGCTGATAAAAGACTTCTCCAACGCTTCCACCACCTCAGCAGAAATTACCTGGCCCATGGTTTCCATGAAGTTCCCCGCGCTCATGGCTTCCACCGAGGCGGACACGGTCATGGTACGCAGCAGCTCCCAGCCGCCCAACTCCAGCTTGCCCAGTGTGCCCTCCTTGCCGGTAGTCGCGGCGTTCTCGGTGTGCCAGTCGGCGGAGGTATTGGTGATCGTGGGAATATAGATTTTCCCGGCGCCGCTCTGGTTGATAACGGTCGCCCGATGCAGCAGGTCAGAATACTTCTCGCTCGTGATAATCTTGTTGTAAATCTCGGTAGGTAATACGGCCCCAGCCCCGGACAGGTTGAGGGCTCGCAGCTCCTCCTCGGTCATGTTCTTCGTGGTGCCGGTGCTCACATATTTCTGAAACGCGCGGATCTCCACGCCATTGTTATCGTTCATGTTCTTTCTTTCCTCCTCGCCAAAAGTTCGGATTACTCTGCCGCCGCCAGCAGCAATCTGCTCCCGGAGCTTTCTCCGTTTTTCCGCCAGCTGTAACCCTTCCGTTCTGATCTTGCGGAGCTGCTCCAGGTTTTCAACCGCCGACCGCTTTCCTATGCTGGAGCTGTTCCAGAAGTCGCGTAGCTCTCCAAAGCGGGAAATCGATTCCCTGCTCCATGCTGCTTTGCCCCAACCGCTCATTTCTTGAATGAGTGCGTCAGCCTCACCCCTAATGCGCTGCACCTCCATCGCCTCCATGGCGCGCCGGTCAGCCTCGGCTAGCGGCTCAAAGCGGCCCCGCGCGCTAACCTTGGTCTGCTCATAGGCGGGGAAGGAGACAAGGGACACGTCGAGCACCCGCTCGATATGCGTGACCCGGCGTGTTCGGGTCTGTGCGTCCCACTCGTCCCCCTCCGGGGCCACGATGAAGGCAAAGGACATCTTGTCCACCAGGCCGCTTTTCACATCCTGGTAAAGCCCTCGGGCCTCGTCGCTCTGGCTCATATCTGCCTCAATATCCAGGCCGCCCGGCCCGACAGTCAGCTTCAAGGAGCCGTTTCGCGTCCTCGCCAGCACACGGCCCGCGTGGTCATACCGGAGAACCACGTCCGACAGGTCGGCCCCGTCCAGGGCGTGCCGGTCGATGATTTCCCCGTAGTCCAGGCCGGTTTCCCGGTCTGTGTATAGCGTGGCCCGGGCCTCGAACACGATAGCCCGCCCCACGATTTTCTCCCCTTCGCCAGCCTCCCAGGCGGCGGAGCGGTATTCTGTATTTTTCTCCATGGGATTACCCCCTTCCGGTTGATTTCTGGTGTTGCCTCCCGGCATTTTGAACCCTTCCCAGGGCTCAAAATATCAATTTTGCCTGAGAATCTATCTTAAAAAAGCGCCGAGATTGGCCGCTTTTGGACTTTCCCATTTTTTGCCGCTTTAATATGTATCTTTGCAGGATTTTGGGGGATTTTCACGTTTCCATACCCCCCTCCCGCCTGATACCCGCTGTTTTTTACCCCCGCTCTACGGTCTCCCTGGTGCCCCCGCCCCCGGGCCGATAGGGGGGGAGTTTGCCCCCAGCAGATAATCCGTTGATACGCCGAAGAACTCCGCCAGGCGCACAATGACGCGCGCCCCCGGCTCTACCTCTCCCAGCTCATAGCGCGAAACCATCCCCTTTGACAGCCCCATGAGGGCCGACAGGGTGCGCCCGCTGATGTGCTCCCTGGTGCGCAGCTCCTTCAGCCGCTCCGGGAATATGTATTTCTCTGCCACCATGTGCAGCTCCTTCCCCTTGTGTTACCCCAGCGCGTGGCGGTAGCTGTACAGCCTCCCGGATGCTCCAGGGGCCCGTATTGCGCGCAGGGCGGCGGCATGAGCCCGCCTGTCCACTTCCTGGCCCATGTAATACTTGCGGCGCAGTATTTCCCGCTGCTCCGCCGGTATGCTGCCCATGGCCTCCTCCATGTCTGCCCGCAGGTGCTCCAGGGTGTCCCGCTCCTCCACGGCCTCAAACCCTTCGCCCCCGCTCGGATCTTCCACAAACTCCTCCAGGGTGCCGCCCTCCTGGTCGTCCCCAACTGGAGCGTCAAGACTTGCCGCAAGGTCAAGCGGATCCATCCGGTCGCGCTGTGTCCGCTGGCCTGTGGCCGCTGTGAACGCCGCTTTGAGCCGTAGGTTATAGATTGCGAGAAAAGGCCCGTCCGCCTCCCTCCACCGCTCCAGTGCGTCCAGGAGGGCTATAAACGCCTCTTGCTCCAGATCGTCCACCGTAACACCCCGGCCCAGCCTTGCCCACCTCCGGGCCCGCCACATGGCAAACCGGCGCACCTGGGCCCACAGCTCCAGAAGCCGGTCACGCTGGCCGGACTGAATCAACCGTGCCAGCTCCTCATTGCTTTTCTGCTCCACTTGCTAAGGCCCCCTTTTCTGTTTCCTGCCCGCCTTGCGATACCGCGCGCGGGCGCGGGAACTTCCCCACACTGTAAGCATACCCTCCGGCCTGGGTGTCACGCAAGGCGCAAACCCTTGATTCTCTAGGGCCCGCTCTAAAGTTATATCTTATTACAAGTAAGATAAAAGAGGCGGCGGGGTGTATTTCTCCCCGGCTGCTTGGGCCTCTTTTCTATTCCAATAATTGGGTATTTTGTAATATTTGATATAACAATAGCTGCCGAACTCTGTCCGCTTTTCCTCCTTCTCCAGAATGTGGCAATTCAGCGGGATTTCTAACGTGGTTCCGTTTGGGACATAGCGGGTCACCACCCTGGGTTTGCGGATGTTCTTGCTGCCTGTCCACATCTGGGCCCCCACCGGGCGGCCCTCCACGCCCTCCTTGGTCATATACTCGGCTACCGTGCGATACCCCCGGGGGCCGATATACTCCAGATCCACGATGTCGCCATAAGGCCACAGGCTCCGTAAAACCTCAATGTCCCGCTCGGTCGCGTTAATTACCAGGTGGTGGTGGAGCCGGTGGTCTCCGTGCTTCCCCTCGGTGGTATATATGTATCTGAGCTCCAGGCCCCGCGCTTTGTAGTGCTCCCGCAGGTTCCGAAGGAACTTCCGCACCAGCTTCTTTGCACCATCCAGCCGGGCCGGGAGATCCGCGTCCCGGTATGTCAGCGTGAGAAACAGGTCGCGGCCCTTGAAGTTCTCGGCCAGCAACATTTCCAGTTTGTCCCGCGCCGTTTTATCATTCATGGCCTTTTGGGCCGCGCTGGTCATTCTGGACTTTTCCGCCCTGGCCCTGGGGGTGTCCCTGGGCTCCGGCGCGGTGTAAAGAACCACCTTCACCAGATTTCCCGCCACAATCATTTTCAGCTTCCGCGCCATACTTCCCCCTGATTCCGAACAGTGTCGGGGCGGCGTCGCCACCGCCCCGAAGCATTTCCATCATTCCGAGCACATACAGGCCGCGCTTGCCTGGTTCCCCTGTTCCCAGGCCACAACCACCCGCTGGCGGCAAGCGTGAAGGAACGTGAGTTCCGCAGCATTCCCCGCCCGCTGTGTAATAAACCCATCCAGCTTTTGAAGGGTGCTTTGCAGGGATTCCCGATTCTGATTCTTTCCGTCCATATACGCCTGATTGAACACCTGCACCCAGGCCGCCATATGGGCCCGGTCAACTTCCCCCATCTTTTGGCCCACAAGCTGCTCCTGGTGAGCTATGAACGCCTCCGGCGTTGTTGGGAATCTCATACCGCCACCCCCTCCACGGTGCCCGCAGGTGCCCGGTTTCTGCTTCCGTCCCTGTTCCGGCTCCCGTTTAGCACAGTGACGAAGTTCCAAACGTTCAGAATCCATTTATGGGTAAGTACCGCCGTCTCCATGGCGACGCTGTGGAAATCGTAGCACGCCGGTTTTCCCACCTTCTCCAGCGTCCGCGCATACTCCAGAACCATGTCGGCAAACTCCGGTTCGTGGGCGGCCAGGAGCGCGGCCAGCTCACCAGACACCCCGGATTTAGCTGTCTCGGCCTTGCCCGCCCGGTAGCCCTTGGCCTGTCCAAATTTGATCGCCAGCCAAACGGCTTCTATTGGTTCATTCTTTGCCATCCGGCCCAGGGCAAGAAGATCGTCTGTCTTTGCGCAATATTTCGTGCTGTCAAAATTTGTCTTGTCTATGTACTTCTTCATTCTCTCAATTTCGCTCATTGCGCTTGACAACCTCCCTTCCCCGCCTGTACAATGGAGGCGGAAATAGTGCGGTTACTCATTTCCGTGTGGGCCGCCCGGTGTTCGCAGCACCGGGCGGCTCTTTTTTCGTCCTGGCAGTCGCAGCGCTCCCCGGGATCGAGGTGCGCGCCACAGCTCGGGCAGATTTTGTAATACATAGAAAAGCCTCCTTTTCTGAAATTCACAATCGCTTGGCAATTTGCAAGGCCCGCGCACAGGCCCGCCGCGCCCACCAGGGCCAGCAGCAGGGGGATACACTCGGCGCAGATACAGGCCGCCAGAACCAGCACGGCGGCCAGGCGCTCCAGGGTGGCCCGCTTCATAGCTGCTTCCCCGCCTGGGCCTCCAGCCACCGGGCCAGGCTATCACAGGGGATTAAAATCCGGTTGCCCACCCGCACCGCCGGGAAGCTGGCAACGTGGGCCAGGTTATACACGGCCTGCACGCCGAGCCCCAGAACCTCCGCCGCCTCCGGCACCGAATACGCCAGTTTTTCATACGGCAGTCTTCCCATGGTTTACGCCTCCCCTTCCAGAATCTCCGGCCCCAGAACGGCGGCCAGCTTCTCCGCCGTATCACTGGAACACGATTTCCCGCTCTTTACGCTGGTCACGGTCTGCCTAGACACCCCGGCCAGCTCCGCAAGCTGGAAAACCTTGATATCCTTCCGGGCAAGAGCGGTTGCGAATTTTACACGGTCAATTCTCATTTTCTATTCCCCCATTCTGATATAAGCATTTGCTTCTTTCCTGAATTATAATATAAGCAAACGCTTTTTGTCAATACTTTTATAATCTTTTGCTTGTTTTTTTTATTACAATGTCGTACAATCTAGTTGAGGTGGTAGCATGACAATCGGACAGCGTA
>DGYMJ06203__coassemble_3209_pt1 | contig 5867 bp, 4 predicted proteins | sample DGYMJ06203__metabat2_low_PE_040 | metagenome-assembled genome bin DGYMJ06203 | reverse complement strand
GCCCGGCTTCGGCGACAACCTGCGGGTGCTGGAGTGGATCCTGAAGCGCTGCTTCAACGAGGCCGACGCGGCAGAGACCGCCATCGGCTACGAGCCCAAGCCCGAGGACATCGATCTGGAGGACTCCGGCGTGGAGCTGGATACCCTGAAGGGCCTGCTGGGCGTGGACAAGGCCCTGTGGCAGGACGAGGTCAAGGGCATCCGGGAGTTCTACCAGAAGTTCGGCGATAAGCTGCCGAAACAGCTCTCCCAGGAACTGGACGCGCTGGAGGGCTGGCTGATATAAGGTCTATCATCCCGGCGAGGGGACGGCTGCGCCGTCCCCTCGTTTTTTGTAGCCCAAAACCACTCGCTAGGCGAGTGGTTCAAAAAAGCCTATGGCGATAAACGAGATAAAAAACTCCCTTTGCTATAATGAAAGTGCGGTCTGCCAACTGCACAAGGAATAGCAAAGGGAGGGCATTCAGATGGGACTGAATGATATCAATAGTTTATCTCATACGCGATGGAATTGCAAATATCATATCGTGTTTGCGCCAAAGTACCGTAGGAAAGTATTTTACAAAGAAAAGAAAGCGGCAATAGGGAAGATACTGCGGCAGTTGTGCGAGTGGAAAGGGGTAAGGATCATAGAAGCGGAAGCGTGCCCCAACCATATCCATCTGTTTGTGGAGATACCGCCGAAGATCTCGGTGTCGCACTTTATGGGGTATCTGAAAGGGAAAAGCAGTACGATGCTGTATGAGCAATTCGGCGAGTTGAAATACAAGTACCGGAACCGAGAATTTTGGTGCAGAGGGTACTATGTGGATACGGTAGGGAAGAACGAGAGCCGAATTGCGGAGTATGTGAGGAACCAGCTAAAAGAGGACAAGATGGGAGAGCAACTGAGGATCCCATCTAGCGGCCCGTTTACGGGCGGCAAGTAGCAGTCCTCACGCAGCTGGCAGACCGTATCACGCGTTGCACGCGTCCGCGAGGAACAAAGGGCTATGCCCGCATAGTGACAACCACCAGCTTCGCTGGTGGATGTGTTCATTGCAGGCAGAAGCAGTAGCAGCAAATCTGCTATCGGAGAATTTTGAGCACGCGGGCCGGAATAGGAGCAGGCTCCGGCGTGAGAGCCTTATTAAGCGGATGCCTGTCCCGCCGAAAGCTGAGACGTCCTGCCCGCAGGGGAAAACAGGCACAGCCTGATCCGCGCAGAAGAGCGCCTCCCCACGGGGAGGCGCTCTTCTTATCTGCCGTTAGTTAGATCTCGCCGGCGGCCTTCTCGCCGCCCCGGACATGGCCCTCACCGTGGATGATGTACCTGGACACGGCCTTGTACACCAGGAAGGTGATGGCGGAGTTGATGCCCGCCTTGAGCAGGTTGAAGGGGAGAATTACAGTCACCAGCATGGCGTCCACCATCTCAGTGGGTACGCCCATGTAGAAGGGGGTGATGAAGTGATTGGCGATCATCATGCCCACGCCCATAGCGATGGTGCCCAGCACCAGGCCCACCACCGCGCCGGGGCGGGTGTGGAACTTCCGGTAGATGGTGCTGGCAACCATGACCAAGATGCCGGTAGCGATCACGTGCATCAGGAAGCCGTAGATGCCGTCACCCCCCAGGAAGAAGGCCTGGATGAAGGAGGCCAGCACCGTGACGATCAGGCCGGCCACCGGGCCGAAGGCGAAGGCGGCAATCAGGATGGGCACGTCGGCGGGGTCATACTGGAGAAACGCGGCGGAGGGGAAAAGGGGGAAGTGCACCAGTGTGATCAAAACGGCTGCAATGGCGGTGAACATGGCCAGCAGAACCAGCTTTTTGATGCGTGCCGACTTTTCAGACATAACAAAACACTCCTTTTTGATCTGGTAACACCTGAAAGACCCATGCCTTCCAGGTGTCAAAATCAAAAGGAGCGTGCCCAATTTCAACACATCTTCTTTCATCCAGACTTCGCGCCCGTGTCTGTGCGCGTCACTGTCGGTTCCGGAGTTGCACCGGATCTGCCGTTGCCGGCTCGCGGACTGTACCGCCGATCGGGATTTTCACCCTGCCCTGAAGACATCTCATTCAGTTGTTCCAACACCATTATACACACTCTGCCCCAAATTGCAAGCACAATTTTTACAAACAAATGTTCGACGACCATTGACTTGCCTTTCGGGATATACTACAATGAGAGAAAATCAGAGACGGGGGAGCGGTATGAACCGAGAGACGACGTGCAGCTTTACCGGCCACCGGCCGGAGAAGCTGCCCTGGCGTGGGGATGAGAGCGACCCCCGCTGCCTGGCGCTGAAGGAGCGGCTGGCGGCGGCGGTGGAGGACGCCTATGACCGGGGGATGCGGCACTTCCTGTGCGGCATGGCCCGGGGGGCGGACTTCTACTTCTGCGACGCGGTGCTGGAGCTGCGGGAGCGGCGGAGCGGCGTGACGCTGGAGGCGGTGATCCCCTGTGAGGAGCAGGCCGCCCGCTGGAGCGAGCGGGAGCGGGAGCGCTGGTTTTCCCTGGTGGAGCGGTGCGACGGAGAGACCATGCTGCAGCACCACTACGATAAGGGCTGCATGCTCCGGCGCAACCGGTATCTGGTAGACCACTCGTCCATGCTCATTGCGGTGTATGACGGGATGCTGGGAGGCACCATGTACACCCTGTCCTACGCCATGAAGCGGGGGCTGGAGACCGTCATCCTGGAGGTATAGCAGGGGCGCACCGGAGGTGCGCCCTTTAGCGTCTCGAAAAAGCGCCTCTGCCGCTTTTTCGAGAAAGGCCACATGGCGGAAGAGGTTCGTTTTCTTGCGAAAAAGTCACCCCTTCCGCCATGAGAAGTGTCATTTCCGAGGCACCTGTCCCCGGAAATGACGGATTTCGATTTGATTCCTGCGGCTGCGGCCGCAGGAACTCTGCGAGGCTTTTTCTCACGGAAGGTTTTTCGACAGCTTGAGGGGCGCACCGGAGGTGCGCCCTTTTTCAGCCTGAATTTTCTGCAAATGTAGAATACAGACAGGAAAATTTGCAAATGCAGAAAAAGGAGGGGACGGCCATGAAGCGGGACGGACGGCTGCCCGAGTCGGAGCTGGACATCATGCTGGCGGTGTGGGAGGCCGGAGAGGAGGGGGCCACGGCCCCGGGGATCCTGGAGGGGCTGGCCCGTCCCCTGACGGCCAGCGCCCTGCACAGCTATCTCAAACGGCTGGAGGACAAGGGCTTTCTGACCTGCCGGAAGGAGGGGCGGACCAACCGCTACTTCCCGCTGATCTCCCGGGCGGACTATGAGAGGCAGGAGAGCCGTACGGTGCTGGACAAGCTGTACGCCGGGTCGCTGAAGCGGTTTGCCGCCGCCCTCTACGACGGGGGCACCCTGTCGCCGGAGGATGTGAAGGAGCTGGAGGACTATCTGGACACCTTGAAAAAGGAGGGGTAGTATGGAAAACCTGTTCCTGCGGGTGCTCACCCTGTCCCTGACGGCGTCGCTGGTGCTGCTGCCCCTGCTGGCGCTGGCCCCCCGGCTGCACCACCGCTACGCCGGGCGTACCTTCTATGTGCTGTGGCTGGTGCTGGCCGTCCGGCTGGTGCTCCCCGTCCCGCTCACCCTGCCGAACCCGGCGGTGACGGTGGATCTGCCCCCTGCCAGGACGGTGACCCTGTCCGGCGCCGTCCAGGCCCCGGCGGCGGTGACGGCCCCCGCCGGCGCGGAGGGGGCAGAGGCCCCGGCGGCTGTAGGGCCCGCCCAGCCCGTCTCCGCGGAGACGCCCCGGCGGCCCGGCGTCGGCTGGACGCAGCTGGGGGCCTGGCTGTGGCTGGGCGGCATGGCGTCCCTGCTGGTCTATCAGGGGGCGGGCTACGCCCTGGCCCGGCGGAAGCTGCTCCGGGGCGCGGAGCCCGGCTCAGAGGAGGAGACCGCCCTCCTGGCGGCCCTGGCCGCCGGGCTGGGGGTGCGGCGGGCGCCGCCCCTGCTCCGCACGGTGGACGCGGCCTCCCCCATGGTGCTGGGGCTGGCCCGGCCGGTGCTTCTGCTGCCGGAGGGGCAGTTGCCGGAGGAGGCGCTGGAGGTGGTGCTCCGCCATCAGCTCACCCACCTGAAACGGCATGACGTGGCCTATCAGGCCCTGCTGCTCCTGGCCCGCACCGTCCACTGGTTCAACCCCCTGGTGTGGTGGATGGGCCGGGAGGCGGGCCGCAGCCTGGAGCTGTGCTGCGACGACGCGGTGGTGCGGGGGAGGGACGAGGCATTCTGCCGCCGGTACGGCTCGGTGCTCCTGCGCACCGCCGCCGGGGGACGGATGCCCCTGTCCACCCAGTTCGGCGGCGGCAAGGGACAGCTGAAGGCCCGCCTGGGCAACCTGTTCCGCAAAAAGCGCAACAGCGCCGCCCTGGTGTGCATCGCCCTGGCCTGCGCCCTGCTGTGTACCTCCCTGGTGGCCTGTGAGCAGGCGGAGCTGACCCCCGAGGAGGCCCTGGACGCCCTGGAGGACAGCATCGCGGTGGAGGGCGACCGCATCTCCTTCACCGTCCCGGAGCACTGCGGCCCGGAGGAGGACTGGGAGATCACCATCTCCGGCTGGGGAAAGGGCGGGACGGACAGTCCGGAGGCCATCGCCTTTTTAGAGGACGAGGACTGGCAGGCGGGGGAAACCTACGGCATCGGCATGACAACAGAGGCGTGGGAGGCGGCTGCCGCGCTGACCCTGGAGGCGTACCCGCCCCAGGCCTACGGCACGGGCACCTATACCGCCGCGCGGCTGGGACGCACCATCGACCTGCTGGCCCTCTGGCGGACGGCCAACGGCCTGCCGGTCGAGGATATTGGTGAGTGGAACCGGATGGCCGCCGATGCCGCCATGGACGCTCTGGAGGGCAGCATGACCTATGACGAGGGCACCGTGACCTTCACCCTTCCCAAACTGGATCTGCCGGAGGAGCTCTGGCGGGTACAGATTTCCGGCCAGGCGGAGACGGCGGAACTGGGAGGCATCAGCCTCCACTATATGGAGGATGCCGAGTGGACGCCGGGCGAGACCTACATTCTGGAGATCCCGCCGGAACAGTGGGAGGAAATCACCCAGCTCTCCCTGGACGCCTATTGCACAGCACAGCCGGACAGCGACTTTCTGGGCTTTGAGGGGACAGTGGATCTCCTGGCGGGATACCGGGAGGCCAACGGGATCCGCGGGGATGCGCTGGTCTACGAAAATGAGGCCCGGGGACTCACCCTCACCCTGCCAGGCAGCTGGAAGGAATATGGAGCCTGTCAGGAGGGAGAGGACAGCGTCATCTTCTACTGCGCGGCCCTGGGGCCGGAGACGGGAGGAATTGCCCAGGTGAGCTTCCTGGACGAGCCCCTGGAGGCCGTCACTGACCGGGACACCCTGCTGGGCTGCAGGCCTGGGTGCTATGTGTACAGCTATGGCTATCAGGTCCCGCTGCCCGCCCTCCAGCAGGCGACCCGGGAGGTGCGCAGCCGGTATAATGCTCTGTATGAGGACTTCCAGCACCGGCTGATCCTCTCTTTTAGCGACGGTCTGCCGGTGCTCCCTTCGGATAAGCCGGACTTTTCTTTCAATGGAACCACATTTTCTTGTGGGAACCAGAGCTGGGACATCACTTCCCGCATCAAGGCAGCGACTGGCATCGTATCCGCCGTTCCCGTGGGTGATAAAATTGTGGTAGAGTGCCATGTTGGGCCGAAAAATGGCACATACTGTATATTTGATACTGCCAGCAAGTCTTTTGAGGCCAATTTGCAGGGGAATCATCTGACCTGGTACAACGACGACATCACAACAGCGGTATACTCTTTTTGGTCGGATGTCTACGCATACGATGGGCGAATGATAAAATCATATGATCTGGCAGAAGATGCTTACATTT
>DGYMJ06203__coassemble_3104_pt1 | contig 5991 bp, 8 predicted proteins | sample DGYMJ06203__metabat2_low_PE_040 | metagenome-assembled genome bin DGYMJ06203 | reverse complement strand
AGATAGCACAGAGAGTAAGTCATAAACCGGACTATTGAGGAGGAGGACATCATGACGTTGGCAGAGCTGAAACAGCTGGACAAGGACGTCATCACCCCGGCCCAGGCGGCGGGCGTGCTGGGCTGCGACCCGCAGTATATCCGCGTCGCGGCCAGGCAGAGGCCGGAGCTGCTGGGGTTCCCGGTGACCCTGATCCGCAGCCGGGTCAAAATCCACCGGCTGGCCTTTATCCGGTACATGGAGGGAGACAAGGAGGTATCCAGCGATGAATAGGCAGGAACGCGGGCGGCTGCGCGCCTGCATCACCGGCGCGGCAGTCCTGGCCGGGTCCGCCGCCGTGGCGGCCCTGTTGCTGGGGGTGAACGCCGCCCCGGCGGAGGGACTGGAAAACCGCAGCAGACCGGTGCACGCCGCGCCGATGGCGGCGGTGGAGGCAGCAGAGCCGGAGGAGGAGTCACCGGCTGTGGCCCTGGCAAAGACCATCTACGGAGAGGCCCGGGGCTGCTCCACCACCGAACAGGCCGCCGTCGCCTGGTGCGTGCTTAACCGGGTGGACGACGAGAGCGGCCAATGGCCGGACGACGTTGTGGGCGTGGTTACCCAGCCCAGCCAGTTCCACGGCTACGACGAGGACCACCCCGTGGTGCCCGAGCTGCTGGCCGTGGCCGAGGATGTGCTGGCCCGGTGGGAGATTGAGGACACCTGCGTGGGCGACGTGGGACGGGTGCTCCCGGAGGAGTACACCTACTTCTCCGGCGACGGGCGGCACAACTGGTTCCGAACCGCATGGGACGGCGGAGAAACCTGGGACTGGGGGTTGGAAAGCCCATACGGGGAGTGATATCGGCTGTTTTAGGAGGACCTATGGACAGAGATGTGAAACACGGGTGCTGCTCCTGCACCCACTACAAGCTGCCCATGAGCAAGGAACCGTGCAAGGGCTGTACACAATGGAGCAGATGGGAGGACAAAGACCGTGGCAAACCGATTGAAGGAGCGGCGGGCGGAGCTGAAACTGTCCCAGCCCCAGGTTTCGGCGGAGCTAAAAAAGATTGAGCCGCACATAGACGCGGGCATGGTGTCCAGGTATGAGCACGGGGTATGCCTGCCGACGCCCGCCCAGCTGGAAGGGCTGGAGACCGTCTTGCAAGCCGGCAGGGAGGCTCTGTACGACCTGGAGGACCTGGATCTGCTGGGTGCCATTCGGGGGCATGCAGAGCCTCCCACAGAGGAGAGCGAGCACAAGGTCACGGCCCCGCCGCCCAGCCATGTGGGCCGGTTCCGCAAGTGCTACCGCATCAGCCGGGAGTTCGCCGCGAGTCTGCCGGACGACCTGCTCCAGGTGTGCGGGTACAGCTCCTGGCAGAGCTGGCATGACGCAGCTCTGAAACGGCTGCTGGCAGAATACGCGGCCCGGTCGAGGTCCAGAAAGGGCCAATGGAACCCGTCAAAAGCCCAGCGCAAGCGGGTTTTGATGGAAGAGGACGAGCAACGGAATGAAGCGGATGCCCGCCGGGAGGCGGGCGGAGCGGAAAGGAGTTTGTGAGGACGAATGAGTGAGCAGTTAGACCGGAAGAGCATCCTGGAGAGCTCCCGGGGGGCCATCCTGGAGCGGGTGGACTATGAGATGGGCAAGGTCATCGACAACATCATGGACCCCAATACCAAGCCAACCGGCAAGCGCAGGATCACCGTGACCCTGGAGCTGATCCCCGGCTCCGACCGGCGGACCATCACCCTGAACACCACGGCCAAGTCCACCCTGATCCCCACCGACCCGGTGACCACCAGCCTCTACATCACCAACCAGCCGGGCACTGGCGAGATGGTGGTGGCGGAGATGGTGCCCCAGATCCCCGGACAGATGGACATGAACGGAAGCGAACAGGAGCAGCCCAACATTATCAAATTCAAGCAGGCGTAAGGCCGGAAAGGACGAAAGACCATGTTGAAGGAAGCCATTCAGTATCTCGTGTCCCTCAAGGACAACAAGACCTATCAGATCAACGGCGAAACCTACTCCGACCGGGAGCTGGTGCGCGTCGCGCCCCATGTGGACCGGCCCGGCGAGGTCAGGGTCAACGGCCTGGACAGCATCGTGAAGCTGGTGAGCCACGAGCTGGACATGCTGGAAAACCTGCCTGTCTACATCCGTGTGGTGAGCCCCAGACAGGTGGAGGTATTCAGCACCCTGGACAGCGTGATGGGCCGGGACGACCTGTACGTGGCCGTCTGCGACGCGCCGGACTTTGCCGCCGGAAAGTGGATGCCCCACGAGAACGCCATCATCGCCCTGCGCAGCGCCTTTGTGCCCAACGAGGGCACCGAGTATCTCTTGGACCTGCTGTCCCGGATCAGCAAAGAGGACGGCGTCACAACCGAGGACAACGGCGTATCCCAGACGGTCAGCGCCCGCCAGGGAATCGCCCTCAAACGGTTTGAGCAGGTGCGGCAGCGCATCGCCCTGCGGCCCTACCGGACCTTCACGGAGGTCGAGCAGCCGGAAAGCGAGTTTATCACAGTCCAGACCAGCGGCGGCAGCACCTTCTACATCGTGATCGACTACGACAAGCCGGTAAACGAGGAGGAGGAACAGTATCAGACCTACTTTTTGAGCACGGTGGACGAGGACGATCTGCTGGCGGCCATCGAGAAGGCTGGCGGGGAGCTGCCCGCCTGCACCTGCACGGAGAAGTGCGCGGCGGGAGCCGTCAACACAGATTGTCCCGTGTGCGCCACCAACATGACCGAGTGCGGGGGCGTTGCGCCGGAGCCGGAGCCCACCGAGCCGGAGGAGCCGGAGCCGGAAACCGGCGGCATGGGGCCGATCCTGCTCATTCTGGCGGTTGCCCTGGTGGGCGGCGGAGCCGGGTGGTATTTCAAGATTTACCGCCCCAAGCAGGAGCGGGCGGCCCAGGCCGAGGAGGACTACGACGAGCCCGATCCCTATGAGGAGCCGGAGGACTATGACCCCTATGGGGAGGATGAATACGGCGACGAGGAGGAAACGGAGGAAAAGGATTGAATTTTACCGATAATCGGCTGGAGCGGGAAATGCGGCAGCGGCCACGGAAGGGCTGTCCGCCTCCCTCCCAGGGGCCGAGGGGTACCCGGTGCGCCGGGTGCCCCTACTGGCGCGGCATCCGCTGTATGACCTGTTTCCGGGAACTGCTGCACCGTCAGTCTGGGAACAGGGGGTGACGCGATGGGCTATCGGGAGTTGACCCGGCAGGAAAAGACCGCCATCCGTAAGCTGGTGGTCCAGTGGTGCGCCAACTATGACCGGGACACGGGCTGTCTGCCTCTGGACTGCCCCTGTTATATGCTGGGGAAAATCTGGACGGGGCCCATGTGCCGGTATTTCCGGCAGGCCGTTCTGCCCCTTGATCCGGCGCTGGAGCAGGCGCTTGCCCAGGAGGAGGCCGTGCTGGAGCGAAGGGTGTGTCCCCTGTGCGGCAGGTCCTTTGTCCCCAAGCGGCGGCAGCTCTATTGCTCCCCGATCTGTCAGGCCGAGGCCAACCGCAGGAAGTCCCGCGCCAGGATGCGGAACAAGCGCGCAAAAGACGGGTTCAGGTGTTACGATTTAAGCCCCCAAAAGCCTTGTAAATAGGGCGTTTCCGGGGCCGCTCTGGAGGGGGCCGGTATGATTTTATGACCGGCCCCCTTTTTCTCATATAATTCAAACATTTTACGCCGGTGCTATGGGACACTTTGTCCCATAGCATCACACTTTTACAGGCTGGAAAAGGAGGTTTTATGGACAAAAATCAAGGCTACACCATTCTGCGGGCTGTCATGCTGGAAAACGGCAGAGGCTTTGCCCTGGGGCATCACCCCACAGCCCCATCCCCCTATGTGACCTGGGCCTGTTACGATGATGAAATGGGACAGCGGCAATACGATTGGGGGCTCTATGGGAGCGACTTCGCCGCAGCGGAGCAGGACTTCACCAATCGGCTGGTGGAGTATCAGCGGATTTATAAGGTCAGCGTGGTGCAGGTCGAGGCCCCCGGTCTTTACAAGTATTACTCCACCCAGCGCCCGGTGGACATCGGGACCTTCCCGAAACCACCCCACAACGCCCCGGATGAAATCGTCAACTACGATCAGCGCGTCCCGGTGGAGGGCGGCGCGTTCCTGGCCTGGGGCCATCTGACCTATACCAAGCCATTGACGGCCAAGCAGGTGGCCGACTATGAGCTGCGGCCTGCGTTCAATGTCCACGAACTGCGCCGGAAACGGGGGGAACGCCCTCTCACGATTGCCGAGCAGATGAAGGCGGCTCAACAGCAGGCCCAGGAGCAGCGGGGGCCGGAGGCCCCCAAGAAGGACGCCCCGGACTGGGGCGAGCGTTAAGGAGGTGGAGAAATGCCCAAGTATTATCCCATCAACGAGGAGGCGGCCCGGCGGGCCAATGACCTCAACAGTTTCTATACCTACAAGCCCGGTGCAGCGACGGCCAGTTACCAGCGCCAGGTGGATGCGGCCTATCAACTGGCGGAGGAGCAAAAACAAAAGGTCGATCCCATGTACCATGATAAGATCGACTATCTGGTGGACCTCTACGCCCGCAAACTGGCGGAAAATCTCAACCAATCCAATGTCATTGACGCCCGTGTACCCTCGATCCTGATTTCCGGGGGCGGCAATTTCCCGGTGCGGCGAAAGGAAAAGCAGAACGCGGCCAGGGACAAGAACATGGGTGAATATCAGCATATCCAGGGACTTTTGGACAAGATACGCGCTACCGGCACGGCGGGGATCAGCTCCGATGACAAGCTGGCCGTGGAAAAACTGGAGGCCAAACTGGAGGGGCTCAAAGCCGACCAGGAGCACATGAAGGCTGTCAACGCCTATTACCGCAAGCACAAGACCCTGGACGGCTGCCCCGGCCTGACCCCGGATATGGCCGAGGAACTGCGGGCCTCGATGGGGCGGGACTGGCGGAAAGACCCGGTGCCCTATCCATCATTTCATCTCACCAACAACAACGCCAATATCCGCCGGGTGCAGCAGCGCATTGACGATTTGAAAAAACGTGGGGAGTTTGCGGGCTGGACCTTCCCCGGCGGTGAGGCGAAAATCAACAAGGCGGAAAACCGTCTGCAACTGTTCTTTGAGGAAAAGCCCACCGAGGACCAGCGCCGTGAATTGAAAAGCAACGGTTTCAAGTGGGCTCCCAGCCAGGGCGCGTGGCAGCGGCAGCTCAATCGAAACGCCATCTTTGCGGCGGGCCGCATGGACTTCCTCAAGACCGAGGACGGCCAGAGCCCTGTCCGGCTCCAGCCCTTTGCCCGTCGGGACAAGGGGGAAATTGCCCGGTGACGAAGAAACGCCGCCGCCCGATCCACCTTCATGTGATGGTGTCGGAGGAGGAGCTGGCGCTGATCCGGGCGCGGATGGCCGAGGCGGGTGTCCGCAACATGGGGGCCTATGTGCGGAAGATGGCCCTGAATGGCTATGTGCTCCATGTGGACCTGGGGCCGGTGCGGGAGCTGGTGTCCCTCCAGCGCCGGTGCTCCAACAATCTCAATCAGGTGGCAATCCAGGCCAACACCTACGGCGGCGTGTATCCCCAGGACATCGCCGCGCTGCAAAAGGACTACGCCGACCTTTGGGGGCCCCTGTCCGATTTGCTGGAAAAACTGTCGGCGGTTGTAGAGCTATGACAAACGGGGAGCGGCCTTGTGCCGTTCCCCGTTTTGCCTCTTTGGGATAAAAAGTTTCAAAGTTTTTATAGGAATTAGTATTTACAAAAATAGCATTTGAATCAAAAACATGGTATGATAAGTTCAAAAATGGAGGTATTGTCATGAAATGTGCATACTGTGGTCAAGAAGCAAAAGGCACTCGAGAGCATATCATATCATGTGCGATTTTAGATTTATTTCCAGAGTGCTTTATTACTTTTGACACTGCAAGAAATGCAGTACATGAAGCAGATCCTACTATCAAAGATGTGTGCGCTGAGTGCAACAATCAAAGACTTTC
>DGYMJ06203__coassemble_3011_pt1 | contig 6111 bp, 5 predicted proteins | sample DGYMJ06203__metabat2_low_PE_040 | metagenome-assembled genome bin DGYMJ06203 | reverse complement strand
GCAGCGCGGCGGCCAGCAGGGCCGCCGCCGTCAGCCCCAGCCGGAGGGGCAGCCAAAGCCCCGCACCCATGGCGCGCAGCCGGGCCAGATAGAGCCCCTGCACCCCGCAGAACAGGGCCACCCCCAGGGCGTACCGGGCGTCCAGCACCAGCAGGAAGAGGTCCGCCGCCAGGGTGAGGGCCAGGGCCGTGCACACCAGCTTCCCCTCCCCCGTCTCGGACCGGGCCAGGGCGAAGAGGAAGCACAGCGCAATGCCGGAATACTTCAGCGCCAGACTCCACCCGCTCCCCGGGGCCAGCAGATCCAGGGCCAGGAACCCGGCGTAGAGGGCCCCCTCCGCCCCCAGAAACCAGGCGGTTTTCCGCTGCAAGACCCTCCCCCCTTTTCATACAGGGCCCATTATACCGCGCAGGGGCGCGCTTGTAAAGCGCGCCCCTCGCGTCGAAAAAGTGGCAAAGCCACTTTTTCGAGAAAGGTTGCATGGCGGAAGGGACTCGATTTCTTGCGAAAAAGTCGCCCCTTCCGCCATGAGAAGTGTCATTTCCGAGGCGCATGTCCCCGGAAATGACGGATTTTGATTTGATTCCTGCGGCTGCGGCCGCAGGAACTCTGCGAGGCTTCCCTTTACGGAAGGTCTTTTAACCGCCCGGCTCTATCTGCGGAACCGCTTCAGGAGGGCCTCCTCCCAGCGGTCGCCGTACTTCATGCCCACCAGGAACAGGGCCAGGCCCGCCAGGCCCAGCAGCACCATGGCCCAGATGGGGATGTTCAGCACCGAACCCCCCAGGGCGCAGGAGACCAGCAGGCCCCACGGCCTGGTGAACAGGACGATCACCACAAACCGGCGCAGGGGGATGTCGGTGAGCCCGGCCAAGATGCAGATGAGATCATCGGGGAAAAAGGGGAAGAGGAACACCAGGATCAAAAAGATGTCCCGCTTGCGCTGGATCAGCTCCAGGTACTTGTCCGCCACCTTCCGGCTCACCAGCCGTTCCACAAAGGGCTGCCCGATCACACGAGCCAGCCAGAACACCAGCACCGAGCCGGCCACCACCGCCAGCCAGGTCAGCAGGAAGGCCTCCCACATGCCGAAGAGCACCGCCCCGGCCAGGGCGGTCACATTGCTGGGGATGGGGGCGGCCACCACGGAGAGGAACTGGATGAAAAAGTAGAACAGCTGGGAGAAGGGGGCAAAGCGGTCGATATAGGCCCGCATCTCCTCCAGGGAGCCCAGGGAGGAGAAAAAGCCGGTCTGCCACAGCAGGAGCACGCCCCCGCCCAGCAGCACCACGGCCAGCAGCAGGGCCGGCAGCCATTTCCGTTGTTTCATATCTCTATGTCGCCTCACGCATCAGACTGCCTATAGGCTACCATGTTTTGCCCCGGAGCGCCAGAGAGAATTTCTTAAATTTCCCTTATAAAAAACAAAAATCCACACCCTTCGGTGTGGCTTCTGTCATCCGGCTCCTTACCGCTCGCTGCAGATCACCCGCTCGTCGTCGCCAAAGATCAGCTCGTCCACATCCTGAATGTCGATGCCGTAGATCTTCACCATAATTCCCACCTCCTTTCTATGTGATAGGTTCAGTATACGCCTCTCCTCCGATGAATGCAAGTGGTATTATGTAAAGTTTACATAAAGTTCATCTTTACAAAAAGAGCCGCCGGGCCATAAGCCCGGCGGCTGAGCTGTTACAGGCGGCGCTTGCGCAGCAGGAAGGTCACCGCAAACCAGACCGCCAGATAGAGGGTGATGGAGGCCCCGGCGGAGGAGCCCAGGTAGTAGGAGGTCATGAGGCCCGCCAGCCCGGCGACCAAGGCCGCCAGGACGGAGGAGAGGTGGTACTGCCGCATGTTCTTTGCCACGTTGCGCCCGGCGGCGGCCGGGAGCACCAGCAGGGAGTTGATCACCAGCAGGCCCACCCAGGTCATGGACACGGTGACCACCACGGCGATGGCGATGGAGAACACCGCCTCCTGCCAGAACACCCGTACCCCCCGGCTGTCGGCCAGGGCGGGGTGGATGGCGGAGAGCATGAGCCGGTTGAAGGACACCAGCCACAGCGCCGCCACCACCAGCAGGATCACCGCCAGCAGGGTGATTTTGGAGGGCTCCACGCTGAGGATGTCGCCGATGAGCAGGCTGTTGTACTGGGTGAAGCTGCCGCCGCCGAAGGTGGCGATGAAGATGCCCAGGGCCACGGCGGTGGAGGAGAATACGCCGATCACCGTGTCGCTGGCCATGTTGGACTTGCGGCGCACATAGGTGAACAGCAGGGCGAAGGCCGCCGCCAGCAGCACCGCCATCCACAGGGGGTCGGCCAGGCCGCACAGGGTGCCGATGGCGATGCCGGTGAAGGCGGAGTGGCCCAGCGCGTCGGAGAAGAAGGACATGCGGCTGGTAACCACCATGGTGGACAGCAGGCCGAACAGTGGGGAGATCACCAGCACCGCCAGCAGGGCGTTGCGCATGAAACCCCACTGGAAGGGCTGGAGCAGCTCTGTCAGGAAATCCATCAGCCTCTCCCCCCCTTCCCCAGGTTCAGATGGAATACCTCCTGGAACTCGGGCGAGGAGAGCACCTCGTCCGGCGTGCCCACCTTGAGCACCTCGCTCTTGAGGAGAATCACCTTGTCGGCGAACTGTCCCAGGGTGGCGAAGTCGTGGGTGGACAGGAGGATGGACAGGTCGTACCTGGTGCGGATCTCGTCCAGCATGTCCATCATCTGCTTCTCCCCGTCGATGTCCACGCCGGAGAGGGGCTCGTCCAGCACCAGGATGTGGGGCAGGGGCTCCAGCGCCAGGGCCAGCAGCACCCGCTGCAGCTCCCCGCCGGACAGGGCCCCCATCCGCCGATCCAGCAGTCCCTCCCCGTGAACCCGGCTCAGGCACTCCGCCACCCTGGCCCGCAGGCGCCTGGGGGAGGGCAGGAACACCGGGTATTTGGAGATGGCGGCGGAGAAGAAGTCGAACACGCTCACCGGATCCCCCCGGTCAAAGACCGGGGACTGTGGCACATAGCCGATCAGGGGCCGGGTCTTGTCCCCCCCGGCCCGCTGAAACTCGATGGTGCCGGTGTGGGGGATCTGCCCCAAGATGGTGCGGAACAGGGAGCTCTTCCCCGCCCCGTTGGGGCCGATGAGGGCCACGATCTCCCCGCAGTGGAGGTGGAAGGAGACGTTGCGCAGCACCTCCTCGTGGCCGAAGTTCACCCCCAGGTCGGCCACCCTCAGGCAGCAGGTTCCGGCGCAGCCGGGGCCGGTGGTTCCGTGTCTGTGTACGCTCATCCCAACGCCTCCACGATGGTGTCAATGTTCCCCTGCATGGCGTCGATGTAGGGCCCGATGCCCGTGCCGCCGCCGCTCATGATCATGTCCAGCTGCTCCACCGCCACGCCGGTCTCCCGGGCGATGGCGTTGGCCGTGGCGTCGGAGCCGTTGACCTCGGTGAAGATGGCGGGAATGTCATATTCCGCAATCAGCCCAGCGATCTCCTGGATCTCGGCGGCGGAGGCCTCCGCCCCCTCCTCCTCCTCGATGGCCTTGAGGAGGGTGAGATCAAAGGCCCGGGAGAAGTACTGGAAGCCGTCGTGGAAGGTGATCAGCTCCGCTCCTGCCAGGGGGGCGAGCTGCTCCGCCCACCGCTGCCGGGCCTGCTCCAGCACGTCCTTGGCCACCAGCTGGTTGGTGTGGAACTCCCCGTGAGAGGCCCAGTCGTCCCCGTAGAGCGCCTCCCCCAGCCCCTGGGCGATGACTGCCATCATGTCCTGAGCGCAGGCGGGATCCATCCAGATGTGGGGGTCGTACTCGGTGTCGTGGTCGTGGCCCTCGTGGCCCATGGCGGGCAGCAGCTCGATGCCCTCGGAGCAGTCGATCACCGCCCCCTCGGAGGCGGCCAGGGCGTCTTCCATAAAGTCCTCCAGCCCCGCGCCGTTCCTGACGATCACGTCGGCCCCCTCGATGGCCTTCATGTCGGTGACGGTGAGGGTGTAGTCGTGGAGGCAGGACACCGGCTGGTTCACCAGCAGGCTCACCTCCACATTCTCCGCCCCCTCGGTCACCGCCGTGGTGAACAGGTACACCGGGTAGGTGGTGGCCAGGACGTGGAGGGTGCCGTCGTCCTCCGTCTCAGTGGCGGCGGGCGCGCCGCAGGCCGTCAGCAGAAGGCCCAGCATACAGGCCGCCGCAAGCAATTTCTTCATACAGTTCCCCTATCTAAACAGAAATACGATATGCCGGGCAAACCCTACCCGGCATATCGTATTATATCGCATTTTGGGTGCTCTGTAAAACACTTCTTCTCAGCGGGAGAGAAATTCCACCGCCCAGTGGAGGGGGAGGTAGCCCAGGGCGTAGCTGGCCACGTTGGCACAGGCGGCGTAGGCCGCCCGGCGGAGCCTGCTGTGCTCCTTCAGCAGGAACACATAGACGGCCAGCTCAAGGAACAGAATAGGGACTTCCGCCACGAGGAGCACCAGGTACTGAAAGGCGGAACTGCCGTTGACAACCAGATTTTCCGCCACCCACAGGTGGAGCCCCGCCTGGGTGACCAGGTTGACGATGAGAAACACCAGCCAGTCCCGCTTGGCCCGGAAGCCGAACAGCCACAGCAGGATGCCCTCTATGATCAGGGTGGGCACCAGGGTGGACAGGAACTGGAGACCGTAAAAACCCGCCGGGGAGGTGGCGGAGGTGATGGTGTTGGTCTCCCAGTCGTAGGTCAGGTGGGTGTAGAACACCGTGCGGGTGAAGGGCTCCGCCGTGGCCTGGGCCCCGTCCGGTCCGGACACGGCGATACGAAAGGTGTCCGGCAGACCGTGGTAGCCGAAGTAGTGGGTGCCGTCCTCCCCCGGCGTGAGATCGCCGTGCAGGGGGATGTTCGTTCCCTCCACCAGGGCGGGGTACCAGCCCTCGCCCTCCCAGCTTTTCAGCCCGGCGATCAGCGCCGGGTCGTAGTCCGCCGGGTCGATGTTCTCGTAGTCGCCAGGGCCGGTGATGAGCAGATCCAGATAGTACTCCCCCGCCGGGGCGTTGACCACCGTAATGGTGACGGCGGGCTTGGGCCCGGTATCGGCGGAGGCGGTGCCCGGCAGCACCGCCAGACAGAGCAGAATACACGCGATGGCTGCAAAGAGACGACGTTTCATACCGATCCTCCTTCTCCCAGACGCACCCTGTAGGGCGCGGCATCCCTGACGCACCGTTCGTTTGCTGGGGTGTCCACCCCTCGCGGGGCGGACAACTGCCATGCCCGTAGGGGCGGATACCATCCGCCCGCATTCCACTTTCCGGGGCTCCCCCGGGGACGGGCCTGCCCGGCCGGGGCGCCGCTTTTGGTGTCAAAAGCGGCGGGAAAACCACCAGGGCCTGCGGGCCCTGGACCCGGAGTCCATGGCGGCGGCGGGCTGTACGGACAGGGCAAAGACCGACCATGCATTGCCGCAAGTTTTCCAGGCAGTTTCGTAACAGGCGCTGCCGCGCCCCGGGTGGCACGCATCGGGATTACCCGGCAAGCCCTGGGAGTAAGCGCGCTGTACCAACTTGGCCCGCCGGGCCGCCGTTGGTGCCATGCCGCTGAAATGCCAGGGCGGTCACGGTAATCGGGACCCCCACGTGAGCCCAGCGGCTCTGCCGCGGGTCGTGTGGGGAGAAGTAGGCCCAGCGGAGGGAATGAGCTTTCGCGTTTACGCGGAAGCGAACGCTCCGCAGCTTGGGCCGATGATGTAGGGGTGACCTGTGGTCGCCCGCCGCGCAGTCGCTTTAGTCGGCATAGTAGTTGATCAGGCAGCCGGCCAGGACGATGTCCCGCTCCTCCCGGGTCATGCCGGGCAGTTTGAGGGTGACGGGCTTCTCGGCCCCGTTCTGGATGAGGGTGGCGGAGATCTCCTCCGCGCCGGAGTCCACGGCGGCACGGATGCCGGGCAGGTACAGCTTGTCGCCGGGCTGGATGTTCCAGTCCTTCACGTCCTCGGCGATGAAGGGCAGCATGCCCCAGTTGACCACGTTGGAGCGGTAGCGCTTGGTGGCATACTCGGCACACAGGTTTGCCACGCCGCCCAGCACCCGCTGGCAGGAGGCGGCCTGCTCCCGGGCGGAGCCGTCGCCGGGCTTG
>DGYMJ06203__coassemble_2017_pt1 | contig 8061 bp, 5 predicted proteins | sample DGYMJ06203__metabat2_low_PE_040 | metagenome-assembled genome bin DGYMJ06203 | reverse complement strand
AGCTTCTCCTTCATGGCCGGGGTGAGCACCCTGGACGCCGCCCGGTAGGGCAGGGAGGGGAGGGCCAGGAAGCGCTTCTCCACCTCGGCAAAGGGCAGGGCGGAAAAGGCGGAGAAGAAGGCGGGTCGGCGGGGGCTGGGGCTGACGGGGTGGGAGAGCCGGGGGTTGCCCGCCACCGCCTCGGCCAGGGGGCGTTCCGCCCGGCCCGCCTGGCCGGCCAGACCGTCCAGGGCGGCCTGCCCCCGGGCGGTGTGGGCCAGCACCAGGGAGATTCCCTTGGCGCGGTCCGTGGGCAGCTCTGCCTTCTCGTCCAGGCCCCAGAAGTCGGCCAGGGTCAGGTCGGCAGGCCGTTTTTCCGTTCCGGCGTACCGGCACCGGGTGCAGCAGGGCCGCAGGAACAGCTGGGAGCCGAAGCCCCGGCCGAAGGGGGTCTCGTAGAGGGGCTGGGCGTATTGTGAACCGTCGGCAAAGTCCACCGTGAGCCGAGCCTTCTGCCAGCCGTCGGTCTTGTCCCGGAAGCGGACGTTCGTTGCTTTGGATCCGCGGGCACGCTCCAGGCCGTCCAGCCACGCCCGGTACACCGCCGGGGAGGGCACCCCGTGGCACACCAGGTCGCAGGTGAGCAGATTGGGGTCGTCTTTCCCCAGATACCGCTTCAGTCCGTCCACCTGACAGGGGGTGCCGGTAAAGAGCACCTGCGTGCCCTCCTCCAGCAGGGCCTTCACCTGCCGGAAGCTGTCCCCCAGATCGCTCTGCACATACTTGGAGCCCCGCAGGGGGGCCAGCTCCTCCTCTGAGCGGGCGCACACGTGGCGGACAGCCATGGTCCCGTCCAGGGCCGCGCCGAACACCGCGCCCCCCTGCGCCAGCGTCCGCCGGGCCAGCAGGGAGAACACCCCGCCGGAGGAGCTGGCCATGCGCTCGGCTTCGTCCTGGTTCCACACCGCCCAGGCCACCGCCGGGGCGGGGCGGCGGATCTCTGGCCCCAGGGCGGGACAGGTCTGCTCGCATCTGCGGCACAGGATGCAGGAATCCCCCACCGCCGGGCGGAGGAAGCCCTCGTGGTCGGGCTGCATGGTGATGGCGTTCACCGGGCACACGCTGGCACAGGCGGCGCAGCCGGTGCAGTCCTCCCCTTTGCACAGCACAGGCCGAGGGGCCGCCGGGGCCTCCGGCGGCTCGTCCGGGAGGGCTGTCCCCTCGATGGCGGCCTTCAGATAGGCCAGGGAGTCCGCCCGGGCCTCGTCCAGCCGCTGATACACCTTGTCATAGTCCATGGCCGCCTCCACCGGGGCGGTGGTGTCCAGGCCGATGATCCGGTCGGTGCACCCCAGCCGGGACAGCAGGCTGTAGATGCGGGAGAAGGTGGGCTCGCTGCGCTCCCTGGGGGACATAGAGGTGAAGAAGTTCTTCCGGAACTGGAGGGAGAAGGCCGCCCCGTGGAAGGAGTTGGTCACCACGGCGGAGGCGTACCGGAACAGGCCCAGGAACTCCCGGGGGCCGGCGTCAAAGACGATCTCCGAGGCCCCCTCGATCTTCCGCCGGGCCCCCGCCAGCTGGACGATGGGCCAGCCGGTGCGCCGGGACAGGGCCAGGGCGTAGGGGGCCGCCTCGGCGGGGTCGGAGACGAAGTAGCACAGGATGTAGGGCCCCTGGTGCCTGGGCGGCGCGGCCAGGGCCCCCCAGGCCTCCCCGTTGAGCAGCAGGGTGGGGTCCAGCACCACCCGGGCCTCCCGCCCGGCGGCCTCTTTCAGCAGCACCTGCCCCCGCTTCTCCCGCACCGACAGGGCGGAGAAGGGGGCCAGGAAGTTCCGCAGCTCCGCCGCCTTGTCCGCCGGCAGCTCCGGCACACCCAGGCTGGGGGCGTAGGCGATGCGGCGGCCCTCCTTCACAAAGCCCAGCAGGAAGGAGGGGTCGAACTGCTTGTCCTGGAAGATATAGGGGTTCCAGATCTGGTCGCTGCCCGCCACGTACACGTCGTACTCCGGCGGGGCGGCCCGGAGCTGGTCAAAGGCGGTGTACCGCTCCGGCGACAGCTCCATCTGTTCTGCCACGAAGGCCTCAAAGCGGGTAAACCGCCGCTGGAAGGCCCCGTAGTGGAGGGCGGTGTGGGCGTCGGAGGCCATGCCCCGCACGCCGCCCCCCTTTTTGAAGAGCTGGTTGGTGCGGGTGGTGTGGGGCAGGCGGTAATCGATGACCTCACATTCATGGCCCAGACCCTGGATGGCCCTCATGGTGGCATAGGCCTGGAGCTGGGCCCCGTAGTGGTGGGCAAAGTGGAAGGTGATCAGTCCGGTGCGCATGGCGCTCCCTCCTAAGAAAAGGCACAAATCAAATCAGTATAGTATATCCCGGAAGCGCGGGGCTTGTCAATGCGGGGGCGCTGTGTTATGCTGGGACGTGCCGTCCGCGGCCGCGAAGGGGCGGATGGCGTCGAAAATTCCGCCAGAACCGGGGATCTGTCTATAGCGCTTTGGGACGGATTGCGTTATAATACTACAAAGCTAGCCATGCTCTGGAGCCTGCGCGGCTCCGTGCGGCGGGAAAGGAGTGTGAGCCCATGCGCTTGCCGGCCAGCATCAAGGCCTTTGGAATCACCCGGGCGCTGGACTACCTGGAGCGGGATCCGGATGCCAATCTCCCCCGCCTGATGGAGTGGGTGGACAAATATACGGGGGAGCGGCTGGGCCCGCCCTATCGGGAGCTGTTCCACAGGGCCATGACCGATCCGGAGAACAACTGGCACCGGCTCATCAAGAGCATGTACACCGACATTGACAGCCGGGTGCTGAAGAAAATTTTTGAAAATTTCGTCATCCACGGCGGCCTGCTGGAGTGGCCGGAGCGGAGCGCGGCGGGAAGGCTGAACCAGGCGGACGCCCCCTGGTCGGTGATCATCGACCCATCCTTCCCATGCACCCTGGGCTGTGCAGGCTGCGGCGCGACCATCTATGGGGTGCGCCCTGTCATGGAGTTTGACAGCATGGACGAGGTGGTGGAGCGCCGGAAGTCCCAGGGCTGCCACCTGTTCATCGTCAGCGGCGGCGACCCCCTGGCCAAGGAGCAGGAGGCCATCGCCCTGTGCAACAAGCACAGCGACTGCGTGTTCGCCGCCTTTACGCCCCCCCAGTCCATCACCGAGCAGCTGTGTGTGGATCTGCTGCGGGTGTGCAACCTGTTCCCCGCCATCCGGGTGGATGTGGATCCCCGGGACGCCAGGCGGGCGGCGGAGCTGCTGCGGCGGTACCGGCTGCCCTTCGGGGTGGCCTGCGGCTGCACGGCGGACAACGCCGACCAGGTGGCCACCAAGACATATTATGACACGGTCATCAGCGTGGGGGCCAAGTTCTGCTGGTTCTTCTCCTGCCCGGCCTACGGGCCGTCCAGGCCCCCCACGCCGGAGCAGCTGGAGGCCATCCACCGGCGGGTGAAGGCCTTCCGCAAAACAGAGCCCCTGCTCACCCTGGATTTCTGGGACGGGCCCGGCATTTCGGAGGCCGCCCCCCAAGGAGGAAAAACATGAGTATTGTAAAGGATATGTCCCTGGCCCCCTCCGGGCGCAGGAAGATCGGCTGGGTGCGGGACTTCATGCCCGCCCTGGGCGGCATCGAGGCCCGGTTTGAGAAGGAGAAGCCCTTTGCCGGGCTGCGGGTGGCGGTGTCCGTCCACCTGGAGGCCAAGACCGCCAACCTGGGCTATGTGCTGGCCAAGGGCGGCGCGGAGGTGCACCTCACCGGCTCCAACCCCCTGTCCACCCAGGACGACGTGGCCGCCGGCCTGGCCGATCTGGGCGTGGAGACCTTCGGCGTCCACGGCGTCAGCCCCGAGGAGTACGAGAATCTGCTCATTGAGACCATCAAATTCAAGCCCCACCTGATCGTGGACGACGGCGGCGATCTGATCCACCTGCTGGGGGGCAAGTGCGCCGATCTGGCGGAAAACCTGTTCGGCGGGTGCGAGGAGACCACCACCGGCATCCTCCGCCTCAAGGCCCGGGAGCGGGAGGGCATCCTGCCCTGCGCCATGATGGCGGTGAACGACGCCAAGGCCAAGCACTACTATGACAACAAGTACGGCACCGGCCAGAGCGTGTGGGACGCCATCATGCACACCACCAACCTGGTGGTGGCGGGCAAGACCGTGGTGGTGGCCGGGTACGGCTGGTGCGGCAAGGGCGTGGCCATGCGGGCCAGCGGCATGGGGGCCGACGTGATCGTCTGTGAGGTGGATCCCTTCAAGGCTCTGGACGCCACCATGAACGGCTTCCGGGTCATGCCCATGGACGAGGCCGCCAGATACGGCGACGTGTTCGTCACCGTCACCGGCTGCAAGGACGTGATCACCCCAAAGCACTTTGAGGTGATGAAGAACAACGCCATCCTCACCAACGCGGGCCACTTCGACTGCGAGGTGGACGTGGCCGGACTGGCCGAAATGGCCGTCAGACGGGAGGTGCGCCGGGAGAACATCGAGGGCTTCACCCTGCCCGACGGCCGGGTGCTCAACGTCATCGGCGAGGGGCGGCTGGTAAACCTGGCCGCCGGCAACGGCCACCCCGCTGAGATCATGGACATGTCCTTCGCCGTCCAGGCCCTGGCTCTGGAGTGGCTGGTGAAGCACCGGGACGGCCTGGAGAAAAAGCTCTACCAAGTGCCCGCAGAGATCGACGACCAGATTGGCCGGGTGAAGCTGGCCGCCATGGGCCTGTCCATCGACACCCTCACCCCCGAGCAGGAGGCGTATCTCAACGGCTGGAAGGCGTGAAAACCGGGGGCCGGAGGCCGGCTATACACATGTCCTGTTTTGTCTATTGAAAAACAGGGGGAAAGCCGGTAGAATAATGACAGTCAATTGAATAGCCTTATCGAGAGCGGTGGAGGGAACGGCCCGATGAAACCCGGCAACCTGCGATGCAAGGTGCCAAATCCGGCGAGGTAATCGAAAGATGAGGATGGATGAGCTCCGCGCGCTCCGCCATCCGGCGGAGCGCGTTTTTGCGCTCACAGTCAGAAAGGAAGGAATTATAACATGGCAAAGCGTCTGTTCACCTCGGAGTCCGTCACCGAGGGACATCCCGACAAAGTCTGCGACCAGATCTCTGACGCCGTCCTGGACGACATTCTGGCCGCCGATCCCACGGCCCACGTGGCCTGCGAGACCTTCACCACCACCGGCATCGTGACGGTGATGGGCGAGATCACCACCAAGCACTACACCGACATCCCCTCCATCGTCCGCCGCACTGTGGAGCGCATCGGCTACACCGATCCCGCCTACGGCTTCGACTACCGCTCCTGCGCGGTGATGACCGCCATTGACGAGCAGTCCCCCGACATCGCCATGGGCGTCAACGAGTCCTATGAGCTCCAGCAGGGCGGCACCGACGAGGCCGACCGCATCGGCGCCGGCGACCAGGGCATGATGTTCGGCTACGCCTGCGACGAGACCCCGGAGCTGATGCCCGCCCCCATCTCCATGGCCCACAAGCTGTCCCGCCGCCTGGCCGACGTGCGCAAGTCCGGCCAGCTCAAGTGGCTGCGCCCCGACGGCAAGAGCCAGGTCACCGTGGAGTACGGCGACGACGGTCAGGTTCTCTCCTGCCCCGCCATCGTGGTGTCCACCCAGCACGACCCCGACATCGCCCTGAAGGATCTGCGGGAGGCCGTGGTGGAGGAGATCATTAAGCCCATCATCCCCGCCAAGTACATCACCAAGGACACCAAGTTCTACGTCAACCCCACCGGCCGCTTCGTGGTGGGCGGTCCCGTGGGCGACACCGGCCTGACCGGCCGTAAGATCATCGTGGACACCTACGGCGGCTCCGCGGCCCACGGCGGCGGCTGCTTCTCCGGCAAGGATCCCACCAAGGTGGACCGCTCCGCCGCCTACATGGCCCGCTACGTGGCCAAGAACCTGGTGGCCGCCGGCCTGTGCCGCAAGTGCCAGATCGAGCTGGCCTACGCCATCGGCGTGGCCCACCCCGTCTCCGTGCTGGTGGACACCTACGGCACCGGCGTGCTGGACGAGGAGAAGCTCTCCGCCATCGTCAACGAGAACTTCGACCTGCGCCCCGCCAAGATCATCGAGCACCTGGATCTCCGCCGCCCCATCTACGAGCAGACCGCCGCCTACGGCCATTTCGGCCGCACCGACATCGACCTGCCCTGGGAGCACACCGACATGGTGGAGAAACTGAAGAGCTATCTGTAAGAGAAAACCGGCAGCCTGGAAAAATCCCCGGCGCGGGCAGTGCCCGCGCCGGGGATTTCTGCGTATTTCCGGTTGACAGAAGGGCAGGATCTGCTAAAATGAACTTTGTTCAGAATGGGGGCGAGGCGCGTGAATACGGCAGTTACCTCCCGGCAGGCCCTGCTGGCCGCCAGCCGGGCCGTGGCCCGGCGGCAGGGGCTGGACGGCCTGAGCATCCGGGCGGTGGCGGCGGAGGCCGAGGTCTCCGTGGGCTCGGTCTACAACTACTTCTCCGGCAAGGCGGAGCTGATGGCCGCCACGGTGGAGGAGATCTGGGGGCAGATTCTGTCCGCGCCGGAGGCGGAACCGCCGGAGAATTTCATCTCCTGCGTTCACGGGCTGTTCCGCCGCATCCGAACCGGGGCGGGGGAGTACCCCGGCTTTTTCCGGGGACACGCCGCCGGCTTCCTGCCGGAGGGGCGGGCCGGCGGCCGCCAGGCCATGGAGGAGACCCTGGGGCAGCTCCGCCGGATGCTGCTGCGGGCGCTGGAGGCGGATCGGGCCGTATCGCCCGCCGCCTTTGACGATTGTTTCACCCGGGAGCAGCTGGCCGCCTTTGTGCTGGACAGCCTGCTGGGACAGCTGAGCCGGGGGGCGGACAGCTGCGGCGGGCTGGAGCAGGTGCTCCGGCGGCTGCTCTACCGCTGAAGAATCCCCGCGCCCGCCGCAGCGCGGAACATGAGATCTGAGACAAGGGGGAACCCGATTTGGTGAAAAAAGAGACGCTGCTCCTGCTGGCCGGACTGGTGTGGGGGGCGGCGGGGGTCAACATCCTGCGCATCGGGCTGCTGGCCTACCCCGGCCACGCCGCAGTGTGGAGCATCGCCCTCTCCGTGCTGATCTTCGTCCTTTTTCAGGGGAGGGTGTTCGGCCCGCTGGTGCGGCGGCACACGGTGCGCATCCGCGGCTACGGCGCCGTGCGCCAGTGGTTCTGGCGCTTTTTTGACCGGAAATCCTTCCTGATCATGGCCCTGATGATGACGCTGGGCATCGGCCTGCGGGCCAGCGGCCTGGCGCCGGAGGGCTTTATCGCCGTGTTTTACACCGGGCTGGGCGCCTCCCTGCTGACGGCGGGCATCCGCTTCCTGCTGGCGGCCCCCCGCAGGGAATTTTGAAACCCCGCCTTTACTTTTTCCCCGCATCCTGCTATAATAACAGGGAATTCAATGCACCCGCAGTGCGCGGCGGAGCCGCGCATCGGGAAGCCGGTGAAAATCCGGCGCAGTCTTACCTCTACTGTAAGCGTGGACAAAGGCGCACAGGCCATTGGTTCTCAGATAGAACCGAGAAGGCGCGCCGGAGGAGGAAACGCAAGCCAGGAGACCTGCTGTGGTGTGCGAACCGGCGTAGCTCTGAGGTGGAGAGGTGCGGCAGACCCCGACAGCAGGGATGCAAAAGGGATGCAAGGATCCTCCTCGTCAGCCGAGGAGGATCTTTTTTGTTGTCAGGAGGTGTCTGTGTGGCAAAGCTGGAGCTCTATATCCCGGTGGGGCGGCAGAGGCTGCGCTGCGGCTACACCACCGGTACCTGCGCCGCGGCGGCCGCCGCCGGGGCCGCCGCCCTGCTGCTCACCGGCGAAACCCTGCCCGCCGTGCGCATCATCACCCCGGCGGGGGTGGCGGTGGAGGCCGAGCTGCTCCGGCACGCCGCCGGGGAGGGCTGGGCCGCCTGCGCGGTGCGCAAGGACGGCGGCGACGACCCGGACGTCACCGACGGGGCGCTGATCTTCGCCCGGGTGGAGCGGACGGACACCCCCGGTATTATTATCGACGGCGGCGAAGGGGTGGGCCGGGTGACCCTGCCCGGCCTGGA
>DGYMJ06203__coassemble_1987_pt1 | contig 8157 bp, 10 predicted proteins | sample DGYMJ06203__metabat2_low_PE_040 | metagenome-assembled genome bin DGYMJ06203 | reverse complement strand
CGGGCCTGGCGGTTGACACGCGCGCCGGGGTCGTCGCGCGCCACGGGCCGGTGGTTCCGGGGCGGGCGGCGCGTCAAGGATGCCGCGCCCTGCAGGCGGTGTAAGTCGAAGATCGAAAAATTTTCGCCATCCGTGCAACAAACCGGCCCGCTCAGGGGTGTTATGGGCAGAAAGGGGGAGAGGCCATGGAACAAGAGGAGGCAAGAGCGGCGGTGGAGCGGTACGGCCCCATGGTGTACCGCCTGGCCCTGGCCCAGACCCACAGCGCCCACGACGCCGACGACGTGTTTCAGGAGGTGTTCCTCCGCTACGTGCGCGGGGCCCCCGATTTTACGGAGGAGGAGCACCGGAAGGCGTGGCTGCTGCGGGTGACGGCCAACTGCTGCAAAAAGCTCCGCGGTTCCTTCTGGAACAAGCATACCGTGTCCCTGTCGGAGGCCATCCCGGCCCAAAACGAGGGGGAGGGCGAGCTGCTGGAACTGCTGGACGCCCTGCCGGAGAAGTACCGGTCGGTGCTCCACCTCTACTACTGCGAGGGGTACGCCACCGACGAGATCGCGGCCATCCTGGGCCGCAGGGCGGCGACAGTCCGCAGCCAGCTCGCCCGGGGACGGGCTCTGCTGCGGGACGCGTGGAAAGGAGCGGAAGACGTATGACGGAACAGGACTATCGCAGGCTCTTTGAGCGGGTGGCCCCCGGGCCGGAGCTGGTGGAGCGCACCATAAAAGCCGCCGAAGGCGGCGTGCGCCCCCGGCGAAAGCGGCATCTGGCCCGGCGGGTGGCGGTCATCGCGGCGGCCGCAGCCCTGCTGGGCGGCATGGCTACCTCCTTCGCGGCGGTGAAAACCGTGAGCCCCAACGCTGTGAAGCTGGAGGAGTGGACGGCCGCCGGGCTGGGGACGCCCGTGGGGGTATCCGCCTCTGACCTGGGGTGGACGGTGACAGTGGACGGGGTTGCCAGTGACCGCTGGTATGCCTACATCCTGTGCACTCTCTCCCGGGATGACGGCCAGGCCATCACCCAGGGGAACTTCGGGTTTGGAACCTTTGACTTTGGCTTCCCGTACAGATTGAATTGGTCTGCGTCGATCCACTGGCTGGAGGACAGCGACCCCACCGACAACCAGGTGCCCTTCGCCCTCTACGTGAACAATGCGGATAGCTGGGATATGGCTGGGACGGCGGTCGACCTGACCCTGTGGGGGCTGTCCACCGCAGACCGGGCGGAGAGCTGGGCCCTTCTGCTCCAGGGCGGCGGGCGTTGGGAACTGACCTTCACCCTCCCAGCGGAGAGCAAGGTTCAGGACTTTACGGCGGGACTGGAGTTCCAGATCGAGGGCAAGACCGCCATACTGGAGACAGTGAGCTGTACCCCGCTGGAGATGATAGCCACCTTCACCAGCCCAGATGGGGCCTTTGCCCCCTTCAGCATCACCTCGGATGACTTTGATAGAACTTGGCGCGAGGAGAACTCCCCTGTTTTCGTCTTGGCTGACGGCACGGAATGGGCGCCGGACAGCACCGGCGGCGGCCTAAGTGACGGGAGCTTCTGGCAATACAGCTACCAGTGCGGAGACAAGGAGCCCCTGGATCCCGGTGACATCGTGGGCCTGCGCATCGGCGAGGCGGTCTGCCCCCTGACCCTGCAATAGCGCCCAGACAGACAGCAATCCCCCCTGCCGTCCCGGCAGGGGGGATTGCTGCTACTTCTCCTGCTTCCGCCAAGCCAGATAGGCGGCCCGGCCGGTCTCGTAGAGGTTGTTGCCCTGGCTGTCGATGACCACGGTGAGGGGGAGGTTCTCCACCTCCAGCTCCCGGACGGCCTCGGCCCCCAGATCCTCGTAGCACACCAGCTTGGCCGACTTGACGCACCGGCTGAGGAGGGCCCCCGCCCCGCCGATGGCCCCGAAGTACACCGCGCCGGTCTCCTTCATGGCCTGGATGACCTCCGGCCCCCGCCTGCCCTTGCCGATCATGCCCAGCTGCCCCAGCCGCAGCAGGGTGGGGGAGTAGGCGTCCATGCGGTAGCTGGTGGTGGGCCCGGCGGAGCCGATGGCCTGCCCCGGCCGGGCGGGTGTGGGCCCCACGAAGTAGATCACGGCGCCCTGGATGGGGAAGGGCATGGGCTTCCCCTCCGCCGCCAGGGCGCACAGCCGCTTGTGGGCCGCGTCCCGGGCGGTGTAGACGGTTCCGGACAGCAGCACGCTCTCCCCCGCCCGCAGGGAGGCGGCGGCCTCTTTCGTCAGGGGGGCGGTGATTTGCCTTGCCATGCTACAACACCTCCGTCTGATGCCGGGCCACGTGGCAGTTGATGTTCACCGCGCAGGGCAGGCCGGCGATGTGGGTGGGCAGGGTCTCGATGTGCACCGCCAGGGCGGTGGTGCGGCCGCCGAAGCCCTGGGGCCCGATGCCCAGGGCGTTGATTTTGTCCAGCAGCTCGGACTCCAGCTCCGCGTAGAAGGGCTTTTGGTGGTGGCTGCCCATGTCCCGCAGCAGGGCCTTCTTGGCCAGCAGGGCGCACTGGTCAAAGGTGCCGCCGATGCCCACCCCCACCACGATGGGGGGGCAGGGGTTGGGGCCGGCCTGCTCCACCGCGTCCAGGATGAACTGCTTGACCCCCTCCACCCCGTCGGAGGGGCGGAGCATGGCGATGCGGCTCATGTTCTCGCTGCCGAAGCCCTTGGGGGCCACGGTGATTTTGAGCTGTTCGCCGGGCACCAGCTCCACGTGGAGCATGGCGGGGGTGTTGTCCCCGGTGTTCACCCGATCCAGGGGGTCGGCCACCACCGACTTGCGCAGGTACCCGTCGGCGTAGCCCCGGCGCACCCCCTCGTCCACCGCCGCCCGGAGATCCCCGGTGATGTGGACGTCCTGCCCCACCTCCAGGAACACACAGGCCATGCCCGTGTCCTGGCAGATGGGGGTGCCGCCCCCGATGGCGTCGTTTTCCAGGATGCGATCCAGGATCTCCCGGGCCGCCGGCCAGTCCTCCGCCTCCCGGGCGGCGGCGATGGCCTGCGTCACATCCTCCGTCAGATGGGTGTTGGCCCGGATGCACAGCCGGGCCACCGCCTCGGTGACGGCCCCGGCGCTCAGTTCACGCATATTCCATACTCCCTTCCCGCGCCCCCGTGTGCCCCGGGGCGCGCTGTTCTGTCCGGCCGGTTGGGCTCACTCCGCCCCGCCGGCGGCGCGGTAGAGGCGGCAGGGCCGGCCGCCGGTGTCGTAGTTGACGGTGCTGACCGCCTCCCCCCGCTCCACCAGGTAGTTGACATACCGGCGGACGGTGACGGCGGACAGGCCGGTGGCCCGGGACAGGGCCTCGCTGGGCAGGCCCTGGGGCGGCGCCTGGCGCAGGCAGGCCCGCACCTTCTCCAGGGTGCTCTCCTGGAGGCCCTTGGGGATCTGCCGCTCCCCCGCCGGGGCGGAGGAGAAGAGCCTGTCCAGGGCGCTCTGCGCCACCGTCTCCCCCGCCACCGCCTCCCGGTGGCGGCAGAAGGTGTCCAGGGCCTGCTGGAACCGCTCCACGGTGAAGGGCTTGACCAGGTAGTCCACCACCCCCATTTTCAGCAGGGTGTCCACGGTGGCGCCGTCGTTGGCGGCGGTGACCATGACCGCGTCGATGCCGATGCCCCGCCTCCTCAGCTCCCGCAGCAGCTCCGCCCCGGTGAGCAGGGGCATGTATACGTCCAGCACCGCCAGCTCCGCCGGGTTCTGCTCCAGCCATTCCAGGGCGGCGCGGCCGTCCTGGAAGGTCTGAACCACCCGGAAGCGGGGATCCCGCTCCACATAGGTGCGGTCCAGCAGGGCCACCATGGGGTCGTCCTCCACGATTACAACGCGGTACATGTCACTCACTCCTTGGCCGCCGGGGGCTTCTCCCGGCGGAAGCTGACGAAAATGGAGGTCCCCACCCCCTGCTCCGACTCCACCCGGATCTGGCCCCGGTAGGCGTCCACCACCTCCCGCACCAGGGACAGGCCGGTGCCCCGGCCGGCCCCCTTGGTGGAGGTGCCCCGCTGGAAGAGCTTCCGCCGCATGCCGGCGGGGATGCCGGGGCCGGTGTCCTCCACGCACAGCAGCAGGCTGTCCGCCCCCTCCCGGATGCTGACGGAGATGGACTTGTCCACCCGCCGGGACTGGTTCAGGGCCTCAATGGCGTTCTCGATCAGGTTGCCCAGCACGGTGACGTAGGCGTCGGGGGACAGCCAGGCGCTGTCGGCGGACAGGGCGCTCTCCCGATCCAGGGTGAGGGAGATGCCCAGCTCGGCGGCCCGGCTGGTCTTGCCCACCAGCAGGGCCGCCACCGACGGCTCCCGGATCTGGTGCATGATGCGGCTCACCGCCTCCCGCTGGGTGCGGGTGGTGTCCATGATGTAGGCCTGGGCCTTCTCCGGCTCCCCGATCTGGAGCAGGCCCAGGATCACGTGGAGCTTGTTCATGAACTCGTGGGTGTAGGCCCGCATGGCGTCCACCATGTGGCGCACGCCGGTGAGATCGTCGGCCAGGCGGGCCACCTCGGTGCGGTTGCGGAAGATCCCCACCGCCCCGGCCAGCTTCCCGTCCTCGTAGATGGGCACCCGGTCGGAGAGGATCTGCACCTCCCGCAGGGACTTCATGCTCACGTTGTACTCCGGCGCCCCGGTGCGCAGGATCCGATCCAGGGTGGAGGCGGGGTAGACCGCGCGGAGGGGCCTGCCCACGGCGCCCGGCTCCAGGGAGAGCATCTGGGCGGCGGCGGCGTTGAAGAAGATCACCCGGGCCTCCTTGTCAATGGCCAGGATGCCCTCCTCCAGAGCCTCCAGGATATCCTCCCGCTGGAGAAACCGGCGGGCGAAGGCATCGGGCTCATAGCCCAGCAGGGCGGTCTTGATGCGGCGGGACAGCCGCTGGGCCAGCAGGGCGGCCACCCCAGCCGCCAGCACCCCCATGGCCAGCACCCGCAGCACGGTGGACAGGGTGACGCTGGCCAGGGAGCGCAGGTAGAGCCCCACCACCACGTAGCCGATGACCTGCCCCTCCCGGTTCCGGATGGGGGCGTAGGCCGAGTGCTCCGAGCCCAGGGGGCCGGTCTCGTTGGAGGTGTAGGGCCCCTCCCCCGCCAGGGCCCGGTACTGGGCGTCGCCGGGGTAGCTCCGCCCCACCATGGCGGAGTCGGGGGCATAGCAGAGGATGTTCTGCGTGTCCCCCACCAGGATCAGATCGATGTCGGAGGTGTTGGCCGTGGCCGCGTCCAGGAACTCCGCCAGCTCCGCCCGGGACGCCTCCCCCTCCAGGGCCTGGCGCAGCAGCGGGGACTGGGAGAGCACCGAGGCGGAGTTGACCAGGTTGTTGTCCAGGGCGGTCTGCTCCCCCTGCAGGGTGACAAAGAGGGTTCCCGCCAGGGTGATGGCCACCGAAACGGCCACAATGGCCAGGCTCAGCCGCAGGAGCTGGGCTCGGATAGAGCTGCGGGCCTGCTTGGACATGGGGGCGCCTCCTTCCTCCGGAATTCCGTGTGGGTCTAGTATACTCCACCGCCGGCCCCGCCGCAAGGGCGGGATCGCCCCGGCGCTCCCGTCCGCCCGTTTTCAAAAGTTTTTTTACTTTCAAAAGGCTTCCCAAATCCGGCAAAGGGGCGTAGGATAGCCCACGCGAAATCGAGGTGATGTGTGTTTGCTGGAAGCATTCAAGGAATCTCTGGTCAGTGAGCTGGGCAACAAGACCGCCTTCACCATCCCGGTGCTGGGCGGCATCCCGGTGGCCGACTCGGTGGTGGTGTCGTGGATCATCATGGCGCTGCTGACGGTGCTCTCCCTGGTGCTGACCCGGAAGCTGAGCGTGCGCAGCCCCGGCAGGGTGCAGGCCGCGCTGGAGTGGGCGGTGCAGTTTCTCAACGGCTTTGTCAAGACCAACATCGGCAGCCGCTGGCGGCCCTTCGCCCCCTGGCTGGGCACCGTGGCCCTGTACATCGGCCTGTCCAACCTCATCGGCATCTTCGGCCTGACGCCCCCCACCAAGGACATCAGCGTCACCACCGCCCTGGCGGTGATGAGCATGCTGCTCATCTACGGGGCCCAGTTCCGGTACAACGGGCTGCTGGGCGGGCTGAAAAAATTCGCCGAGCCCATGCCCCTGCTGCTGCCCATCAACCTGATGGAGGTGGTCATCCGGCCCCTGGCCCTGTGCATGCGTCTGTTCGGCAACATCCTGGGCGCCTACATCATCATGGAGATGCTCAAGTTCGTGGCGCCGGCGGTGCTGCCCGCCGTGTTCAGCATCTACTTCGACCTGTTCGACGGCCTGATCCAGACCGGGGTCTTTGTGTTCCTCACCACGCTCTTCACCGGCGAGGGCATCAAGGAAGAGGAGTAAATCCCACCGAGCAAAGAAATCTGAGGAGGAAATCACTATGAACATCGCTATCATCGCTGCGGCTATCGCCGTCTTCACCGGCATCGGCGCCGGCATCGGCATCGGCTTCGCCACCGGCAAGGCCAGCGAGGCCATCGCCCGCCAGCCCGAGGCCTCCGGCAAGATCAACAGCGCCCTGCTGCTGGGCTGCGCCCTGGCCGAGGGCACCGCCATCTTTGGCTTCATCACCGCGCTGCTGATCATCTTCGTGGGTTAAAGGGGGCGGCCCCAGTGCTGGAATTCAGCCCCTCCACCATTTTCTTTACCATACTCAATCTGCTGGTGCTCTACTTCATCCTGCGCAAGCTCCTCTTCGGCCGGATCAACGCCGTGCTGGAGCAGCGGGCCAAGCTGGTGCGGGAGGAGATCTCCTCCGCCGAGGAGAAAAACCGGCAGGCCCAGGCCCTCCGGGACGAGTACGAGGGCAGGCTCACCGACGCCCGGCAGGAGGCCGCCAAGATCGTGGCCGAGGCCCAGAACCGGGGGCAGCGGGCCTATGAGGCCAGGCTGGCCCAGGCCGAGGACGACGCCCGGCGGGTGCAGGCCGAGGCGGAGAGCCGGCTCGCCACCGAGCGGGAGAACATGCTCCAGGGCGCCCGGAACGAGGTGGCCTCCCTGGCCCTGCTGGCCGCCGCCAAGGCGGCCCAGACCGCCCTGAACGCGGACAGCGACCGGGCCCTGGTGGACGCCTTCCTGGCGGAAGTGGGTGAGCCCCATGAGTGAGCTGACCCGCCGCTACGCCCAGGCTCTCTATCAGGTGTGCCCCGACGAGGACGGCCTGCGGGAGACCGCGGGGGCCCTGATGGGGGACGCCGCGCTGTGGGAGGCGCTGACCTCCCCGGCGGTGGAGCCGGAGGCGAAGGGCCGGGTGCTGGCCCGGCTGCCCGCCCTGGACGGCCACGGCCTGCTGCTGCGGTTCTACCGCCTGCTGGCCTCCAAGGGCCGCATGGCCCTGCTGCCCGCGATCCTGGAGGATTTCCACGGCGCGGCCCTGGCCGACCGGGGCTGCGCCCGGTGCGTGATCACCTGCGCCCGGGCCCCCGGGGAGGAGGAGCTGGGCAAGCTCCGCACCGCCCTGTGCCGGCTCCACCACAAGAAGGACATCCAGTTCGACGTCCGGGTGGAGCCGGCGCTGCTGGGGGGCTTCACCCTGGACATCGAGGGCGTCACCTATGACAAGAGCGTCCGGGGGGCGCTGCGCCGCCTGGGGCGGCAGCTGGAAGAGAGGCGAATGGCATGACAAAGACCAGACCGGAGGAGATTGTCTCCATCCTGCGGGAGGAGATCTCCGATTACGATACCAAAGTCCGCCGGGACGAGACCGGCACCGTCCTGGAGGTGGGCGACGGCATCGCCACTGTCTACGGCCTGGACAAGGCGGTGTACGGCGAACTGGTGGAGCTGGACACCGGCGTGACGGGCATGGTGATGAACCTGTCCCGGGACAGCGTGGGCGTGGTGCTGCTGGGCAGCGAGGCCGGCGTGAAGGAGGGCACCGTGGTGCGCCGCACCGGCCGGGCCGCCGACGTGCCCGTGGGCGACGCCCTGGTGGGCCGGGTGGTGGACGTGCTGGGCCGGCCCATCGACGGCCTGGGCCCCATCGAGGCCACCGAGACACGCCCCATCGAGCACGAGGCCAGCGGCGTCCTCTCCCGGGAGCCGGTGACCGTCCCCCTCCAGACCGGCATCCTGGCCATCGACGCCATGGTGCCCATCGGCCGGGGCCAGCGGGAGCTGATCATCGGCGACCGCCAGACCGGCAAGA
>DGYMJ06203__coassemble_1821_pt1 | contig 8665 bp, 8 predicted proteins | sample DGYMJ06203__metabat2_low_PE_040 | metagenome-assembled genome bin DGYMJ06203 | reverse complement strand
CTTGTTGCCGCCGCCGCGGTGGCGGACGGTGATGCGGCCGTAGCTGTTGCGGCCGGCGTTCTTCTTCAGGTTCTCGGTCAGGCTGCGCTCGGGCTTGGCCTTCTTGTCAATCCCCTCGAAGGCGGACACGGTCATGTGACGGCGGGAGGGGGTTGTGGGCTTATAGGTTTTAATCGCCATTTTCTATCTCCTCCTTACACCATGCCTTCGAAGAACTCGATGGTCTTGGAATCCTCGGTGAGGGTGACCATGGCCTTCTTCCAGTTGGCCCGGCGGCCGGCGGGGAACCGGCCGGTACGCTTGGCCTTGCCCTGCATGTTCAGGGTGTTGACCTTGGCCACCTTGACGCCGAAGATCTCCTCGACCGCCTTGGCGATCTCGATCTTGTTCGCGTCCTTGGCCACCTCGAAGGTGTACTTCTTGGCCTCGGTCTCCGCCATGGACTGCTCGGTGATGATGGGGCGCTTGATGATATCATAAGCGGTGGTAGCCATTACGCAAACACCTCCTCAATGACGGCCAGGGCCGCCTTGTCCACGATAAACTTGCCGGCGTTGACGATGTCGTACACGCTCAGCACCTTGGCGGTGGTGGTGACCACGCCGGGGATGTTCCGGGCGGACAGCACCACGTTCTGGTTCACCTCGGGGGTGACCACCACGGCCTTCTTGGCGCCGACGGCGTCCAGGAAGCCCTTCATGTTCTTGGTCTTGATGGCGTCCAGGTTCAGGCCGTCCACCACCACCACGTCGCCGGAGGCGGCCTTGGCGGAGAGGGCGGACTTGAGGGCCAGGCGCTTCACCTTCTTGTTGACGGTGTAGCTGTAATCCCGGGGCTTGGGGGCAAACACGATGCCGCCGTGAGTCCACTGGGGGGCGCGGGTGGAGCCCTGACGGGCGTGACCGGTGCCCTTCTGGCGCCAGGGCTTGATGCCGCCGCCGGAGACCTCGGCGCGGGTCAGGGCGCTCTGGGTGCCCTGCCGGCAGTTGGCCAGGTGGTTCTTGACCACCTCGTGGACGACGGTCTGGTTGGGCTCGATCCCGAACACAGCTTCGGAGAGCTCCATCTCGCCGACCTGCGTGCCGGCCATGTTCACAACGATTGCCTTAGGCATTTGGGTTCTCTCCTTTCTTACTTGTTACGGGCGGAAGCCTTCTGGGGATTGACGCGGGCGGAAGCCTTCTGCGGGTTGCTGGAGATACCGGCGGCGGCGCCCTTCTCCTTGACGTTGATCACGGAGTTGCGCACGGTGACGATGCCGCCCTTGGGGCCGGGGATGGCGCCGCGCACGGCGATCAGGCCCAGCTCGGTATCCACCTTCACCACGTCCAGGTTGAGGACGGTGACCTGCTCGTTGCCCATCTGGCCGGCTCCGATCTTGCCCTTGAAGATGCGGGAGGGATCGGTGGCGGGGCCCATGGAGCCGGCGTGACGGTGCACAGGGCCGGTGCCGTGGGACTCCTTCAGGCGGTGGGCGCCGTGGCGCTTGATGACGCCCTGGTAGCCGTGGCCCTTGCTGATGCCGGTCACGTCCACGCGGTCGCCCTCGGCGAACACGTCGGCCTTCACCTCGTCGCCCACGTTCAGGGCGTCGCAGTTGGCCAGGCGGAACTCCTTCAGGGTCTTCTTGCGCACGTCGCCGGCCTTCTTCAGGTGGCCCAGCTCGGGCTTGGTGAGCTTCTTCTCGGCCACGTCGCCGTAGCCCAGCTGAACGGCGCTGTAGCCGTCCTTCTCCTCGGTCTTCTTCTGCACCACGGTGCAGGGGCCTGCCTCGATGAGGGTGACCGGGATGACCTTGCCGTCGGCGTCAAAGATCTGCGTCATGCCGACCTTCTTGCCGATAATGGCCTTTTCCATACTGTTTCCTCCTTAAAAAAGGTTATTGGTTGACGTAGGTGGGGCATTGGCTCCCCATTGCTCCGCCAACTTGACCCGTCCGCCTCAAAACGCGGCGGACTGCGGTTCAAACGATGTCAAAGCGGGTTAATTGATACCCGCCGCTGTAATCGGCGATTTTTTTCGCCAGACAAGGCGGGCCGCCGCAGACAGTACCGGGTGTACGGCAAGGCGGCCCAACGCCGTATGGCGGAAAAAGGCGGTGATTACAGCTTGATCTCAATCTCCACGCCGGCCGGAAGCTCCAGGCTCATCAGGGCCTCCACAGTCTTGGGGGAGGGCTTGAGGATGTCGATGAGGCGCTTGTGGGTGCGGCGCTCGAACTGCTCCCGGGAGTCCTTGTCCTTATGGACGGCGCGCAGGATGGTCACAACCTCCTTCTTGGTGGGCAGGGGGATGGGGCCGGACACGGACGCGCCGGTGCGCTTGGCGGTCTCCACGATCTTCTCAGCGCTCTGGTCGATGAGCTGATGGTCGTAGGCCTTCAGGCGGATGCGGATCATTTCTTTCTGAGCTGCCATTTGTGGTTCCTCCTTAAAACATACGAAGTGGTGGGTTGAGCACGCTTCGTACGGTGAGAAATCTTCGTACACGTTTCCGTGCGTATCACTCCATGACATGAAGAAAACCGGCACAAGCAGGCCGGTTTGCTCCCCGCATGGCGATATACGCCGCGCACGGATTCCTCAGCCGCCCGATTCTCGCTCGGACATACTCCGCGGAAGTTACCGGCTTTTGCCGCAATCTCCCGCATCATCGCAGACTGCGCCCCTAAACAGGCGCTCTAGTATAATACCCGAAAACCCCGCTGCTGTCAATAGTTTTTCCCCGTTTTTTGAAATTTTTTCTCCGCCCGGCCGGCGGGGGTGCAGAAGCGGCCCGGCCCCCTGTTTCCGGGGGCCGGGCCGCGGCGTTTTTCCCTTATCGGAGGGCCTGCTGGGTGCGGTAGAGCCTGGCGTACTCCCCGTCCAGGGCCATGAGCTCCTCGTGGGTGCCCTCCTCCTGGATGCCGCAGCCGTCGATGACGATGATGCGGCCGGCGGAGCGGATGGTGGACAGCCGGTGGGCGATGATCAGGGTGGTGCGGCCCCGGGCCAGCTCGTCAAAGGCGGACTGGATGCGCTCCTCGGTGACGGTGTCCAGGGCGGAGGTGGCCTCGTCCAGGATGAGGATGGGCGGGTTCTTCAGGAAAATGCGGGCGATGGACACCCGCTGCTTCTGACCGCCGGAGAGCATGACGCCCCGCTCCCCCACCTGGGTCTGGAAGCCGTCGGGCATCTCCAGGATGTCCTGGTAGATCTCCGCCCGCCTGGCGGCCTCCACAACCTCCGCCTCGGTGGCGTCGGGCCGGCCGTAGCGGATGTTGTCGTAGATGGTACCGGCAAAGAGGAACACGTCCTGCTGCACGATGCCGATGTTCTCCCGCAGGGAGCGCTGGGTCAGGGTGCGCACGTCCCGGCCGTCCACCAGAATGCGCCCGCCGGTCACGTCGTAGAACCGGGGGATGAGCTGGCACAGGGTGGACTTGCCCCCGCCGGAGGGGCCCACCACCGCCACCGTCTCCCCAGGGCGGACGTGGAGGGTGACGTGCTCCAGCACCGGCTCGGGGGAGGTCTCATAGCGGAAGGTCACGTCGTCCACCAGGATGTCCCCCTGCACGGCGGTGAGCTCTTCGGCGTCGGGGGCGTCCTGGACGGCGGGCTCCACCCGCATCAGCTCCACGAACCGCTTGAAACCCGCCATGCCCTGCATGAACTGCTCCACAAAGGCGGACAGCTTGCGCACGGGAGTAATAAAGGTGGTGACGTACAAGGCGAAGGTAGTGAGATCGATGAAGTCCATGCCGTCCCGCATGATGAGGAAGCCGCCGAAGGCGATCACCAGCACCGACAGGATGCCCATGAAGAACTCCATGCCCGACTGATAGAAGGCCATGGTGCGGTAGTAGCCCCGCTTGGCCCCCCGGAACTGGTCGTTGGCGGCGTTGAATTTGGCGCTCTCCGCCTCCTCGTTGGCGAAGGCCTTGGCGGTGCGCATGCCGGAGATGGAGGACTCCACCTCCCCGTTGATGCCCGCCAGCTTGGCCTTCACCTCGGTGGAGGCCTGCATCATCTTCTTGCGGCTCAGGGCGGTGAAGAGGACAAACAGGGGGATCACCGCGAACACGATCAGCGCCAGCTGCCACTGGATGGTCAGCATGATGCAGAAGGCCCCCAGGATGGTGACGGAGGAGATGAAGAGATCCTCCGGGCCGTGGTGGGCCAGCTCGGTGATCTCGAACAGATCACCGGTGACCCGGCTCATGAGCTGGCCGGTGCGGTTCTTGTCGTAAAAGGAAAAGGACAGCTTCTGCATGTGGGTGAACAGATCCCGGCGGATGTCCGCCTCCATTCGCACGCCCAGCAGGTGGCCCCAGTAGGTGATGATGTAGTAGAACACGCCCTTGAGCACGTAGGCCAGGGCCAGCAGCGCCATGACGGCGAAGAAGGCCCCGAACTGCCGGCCAGGCAGCAGGTTCTGCATGGAGTACCGGGAGGCCACCGGGAAGGTCAGATCCACCAGGCAGATGCACAGGGCGCACACCATGTCCAGGGCAAACAGCTTCCAGTGGGGCTTATAGTAGGAGGCAAAAATGCGCAGATACCCGCGGGTGCGGAAGGCATTCTCTCCCATCGGTCAAAACACTCCTCTCTGGGCGGGCAGGGCCCGCAGGCAGGGTCGTCCGGCTTTCCGGATCGTATCCATAAAAATAACCACACCTTCCGGTGTGGTTATTTTGGTGGACGATACAGGACTTGAACCTGTGACCTCCCGCACGTCAAGCGGATGCTCTACCAGCTGAGCTAATCGTCCGGACAGCGTAGACTATTATACCGGCAGTGGGACGGCTTGTCAATAGTTTTTTTCATTTTCCCCTTTTCAACAAGGCCGGGGGCTGATATACTCGGATTGTCCAGATCTGATCAGGAGAGGAGGAAGCGCCGATGCTGGGTGAGCGGATGCCCCTGGCGGAGCTGTGCCCGGGGCTGGAGACGGAGGCGGTGCTCACCGCGTACTGCCGGGGCCGGACGGGGCTGCTGGCCGACGACGGGGCGCGGTGGGCGGTGCTGATCCTCCCCGGCGGGGGGTATGAGTGCATCGCCCCGGCGGAGGGGGAGCCGGTGGCCCTGGCCTTCGCAGCGGCGGGGGTGCAGGCCTTTGTGCTGTCCTACAGCGTGCTGCCCGCCCGGTGGCCCCGGCAGTTTCTGGAGGGGGCGGCGGCCCTGGCCTGGCTGCGGAGCCGCGCCGCAGCATACGGCTTCCGGCCCGACCGGGTGGCGGTGTGCGGCTTTTCCGCCGGGGGGCACTTGGCGGGGTGCCTGTCCTGCCTGTGGGATCACCTTATATTAAAGGAGGCGCTGGGCCTGGCCCCGGCGCAGGTGCGGCCCGACGCGTCCATCCTGTGCTACCCGGTGGTGAACGAGGGGCGCTACCTCTCCCCCCTGGGCGGCGGGGAGGAGCTGCGGCTGGATCGGCGGGTGCGGCCCGACCACCCCCCCGCCTTTCTGTGGGCCACGGCCGGGGACGCCACGGTGCCGGCGGAGAACACCCTGGACTACGCCCGGGCACTGCGGGAAAACGGGGTGCCCTTCGAGCTGCACCTCTTCCAGGACGGGCCCCACGCCATGGGGCTGGCCGACCGGGAAAGCGCCCGGGACGAGGCCCACTACAACGCCCACGCAGCGGCCTGGCACGGGCTGTGCGTGGACTGGCTGAAAGGACGGAGCTGACATGGAGCAGAAGGTGGTGCTGATCACCGGCGCCAGCCGGGGCATCGGCGCGGCGGCGGCCCGGCGGTTCGCCGCCGGGGGGTGCAGGGTGGTGGTGAACTACCACCGCTCCCGGGAGCAGGCGGAGGCCCTGGCGGCGGAGATCGGCGGCTGGGCGGTGCAGGCCGACGTGTCCGACCCGGTTCAGGTGAGAAAGATGGTTGACAATGTGTTGGATAAATTTTGTCAACTTGACATTCTGATATGCAACGCTGGGGTGGCCCAGCAGAAATTGTTTGGCGATTTGACCGATGAGGACTGGCGGCACATCTTTGCCGTCAACGTGGACGGGGTGTTCCACACCATCCGGGCGGCCCTGCCCCACTTCATCCACCGGAAGGCGGGGAAGATCCTCACTGTGTCCTCCATGTGGGGACAGGTGGGCGGCTCCTGCGAGGCGGCCTATTCCGCCGCAAAGGCCGCTGTGATAGGGCTTACAAAGGCTCTGGCCAAGGAGCTCGGCCCCTCTGGGATCACGGTGAACTGTGTGTCGCCGGGGGTCATCCAGACCGACATGAACGCCCATCTGGACGGGGAGACCATGGCCGCCCTGGCGGAGGAGACCCCCCTGGGCGCCATCGGCACGCCGGAGGATGTGGCGGAAGCCATGTGGTACCTGGCCTCCGACGCGGCCCGGTTTGTCACCGGGCAGGTGCTCGCCCCCAACGGCGGACTGGTGATCTGAGGTCCCTCTGTTACAGGTTGTTCATTTTTCCGACAATGGCGCTCCGGTGTGGAGCGCCATTGTGCATTTTACAAGTTGACAATTTCCTGTCCGACGCATATAATTGTCAACAACTTCATCAAGGAGGAAACTATCATGAAAAAGACTCGCATCCTGTCTCTTGCAATGACGGGCGCGCTGTGTCTGTCCCTGCTGGCCGGTTGCGGCGGCGGGAACAGCGGTACTGCCGAGACTCCGGCCGCCGGCGCCTCTGAGACCCCCGCCGCCGAGAACACCAGCACCGCCACCGGCGCGGCCTTCAAGATCGGCGGCACCGGCCCCCTGACCGGCGACGCCTCCATCTACGGCCTGGCTGCCCAGCGCGGCGCCCAGATCGCCGTGGACGAGATCAACGCCGAGGGCGGCGCCATCCAGTTCGAGCTGAACTACCAGGACGACGTGAACGTCCCCGAGACCGCGGTCAACGCCTACAACACCCTGAAGGACTGGGGCATGCAGATCTCTCTGGGCTCCGTCACCTCCCAGCCCGGCGTCAGCACCTCCCAGCTGGCCATGACCGACCGCATCTTCACCCTGACCCCCTCCGGCTCCTCCCCCGACGTGATCGAGGGCAAGGACTGCGTGTACCAGATGTGCTTCTCCGACCCCAACCAGGGCTTGGCCTCCGCCCAGTACATCTATGACCAGGGCTTGGGCGAGAAGGTCTTCATCATCTGGAAGAACGACGACGTGTACTCCACCGGTATCTACAACCAGTTCGTGACCGAGGCCGAGGCTCTGGGCCTGGATGTGGTGGGCAACGCCACCTTCACCACCGACACCTCCACCAACTTCACCGTGCAGCTGACCCAGGCCCAGGAGGCCGGCGCCGATCTGATCTTCCTGCCCATCTACTATCAGCCCGCCTCCATGATCCTGACCCAGGCCGACCAGATGGGCTACGCCCCCAAGTTCTTCGGCGTGGACGGCATGGACGGCATCCTGGGCGTGGAGGGCTTTGACACCTCCCTGGCCGAGGGCGTCATGCTGCTGACCCCCTTCAACGCCGACGCCACCGACGACGCCACCGTCAGCTTCGTCACCAAGTACCAGGAGCAGTGGAGTGAGACCCCCAACCAGTTCGCCGCCGACGCCTACGACTGCATCTACGCCCTGAAGCAGGCCTTGGAGGAGACCGGCTGCACCCCCGATATGAGCGCCGCCGACATCTGCGAGGCCCTCATCGGTGAGTTCCCCTCCATGACCTTCATCGGCCTGACCGGCGACGGCGAGGGCATCACCTGGGACGCCTCCGGCGCGGTGTCCAAGGCCCCCAAGGGCATGGTCATCCAGGACGGCGCCTACGTGGGCATGGACTGAGCATCCCGCCTTACAAATTTTCCTGAGCGATTTACGGTTCCCGGAGGGCCGCCGGCTCGGCCGGCGGTTCTCCGGGCAACTGCTTTTCCAGAGAGAATGTAATGTATGGATGATTGAGGATGGGCGATGGCCTCCGCCGCCTATCCTCAATCATCCATGAAACGAGGTGTGTTGTGTAATGGTATTCCTGAACTACCTGATCAGCGGCATCAGCCTGGGCAGCATCTACGCCATCATCGCCCTGGGCTACACCATGGTCTACGGCATCGCCAAGATGCTCAACTTCGCCCACGGCGACGTGATCATGGTGGGCGCCTATGTGTGCTTCTTCGCCATGGACGGCCTGTCCGGCCACTTTGCCGAGGGCTCCCTGGCCGCGGCCGTGGTGCCCGCCCTGGCGGGCACGGTGCTGGCCATGGTGGTGTGCACCGTCCTGGGCGTGGTGATCGAGCGGCTGGCCTACAAGCCCCTGCGGCAGGCCGGCTCCCTGGCGGTGCTGATCACCGCCATCGGCGTGAGCTACTTCCTCCAGAACGCGGCCCAGCTGCTCTGGTCCTCCAGCCCCAAGATGTTCACCCCCGTGCTCAGCCGGGATCTCCAGCTCTCCCTGCCCGGCGGGCTGTCCATCTCCGCGCTGACCATCCTCACCGTGGTGGTGTGCATCGTCATCATGGTGGGCCTGACCCTCTTCACCGGCCGCACCAAGATGGGCAAGGCCATGCGGGCCTGCTCCGAGGACAAGGCGGCGGCCCAGCTCATGGGCATCGACGTGAACCGCACCATCTCCATGACCTTCGCCATCGGCTCCGCCCTGGCGGCCATCGCCGGCGTGCTCTACCTGTCCACCTACCCCAGCCTGGTGCCCACCACCGGCTCCATGCCCGGCATCAAGGCCTTCACCGCCGCCGTGTTCGGC
>DGYMJ06203__coassemble_1713_pt1 | contig 9018 bp, 6 predicted proteins | sample DGYMJ06203__metabat2_low_PE_040 | metagenome-assembled genome bin DGYMJ06203 | reverse complement strand
ATGAGGCCACCGCCTCCCTGGATGTGGAAAACGAGTCCCTGATCCAGGGCGCCCTGTCCCGGCTCATCCGGGACAAGACGGTGCTGGTGATCGCCCACCGTATGCGTACCGTGGCCGGGGCGGACAAGGTTGTGGTGCTGGAACGCGGCGTGGCGGCGGAGCAGGGCTCCCCCGCCGAGCTGATGCAGCAGGGCGGCATCTACGCCCATATGGTGCGCACCCAGGCCGAGAGCCAGCGCTGGGCCCTGTGACGCCGCGCCCCGGTTTTTTCCGGGAAACAGACAATCCCGGCCCCGGAACTAAGTTCCGGGGCCGGGATGCTTTTTGGCGGTCAGCTCAGCTCGAACATGCCGTTGTAGAGCTGGTAGTACTCGCCCTGCTGGGCCAGCAGGGCCTCGTGGCTGCCCCGCTCCACCACCTGGCCGTGCTCCAGCACCAGTATGGCGTCGGCGTTGCGCACGGTGGACAGCCGGTGGGCGATGACGAACACGGTGCGCCCCTCCATGAGCCGGTCCATGCCCTTCTCGATCAGGGCCTCGGTGCGGGTGTCGATGGAGGAGGTGGCCTCGTCCAGGATGAGCACCGGCGGATCGGCCACGGCGGCCCGGGCGATGGCCAGCAGCTGCCGCTGGCCCTGGGACAGGTTGGCGCCGTCGGCGGTCACCGGGGTGTCGTACCCCTGGGGCAGGCGGCGGATGAAGGAGTCGGCGTTGGCGATGCGGGCGGCGGCCTCGATCTCCTCCTGGGTGGCGTCCAGCCTGCCGAAGCGGATGTTGTCCGCGATGGTGCCGGTGAACAGGTGGGTGTCCTGGAGGACGATGCCCAGGGAGCGGCGGAGATCGTCCTTTTTGATGTCCCGCACGTCGATGCCGTCGTAGATCACCCGGCCCCCCTGCACGTCGTAGAAGCGGTTGATCAGGTTGGTGATGGTGGTCTTGCCCGCGCCGGTGGAGCCCACAAAGGCGATTTTCTGCCCCGGCTCGGCGTAGAGGCTGATGTCCTTGAGAATGGGGTGCCCGGCCTCGTAGCCGAAGTCCACGTGCTCAAAGCGCACATCCCCCCGCAGGGGCGTCAGGGAGCCGTCCGGCTTCTGCCAGGCCCAGCAGCCCGTCTTTTCCGGGCAGGCAGACAGGCGGCCGCCGGTCTCCTTCACGTTGACCAGGACGGTTCTGCCCTCGTCCACCTCGCTGTCCTGGTCCATGACCTGGAAGACCCGCTCCGCGCCGGCCAGGGCGGCCAGCAGGAAGTTGGTCTGCTGGGTGAACTGGTTGATGGGCATGGTGGCCTGGCGCACAAAGACCAGATAGCTGGCCAGGCTGCCCACGTCGGTGGTGCCGTTGATGGCCATGATGCCGCCCAGCACCGCCACAATGGCATAGTTGAGATAGGAGATGGTGACCACCGCGGGTACCATGGTGGCCGCATAGCTCTGGGCCCCGGTGCCCGCCTTGCGCAGGGCCTCGTTTTTCTCCCGGAACTGCTCCAGGCTGGCCCCCTCGTGGTTGAACACCTTCACCACCTTCTGGCCGGCCATCATCTCCTCGATGTAGCCGTCCAGCTCTCCCAGGGCGGCCTGCTGCCTGGTGTAGTATTTCTTGCTCCGCTTCCCGCTGAAGCGGATGTAGCAGAACATGACCACATAGCAGGCCGCCACCACCAGGGACAGCCGCCAGTTGAGGATAAACAGGATGGCCAGGGTGCCCACCACCTGAATGAAGGTCTGGATCACCATGGCGAAGCTGTTGTTCAGCGCGTCGGAGATGGTGTCCACGTCGTTGGTGAAGTAGCTCATCACGTCGCCGTGGCGGTGGGAGTCGAAGAACTGGAGGGGCAGGGTCTGGAGGTGGGCGAAGAGATCCCGCCGGATGTCCCGCAGGACCTTCTGGGCGGCCCGCACCATGATCTGGGTGTAGCCGTAGGAGGACAGAACCCCCAGGGCGTAGATGCCTGCCGTCACCGCCACGCCGGCCACCAGGTCGGAGAAGGCCCCGGCGGTCAGGGAGTTGACCACCGGCCGGATCATATAGGTCCCCAGCAGATTGGCCAGGGCGCTGATGGTGACCAGCACCGCCACCGCCAGCAGCAGGAGCTTGTGCCGCCCCAGATAGGACAGGAGGGTGCGCAGGGTGTACCGCAGGTTTTTAGGCTTTTTCGCACTGAGCTGCCGGGCCGCCATGGGCATCCCCTCCTTTCATCTGAGACGCGTAGATCTCCTGGTAGATCGGGTCGGAGGCCAGCAGGCTCTCGTGGGTGCCCACGGCGTGGACCCGCCCGTCCTCCAGGATGATGATCTGGTCGGTGTTCATCACCGAGGTGATCCGCTGGGCGATGATCAGCTTGGTCACGCCGGGCAGGGCCGTCAGGGCGGCCCGGATCCTGGCCTCGGTGGCGGTGTCCACCGCGCTGGTGGAGTCGTCAAAGATGAGCACCTTGGGGTGCTTGAGCAGGGTACGGGCGATGCACAGCCGCTGCTTCTGCCCGCCGGAGACGTTGACGCCCCCCTGGCCCAGGTCGGTGTCCAGGCCCCTGGGCATCCGCTCCAGAAACTCGTCGGCACAGGCCGCTTTGCAGGCCGCCCACAGCTCCTGGTCCGTGGCGTCTGGGCTGCCCCACTTCAGATTCTCCCGCACGGTGCCGGAGAAGAGCACGTTTTTCTGGAGCACAATGCCCACCGCGTCCCGCAGGGCGTGGAGCTCGTACTCACGCACATCCCGGCCGGCCACCTTGACGGCCCCCTCAGTGGCGTCGTACAGGCGGGGAATGAGCTGCACCAGGGTGGTCTTGGCCGAGCCGGTGCCTCCCAGTATGCCCACCGTCTGCCCCGCCGGAATGTGGAGGGTGACGCCGGAGAGGGCGTACTCCTTCGCCCCGGCGTGGTATTTGAAGGAGACGTTTTCAAAGTCGATGCCGCCGTCGGGCACCTCCGCCGCGCCGTTTTCCGGGGATGTGAGCACGATCTCCTCGTCCAGCACCTCCACAATGCGCCGGGCGCTGGCCAGGGAGCGGGTGAGCAGCAGGAACACGTTGGAGAGCATCATCAGAGAGTTCATCACCTGGAGCACGTAGCTGAGCACGCCGGTGAGATCCCCCACCTGGAGGCTGCCGCCCAGGATCATATTGCCGCCGAACCACATGAACAGCACGGTGGAGGTGTACATCACCAGCTGAAAGGCGGGCAGGTTGAGCACCGCGTAGTGGAAGGTCTTCTGGCTGGCGGCGGCCAGCTCCTCGTTGACGGCGGCGAACTTCTCGTTCTCGGACTCCCCGCGGACAAAGGCCTTTACCGCCCGGATGGCGGTGAGGCCCTCCTGCACCACGTTGTTGAGCCGGTCCACCGCCTTCTGGAGCGGGGCGTACATGGGCCCCACCTTGCGCACGATGCAGAACAGGATCACGGCCAGGATGGGGGTACACACCAGAAAGACCAGGGCCAGACGGGCGTTCATCCACACGGACAGGCCCACGCCCATCACCAGCAGCACCGGCGCCCGGGCCAGGGGGCGCAGGCCGCCGTTGACGGCGTTCTGAATCACCGTCACGTCGGTGGTCATCCGGGTAACCAGGGAGGAGGTCTCAAAGTGGTCCAGGTTGGAGAAGGCGTAATCCTGCACCCGCGCAAACTGGGCCTCCCGGATGCGGGCTCCCCAGCCGTAGGCCGCCCGGGCGGCGAACCGGGCATACAGCAGGCCGGTAACCAGGGCCAGAATGGCGCAGATGCCCATCTGCACCCCCTTGTGCAGGATGAAGACCACGTCCCGATTGGCCACGCCCACATCAATGATATCCGACATCAGCACGGGGATGAAGAGCTCAAAGGCGCTCTCCACCAGCACCAGCAGCGCCCCCAGCACCATATCCAGCCGGTATGGGCCCAGGTAGCCCAGCAGCCGCTTAAAGTCCCTCACCGCGGCCTCCCTCCTTTTCCCGTTTCCTGCCCCGCCGCACCGCGCAGCCCGGTCAGCAGTGATTGTCCTTATTATAAAACAGCCGGCGGGATTGTCAACCGGCGGCTGCGGTGCCGCCGGTGGGCTGACGAAAAAATTTCAAAAAATTTCGAATTTGCTCTTGCATTTTGTCGGCGGCTGTGATAATATAATTGAGCCGTCGTTGAGGCGGTTCCGTTTGAACAGATATGCGGCTGTAGCTCAGCTGGATAGAGTGTTTGGCTACGAACCAAAAGGTCGGGGGTTCGAATCCCTTCAGCCGTACCAAAAAGGCAACTGCTTTGGCAGTTGCCTTTTTGTTTCCACTCATCTTTAGACGCGGGAGGTGCCGGGATGATTCCCATCGTATGCGTGGATGACGGCTGGGGCATGGCCTTCGGCGGCCGGCGGCAGAGCCGGGACCGGGAGGTGAGCGCCCGCGTGCTGGCGGATGCGGCGGGGCGGGCGCTGTGGTGCGCGCCGTCCTCCCTGACCCTGTTCGGCCCCGGGGCGGAGGGGCAACTGACGGCGGCGGAGGACTTTCTGAACCGGGCGGGCCCGGGGGAGTTCTGCTTCGTGGAGGACCGCCCCCTGCTCCACTGGCTGGAGCGGATGGAGGGGCTGGTGCTCTACCGCTGGAACCGGCGCTACCCCGCCGATGTGTATCTGGACATACGGCCGGAGCCGCCGGGGTGGCGGCTGGTCAGCCGGGAGGAGTTTTCCGGCAGTTCCCACCCCCGCATAACCAAGGAGGTCTACCAACGATGAAACGAGTCCTGCCTCTGCTGTTCCTGTTCGTCCTGCTCCTCACCGGGTGTTATGATGAGGAGGCCGCGGTTCCCGCCGTCAGCCTGGATGAACTCCCCGCCTATGCCGGAGAGCCCTATGTGACCGTCAACGCCAACCAGCCCTTCTTCGAGGAAACGGACTACACCACCGAGGCCTTTGAGACCTACAGTGAGCTGGACGATCTGGGCCGCTGCGGCCCGGCCTATGCCTGCGTGGGGACGGAGCTGATGCCCACCGAGGACCGGGAGAGCATCAGCTCGGTGACCCCCTCCGGCTGGATCAATGTGGAGTACGACGGCCAGTACCTCTACAACCGCTGCCACCTGATCGGCTTCCAGCTCACCGGCGAGAACGCCAACGAGCGCAACCTGATCACCGGCACCCGGTACATGAACGTGGACGGCATGCTGCCCTTTGAGAACCTGGTGGCCGACTACGTGAAGGAGACGGACAACCACGTGCTCTACCGGGTGACCCCCATCTTTGAGGGGGACAATCTGGTGGCCTCCGGCGTGCTGATGGAGGCCCTCAGCATGGAGGACGACGGGGAGGGCGTGTGCTTCAACGTGTACGTCTACAACGTCCAGCCCGGCATCGCCATCGACTACGCCACCGGCGAGAGCTGGGCCGAGGGCGAGACTGCCCCGGCGGAGGACACCCAGACCCCGGCGGAGACCACCTACATCCTGAACACCAGCAGCAAAAAGTTCCACCTGCCCGACTGCTCCGGCGTGGACAGCATGAACCCGGCCAACCAGCAGACCTATGTGGGCAGCCGGGAGGCCCTGCTGGACGAGGGCTACTCCCCCTGCGGCCAGTGCAACCCCTAAAAAGAGGCCCCGCTAGGGCGGCAGCTGCCGCCCCGGCGGGGCTCCGCGCTATACCCAGTGGCAGGGCCAGCGGTTCCAGTAGCCCGGGTAGTCGGGCCATGGGCCGTTGAGCTCCATCTGGTACATCCGGAAGGTGACCCAGCGGTTTTTGGGCTGCCACAGCTCCCGGTAGGAGTAGCGGTAGGTCATACCGATGCGGGCCATCACCGCGCCGCTCCGGGGGTTGTCCGCGTCGTGGGTGGCGGTGATGAAGGGGACGCCGCCGGACCGCAGACAATTCACCGCCGCGGCGGCGGCCTCCGCGGCGTAGCCGTGCCCCCAGGCCTCCCGGGCCAGGGCGTAGCCCAGGTCATGGGCCTCCCCGTCGTCCACGTGGACATAGCCGATGGGGCGGTCCGTCTCCCGCAGGCAGACCGCCCAGCGGAAGCCCACAGGGCGCTGGTAGTAGTCCAGATAATGGCTTTGCAGATAGCCGGCGGCCGCCGCCTCCGTCTCCAGCGGAAACCAGGGCAGAAAGGTGTTGACCGCCCGGTCGGCCATCAGGCGGAACAGCGGCTCCAGATCCGCCGGGGTGAAGCGGCGCAGCACCAGCCGCTCCGTCTCCAGCCGGGGTGTGTTGCACTCCATGGCGCTCCCTCCTCCCCCACAGTATAGCAGAAAAGCGGCTGCCGCGCACCCCTCCTCCTCCAATGGGCGGGGGCGGGGCGGCCGGTACACGGCGAAAGTGAGGCTCCCCATGACCTACCCAGAGTTCAAAGCCAAATACGGCCTGCACCCCGATCCCCAGCAGGAGGCGGCCATCCTCTCCGACGCGGGGGCCACCCTGCTGCTGGCGGTGCCGGGCAGCGGCAAGACCACCACCCTGGTGACCCGGCTGGGCTATCTGATCCACTGCCGGGGGGTGAACCCCCGGCAGCTGCTCACCGTCACCTATACCGTGGCCGCCGCCGGGGACATGAAGCGCCGCTTTATCTCCCTCTTCGGGGAGGAGCATGCGGAGGAACTGTCCTTCCGCACCATCAACGGCCTGTGCCAGTCCATTGTCTCCCGCTACGCCCGGCTGCGGGGGGTGGAGCCCTTCGCCCTGTGGAGCAGCGAGGGGGAGCTGAATGCCCTGGTGCGCTGGCTGATGCAGACCAACGGGGCGGAGTGGCCGGGGGAGCAGGAGGTGAAAGAGGTGCGGGGGCAGATCACCTGCTGCAAGAACGGCATGCTGCGGGACGAGGAGATCCGGGCCGTCCGCATGGACGGGGTGGACTTCCCGGCGGTGTACTTCGGCTACCGGGCCTATCTGGAGGAGCACCGCCGCATGGACTACGACGACCAGCTGGTGTTCGCCTGGCGGGCCCTGCGGAGGTACCCGGAGCTGCTGGCTTGGTATCAGCGCCGGTTCCCCTGTCTCAGCGTGGACGAGGCCCAGGACACCTCCAAGATTCAGCACGCCATCCTCAACCTGCTGGCGGCGGGGGGCCACAGCCTGTTCCTGGTGGGGGACGAGGATCAGAGCATCTACGGCTTCCGGGCCGCCTGGCCCCAGGGCCTGCTGGACTTCCAGAAGGTCTACCCGGAGGGGCGTGTGCTGCTGATGGAGACCAACTACCGCTCCGCCGGCTCCATTGTGGAGAAGGCGGATTCCTTCATCCAGCGCAACGGCAGCCGCCACGCCAAGCACATGCGCCCCAGCCGCCCCCAGGGGGAGGCGGTGCGCCATGTCCAGCTGGAGGACTACGGGCAGCAGGCCAGCTATCTGGCCCAGGCGGCGGAGGACTGCGCGGTTCCCACCGCGGTGCTCTACCGCAACAACGACAGCGCCCTGCCCCTCATCGATCTGCTGGAGCGGCGGGGCATCCCCTACGCCTGCCGCCAGCGGGAGGGCTTCTTCTTCACCAGCCCAGCGGTGCGGGATCTCACCGACGTGCTCCGCCTGGCCCTGGATCCCACCGACCGGGAACGGCTGCTGCGGGTGTACTACAAGCTGGAGGTGCGCATCAAGCGGAACGTCCTCCAGGACAGGCTCCGCCGGGTGCCGGAGGGGGCGCCGGTGCTGGACGCCCTGATCGACGGCGGCGGCATCGAGCCCTGGCAGGTTGGACAGCTCAAGGCCCTGCGCACCCACCTGTCCAAGCTGCCCCAGCTGTCCAGCTTCGCCGCCCTCCAGCGGATTGTCAAATACATGGGCTACGGGGACTACCTGTCCAGCCAGGGGGGCGACCGCAGCCGGGTGGACATCCTGCTGGCCCTGGCCCGGCAGGAGCCGGGGCTGGATGGGCTGCTCCGCCGGCTGGACACCCTGCGGGAGACGGTGGAGACGGGAAACAGCTCCGGCTGCCCCTTCGTCCTGTCCACCATCCACGCCAGCAAGGGCCTGGAGTACGAGCGGGTGTTCCTCATCGACGCGGTGGACGGCATCTTCCCCTCGGTGAACCCCCGGAAGGGCAATGATCTGTCCCCGGAGGAGCAGCGCACCCTGGAGGAGGAGCGGCGGCTCTTCTACGTGGGTGCCACCCGGGCGAAGAAGCGGCTCACCCTGCTCACCTGCGTCAACCGGTTCGGGGAGCCTTCCCCGCCCTCCACCTTTGTGGAGCAGTTCCTGGGCCTGCCCGCCTGGAGCAGCCAGAAGCCGAAAGCGGAGGCCGCCCCCCGGAAGGAGCCCTCCGCCGCCGCAGTGGCCGCCTGGGAGAAGGACTATCTGCCCGGCACGGCGGTGGTGCACCGCTCCTTCGGCCCCGGGGTGGTGGAGAGCCGGGCCGGCTCCCTGGCGGTGATCGATTTCGGAGAGGCGGGGGTGCGCAAGGTGGAGCTCGCCGCCTGCCTGCGGCGCAGGCTGATCCGCCTGGCCTCCAGCCCCGGGTTCTGAGGCCGGGCGCCTCTCCCCTCCCCTGCCTCGCTGAATTTCAGGGCGTTGGGACTTGACAACGCCCCTCCGGTATAGTATTATAAAAATTGCCGCTTTGGGCCGAAGCCCCCGGCGGTCGGACGCTGGAATAGCTCAGTCGGTAGAGCAGCTGATTCGTAATCAGCAGGTCGCGTGTTCAAGTCACGTTTCCAGCTCCAGAAACCGGCGGAAATCATCCGATTTCCGCCGGTTTCGTCACTTTTTAGGGGAATACGGTGGAAGTAAACGTGTGGTCTGACCGCCGACCCACACCGTGACCCACACGCCGAAACAACCGGAAAGGGCCGGAGAGGATTTTTGTCCTCTCCGGCCCTTTCCGGTCCTCTGTGTTACATCACCTGCGCCATGAAATTCCCCATCTTTTCGGCGGCTTTTTCCTGCATCCGCCGGTTGGTGTGGGTGTAGGTGCGCAGGGTAAACCCGGCGTCGTAGTGCCCCAGCATGGCGGATACCGTCTTTACATCCACGCCGCTCTGGAGCGCCACCGTGGCAAAGGTGTGGCGGAGATCATGGAATCTGATGTACTCCAGCCCGGCGTCCTTCAGGATCTTCTTGTGGAGGTTCACGATGGAGTCCGGGT
>DGYMJ06203__coassemble_1661_pt1 | contig 9205 bp, 7 predicted proteins | sample DGYMJ06203__metabat2_low_PE_040 | metagenome-assembled genome bin DGYMJ06203 | reverse complement strand
CAGCGGTCGTCCCGCTCCGTCCGGGTGTGCTCCACGGCGGTGACGCCGCCGAACTGGGCCGGGTAGGTCTCCAACACAATCTCATAGTACACGTTGATGAGCTCCCCGTTTTCCACCGGGCGATCCAGGGATAGCCCCTCCGTGCTCAGGGTGTAGACCTCGCCGGCGGAGCCGTCGTTGGCCGCCAGCACCAGGTTCCCGGTCTCCGCACCGGCGACCACCCGGAAGGTGGCGAACCAGGGGGCCTGATCCACCAGGACGGCGTCCACGGGCTCAGGGGCGGGCGAGTCCCCCGGGGCCAGGGTGGGCGGAGTGAGCACCTCCCCCGCCGGGGCGGCGGAGCACCCGGCCAGCAGGAGCGCCAGCGCCAGAACCAACAGGCTTTTTCTCATGGGAAATCCCTCCTTTACCCTGTTGGACGAGGAGGACACAAAAAAGTTCCGGAAATGCACAGGTTCCTCTTGACAGAGGAGGGGAATAAGCATATGATTACGACATAAAGATTTGCTTAGGAGGCGAGGCCATGACCCAGCGGGAACGGCAGATTCTCCGGTGGATTGAGGAGAACCCCCTGATCTCCCAGCAGGAGCTGGCGGACAAGGCGGGTATCACCCGCTCGTCGGTGGCGGTGCACATCTCCAACCTGATGAAGCAGGGCCACATCGCCGGCAAGGGCTACATCGTCCGCACATCTCCCTACGCGGTGGTGGTGGGCGGCGTCAACATGGACATCGGCGGCCGGCCCCACGGAAAGCTGGTGGGGGCGGACTCCAACCCCGGCCAGGTGCGCATGAGTCTGGGGGGCGTGGGGCGGAACATCGCCCACAACATGGCCCTGCTGGGGGTGGATGTGCGCATGCTCACCGCCTTCGGCGACGACATGAACGCCCAGCGCATCGCCGCCTCCTGCGGGGAGCTGGGCATCGACATCTCCCACTGCCTGACGGTGCCCGGCGGAGCCACCTCCACCTATCTGTTCATCGCCGACGAGCACGGGGACATGGCCCTGGCGGTCAGCGACATGGACATCTACGACCACGTGACCCCCGCCTTTCTCTCCGGCCGGGCCCGGCTGCTCCAGAACGCCCAGCTCATTGTGGTGGATACCAACATCCCGGCTCAGTCCATCGCCTGGCTGGCGGAGAATATCCGCCTGCCCATCTTCGCCGACCCGGTGTCCACCGCCAAGGCGGAGAAGCTGCGGCCGGTGCTGGGGAAGCTCCACACCCTCAAGCCCAACCGCATGGAGGCGGAGCTGCTCTCCGGCGTGGCCATCACCGACCAGGCCAGCCTGGACAGAGCCGCGGACGTTCTTCTGGACACCGGCCTGCGGCGGGTGTTCATCAGCCTGGGGGGCGACGGCATCTACGCCGCCGACCACCATGAGCGGCTCCACGTGCCCTGCTGCCCCGGCACCATGGTGAATACCACCGGCTGCGGCGACGCGGGCATGGCCGCCATCGCCTGGGCCTACCTGGAGGGCACCGATCTGGCGGGTACCGCCAGGGCCGCCATGGCCGCCGGGGCCATCGCCATGGAGAGTTCAGAAACGATTAACCCGTCCATGAGCGCGGAGCTGCTCCGCCGGCGGGCGGGCTTCCCCGGGCCCGGCGGGGCGGAGACGGGAGGGAGCGCCACGTGAGCTTCTGGCTGGCACAAGTGCTGGGGCTCGTCGGCTCCCTGATCTCCTTCACCTCCGTCCAGACCGGTAGCCGGAGGAAGATCCTTCTGCTCCAGCTGCTCTGCTGTGTGCTGTGGATCGTCCAGTACAGCCTGCTGGGGGCGTGGACGGGGGTGCTCATCAACCTGCTGGGCCTGGCCCGCGGGACGGTGTGCGCCTGCAACGACCGGCCCTGGGCCTCCGGCCGGAGGTGGCTGGCTCTCTTCCTGGTGTGCTACGGGGTGTCCCCCCTGCTGACCTGGGACGGGCCCTACTGTATGCTCCTGGGCCTGGCCATGATGCTCACCACCGCGGCCCTGTGGAGCCGGAACATGCGCCTGACCCGGCTGCTGTTCCTCCTCAACTCCCCGCCGGTATTCCTCTACAACCTGATTGCCGGGTCCTACACCAGCGCCGCCATCGAGGTGGCCGCCTTCTGCTCCTTCGTGTTGGCGGTCTGGCGCTTCGACATCCGCCCCGGCTTGGCCCGCCCCCGCCGGGAATCCTGAGTTTTCTGATTTTGAACTGTATATAACAACATCTTGATTACAGGAGGTAAACAACCATGAATCTCGCCAAGTATCTGGACGTGGCCCCCGAGGTGGCCCAGGCCGTGGCCGCAGGCAAGCCCGTGGTGGCCCTGGAGTCCACCATCATCTCCCACGGCATGCCCTATCCCCAGAACGTGGAGACCGCCCTCAAGGTGGAGCAGATCATCCGGGACAACGGCGCGGTGCCCGCCACCATCGCCATCCTGGGCGGCCGCCTGAAGGCCGGCTGCACCAAGGAGGAGATCGAGTACCTGGGCAAGCAGGGCCAGGCCGTCACCAAGGCCAGCCGCCGGGATCTGGCGGTGCTGTGCGCCCGGGGGGCCGACGGAGCCACCACCGTCACCACCACCATGATGATCGCCCACATGGCGGGCATTAAAATCTTCGCCACCGGCGGCATCGGCGGCGTCCACCGGGGCGCCGAGACCACCATGGACATCTCCGCCGACCTGGAGGAGCTGGCCAACACCCCAGTCATGGTGGTGTGCGCCGGCGCCAAGTCCATCCTGGATCTGGGCCTGACCCTGGAGTACCTGGAGACCCACGGCGTGCCCGTGCTGGGCTACGGCACCAAGGAGCTGCCCGCCTTCTACACCCGCAAAAGCGGCTTCGAGGTGGACTACCAGGTGGACACCCCCGCCGAGCTGGCCGCCATCTTCCACGCCTCCCACGAGCTGGGCCTGAAGGGCGGCATGCTGGTGACCAACCCCATCCCCGAGGAGTTCTCCATGGATCACGAGGTGATCAACCGCGCCATCGACGAGGCCATTGCCGCCGCCAACGCCCAGGGCATCCACGGCAAGGCCACCACCCCCTTCCTGCTGGCCAAGGTGAAGGAGCTCACCGGCGGCGACAGCCTGGACTCCAACATCCAGCTGGTGTTCAACAATGCCCGCCTGGCCGCCCAGACCGCCTGCGAGCTGTCCAAGCTGTAATACCTCCCCGCTGTGCCGCGTCCTCCGGGCCCGTTTTCGGGCCCGGAGGACTTTTTTCGCGGAAGATTCTGCCCGCTATGTTTCTTTTTCTTAACATTCGGGCCCAATCCGTTGCATCCGTGGGGCGGCGGCGTTATAATGCCCACGAGAATATCTTTCCCATTCTGGGAGAAATGAGGCGATTTGAATGGCGCGGAAGCGGCATTTTCTCAAACCTGTTTGGGCGGCGCTGCTGAGCGCGGCCCTGCTGGCCGCGCCTGTGACCGCGGCCGCGGCGGAGCCATCCGGGGAGACGGAGGCCCAGGGTCCTGTCCTGGCCATCTACACCACCGGCGACATGGCCGGCCGGGTGTACCGGCAGGATCCCCTGACCGGTGAGCGGGTGGCGGCGGGCTATCAGAACGTGGCCTCCGCCATGGAACAAGAGCGGGAACAGGTGGATGCCGCCCTGCTGCTGGACAGCGGCGACGCGGTGGACAACAGCCTGCTCCAGGACGGCGGGGAGGCCGAGGCCCTGGCCCTGCGCGCCATCGGCTACGACGTGCTGGTGCCCGGCCTGAATGAGTTCCGCCTGGGCCCCGACGCCAGGGACGGGTTCTTTGACGCCCTCACGGCTGAGGAGGAGGAGACCGCCCCCGTCCGGGTTCTCTCCGGCAACTATCTGGACGGGGACAGCCAGGAGCCGGCCGCCGAGGGCTATGCCGTCCTCACCGCCGAAGTGGGCGGCCGGGCGGTGCGCGTGGGCGTGCTGGGCCTGGGGGCCATCGACGGGGCGGAACGGCTGCCCGCCTCCTACTGCGAGGGCGTGGACTTTGCCCACGGGGACAACACGGAGAACAGCTACGTCTGGGAGTGGACGGAGTACTGGCAGGAAAAGCTGGAGGGGGAGAACTGCGACCTGGTGGTGGTGGTCTGCCACGCCGACCGGGATGTGGCGGCGGACTTTGCGGCCCAGACCACCGGCATTGACCTGGTGGTGGGCGGCCACGGCTCCGCCTACGCGGATACGGTTCAGAACGCCGCAGGGGAGAACGTGTCCCTGGTCAGCGGCGGCGGCACCGACCTGACCCGCACCACCGTCACTCTCTCCGCCGCCGGAACGCCGGAGGTGGGGGAGAGCACCCTCCTCTCCCTGGAGGACTATGCGCCCGACGACACGCTGGCCGGTCAGGTGGCCGACGAGCTGGAGAAGGTGGAGAAACAGGCCGGCGAACGGGTGGCCACCCTGACCGGTGACTGGACCGGCGAGGTTGAGCCCCAGTACGGCCCTACCCCCACGGCGACCCTGGCCGCGGCCTCCATGCTGTGGGCCACCGGGGCCGACGGCGCCCTGCTCTGTCCCCGCAGCCTGGGGGAGACCGACGCGGCCGCCCTCTTCCAGGAGGGGGCGAACACGGCCGTCCTCTCCCTGGACGGTTGCGCTGCCCTGCTGTCCGACCCGACGCCCCTGGCGGCGGTGGAGCTCACCGGCGCCCAGTTGAAGGCGTGGCTGGACATCTGCGCGGAGTCCTACACGGCGGAGGAGGACGGCTCCATCTCCGGCGGCGAGGCCGCCGATACCCTTTACGGCCTGGACTATACCCTCTATCTGGGCGCCCCGGCGGGGGAGCGGGTGGACGGCCTTACCCTGGACGGTGAGCCGGTGGAGGACGACCAGGTGCTGGTGCTGGCAGTGTCCGCCCGCCGCCTGGACGACCCCGACTTCCCGAAGGGGAAGGTGGTGTGGCGCTCCGATCTGGACGAGCGGTTTGCCGCCCAGGGCGGCACGCCTGCCGCAGTGCTGGCCGCCTGCGCTTCGGAGCTGAACCGGCTGGTCCCCATGCAGCTGGGCAGTTGGGCCGTGTATGCCGGCTCGGTAGGCGGCCCGCTGAACCGTCTGGAGTTCATCACAATGCTCTATGAGTTGGCCGGCAGTCCCCAGCCCGGCGCCTCCGCCGCCTTCATCGACGTGGGCGACAGCAGTGCGGCGGTGTGGGCCGCCGAGACCGGCGTGGTCAGCGGCGACGGCAAGGGCCGGCTTCTGCCCACCCAGGCCGTCACCCGGGAGCAGGCCGCGGTGATGCTCTACAACTATGCCCGCTCCCTGGAGCTGTCCGCCCCCGAGGACGGCCCCGCCGCGGCGGAGCTGTCCGACGCGGCCGATGTGGCCGCCTGGGCCCGGCCCGCGGTGGAGTTCTGCCTCCGCACCGGCACCCTGACCGCGGATGGGAGCGGCCGCTTCCTCCCCGGCGATACCATCACCCGGGAAGAGGCCGCCGAGGCTCTGGAGGCATTTGCCCTCTATGTGGAGGCCAATCAAGCCCGGTAACCCGGAAGAAGGAGCAATACACGGCGCCCCGCAGTCAAGGACTGCGGGGCGCCGTTTTGTACGGTTTCCGCGCCGGAGAGGGGAAATCCGGCATTTTTTCTTGACGGAAACCCGCCTGGGCTGGTAAGATGGGATCCGACAGGAAAGGAGCCAGGCTGACATGACAGAGCGAATTTCAGAGGGACTGTACCGCATCCCGGTGCCCCTGCCGGGCAACCCGCTGCGGGAGCTGAACAGCTATCTGCTCACCGGCGGGGAGCGCGCGGTTTTGATCGACACGGGCTTCCGGCAGGAGGCGTGCCGCCAGGCCCTCTTTGCCGGCTTGGACGAACTGGGGGTGGATCAGCGGGATGTGGACGTGGTGCTTACCCATCTCCACTCCGACCACTCCGGTCTGGCGCCGGAGGTGGTGGGGGACACCGGATGGATCTGGATCAGCAGCCCCGACCGGGACTACCTGGAGCACGCGGACGATGCCCAGTGGGCCCGGCGGGACGAGCGGTTCCGCGCCGAGGGCTTCCCGGCGGAGCTGCTGGCCCAGAACACGGCCAACCCCGCCCGGGCCCTGGCCCCTGGATTTACTAACCGCTACCGCACCCTGGAGCCGGGCGCCGTGGTGGAGGCGGGCCGCCGCCGGCTGCGGTGCATCCCCGTGCCCGGCCACACGGCGGGGCAGATGTGCTTCTGGGACGAGGCAGAGGGCGTCCTCTTCACCGGCGACCACGTCCTCTTTGACATCTCCCCCAATATTACCTCCTGGCTGGAGATGGAGGACGCCCTGGGCAGCTATCTGGACAGCCTGCGGGCTGTGCGGGAACTGCCCGTCCGGCTGGCCCTCCCCGGCCACCGGGGCCGGGGGGAGCTGGCGCCCCGGGTAGATGCCCTGCTGGAGCACCACGCCCGCCGGTTGGAGGAACTGCGAACCATCCTCCGGAACGAGCCGGGGCTCACCGCCTACCAGGCCGCCGGGCGGATGCGCTGGCGCATCCGGGCCAGCAGCTGGGAGGATTTCCCCCTGGCCCAGAAGTGGTTCGCGGTGGGGGAGTGTATGGCACATCTGGACTACCTGCGCCTGCGGGGCCTGGCCGCCCGGGACTGGGACGGGGCGGTGCGGCGCTACCGGGCGCTGTGAGCGGATTACGGACACACAAGGGAGGAGCTTCAAATGGAACTTCAGGAGGCCTATGAGACGCCGGAACAGGTGTTGGAGGACATGTGCAGCGGCTATGCCCGCTTTTTGGAGGGCCTGGCGGAGGCCCGCAGCACCGGTATGATGGAGCTGTTCAGCAACTATCTGCGGGGGGATGGAAATCCTCGGCTTAATCAGCTGGTGGACACCTTTGCCCAGAGGCTGGGTGGTTGGGTGAAGGCTCTGACGACGCTGCTGTCCGGCCTGACGCCGGAGGAGGCCGATCACTTTGCCGCCCAGGCCCTGGAGCAGATGCTGTTCTATCCGCAGCCGGATGACCAGCGCACGGCGTTCTCCCTGCTGGCCTTTGAGGGATACGCAGTCCCTCTGGTGCCCTATCTGACGGAGAAGCGGAGGGCGGAGGTGGCGGAGCGATATCGGAAGCGTACTCCGCCTCGGCGGATGATGCCCAATCAGAAGAAGCTGTGGAGGGCCCTCACCCGACATTGAGAGACAGGAACGCCCCCGCGTCCGGCACGAGCCGGGCGCGGGGGCGTGTGCGTTCTGCGCCGTCACTGGTTCAGGCGCTCCATGAACTCCTCGCCGGTGATGGTCTCCTTCTCCAGGAGGTACCCGGCCAGGGCGTGGAGCTTGTCCTCATTCTCCCGCAGCAGGGCCAGGGCCTTCTGGTGGGCGGCCTTGACGGTGGCCACCACCTGCCGGTCGATCTCCGCGGCGGTGTCGGCGGAGCAGGCCAGGGAGGTGTCGCCGCCCAGGTACTGGTTGGTGACGGTCTCCAGGGCCACCATGTCGAACGCTTCGGTCATGCCGTACCGGGTGATCATGGCCCGGGCCAGCTTGGTGGCCTGCTCGATGTCGTTGGAGGCGCCGGTGGTCATGTTGTCCGCGCCGAAGATCAGTTCCTCGGCGGAGCGGCCGCCGGTGAGGGTGGCGAGCTTGTTGCGCAGCTCGGTGCGGCTCATCAGGTTGTGCTCACCGGAGTCCACCTGCATGGTGTAGCCCAGGGCGCCGGAGGTGCGGGGCACGATGGTGATCTTGGTCACCGGGGCGGAGTGGGTCTGGAGGGCGGCCACCAGGGCGTGGCCCACCTCGTGGTAGGCCACGATCTTCTTCTCCTCCGGGGAGATGACGGCGTTCTTCCGCTGGGCGCCGGCGATGACGGTCTCCACGCTCTCCTCCAGATCCGCCTGGGTGACGGTCTTCCGCCCCTGGCGGACGGCCCGGAGGGCGCCCTCGTTGATGATGTTGGCCAGCTCCGCGCCGGAGGCGCCGGCGGTGGCCCGGGCGATGGCGCCCCAGTCCACATCCCCGTCGATGTGCACGTCCCTGCCGTGGACTTTCAGGATGGCGATGCGGCCCTGGAGATCGGGCAGCTCCACCGGCACCCGGCGGTCAAACCGGCCGGGCCGCAGCAGGGCGGGATCCAGGGTCTCCGGCCGGTTGGTGGCCGCCAGGAGCACCACGCCCTTGCTGGAGTCGAAGCCGTCCATCTCGGCCAGCAGCTGGTTGAGGGTCTGCTCCCGCTCGTCATTGCCGCCGTAGCCGCCGGTGTCCCGCTTCTTGCCGATGGCGTCGATCTCGTCGATGAACACGATGCAGGGGGCCTTCTCCTTGGCCTGCTTAAAGAGGTCCCGGACCTTGCTGGCGCCCATGCCCACGAACATCTCCACGAATTCCGAGCCGGACATGGAGAAGAAAGGCACGTTGGCCTCGCCGGCCACGGCCTTGGCCAGCATGGTTTTGCCGGTGCCCGGAGGGCCCACCAGCAGGATGCCCTTGGGCATGGAGGCGCCGATCTCCTGGTATTTCTTGGGGTCATGGAGGTACTCCACGATCTCTTTTAGGTTGTCCTTGGCCTCATCCTCACCGGCTACATCGGAAAACTTGATGCCCTCCGAGGACTTCACGTACACCTTGGCGTTGGACTTGCCGAACATCATGGCGTTGGGCCCGCCCATGTTCTTCATCATCCGCCGGGAGAGATACTGCCCAATGGCAATGAAGAGCACGATGGGCAACACCCACGTCAGCAGGAAGCTGAGGAAGGGGTCCGTCTGCTGGATCTCCTCGCCGGTGGTGGAGACCCCTGCCGCCAGCAGGCGGTCCGTCAGGGTGTAGTCGGGCACCATGGGGGTCTTATAGACAGTGGTCTCCTCCTTGTCGGTAAACAGGATGCGGTTCTCCTGTTCCTGGATCTGCACCTGACCCACCTGGCCTTCCTGGACCATTTCATTGAAAGTGTTGTAGTCCACCTCCCGGATCTGACGCTGGGCTATCCAGGGCATGGCCAGGAAATTGAACAGCATCAGAACCAGGAGCACGATCGCATAGTAATAGATCAGCGGTTTCTTGGGGGTTTTTACCTCGTTCATGTGAAAGCTCCTTCCCGTTATTTCTCCGGCGTCGCTTGCTCCGCTTGCCGCTGCAGCAGCAGAGCGGACAGGGCTGCCATCAGGGCGTACTGCATGGCCTGGGTGGAAAAGTCAATGGCGTACTCCGCGTACAGGGACACCGCCTCGGCCGTATCCGCCGCACAGGTCTGGTTCCGCCCCCGCATCTCATTGGGCAGCTCCTCCCGGAGAATCTGCTCCACCCGCTCTC
>DGYMJ06203__coassemble_1512_pt1 | contig 9789 bp, 9 predicted proteins | sample DGYMJ06203__metabat2_low_PE_040 | metagenome-assembled genome bin DGYMJ06203 | reverse complement strand
CATATTGTACTTCAAAGTACCGACCATGTCCAGTTTATTCAGGAGCTTGGCCGGAAACGGATGGGGACAAGCGAGGTCGTCCACCTGTATATACCAGACTTGACGGCTAGGCAACTCTCCCTCCTTGAAACTCGCAATAATGGCCTTCTCAAGCATCTGTCCGATTTTAAGGAAGATTCACCCCAGTACCTGTATTATAAGCGCATGGATCTCTGGAACAACGGTACGCCCGAACTCCGTCATCTGTTTGTGCTTGACAACAACGGTTCTCTTACGGTCAATCGCTGTGCCGAGCAAGTGCTTCTCCAGCGGAAGCTGTTTTATCAGGAGCTGAAGACAGCGTTCAGGGTGGGCGACAGGCATCCTTTCATCCGACATGTGGTGTGTTCCTGGCTTGGTTTTTCGGAGGAGGCTTTGGACGATTGTCGGTGGCACGGAAGCGTCATGCAAGATGAATTAGACTTGTTCTTAAAAAGCTGGATTGGGAAACCAATCGTGGGAAAAGGCGAACAGAACAACTTTTCTGAAAAGTATCGGCGCCTGCGGACTGCTGCATATGGTTCCCGGAAGAAAGGAAATAACGGAGCTGACCGCATTTGGGGGGCCAGGATCATCAAAGGCGACTTGGCAGATCTGAAGCTCCCGTACGACCTGGATATTGATGGAAGTATATGGGTTATTCAGAAAGTCGAACGGCAGGACAGTGCAGGGGATGATTAAGATGAAGCGACAACTACCGTATTATATCATCGTCAGAAGCAACGGCGGCATTATCACCGGCGCCTATGCGAATGCCCTCCTGTGTGGGCATTATGTATGTGGCAAGGTCTTCATCCTGGAGTTCAGGGGCTTTGAATCCGCCGAGGAGTTCCTCCTAGAGTATCTCACCGAGGCCGCCCCGCCCGGATGCCTGCTGCCAGAGCACTGCAGGCTGAATGAGATGATTTCCGTCCCCAAGCTACTTGTGGACGCATGATTCCGCTTGTATGTCCTACCGGGGCTGCATACTGGCCCCAGCAGGCCCATACCCTAGAGTATCCTGACACAGAAAGGAGGCGGCTGCTATGGCACCGCAGGCCGCGCAGAACAACAGAAATGGTGCTTGGCGGATCTCCCGCTGTTTTGAGGGGGACAAGAGCCCGGAAGAGCTGCTCCGGGCCCTGATCCAGGCCCACAGCAAGTAAGCCCGGTACATAACGACATTTGTGACAGAAAGGAGGTGGGGCGGTCATGGAAACCTGGAAGACGGCGGAGTATCTGCGCCTGTCCCGGGAGGACGGCGACAAGGCGGAGAGCGACAGCATTGCCAACCAGCACAAGCAGCTGGAGCAGTATCTAACGGAGCATCCGGAGCTGGAGCTGGTGGACTACTATGTGGACGACGGCTATACCGGTACCAGCTTTGACCGCCCCGCCTTCCGCCGCATGGAGGCGGACATCAACCAGGGGAAAGTCAACTGTGTGCTGGTGAAGGACCTGTCCCGCTTCGGTCGGGACTACATCGAAATGGGGCGCTATCTGGAGAAGGTCTTTCCCGCCCTGGGGATACGCTTCATCGCTGTCAACGACCACGTGGACAGCGAGCGGGGACGCTATGATATGCTCCTGCCCATGAAGAACATCTTCAACACCCAGTATGCCCGGGATATCTCGGACAAGGTGCGCTCCGCCATCCATAGCAAGCAGCGGCGGGGGGAATTTGTTGGGGCCTACGCCAGCTATGGGTATCGGAAGGACCCGGACAACCATAACCATTTGTTGATTGACCCTCCTGCGGCCCAGGTGGTACAAAGAATCTTCGATCTCTTTGAGCGGGGGGATGGGAAAGTCAGAATTGCCAAGCTGCTCAATGCAGAGGAGGTTCCCAGCCCCAGTGAGTACAAGCGGCTCTCCGGTGAGCGCTACCACAACGGCCGGCGGCTGGGACAGACCACCTACTGGACCTACGCCACGGTTCACCGCATCCTGCAAAACCGGATGTATGCGGGGGATATGGAACAGGGGCGCGCCCTGCGTCCCACCATGCACGGCAAAGCAAAGCAGAAGGCGCGGGCAGACTGGACGGTGGTTCCCCACACCCACGAGGCCATCATTGACCGCGCTCAGTGGGAGCGGGTACAGGAACTGCTGGGCAGGCGGACCCGCCAGTTGAATTTCGAGCAGAACCAGAGCCCCTTCGCCGGCTTTCTCCGCTGCGGCGACTGCGGGCGGGCCATGGTCAAGACCCGGAGCGCCGGCGGTATCTACTATAGCTGCGGCTCTTACAAGCGCTACGGCCCCACCGTGTGCAGCAAGCACAGTATCTCCCACAAGGTGTTGGAGGAAATCGTGTTGGCGGATCTCAACCACATTATTGCTGCCGTCCAGGATTGGAAGAAGCTGGCCGACGAGCGGGCGGAGCGCCCCCAGCGGAATTTTCAGGCGGAGCAGAGCAGGCTGGAGATCAGTCTGGAACGGATACGGGAACGCAAAAAGCGCACCTATGAGGACTACCAGGACGGCCTGCTGGGCCGGGAGGACTATCTCCGTTACCGGGAGGACTATGAACACCAGGAGAAGGCCCTCCATGTCCGGTTGGAACAGCTCTCCCAGGCCGTGGAGTCCGACCCGCTGCGCCACCCCTGGGTGGAGGCGCTGCTCCGCTATGGGAAGCTGACCGAACTGGATCGCGTCACTGTGGCGGAGACGATCAAACAGATCCGAATCTTCGAGGATGGACACGTTGAGATCACGTATACCTTCTCCAATGAGCTGGGGCTTCTGGAGGCGGAGGGAGGGATTACGGCCTGAGCCGTAATCCCTCCCTCTGCATTTGATGCGATTATCGACTTGTTTTACACTAATTTACGTCATGATCAAGGGAAATTCCTGTGCAGAGGTACGCTTATGTGCCGCAAAATCACGCAATATCCTCTGAACTGGAGGCAGAGCCCCTACCGACAGCCTTTGATTTTACAGGGGGGCCGTCAGGTGGACAAGACCTATACGCTGCTGGAATTTGACAAAGCCCGCTACGCCAGGTCCCCGGCGGCCTTGATCTTCACCCGGCAGGTATTGCCGGGGTAGTACTGCAGGGGCACGTCCTCCACGTCGATGATCTCCACGGTCTCCCGGACGGCGCCGGCCTGCACCGCCAGCTCCACGGCCTCGGCCTTGAGCTGCTCCAGGGCCTGCTCCCGGGGGAACTCGTTGTAGTCCACCAGCTTCTCGCAGGTGCCGGACACCTTGGAGATGGCCGAGCCGATGGCGTTGGCCACGCCGCCCCCGGCGGGCTTGGCCACGCTGCGGGCGCCGGAGAGCTTCTCCGGCAGGATGATGGAGCCGCCGCCCACCAGGATCACATCCACGTCGCCGGCGGACACCTTCATGGCGTCCAGGGCATCTTCCGCCAGGGTGGTGATGGCCGCCAGGGCCTTGCGGGCGAAGCCCTCGTCCAGGCTCATGACCTTCTCCCGGTCGCCCAGCTCCGTCATGCCCAGCCGCACGGCGATGTCGGTGGCGGTGCAGACGGCGCCGCCGAAGCACAGGGCCTCCTCGGTGATCCGGTAGCCCACCGAGTCCGGGCCCACGGTGACCGTGCCGTCGGGCTGCTGCCGCACGATGGAGCCGCCGCCCAGGCCGATGGACACCACGTCGGGCATACGGAAGTTGGTGCGCACCCCGCCGATGGTCACCGCCACGCCGGACTCCCGGGGGAAGCCGTGCTGGATCACGCCCAGATCGGTGGTGGTGCCCCCCACGTCGATGACGATGGCATCCTGCAGGCGGCTGAGATAGCTGGCCCCCCGGATGGAGTTGGTGGGGCCGCAGGCGATGGTGAGGATGGGGTAGCGCCGGGCGTAGTCCATGGTCATGAGGGTGCCGTCGTTCTGGGAGAGGTAGACCTGGGCATTGGTGACCCCCAGGTCGGCCAGAGAGCGGGCGAAGCCCTCGGTGAAGGACTGGGCCACCTGGTAGAGCGCGGCGTTGAGGATGGTGGCGTTCTCCCGCTCAATGAGGCCCATGGAGCCGATCTCGCTGGAGACGGACACGTGGACGTCCTCCCCCATCACCTCCCGGCACAGCCCGGCGGCCGCCCGCTCGTGGTCGTCCCGGACGGTGGAGAACACGCAGGAGATGGCCACCGAGCGCACCCCTTTGGCCTTCAGCCCCTGGAAGAAGGCGCGGGCCGCCTCCTCGTCGAAGGGGGCCAGCTCCTTGCCGTCGTACTCAAAGCCGCCGCCGATGACGGCGGTGTCCACGGCGATGGAGCGCAGATCCTCCGCCCAGTCCACCATGGGCGGGATGCCCACCGTGGCGGGGGCGCCGATGCGCAGCACGCCGATGGGGGCCAGGTGGCGACGCTCCACAATGGCGTTGGTGCACTGGGTGGTGCCCAGCATGGCCTGGCCGATCTCCCTGCGATCCACGCCGGACTCCTCCAGCACCGCGCGGACGGCGTCCAGGATGCCGTCGTAGGCGTCGGGGGTGGTGTGGCGCTTTACGCTGGCCACCACCTTGAGGTTTTCGTCGATGAGCACCGCGTCGGTATTGGTGCCGCCCACGTCAATTCCTAATTTATACATCAGCCGCGGCCTCCCTTGCACCGCTCCTCCAGCGGGATATAGTCGGTATCCACCCCGAAGTACCGGGGCCCCACCAGGGCCAGCCCCTCCGGCGTGCGCCACAGGGGGAAGCACTCCAGGCCCACCACCAGCACCCGCTTGCCGTATTTCAGCGCGTCGGTGGGCACGGGGGTGAAGGTCTCGGTGTCCACCAGGCAGATCAGATCCGGGGTGGTGGCCAGGATCTCCCCGTCCACCGTGGCGGTGAGGTTTTCGTTCTGGAACTCCACAAAGGCCTGGCGGCCCTTGTACTCGTAGATGCCCTCCAGCATCACCTTGCCGAAGTTGAAGCCGCCCCGCACCTCCCGCAGCACGTCGCCGATCTTGCCGCGGAACAGCTTGTGGCCGCCGGTGAAGCGGAAAAACTCCTCCTCCGGCGTGCCGTCGGCCACCTCCTTCATCCGGCGGATGGCGGCCCCCAGGTTCTGGCTGCGGGTGACGATGCCGTGGACGCCGTACCGCTTCATGAAGGCCCCCTCCATGGGGTAGAGGGACACGGACACCGAGCCGCCGCAGGCCATGGTCACCGCCCGGGCCAGCTCCTCCGTCCACTTGTTGGTGATGGTCTTGAAGATGCAGGAGTTGCCCTTCTCGTCCACCAGGGCCATGGGGGTGGCGGAGCCGCCGCCGATGGTGAAGGTGACCATCTGCAGCTCCGGGAAGGCCCGGCCCATGCCGTCCACATCCACCAGGGGCAGGCCCAGCCGGGCCGCCGCCGCAATGGGCAGCATGGAGTTGACCCCGCCGGCCTCCATGGGCATGAAGGCGTAGATGGGCTTGCCGAAGAAGCCGGACACCGTGTCGTAGAGGGTCTTGTACTCGCTGCCGCCCACCGCCTTCTCACACAGGACGGTGGGGGCGCCCATCATGGCGATGGGCACGATGAGGGCGTCGTCGGGCACCTCCTCCGGCTCCAGCAGGGTGACGGGGCCGTGTTCCTTCACCGCCCCGATGGCCACCAGCTTGCCCACATAGGGGTCGCCGCCTCCGCCGGCCCCCAGCAGGGCCGCGCCCAGGGCAATGTCCTCAATCTCGGGAATTCCGATCTGTCGCAAAATGGGTTCCTCCTTCTTGTTTTCTGCCTGTCATGCCTCGGCCGGGGCCGGGGCGGGCATAAGCTTGTCCAGCACTATATAGAGCACCAGGGATACCACAATGCCGTTCACCGGCCCCACAAAGAAGGGGATGTTCAGCCAGGGGGCTGCGGCCACCAGGGCGGGGAAGCTGGCGAAGGTGCCGCCGGTGATGCAGGCCAGGACGGCTCCCGCCAGGAAGGCGATCACGCCGGGGGCGGAGAAACCCTCCCGCCGCTGGAAGCGGTCGAGCCGGCCCCGGCCCACCACCCAGTAGCCGGCGATGATCACCCCGGCCAGGGGCGGGATCAGGGCGGACATGAGGGACAAAAAGCCCTGGAAGGCGTTGAGCAGGCCGAAGGCGGCCAGCAGGGTGCCGATGCCGCCGGCGATGCCGGTGGTGATCTTGAACCTGCTCTCGTCAAAGCCAAGCAGGTTGCTCAGGGCCAGGCCGCCGGAGTAGGCGTTGGTCACGTTGGTGGTCCAGGTGGCCAGCACCAGGGCGATCAGCCCGAACAGGGGCACCCCCAGGCTGGCCAGGATGGCAGAGATGTCGTACTGTCCGGTGACGATGCTCATGAGGGCGCCGGTGAGCAGCATGAACAGCCCCGCGGGGATCACGCCCAGGATGGAGGACTTGACCACGTCCGCCCGGCTTTTGGCAAAGCGGCAGTAGTCGGCGGAGATCACGCCGCCCAGGGCGAAGGAGGCCACCACCATGGAGATGCCGAACACCATGCCGGAGGACTGCTCCGGGGCGTAGGCCATGATGGCCGAGGCGCCGTCATTGCGGACGATGCCGGCGATGAGGCCGTACAGGCACACCACCACCAGCAGGGGCACCGCCAGGTAGTTGAGCCACTTCAGGCCCTTGAAGCCGGCGCAGGCGGTGACCAGCATGATGACGCCCCACACAATGGAGGAGACCACCACCATGGCGGGGCTGGCCGCCCCCAGCCCCAGCATGTCCGCCGTCATGGTAGCGAAGGCCTGGCCGCAGGTGGCGGACTGGATGCCGAACCAGCCCACGCAGGCGATGGCCAGCAGGGTGCTGATGATATACCGGGCGCCCTTGCGGCCCAGAGCCCCCTCCGCCAGCACGGAGACGGGCAGGCCGGTGTCGCAGGCCGCCATGCCGATGAAGATCATGTAGGCGCAGATCAGGCCGTAGCCGATCAGGATGGCGGCCACAATGTGGGGCAGGGGCAGGCCCCCGCCGGACAGCACGCCGCCCACCATCAGGCAGGGCACGCAGATCATGCCCCCCGCCCACACCAGGGCGATGGACTGCCAGCTCTGCCGCTGTTCCGCTTTGATCTCAAAGCCGGATTGCTTGTTCATGTGAAAATCCCTCCTCGATCCAGCGCGTATCGCTGGTTTGAGGAATATTTTAACTCTTTACAGCAAAAAAGTAATTGGTTTCCAGGCAGAAAAACAGGGCCGTCTCATTGTCCCTTGGGACAATGAGACGGCCCTGCCTGCCAGCCTCAGCCCTCCAGCAGGCGCTCCACCGCGCAGGCGGTATAGAGCCCGAAGGCCTCCGGGAACTTGGCCACCGGGTGCCCCAGCCTGGCGCCGAGCTGCTGAAGCCGGTATTTGACGGTGTTCTTATGGACAAAAAGGGCCTGGGCGGTCTGGGTGACGCTCCGATCCGTGTCCAGCAGATAGAGCTGCAGCGTGTGCACCAGCTCCGCCCCCTCCCGCAGGGCCCGGATGGGCTCCAGGGGGGCCAGGGCCCGCTGCACCGCCGCCTCGCCGGCGGCCACCGTCTCCCGGCAGGTCTGGGCGAACTCCATCTCCCGGAGGGTGTACCGGCCCCGGCCGGGCCAGATCCGGAGGGCGTCGGGCAGCGCCTTCCGAATGGCCAGATAGGCCCGGCGCACGTCGGCGGTGGTGGTGAGATCCTGACAGGTGACCAGCACGCCGTCCAGCCCGGCCTGCGCCATCTGGGCGCAGAGGGCCTCCGCCATGGTCTCCGCGCCGGCCGCCTCGGGCAGCCAGTCCATAAAGGCCACCACGTCCCCCTCATAGGCGTCCGCCACCAGGGCGCCGCAGGCGTGGGACAGCGCCTCCAGCACCAGGGGCAGCACATCCCGTGGAAAGTCCCCCTGGGCCCGGAGGCTGTGGAGCACCCACATGCTGTGGATGGAGGCCACGTCCACGTGGAAGATGTCCGCCAGGCGGCGCATCTTCAGCGGCTCGTCCCGCAGGATGGCCCGTACCAGCTCGCTCATCACCTCCCGGTCGTGGCCCCGGCCCCACAGGTTCACAGCCAGGCGTACCACCTCCGCCGACTGGCGGGCCGTCTCCGGAGAGAGGGGCGTCCCCTCCTTGAGCAGGAACAGCTCCATGCCGGAGGCCGTATCCGACAGGGAGCAGCGGTAGAGCTGAAACCGGCCGCCCTCCAGCTCCATAGGCGCCCCCCAGGGCTGGGGCAGCGCGGGGAGGGCGGGCAGCACCTGCTCCGGACGGAACTCCAGCGTGCGGGGCCAGTTGGCCGCGCTGAGCACATGGCGGGCGCGGTCAGACAGCGCGGCGGAGGCCCGGATGCGGTCGCTGAGCAGCCGGAGCACGGTATCCGGCGTCCGCTGGTGCTCGGGCAGGAGAGACATGCGCTGGAGGATGTCCCCCACCAGGCCGGCGGCGGAGTTCTGATCCCGGAAAATGGCCTCCATCACCTCGCAGATGACCTCGGAGTACCGCTGGTTCATCTGCTTCTCCGGCATGACGATGAGGGGGAAGTCCAGGCTGTCCGCCAGCTCGACAAGCTCCCGGTCTACTTTTGGCATAAAGATGCCCACATAGAACAGGATCAGCCCCACCTCCCCCGCCCCGGCCAGCCGGCGGATGTTGGCGCACTGGGCCTCCACATCCCGGGGTATGCTGGTGAAGCCGGTGATCACAATCTCGCTTCCGTAGAACTCGTTGTTTTCAAACAGCTCGTTCTGGAGGGCATTGGCGTCGGCGTACTCCAATACGGAGATGGAGGACACCGGCCTGTCAAGCCCGCCCCTTCCCGCTGCCAGACGGGCGTTGCGCAGGCTGGGCAGCTTCAGCAGATCCGCCACCGTCACACTCATGTCAAACACTCCTCCCCCCTGTACCTCGGTTTCCTGCGGCTGGATAGAATGCCGCCAACTGCCTTTATCATAGCACGGATTTCCGCAGAATGCGACAGCTTTCCTCCGGCGGCAGAAAGATACAGACGCATTATGAGGCTTTATTCGGCTCTATCAGAAGCGAATAGCGGTCCCTGGAGCCTTAGAGCCCCAAGGGCCGCTATCTTACATCACCCTGGGGCAACGAGGACACCCAGCAGCTCATTGACATCCTGGGGGAGTACAACGTGAAGGCCACCTTCTTCGTGGTGGGGGAGTGGGTGGACAAATACCCCGAGTCGGTGAAGGCCCTGGCCGACGCGGGCCACGAGGTAATGAACCACTCCAACACCCACGCCCACTTCTCCCAGCTGTCCACCGACGAGATCATCGCCGACGTGACCGCCTGCAGCGACAAGATCGAGGCGGTCACCGGCGTGCGGCCCACCCTGATCCGTCCACCCTACGGGGAATATGACGACCACGTGATCACCGCGATTCGCTCCATGGGCATGGAGCCCATCCAGTGGGATGTGGATGTTTCCCAAACAGCTTCAAGTCATTGCCGCACAATGGATACAGAGAAAAATTAAGGGCGGAAATATAGGGCGTCAGGCAGTATCACTGTGCGGTGATACTGCCTGACGTTTTGGTCGTAGAGCGGCTTCTGCTCTCCGGGTTATGAAGCCCTCGTGGCGGAGTTGATGATTCTCCTTCCATGTGGAGGTAGTTATTTAAGTGCTTCTGCATTGGTTTACTTGGCTATCATAACAAAGTCCAAGGTAGCGTTCCATAATGGTGTGCGCCAAGTGTGCGCTGATGATATTGCTACACTCTACAAGGATAAAGTATTTTTTGCATCTCCCACCTATCTTATATAATCAGGGAAACGAATTTTACTGGCGGACTTTTCTTAATGGTTCAGATTTGGAAGTTCAATCATACCACGCGCTTCTAGATTATCCAGTTGCTGGATTGCCCCGTAATAATCTTCGGAGCCGTACTCACCATCAA
>DGYMJ06203__coassemble_1505_pt1 | contig 9807 bp, 9 predicted proteins | sample DGYMJ06203__metabat2_low_PE_040 | metagenome-assembled genome bin DGYMJ06203 | reverse complement strand
AGAAATCACATCACTACTGTCTCCAAATTCCGACTATGAGTTTAGATAAAAGGAAGTGTGATTCTTTAAAACATCACTTCTCAAATAATTGATAAAATCTTTTTGGGCAAAAGGCTATTACTTCCCCTTAAAATCTGTGGCATCTATAGTGTTGCGATGTTCCAGAATTTTCAGCCCTGAACTTCCAGAGTTCAGGGCTTTTTTTACTGCCCTGTAGTCTGTACTCTGGTGTTTTCCGGGTAAAATGCGAGAATCGCATTTGCCGACGAAACCTTGCTGCTATAACGTCGTCCTCGGTGGCGATGTTCTGCACCAGCACGGCGTAGATCGCCACACAGACGATAATCAAAAACGCCTGGAAGCCCAGGGCCAGCAGGCTGCGCAGGTAGTTCTGGCCCATGCCGCCCCATTCCTTGCCCATCATGGTCGCCATCGGGATGGGAGCCACCGACGTGACAAGTATGGGAATACTGTCCCTTGAGCGTGTCCAGATACTGCCGCAGGATGGTCTCACGGCTCATGGCGTTCACCAGGGAGACCTCCATGCCGGAGAGCTGGATGTCGGCGGGCATCAGGTCAACGCCTTCCGGGTGGTGCAGGATACCCTCGCCGGGGCGCAGCGGCTCGTCCATCAGAATATGACCCATCGCGTCGGACAGGGTAAAGGGCAGCTTGTCCGGCTGGGGATGGCCCAGGCTGATGGTCAGGCTGCTTTGCGGGTCCCCGTCAATCAGCAGCACTTTCTTCCCGGCCTGGGCCAGCCCGATCCCCAGGTTCGCGCAGGTGGTTGTCTTGCCAACGCCGCCTTTCTGGTTGGCGATGGCGATAATTTGCGTGTTCATGTTTTGCGTCACCTCCTCAAAATTGGATAAAAAAATAGGCGCTCATTTCTGAACGCCTACATTAGCCAAGCACAGTCTAAACCTGCGCTTTCAGTTGATCTTTGTATTCCGCATAGTGGTCGCTGAGAACATAGTCAATGACCCAGGCTTTGGGAATTAGATAGGTAGAACGGATGTAATAGTGCTTAACGCGATTCTCGCGCATGAGCTTTCTTGCAGTCCCGTCACCGATACCACCCAGCATATTTCTGAACTGCGATAGCGTCACCACATCGGGATACTTGTTAAAAAGTTGCTCATAGTATTTTCGGGTTTTCATTGTATCAGCTCCAATTTATGTATTGTCAACAACGGATGAAGCTGTTACAATTCCTATTAGTGTGTATGTCCCCTGTACGAGTTTGCAGGAGGTATATCCTGCTTACATCCCTCCAACATCCCTCCAGCGCCTCAAATTGGGTATCTGGCTGCCGATAATCGAGGAGGGGACGAATTGCTTGTACTTTTGGTGCTTTGCGTCGAAAATGCTGATTTTATAAGGCTTTTTCGGGTTTTTGATGTTTTGGAAAGTGACGGAAAAGACCGTTTTATTCCGGTTCAGGCCATTAGGTTCCGAATGGCCTGAATAACTCAAAATCCGTTGGTGGCAACATCATGTCGGTTCGAGTCCGACTACCGGCACCAGCTCGTCGCAAGCGTCATATCGCTTGCGACGAGTTTTTTCATTTCATTGCAAAACTCATCGCGCGCTTATTCTGCTGCTCCTCACTTCCAAAACGGACCCGCTGTCGCTGGGCTCCGATTTAGGGCCGCCGCTTCGCGGCGGTTTTGTCTATCCTTCGGAGCAAAGTCCGCGTTGCTTTGGCATCTTTTTATGCCCAGGGCAAAAAAGACATCATCCGCCCGCTCCCTTACTTCCCCTTCCCAACTGCGACCCGCTGCGCCGGGCCCGCAGTTGGCAGGCAGCCCTCCGGGGTAGCCTTTCATGCCCCTTCTCCGAATCCTTTGGATGGAGGGTTTATCAACAGCCTCGAGGGCCGGAGTGGACGCATGTCCTCTCCGGCCCTCGAGGCTGTCTCCGCATGGGGTGAGGTGGAGCGGCCCGGGCGCCGGGCGGGGCGCAGAGCCCACTGTCCCAAACGGCGGTTTTGGGTCAGGATCCACGCTCCTCCAGGATCAACTCCAGCCGCGCCTCCACGGTGTCCAGCTGTTTTTTTACATTGCCTACAATGTCCGCGCCCACAATGTTTCCCTCGCTGTCTACGATATAGGTGGTGGGATAGGTGGAAATATCCGCGATGAACGTCCTGGTAGGCATCCACCCACGCCTGGTCGATCCAGCCCTTGTCCAGGGCGTCCTCGATGGTGAGGGTGCCGGCCTCAATGGCCTGCTCCACCTCCTCCCGGCTGGGCTGCTGCTCTCCGCAGGCGGCCAGGGTCAGCCCCATGGCCGCCGCCAGTCCCAGGGCGGCCAGCCGCCGTGTGGTCATCTGCTTCATGATAAAACCTCCTTGCCGCGCCTGCGGCAGATTTTGGACAGGGGGCATTGTAGCACAGGGGACATAAAGTTTCTGTCAAGGCCGTCTTGATGCAAAATTTATCCGGATGTGCTATCATAGTCCTACCTATCAAAGGCGGTGGAGCAGATGCGGATTTTGGTGGTGGAGGACGAGCGCCTCCTGTGCGACGGGATCGCGGAGGATCTGGAGCTGGAAAAATATACGGTGGAACGCTGCTACGACGGCGCGGACGCCTACGAGCGGCTGTTTGTAGAGCCCTATGACCTGGTGATCCTGGATCTGAACCTGCCAGGCATGGACGGGCTGGAGCTGCTGCGGCGCATCCGGTCGGAGCGGCCGGAGCTGCGGGTGCTGATCCTCTCCGCCCGGGCGCAGCTTTCGGACAAGGTGGCCGGGCTGGATCTGGGGGCGGACGACTATCTGACCAAGCCCTTCGAGCTGGAGGAGCTGGAGGCCCGGGTGCGCACCCTGCTGCGCCGGGAGTTTGTCCCCCGCTCGCCCCTGGTGCGGGCGGGGGAGCTGGCCCTGGACACCGTGGCCCGGGAGATCTCCGCCCGGGGGGAGGCCCTTTCCCTGACGCCCAGGGAGTTCGCCATTCTGGAGCAGCTGATGCTCTGCCGGGGGCGGTGGCTCAGCCAGGAGGAGCTGATGGAGCACGTCTGGACGGCGGACGCCAACCCCTTCAGCAACGCCGTGCGGATGCACATCTCCTCCCTGCGGAAGAAGCTGCGGGAGCGGCTGGATTATGACCCGATCCAGACCAAGGTGGGCCAGGGCTACCGCCTGGCCGGGGAGGAACGCGCATGAAAAAGCCCATGTCCCCGCGCCTGCGGCTCACCCTGCTCTGCGCGGCCCTGCTCACCCTCTGCTGCCTCCTGCTCACCCTGACCAGCAACCTGTCGGCCGTCCAGATGGCCCACAGCGTCCAGGCCGTGCCCCTCCTGCCGGCCCAGACGGCTGAGGCCGATGCCCACACGGATTTTCCTATGGCGTCCCTGGAGATCAGTGAGACCGTCCGGCAGGCCAGAGGGGTCTTTCACCTCCAGAGCCTGCTGGCCATGGCCGCGGTGCTGGCGGCGGGCCTGTTTCTCATCTACCGGCTGGTAGGGAGGGCGCTGGCCCCGCTGGACGAGCTGGCCGGCCAGATCCGGGGGCGCACGGCGGAGGATCTGGAGCGGCCCCTGGCCGTCCCGGACAGCGGGGACGAGGTGGCCGAGCTGGCCCGCGCCTTCAACCAGATGTCGGGGCGGCTGAACCAGGTCTTTGTGATGCAGAAGAACTTCTCCCACAACGCCGCCCACGAGTTCCGCACGCCGCTGGCCGTCCTGAAAACCCGCATCGGCCTGTTCCGCAAAAAGCGGGACTTCCGCCCCGAAGCTGTGCAGGACTTTCTTCAGATCATGGAGGGGGAGGTGGACCGCCTCTCCGCTATGGTGAGCAGCCTGCTGGAGCTGACCAATCTGGAGCCGATGGAGCGGGGCGAGCGCCTCTCCGCGGAGCAGCTGATTCAAGGGGCTGCGGACGAGCTCGCGCTTCCGGCGGCAGAGCGGCAGATCTCCGTTCTGGTGGATGTGTCCCCCTGCACCCTGACGGGAAATGAGCGGCTCCTTCACCGGGCGGTGTTCAACCTGCTGGAGAATGCCGTCAAGTACAGCCCCATCGGAGGCGCTGTCCATGTCTCCGGCCGGCGGGCGGACGGCGTCTTCCGGATGGAGGTTACCGACCAGGGGCCCGGAATCCCCGTGGAGCTCCGCCGGCAGATCTTTGAGCCCTTCTTCCGGGTGGACGACGCCCGCTCCCGCCAGCAGGGCGGCGCGGGGCTTGGATTGGCGCTGGTACGGGCCATTGCGGAGGCCCACGGCGGCGCCGTCCGCGTGGAGGAGGCTCCATCTGGGGGCAGCCGGTTCCTGCTGGAGCTGCCCATGGGGCCCGGGCGGCCGGATGCTTGAAGCGAGATACCCCGCCGGAGGGGCGACCTTCTCAGCGTCTCTCCTGCTGAAACCCGGAGAACCCCTATCCCTATCGCATGATATCCGCCGACGCACTGCAGGACAGGAATTGTCTTTTGGCCCGGAAGCATCGCTTTGGTTCCGGATTGCAGCTGCCGGCCAGATAAAAAGGAAGCAAAAGAGGTGTATGTATGGCGAGCATTCGATGCCCCCACTGCGGCGCACCCGTCATGCTCCGGGGCTGCCGGTGGGAATGCGGCTATTGCGGCGATTTTGGCAGCATTTCTTCCCTCCAGCCGTCGGAGAGGGCGAAGCTGGCGCAGGCCCGCGCCCCTTCTGTGCGGATTACGGTCACTGTGACAGAGGAGGAGGCGCCCCCCTCCCCTGCCTGCGCCGCGCCGGAGGCGGAGGAGGCGCCCTGCTTCTCCCGCGCCGAGCTGGAGGATATGATCCGCCGGTGGGATCTGGAGCAGAACGAGTGGGCCTGCCGGGATCTGCTCATCACCGCCTTTCCCCAGGCCACCGGCCGCTGGAGCGCGGAGGAGCTGGCGGAGATGGACACCATGGATCTTTTGGTGGAGACCGGCCGGCAGGATCCCGAGACCGCCCTTCGGATGGTGGAGCTGCTCCTCAGCACTGCGGAGGGGCACCTTCAGGAGCCGGAGGCCGCAAATCAGCTGCTGGGGTGGGACATGAGCGACCTGCTGGTCAGTGAGGAAATGCTTCCTCTGCTGGTCAGGGAGCTGAGGAAAAACGGCCGTCTGGCCCGTCAGCTGTTCCAGAGCGCCTATGTGGGCCGTCCGCAGGAAGAGCTCCTCAACGCCTGCGGGCGGATGGGAGAGTGGGAGCTTCAGCAAAGGCTGCTGGAGCTCCTGGCCCGCAATCCCTTTCCCCATGATGCGCCCGAGCTGGAGCCGGAGGAGTCTCTTCCTGGGCGGTCCCCTTACCACGGCCCCCAGCCGGAAGGGTGAGACTGGGACGGGAAGGCCGGTTTTTATTCTGCGCATTCGGTGACGTCCCGGAACTCCGGGGCGGTCTCCAGCGGGAGCTGGAGAATCCGGTTATGTTCCAGCAGCCGGGGCAGCTCCACGAACCGGGGGCAGGTGTTGCGGTAGGTGAGCCAGTAGAACCGGCCGGACTCGGCGCACTGGACGGAGGAGTACACCGTGTAGTCGCATGGCACCGCCTCCCGGTCATAGCCGGTGTCCGCCTCCACCTCGGTCAGCTCCACCGCCCCCAGGGGGAAGGCGGCGGTGTGGAGCAGGCGGAACAGCAGGGCCGCCCCCTCCGCCTCGTCCCTCCCCTTCCCGGCGCACTGCCGCAGGAAGGCCAGGCGGACAAAGCGGGCCGGGGACGACCAGCCGCCGGGCAGACCGGCGGCCCCGGTGCCGGAGAAGCAGGGCTCCAGCCGCTCCCCGCCCCAGTCCCGGGTGCCGTAGTCCAGGGGGCGCAGGTGGGCGTAGTTGAGCAGGTTGGCCCGGTGCCAGGGGTAGGGCGGGCTGTTGGTCATCACCCCCACTGTGTTCCGGTAGAGGTGCAGGCCGTCCCCGTCCGGCTCCACCACTACGCTCTCGCCGGTGGGGTCGGAGAACATCCAGTGGAGGGGCGGCACGGCGCCCAGCAGAGGCTCCCCCACCAGGGAGACCTCCTCCGTCAGCAGGCGGGCCGCCTCCTCCACCGTGGCACAGCAGGCCAGGCAGAGGGTCACCAGGAAGGGGGGCTGGAGGGGCAGCCTCCCTTCCGCGGGCCTGTCCGGATAGCGGGCATAGCCCCGGTAGTAGAGCTGTGCCCCCATGAGGCCCCTCTCGTTGAGCCCCTCGTAGAGCACCGGCGTGGCACCCAGCACCGTGGTGCCCATGCCCACCGCCCCGTAGTCCGCCCGGCGGCGGGCGGCGGGATCCTGGCTGTGGTCCAGGCTGGTGCCCCGGGTGCAGAGCTCCGTCCCCGGCGGGAAGCAGGTGACTTTGCTGTCCGCCGCCACCCGGTTGTAGTCAAAGTTCCGCCCAAACAGGTGCCTGCCGTCCGCCGTCTCCCAGGCGATGGCGCTGCACCCGGCGGAACATGCCCCCGGCAGCCTGTGTTTTTGCTCCATCCGGCATCCCTCCCAAACTCGGCATACCCACAGTGTGCGCCGGAGCGGGGGCGGTTATACCCCCTTTTTCCGGGATGGCAGGGCCAGCAGGAGCAACCCCAGCGCCAGGGTGAGCCCCTGGGCCAGCCACGCGGAGGCAGGCATGGAAAAGGCGGGATCCAGGGCGTCCAGGGTCAGGGGGTAGCTGGCAAAGAAGCTGCCGTCCCACAGGCCCAGGGCCTGGGGCAGAGGCAGGGCGGAGAGCACAAAGGGGAGGGCCATCCACACATAGAGCAGCCAGGGCCGCAGCTCCCCCAGCCGCCAGCCGCTGCCCAGGGCGAACACCAGGGGCGGCGCCAGGGTCACCAGGGTTGGCAGAACCAGAGTGCCCCAGCCGTACCAGCCGAAGAGGCGGCCGTAGCATACCGCCGCCAGGGCCAGCACCGCCAGGCAGAGCAGGGCTGTTCCCACCAGGGCGGCGGCGCACCGGGTCAGGGCGTACCGCCGGGGGTCGGCGGGGGTGGCGGCGGTGAGCACCGCCGCCCGCCGCTCCCTGGCCGAGGTGAAGAAGGTGAGGAAAAACAGGGCCCCCACCCACAGGAGGGGCAGCAGCCGGCCCAGGTACACCCCGAAACTCCAGGGGGAGAAGGGGGCGGTGTGGGACACGCCGGGGAGCACCGTCAGGCAGAACACCTGCCCGGCGTAGAACAGCAGCACCGCCAGCAGGCCGATGAAAAACTTGTTGCAGAGCAGCCGCCTGCACTCACAGGAAAAAATCTTAGTCAAGGGTCAAATCCTCCTCCGTCAGCCCGCAGGCATCCAAAAACTCCTGGTAGGTCAGATAGGGGTACATGGGATCCAGCTCCCGGGTGAACAGGCCCTTCAAAATCTCGTCCATGGCCTCCTCGCCCCCCACCAGCTCCTGGGCTTTCAGGATTTTCAGGGGCATCTCGCTGTACTGCCGCATGCCGGACAGGGCGTTGGAGATGGACAGCCGCTCCGCCTCCGGCAGAGCGTCCAGGTACTCCGGGCAGCGGACGTAGAAGTTGAGGTAGTAGTCGTCCACCGCAGCCCGCCACTGGTCGACATAGTGTTCCACGGCGTAGTCCTCGCCGTAGAGCTCTTTGGCGATGCGGTAGGTGGTGTACACCGTCAGGCCCTCCGCCGACCAGGGGCTGGAGGGGTCGGCGGTGTCGAACATGTTGCCCAGGCCCCACCACTGGTGCACCAGCTCGTGGATGAACACCTCCCCGGCGGCGGCGCCCTTGGCCCCATCGGCCAGGTTAGCGATGGTGAAGTCCGCCTCGTCCAGCAGGCTGGCGCCGTCCGCGGCGTAGCCGCCGCCGGCCACCCGGCTCTGGATCAGCTTGAGGCTCTCCCCCGTGCCGAAGGACAGGGAACCGTAGTGCTGGGTGCAGTAGTCCACCACCGCCTGCACCGCGTCCGCCGCCCCCACAGCCTCCATGACGGCCTGGTGCTTGCGGCCGTAGTAGAACTGGATGTGGATGCCGCCGGCCTCCATGTCCTCCCGGACGTAGTCGCCGGCGTAGAGGATGCCTCCGGTGCCGTTGTCCTCATAGCGCCAGGTTCGGGTGCCGTTGTCATGCTCCGCCACCACCTCCGCCTCGCTGGAGCCGAAGGGGATCACCGTCATGGCCTCCGGCAGGGTAATCTCGATGGCGGCGGGGTAGCCGTCCTCCCCGGGCAGCACGTTCATCAGCCGGGGGGACAGGGCGGCGTTCTCCAGGCAGAGGTACTCGGCGCTGAGCTCCTTGCCCCCCTGCATGGTGGGGATGCTCTCCTGTGGATAGCCGCGATAGGCCATGGTCAGCTCCACCTGTTCGTCGGCGGGGATGGTCACCTCCAGCAGGGCCTCGTTGTACTCCTGGTAGGCGCTCACCGTGAAGGGCACGTCCACGCCGTTGGCCTGCACGTCGGAGACGGTGTAGCCCGGGTTGATGCCGAAGGCCACCTTCTGCTCCTGTCCGGAGGTGTTTTCAAACCGGAAGGAGGCCCGGCCGGACACCGTGCCGGCCTTGGTGTCCGGAAACACCTGGGCGGTGCGGCTGACAAAGGTGACCCCCTCCAGATAGGGGATCTCAAAGAAGGACATCACCGTCAGATCCGGGTTGCTGCGGTCGATGAAGGGCTGGGCGGCATAGCTCCAGCCGCAGCACAGCAGCAGGGCCAGGGCCAGCAGGGGCCGGTACACCCGCCGGGCGGAGCGGGCCAGAGAGCCCAGCGGCCCCTTGCCGTACCGCCGGATGCACAGCCAGGACAGGGCCCACACCCCCGCCAGCCCCAGCAGCCAGGTGAGGCGCATGTAGGCGGCGGAGCGGAGGACGCGGAAGTTGGAGAAGTCGTCGGACAGGGCCCACACGCAGGGGTTGAGCCAGCACAGCTGCCACTCCCCCCGCCACACGGTGAGGCTCAGGGCCGCCAGGACGGCCACAAGCACCAGGGACAGGTCAAAGCGGCGGGTGAACTGCCACGCCGCCCCGGCCAGCAGGATGCACAGGGGGAGGGCCAGGCCCATGAGGATGCCGTAGGCCAGCAGGTAGTCCAGCCCGTCGAAGACGGAACCCACGGTGTACGCCGTCCAGGGCAGCCAGGCCAGGGTTGTGAGCACCAGGGCCAGGGCCGCCGTCACCAGCAGGGCGGCCAGCCGGGCCAGGGCGGCGGTCAGGGGGGACACCGCCGCGTCAGTGAGCACCTCCACCCGGCTCTTCGGGGCCCGGGCGCTGTCCCACAGGGTGAGCAGGGCGAAGAGCAGGCCGCCCAGCACCCCGGCGGCCAGGGCCGGGTCGGCCACACAGCGGGAGAGCATGGTTTCGGAGGCGGTGAAGCGGAGCACCGTCAGCCCCGCCGCGGGAGAGAGGGCGGTGAGGGCCAGCACCAGCCAGGTAAGCCGCCCCCGCAGCAGCCGCCCCAGCTCCCGCGCGGTCAGAGTCAGGACGTTCATGCCTCGCCCTCCCCGGAGATGAGATAGAGGTAGGCGTCCTCCAGGGTGGGCTCCGCCGGCTGGACGTAGGACGGCAGCGCCTCCGCCACCGCCCGGCAGGCCACCCCCCGGGCGGTGTTCACCCGGGCCGTGATGTGCAGGCCCTCCTCCCGCTCGCCGCCGGTCTCGTCAAAGGTGCCCACGTGGCCCTCCGCCGCCCGGATCAGCTCCTCCGGCGGGCCGTCGAAGCGGAGCTTCCCCCGGTGGAGCACCAGCAGGCGGGAGCACACCGACTGCACGTCCTCGATGATGTGGGTGGACAGGAGCACCAGCCGCTTCTGAGCCAGCCGGGAGAACAGGTTGCGGAAGTGGATCCGCTCCTCCGGGTCCAGGCCCACCGTGGGCTCGTCGAAGATCAGCAGCTCCGGCTCCCCCAGCAGGGCCTGGGCGATGCCCACCCGCTGGCGCTGGCCGCCGGAGAGGG
>DGYMJ06203__coassemble_1490_pt1 | contig 9871 bp, 6 predicted proteins | sample DGYMJ06203__metabat2_low_PE_040 | metagenome-assembled genome bin DGYMJ06203 | reverse complement strand
GGGGCGGGCAAGTCCACCACCATGAACATCATGACCGGCTGCCTGTCCGCCACGGAGGGCACCGTCCGGATCGACGGGTACGACATCTTCGACTCGCCCAACGAGGCCAAGCGGCGCATCGGCTACCTGCCGGAGCAGCCGCCCCTGTATCTGAACGAGAGCCCCCTGGAGTATCTGCGCTTTGTGGGGGAGGCCAAGGGCCTGCGGGGCGCGGAGCTGGAGCGGCAGATCTCCGCCGTGGTGGAGCAGACGAAGATCGGGGAGGTGCGCCGCAAGCGCATCTCCGCCCTGTCCAAGGGCTACAGGCAGCGGGTGGGCATCGCCCAGGCCCTGCTGGGCAATCCGGAGGTGATCATCCTGGACGAGCCCACCGTGGGCCTGGATCCCCTGCAGATCATCGAGATCCGCACCCTGGTGAAGGAGCTGGGGCAGAGCCACACGGTGATCTTCAGCTCCCACATCCTGTCGGAGGTGCAGAACCTCTGCGACCAGATCCTGATCATTTCCCGGGGAAAGCTGGTGGCCTTTGACCGGCCGGAGAACCTGGAGAAGCGGCTGCTGGGCTCCAACGAGATCACCGTGGTCACCGACGTGCCGCCGGCGGAGGCCAGCGCCCTGCTGAACGGGGTGGCGGAGCTCACCGACTGTACGGCGGAGGAGCGGGCCGACGGCCTGACGGCGCTGCGCCTCAAGACAGACTGCACCGAGCTCCACCAGGTGTCCCGGGAGATCTTCTTCGCCTTTGCCGGGGCGGGAAAGGCCCTGCTGGAGCTGTCCCTGAAGAAGGCCAGCCTGGAGGACGTGTTCCTGGAGCTGACCGAGCACCAGGAGCCCCCGGCGACGGAGCCGGACGGGGCGGAGCAGCCGGAGCACCAGGCTGAGACAGAGCCCGCGGAAGCGACAGAAAGCGCGGAAACTGCGGAAGGAAAGGGGGAGGAGGAACCGTGATCGCGGTATGCAAGCATGAGCTGCGGGGGTATTTCCACTCCCTGACGGCCTACGTGTTCGGGGCCTTCCTGCTGGCCGTGGTGGGTGTGGGCGCCATGCTCTACAACCTTCAGGCGGCGGTGAGCAACTTCGAGTATGTCCTCAGCTTCAGCAGCCTGGTCTTTGTGGTCATCGTGCCCATCCTCACCATGCGGGTGCTGGCCGAGGAGCGGCGGCAGAAGACCGACCAGCTGCTCTACTCCCTGCCCATCACCACCACCCAGGTGGTGCTGGGCAAGTACCTGGCCCTGCTGGCGGTGTACCTGATCCCCCTGGCGGTGATCTGCGTGTACCCCCTGATCTTCGCCCAGTTCGGCGAGGTCTACCTGCCCACCTCCTACGGCTCCATCTTCGCCTTCTTTGTCATGGGGGCGGCCCTGATGGCGGTGGGGGTGTTCCTGTCATCCCTGACGGAGAACCAGGGCTTCGCCGCCGGCATCACCATCGCGGTGATCCTGTTCAACTACTACAGCGTCAGCCTGTCGGAGTACATCTCCTCCACGGCCTTCGGCTCCCTCATCGCCCTGGACGTGCTGGCGATCCTCCTGGGCTTCCTGATCCGCTATCTTACCCGGAACGAGGGCCTGGCCTACGGCGTGGCCCTGGCCCTGGTGCTGGCCCTGGCCGCCGCCTTCCTGGTGGACAGCTCTATGTTTGAGGGGCTGCTGCCCGCCGTCATGGAGCAGCTGTCCCTGTTCGAGCGGTTCAACACCTTTGTCAACGGCGTGTTTGACGTGACAGCCATCGTGTACTACCTGAGCGTGATCGGCTTTTTCCTGCTCCTGTCCGTCCAGTCCATGGAGAAACGGAGGTACAACTGATGAAAAAGCTGAGCTTAAAGCCCGCCGGCGGCGGAGAGCGCCGGGGGCGCAACGCCCTGAAGGGCGGGGCCTACTCCCTGGCGGTTGTTGCGGTGGTGCTGGCCATCCTCATCGCGGTGAACGTCTTTGCCTCCGCCCTGCCCACCGGCTATACCCGGTTTGACATCAGCGCCTCCAAGCTCTACTCCATCACCAGCAACACCAAGGTGGTGGTGAACGGCCTGACCGAGGACGTGACCATCTACTGGATCGTCCAGTCCGGGCAGGAGGACGACGTGATTGAGAACCTGCTGGGCAAGTACGAGAGCCTCTCCGACCACATCCAGGTGGTGAAGCGCAACCCGGATGTATATCCCACCTTTGCCGAACAGTACACCGACGAGGACGTGCCCAACAACAGCCTGGTGGTGGAGTGCGGCGACCGCAGCCGGTATATCAGCTACAACGACATCTACGTGCAGAGCGCGGACATGTACTCCTACTCCTACACCACCGATTTTGACGGGGAGGGGGCCATCACCTCCGCCATCGACTACGTGGTCACCGAGGATCTGCCCCAGCTCTATGTCTTGGAGGGCCACGGGGAGGCGGAGCTGCCCGCCACCTTCGCCGACCAGATCGAGAAGGCCAACATCGAGACCAACACCCTGTCCCTGCTCACCGTGGACGCCATCCCGGAGGAGACTGACTGTATCCTCATCTACGCCCCCTCCAGCGACATCTCCACCGAGGAGCGGGACATGCTGGCCGACTACGTGTCCGGCGGCGGCAGGCTGCTGGTCATGGCCGGCCCCGTGGAGGACGGCATCCTGGAGAACCTGTACAGCCTCCTGTCCGACTACGGCGTAGAGGCCCACGAGGGCATCGTGGTGGAGGCCGACCGGGAGCACTACGCCTTCCAGGCCCCCTACGTGCTCCTGCCCGACATGGCCAGTCACGACATCACCGACTCCCTCATCGAGGAGAACTACTTCCCCATCCTGCCCATCTCCCTGGGCCTGACGGTGACGGGGGAGGGCTCCGGCGGCACGGTGACCGAGCTGCTCACCACCTCCGACGCCGCCTTCAGCAAGGCGGCCGGCTATGACCTGTCCACCTACGAGAAGGAGGAGGGGGACATCGACGGCCCCTTCGCGGTGGCGGTGTCCGTGGAGGACGACGGCGGCGGGCAGATGGTGTGGTTCACCTCCTCCGTGTTCCTGGAGGACGTGTACAACGCCTACTCCTCCGGCTCCAACGGGGATCTGGCCATGAACGCCCTGTCCGACCTGATCGGCGAGCGGGAGGCCATGGCCATCCGCAGCAAGTCGCTGAACTACAACTATCTGACCATCAGCGAGTCCACCTCCGCCCTGCTGCAGACCGTGATGATCGGGGTGTGCCCCCTGCTCTTCCTGGGCGTGGGCATTGCCGTGATCCTGAGGAGAAGGAGGAATCAGAATGAACCGTGCTAAGCGGCTGTATATCCTGCTGGGGGTGCTGGCCGCGGCCTGCATCGCCGCCTTCGCGGTGCTCCACCTGGAGCAGCGGCAGGAGGAGATCGCCGAGAGCGGGGAGACGGTGCTGGAAATCGATCCGGATGCCGTCCAGTCCCTGTCCTGGGAATACGAGGGGGAGACCCTGGCCTTCCACCGGGACGGCGACGGCTGGCTCTACGACGATGACGAGGCCTTCCCGGTGGACGGGGAGAAGATCCAGGAGCTGCTGGGGCAGTTTGAGGCCTTCGGCGCGGCCTTTGTCATCACCGACGTGGAGGACTACGCCCAGTACGGCCTGGACGACCCCACCTGCACCATCCAGCTGGCCACGGAGGAGGAGAGCTATACCATCGAGCTGGGCAACTACAGCAATATGGACGAGCAGCGATATGTCTCCACCGGGGACGGCAACGTGTACCTGGCGGTCAGCGACCCCCTGGACGTGTATGACACCGACCTCAGCGGCCTGATCGCCAACGACCAGGTACCGGACTGGACTCAGGTCACCGGCCTGACCTTTTCCGGGGAGCAGGACTACACCGTTGCCTGGCAGGAGGACAGCGGCCTGTCCTATAGCGAGGACGACGTCTACTTCACCCAGCAGGACGGGGAGAGCCTGCCCCTGGACACCAGCCTGGTGGAGGGGTACCTGCGCACCCTCCAGTCCCTGGAGCTGGGCGACTATGTGACCTACAACGCCACCGACGAGGAGCTGGCCGGCTGCGGCCTGGACGAGCCCCAGCTGACGGTGACGGTGGACTACACCGGCGAGGACGAGGACGGGGCGGAGACCTCCGGCACCTTTGTGCTCCACATCAGCCGGGATCCCGAGGAGCTGGCCCAGGCCCAGGCGGACGAAGAGAGCGGCTCGGAGGAGACAGAGGACACGGAGGAGGAGATCACCGCCTACGCCCGGGTGGGGGACTCCCAGATTGTCTACCGGCTCTCCGGCTCGGACTACGAGGCCCTGATGGCCGCGTCCTATGACGAGCTGCGCCACCAGGAGGTGCTGTGGGCCGACTTTGCCGGTGTCACCCAGCTGGACATCGCCCTGGAGGGGGAGGAGTACACCATTTCCGCCGAAGGGGAGGGGGACAGCCGAACCTGGACTTACCAGGGGGAGGAACTGGAGATCGACGACCTCCAGAGCGCCCTGGAGGGCCTGACGGCGGCGGAGTTCACCGACGAGGCCCCCGACCAGCAGGAGGAGATCAGCCTGACGGTTCACCTGGACAGCGAGCGCTTCCCCACCGTGGAGATCCAGCTCTACCGCTATGACGGTACCAACTGCCTGGCGGTGGTGGACGGGGAGAGCGTCTCCCTGGTGCCCCGGGAGCAGGTGGTGGATCTGACCGAGGCCGTCCGCGCCATTGTCCTGAACTGACCGGTATCGAAACCGAAGACGCAAACCAAAAGGGAGCACCGGGCTTGGCCCGGTGCTCCCTTTTATCTTTATACTGCCTGTCAGGAACTCTGCGCGGCCGCGGCTCTGGCCCGGCCCCACCTGCGCCGGCGGCGGGTGCCCCGGCAGGGAAGGGGCTTGCCGCTCCACGCCGCCTGATACTCCCGCTCCAGCTCCTCGGTGACCGGCGGGAGGGCCAGGCGGCCCCGCCACTGGCCGTCCTCCAGCCGGGAGAGGGTCAGCCGCCGGAGGAAGCGGCCGTGCTCCGGGCAGCGGAAGCGGCCATAGTACCGCTGGCCCAGGGGGCCGTACCACTCCTGCACCCACAGCGTCCGTCCGCACAGGGGGCAGGCGGCCCGCCGGGTCGTGCGGGAGCTGAGGGCCGCCCGGGCGGTGGGGAAAGGGCCCACCCGTGTCCTGGGCTGGGGCTGGAAGGCCAGCCGGGAGAGGGCGGGCAGCTTCCGCGCCGACGCCTTGGGCGGCTGCCAGAGCAGATCCTCCTCCGTCAGCCACCGGGAGAGCACCGCGGTGTACACCGCGTCGTACAGGGCGTTGTGGAAGGAGAAGCAGTCCGGAATGCCGCAGTACTCCACCGCCCGCCACAGGGCCACCTGTCGGCCCTCCGCCCCCGCCGCATGGCCGAAGGCCCGCTGGAGGTCATACACCTGGCCCAGGTCGGGACAGGGGAGGCCCCAGTGGGCGCAGTTGCGGGCCAGGGTGTCCGCGTCCCCGCCGCCCCAGGAGGCAAAGACGGTCTCGTCTCCGATCCACGCCGTGAAGGCGGCCAGGGCGGCGGGAAAATCCAGGGTGGAGGCCCGGCACTCCGCCAGCTCCGGCAGGGCCTTCGCACCGGGATCGAAGCTCTTGTGGACGGCGGGGCGGATGTAGGCGTTGAAGGTGTCGTCGATGGGTGCCCCCAGCCCCGCCAGGCGCACCGCGCCGATCTGTAAGATCTCGTCCAGGGGCTTGCCGTCGTAGCCCCGGTTCCACTCCAGATCCAAGATAATCATGGCTGCCCTCCCCCTGCGCCCGGGGGGCAGGGCTCCAGCCCGGCCCGGAAGGAGATGCGGCGGGGGGTGCTCATGTCGTCAAACTGCACCACGTGGGCTCCCTTGTCCCAGTCCACGTCCACCACCGTCCCCACCCCGAACACGAAGTGCTTCACCCGCTGGCCGGGCGGGAAGGCCGCCGTGTGCTCGTCCTCCGGCAGGCGGCGCTGGCTGCTGTCGATGTAGGCCCGCGCCTCCCGGATCAGGCCCTCCCGGGGCTCCCGCACATAGGACAGGTGCTCCGGCCCGATATCCAGCAGGAAGCGGGAGGGGTACCAGGGGGCGCCGTCGAAGCGGCGGCCCTCCGCCCCGGACAGGTACAGGCCCTGCTCCGCCCGGGTGAGGGCCACGAAGGCCAGCCGCCGCTCCTCCTCCATGGCCGGGCGGGTGCGCACCTTCCGGGAGGGGAACACCCCCTCGTTCATGCCGCACAGGAACACGTGGGGGAACTCCAGGCCCTTGGCGGCGTGGACGGTCATCAGCTTCACCCGGTCGCCGGCCTCCCCCGTGTCCGCGTTGGTGAACAGGGCCACATGGGCCAGGTAGTGCTCCAGGGTGCTCTCCTCACCGCAGGTGGTCTCGTATTCGTGAACCGACTGCTTCAGCTCTGCCAGGTTGTCCAGCCGCTCCTGGCTGCCCTCGGTGCGCAGCATCCGCTCATAGCCGCTCTCGTTGAGCAGGGCGGCGAGCACCTCCGACACCGGCCGGCCCTCGTACCCGGCGGAGAAGGCCTCCACCAGGGACACAAAGCCCCGGGCCCCGGTGCCCTTGAACAGGGGGTCGTCCAGGCTGTCCGTCAGGGCCCGGTACAGGGAGCAGCCGTGGGCCTGGGCGTACTCCTGGAGAAAGGCCATCCGCCGCTTCCCCAGGTTCCGCCGGGGCACGTTGGCCACCCGGCGGAAGGACAGATCGTCCCGGTAGGCGATCATCCGCAGGTAGCACAGGGCGTCCTTGATCTCGGCGCGCTGGAAGAACTGCACCCCGCTGTAGATGGTGTAGGGGATCTTCTCCCGCAGCAGGGCCTCCTCCACCGACCGGCTCACATAGTGGGCCCGGTAGAGGACGGCCATGTCCCGCCAGGGCAGGCCGCCCTGGTGGAGCCGCAGCATCTCCGACGCCATCCAGTCCGCCTCCGCCGCCTGGTTTTCCGCCAGGCAGCAGGTCACCGGCGCCCCGTGGGGGAGGGTGGGTACCAGCTCCTTTTGGATGCGCTGCTCATTCTTGTCAATCAGGGCGTTGGCCGCCGCCAGGATCTCCGGGGTGGAGCGGTAGTTGTCCATCATCAGGATGGTGCGGGTGCCGGGGAAGTGCCTGTCAAAGTCCAGCAGGTACTTCACGTCGGCCCCCCGCCAGGTGTAGATGGTCTGGTCGGGATCGCCCACCACGAACAGGTTCTTGTGGTAGCCGCACAGCACCTCCATCAGCTGGTACTGGAGCTGGTCGATGTCCTGGAACTCGTCGATCATGATGTACTCCAGCCGCTGCTGCCATTTCAGCCGGATGTCGGCGTACTCCTGGAAGATGTACAGAGAGAACTTGATGAGGTCGTTGTAGTCCAGGCCGAAGCACTTCTTCTCCTGGTAGAGGTAGCCGTAGAAGACGATGTCCGCAGGGGAGGAGGCCCGGTCGTACTTCCCCTTCAGAATGTCCAGAGGCATGGCGATCATGTCCCGGTAGTAGTCCGGCTCCTGGAACAGCTTGCGGATCTCAATCATGTCCCGGGCATCGGCAAAGGTCATGTCCCGCAGGGTAAGGCCCCGCTCCTCATAGATGATCTGGAGCATGTCGTTGATGTCGGCGTTGTCCAGCACCAGGAAGCTCTTGGGGTACTGCACGGCGTGGCTGTCCTCCTGGAGGATGGAGACGCAGAAGCCGTGGAAGGTATTGACATAGCCGGTGTCGTCGTCCCCGGTCAGGTTGTGGATGCGCTGGCGCATCTCGTTGGCCGACTTGTTGGTGAAGGTGACGCACAGGATGTTGCCCGGCAGGATGCCCAGCCCCTCCACCAGGAAGGCGAAGCGGCGGGCCAAGGCTCTGGTCTTGCCGGAGCCCGCCCCGGCGATCACCCGCACAAAGCCCTCGGTGGTGGTCACCGCCTCCCGCTGGGCCTGGTTGAGCCCCTCCAGCAAATCCGACATCACAGCACCTCCTGCTCGAACATACGTTTTCTCCTATTATAGCAGACCGGGCCGCCCATCTCAACCCCGGGACGAAAAAAGGGCCGGACACCCTGTGTCCGGCCCTCGGTAGCTTTCTGCTGTTTACTTGCTCAGCTGCTTGGCGATCTCCTCGGCGAAGTTCGGCCCCGTCCGGCTCCCGCCGTCCGGGGGCCCCGGATTTGATTTCAGCCGGGGCGGAGTGAATCCGCCCCGGCGCAAGGTTTTGCCTCCGGCAAAACGCTTGCACGTGCTGACGCACGGCCCGCCTCCCGGCGGGCGCAGGAGAACGCCGAAGCATGGAAAAGGGCCGGACACCCTGTGTCCGGCCCTCGGTAGCTTTCTGCTGTTTACTTGCTCAGCTGCTTGGCGATCTCCTCGGCGAAGTTCGGCCCCGTCCGGCTCCCGCCGTCCGGGGGCCCCGGATTTGATTTCAGCCGGGGCGGAGTGAATCCGCCCCGGCGCAAGGTTTTGCCTCCGGCAAAACGCTTGCACGTGCTGACGCACGGCCCGCCTCCCGGCGGGCGCAGGAGAACGTCGAAGCATGGAAAAGGGCCGGACACGTTGTGTCCGGCCCTCGGTAGCTTTCTGCTGCTTACTTGCCCAGCTGCTTGGCGATCTCCTCGGCGAAGTTCTCCTGCTTCTTCTCGATGCCCTCGCCCTTCTCGAAGCGGACGGCGTCCTTGAAGGTGATGGTGCCGCCCAGAGCCTTGGCGGAGGTCTCGATATACTTGGCCACGTCCATGGAGTTGTCCTTCACGAACTCCTGCTGGAGCAGGCAGTTCTCCTTGTAGAACTTGCCCAGCTTGCCGGCCACAATGCCCTCCTTGACCTTTTCGGGCTTGGAGGCCATCTTGGGATCGTTGGCCATCTGCACCAGCATGATCTTCTTCTCCTCGTCCAGGGTGGCCTGATCCACCTGGCTCTTGTCCCAGAAGCGGGGGTTCAGGGCGGCGATCTGCATGGCCACGTCCTTGCCCACGGCCTCCACCTGCTCGGCGGACAGGCTGGTCTCCAGGTTCACCAGCACGCCGATCTTGCCGCCGGCGTGGACATAGGCCACGGAAACGCCGTCGGTGTAGAAGGCGAAGCGGCGAACCTTGATGTTCTCGCCGATGACCAGGACCATCTCCTGCTGCTCCTCCTGCACGGTGCGACCGTTGCCGAAGGGCAGAGCCATCAGGGCGTCCAGATCAGCGGGCTTCTCCTTGGCGACCACGGCGGCCACGCCCTTGACGAAGTCCACGAACTTCTCGTTCTTGCCCACGAAGTCGGTCTCGGCGTTGACCTCGACCACCACGCCCACGCCGTCGATGACGGCGGCATAGGCCATGCCCTCGGCGGCGATGCGGCCGGCCTTCTTCTGAGAGGCGGCCAGGCCCTTCTCGCGGAGGATCTCCACGGCCTTGTCCATATCGCCCTCGGCCTCGGTCAGGGCCTTCTTGCAGTCCATCATGCCCACGCCGGTCATCTCGCGCAGGGCCTGTACGTCTTTCGCGGTGATTGCCATAATCACATTACCTCCATCTCAAAGTTAAAAAAGGAGCGCCTCGCCCGCGCGGGCGGGCGCTCCATGGTTTCACAGTTCAGCGTCGAATTACTCGGCGGCGGGCTCCTCGGCCTTCTCGGCGGCGGCCTCAACGGCGTCCTGGCCCTGCTTGCCCTCCTGGATGGCGTTGGCCATCACACCGGAGATCAGCTTGATGGCGCGGATGGCGTCATCGTTGCCGGGGATGACATAGTCGATCTCGTCGGGATCGCAGTTGGTGTCCACGATGGCCACGATGGGGATGTGCAGCTTGCGGGCCTCGTTGATGGCGTTGCGCTCCTTGCGGGGGTCCACCACGAACAGGGCGCCGGGGAGCTTCTTCATCTCGGTGACGCCGCCCAGGTACTTCTCCAGCTTGGCGATCTCGCCCAGGTGCTTCATGACTTCCTTCTTGGGCAGCATGTCGAAGGTGCCGTCCTCCTGCATCTT
>DGYMJ06203__coassemble_1474_pt1 | contig 9931 bp, 8 predicted proteins | sample DGYMJ06203__metabat2_low_PE_040 | metagenome-assembled genome bin DGYMJ06203 | reverse complement strand
TTCGGGCCTGCCCGGAAGCGAACGATCCGTAGCTTGGGCCGACGACGCCGCGCCTTGGGCGGCACGCATCGCGGTTACCCCGCAAACCCTGAAAGCTGCTGCGCTGTACCGGGTGCGCCCGCCGGGCCGCCGCCGGTGCGGTGCCCCTGAAAAACTGGGGCGCCTGCGGCGGCTGTGTGAAGCAAAACATCCATCTTTGCGTATTGAGGTGACAGGATATGAACATCAAAACCATGCAGGTGGGCCCGCTGGGCACCAACTGCTACCTGCTGGAGGACGAACACACCCGCGCCGCGGCGGTAATCGACCCCGGCGGAGACGGGGCGCGGATTGAGGCCCAGCTGCGGGCCGACGGGGCGGAGCTGAAGCGGATCCTGCTCACCCACGCCCACTTCGACCACACCGGCGGCGTGGCCGAGCTCCACGCCGCCCATCCCGAGGTGCCGGTGTTCCTCCACCCGGCGGACGCCGCCCGCCTGGGCAGCGACGTGTTCCCCCCCATCGGCGCGCCCACCGTGCCCTACGGCGACGGCGACGTGGTGAAGCTGGGGGATCTGGACATCCAGGTGCTCCACACCCCCGGCCACACCCCCGGCGGGGTGTGCCTGCTGGTGGGGGACGCCCTCTTCACCGGCGACACCCTGTTCCAGGGCTCCATGGGCCGCATCGACTTCGAGGGCGGCTCCTACGAGGACATCATGGCCTCCCTGGCCCGGCTGGCCCACCTGCCCGGCGACTTCCGCGTCCTCCCCGGCCACATGGACGCCTCCACCCTGGAGCGGGAGCGCAAGACCAACTACTACATCCGGGAGGCCCTGAGGGGATAAGGGGCGGGGGCATACCCGGCGTCTCCCGGCGGGCGGATGATATCCGCCCCTACACTCCCTGAAAGGAAACGCCCAATGAAGCTCTATTATCGCGGACACGACTATAAATACGCGGCGGAACAGATGCTGCTGACCCTCTTCCCCACCGAGCGGCCGGAGTACGCCGACGCGCCCCCCGGGCCGGGGGAGGACGCCCTGGTGCTCTCTTTGAGCCGGGGGGAGACCTGGGCCACCGCCACGGCGGCGCTGACCTGGGGCGGGGTGGAATACCGGGCCGCCCGCCGGTGCCGGGTGTCGGAGCTCACCGACCAGCTGTCCGCCGACCGGGCTCTCCAGCGGATTCTCAAGCTGGCCTTCTATGACGCGGGCACGGCGGCGCTGGGAAAGGAGCCCCCCTGGGGGGCCCTCACCGGCGTGCGGCCGGTGAAGATCCCCGCCAAGGCCATGCTGGCCGGGGCCACCCCCGCCCAGGCGGAAAAAGTCCTGCGGGACACCTACCGGGTGAGCCCCGGCCGGAGGAAGCTGGCCATGGACTGCGCCCAGGCCAGCCTGGCCGCCCAGCGGAGCCTGGGGGAGCATGAGGTGTCCCTCTATGTGGGCATCCCCTTCTGCCCCACCCGGTGCGCCTACTGCTCCTTCGTCTCCGCCGACGTGGGCCGGGCGCTGAAGCTGATCGACCCCTTCCTGGACGCCCTGTCCAGGGAGATCCGGGCCGCCGGGGCCATGCTGGCGGGGGCGGGGCTGAAGGTGCGCACCGTCTACTTCGGCGGCGGCACCCCCACCACCCTCACCGCCCCCCAGCTGGACCGGCTCATGGGGGAGCTGGCGGAGCACATCGACCTGTCCGCCTGCACCGAGTACACGGTGGAGGCCGGCCGGCCCGACACCATCACGGCGGAGAAGCTGGCGGTGCTGAAGCGCCGGGGCTGTGACCGGGTGTCGGTGAACCCCCAGTCCATGTCCGACGCCGTGCTTGCCGCCATGGGGAGGGCCCACCGGGCCGCCGATATCCTGGGGGCCTTCGCCCTGGTGCGGGAGAGCGGCATCGGGTGCGTCAACATGGATCTCATCGCCGGCCTGCCCGGCGACAGCGCGGACGGCTTCCGGTCCTCCCTGGACCAGGTGCTCTCCCTGGCCCCGGAGAACGTGACGGTCCACACCCTGGCCCTGAAAAAGGGCTCCCGCTTAATGAACGGGGCCCCCAACAAGGGCAAGGCCCTTGTTGGGGAGAGGACGAGCGGCGGCATGAGTGAGCTTCCCTGGAAACAGGGAAGCGAAGGATATAAAGCCCGCGAGGACGAGGGGGAGACACCCCTGCCACCGGGGGAGGACGTGGCCGCCATGCTGGACTACGCCTGGAGGGCCCTGCGGGAGAGCGGCCAGATCCCCTACTATCTCTACCGGCAGAAGTACATGTCCGGTTCCTTTGAGAACGTGGGCTGGTGCCTGCCCGGCACCGAGAGCCTGTACAACATCTGCATGATGGAGGAGCTGCACACCATCGTCTCCCTGGGGGGCGGCGGGGTCACCAAGCTGGTGGATCGGAACACCGGATATATCACCCGCATCGCCAACGCCAAGTACCCCCAGGAGTACATTCAGAAGATCGACGCCATCTGCGCCGACAAGGCCAGGGTGGCGGAGTTCTGCCGCCAACACGGGTAAAGGAGGGAAACCATGCCCTATCAGCTCAGTGAGATCAACGACAAGATCCGCAAAGACCCGGCCGCCTTCCTGGCCGAGTGCGACGCCCACTACCAGGAGCGCATCCACACGGCGGTGGACACCATCCTGGAGCGGATACGGCTCAGCCCCATCGTGCTGCTGTCCGGCCCCTCCGGCTCCGGCAAGACCACCACGGCCATGAAGCTGGAACAGGAGCTGGAGCGCCGGGGGGTGAACAGCCACACCATCTCCCTGGACAACTACTTCAAGACCCTCAACCGCAAGACCGCCCCCCGCACCCCCGAGGGGGACATCGACTACGAGTCCCCCAAGCTGCTGGACATGGAGCTGCTGGACGACACCTTCTCCCGCCTGTCCCGGGGGGAGTGGGTGATCGTCCCCCACTTCGAGTTCGCCCGCCAGATGCGCAACGACAGCCGGGGCACCCCCCTCAAGCTGGAGAAGAACGAGATCGCCATCTTCGAGGGCATCCACGCCCTCAACGACGACATCGCCGGCCGCCACCCCGAGGCCACGGGCATGTACATCTCCGCCCGCTCCAACATCCTGGAGGGGGAGGCGCTGCGCTTCAAGGGCACCTGGATGCGCATCACCCGCCGGGCGGTGCGGGACTACAATTTCCGGGGCACCGACCTGCTGGAGACCCTGCTCATGTGGTATAATGTCCGCCGGGGGGAGAAAACCTACATCTCCCCCTTCAAAAGCCGGGCCCACGTGATCATCGACTCCTCCCTGCGGTACGAGGTGCCCGTGTTCGCCCATTACGCCGGCGCCCTCCGGGCCGCTGTGGAGCAGGTGCCGGAGGACAACCCCCGCTGCCGGGAGTTCCACGACCTGGTGGACGCCTTCCGGTACTTCGAGCCGGTGGATCCCGCCCTGGTGGCCCCCGACTCCCTGATCCGGGAGTTTATCGGCGGGGGGAGCTACCATTATTGACCGGCGGGGCGACACATAGGTCGCCCCCTACATCGTGTACTCGTAGGGGCGCACCTGCGTGTGCGCCCGTCAGGCATCCGCGGGCCCGAACCCGGCGGCCGCCCGGCCGTCCCACCCAAAACTCTGTTAATCACATAGGAAAGAAGGAACGATTATCATGTCCGAATGTACCCACAACTGCTCCTCCTGCGGCGAGAGCTGCTCGGAGCGCACCACGCCCCAGGATTTCCGCGCGCCGGCCAACGGCCTGTCCCACATCGGGAAGGTGATCGCCGTGGTCAGCGGCAAGGGAGGCGTGGGCAAGAGCACCGTGACCTCCTCCCTGGCCGTAGCCATGCGCCGGCTGGGCAAGAAGGTGGGCGTGCTGGACGCCGACATCACCGGCCCCTCCATCCCCACCGCCTTCGGCGTCCACACCAAGGCCGAGGGCAGCGAGCTGGGCATCTACCCGGTGGAGACCAAGACCGGCATTGAGATCATGAGCCTCAACCTGCTCATGGAGAACGAGACCGACCCGGTGGTGTGGCGGGGCCCCGTCATCGCCGGGGCGGTGAAGCAGTTCTGGACTGACGTGATCTGGGGCGACGTGGACTACCTGTTCGTGGATATGCCGCCGGGAACCGGCGACGTGCCCCTCACCGTGTTCCAGTCCCTGCCGGTGGACGGCATCATCGTGGTCACCTCCCCCCAGGAGCTGGTGAGCATGATCGTCACCAAGGCGGTGAAGATGGCCGAGATGATGCACATCCCGGTGCTGGGCCTGGTGGAGAACTACAGCTACTATGAGTGCCCCGACTGCGGCAGGCGCCACGCCGTCTTCGGCGAGAGCCACATCGACCAGACCGCCGCCCAGCACGGCCTGAAGGTGCTGGCCCGCCTGCCCATCGACCCGGCGGCGGCCGCCGCCTGCGACGCGGGCACCATCGAGGACTTCCAGCCCAACTACCTCGCCGATGTGGCCAGGGCCCTGGCGGAGTAACCCCAATCAGCAAAGGAAGTGCATCCCATGTCCCATACCGCCGAGCTCATCGCCGTGGGCACCGAGCTGCTGCTTGGAAATATTGCCAACACCGACGCCCAGATGCTCTCCCAGGGCCTGTCCGCCCTGGGCATCAATGTCTACTACCACACGGTGGTGGGCGACAACCCCCAGCGGCTCCGCGCCGCCGTGGAGCTGGCCCGCACCCGGGCGGACATTATCATCACCACCGGCGGCCTGGGCCCCACCTGCGACGATCTCACCAAGAACGTGCTGGCGGAGTGCTTCGGCAAACCGCTGGTGTTCCATGAGCCCTCCGCCCGCCGCATCGAGGCCTACTTCCAGCGGCTCCACGCCGGCCGGCCCATGACGGAGAACAACTACCAGCAGGCCATGCTCCCCGAGGGGTGTACGGTGCTGGACAACGACTGGGGCACCGCCCCCGGCGTGGCCTTTGAGGCCGGCGGCGTCCGTGTGATCATGCTCCCCGGCCCGCCCCGGGAGTGTAAGGCCATGTTCACCCACCGGGTGGTGCCCTACCTGAAAAGCCTGGCCGACGGGGTGATCGTCTCCCGCACCCTGAAGCTCTTCGGCATCGGGGAGTCCTCCATGGAGGCCCAGCTGCGGGACGAGATGAACGCCATGACCAACCCCACCCTGGCCCCCTACGCCAAGGAGGGGGAGTGCGAGCTGCGCATCACCGCCAGGGCGGAGGATGAACAGGCCGCCCACGCCCTCATCGACCCGGTGGAGGCGCGGCTGCGGGCCAAATTCGGCCCCCTGATCTACGGCGCCGACGTGCCCTCCCTGGAGGCGGCGGTGTTCCGGCTTTTGCAGGAGAAGAGCCTCACCTTCGGCTGCGCCGAGAGCTGCACCGGCGGCCTCATCGCCAAGCGCATGACCGACCTGTCCGGGGTGTCCGCCGTGTTCCGGGGGGGCGTGGTGAGCTACGCCACCCAGGTGAAGCACACCGTCCTGGGGGTGGAGCAGGCCCTCCTGGAGCAGTACGGCGCGGTCAGCGAGCCCGTGGCCCGGGCCATGGCCGAGGGGGCCCGGCGGGTGCTGGGCTGCGACATCGCGGTGGCCTCCACCGGCGTGGCCGGCCCCGACCCCGACGACCGGGGCAACCCGGTGGGGCTGGTCTACCTGGCCCTGGCCGCCCCCGACGGGGTGTGGGTGCGGAAAATCCAGCAGGGCCTGGGCCGGGAACGCATCCGGCACATCGCCGCCTCCCACGCCTTCGACCTGGCAAGGCGGTACCTGAGCGGCCTGGAGATGAAGTAAACAGAAAACAGCGGGTATTCTGCAAAATGCAGAATACCCGCTGTTTTTATTTTGCCCGAACCAGGCAGCGGAAATCACCCCGCCCTGTAGGGGCGGATATCATCCGCCCGCTTGCCCCCGCAACCGCTGGCCCGTAGGGCGCGACGACTCGGCGCGCCGTCCGTAGGGGCGACCTGTGGTCGCCCGTCTGCCGGGGTGCCCCCGGGGACGCGCCCAATGGGGCCCCCGCGGCGACCCAACGGAGTGGTCGTCGTGGGGAGAGGAGGCCCAGCGGAGGGAATGAGCTTTCGGGCCTGCCCGGAAGCGAACGATCCGTAGCTTGGGCCGACGACGCCGCGCCTTGGGTGGCACGCATCGGGGTTACCCTGCAAGCCCTGAGAGCTGCTGCGCTGTACCGGCTTGGCCCGCCGGGCCGCCGTCGGTGCCATGCCTCCGAAATACCAAGGCGTTCGCGGCGGCTGGGAAACGGCGCGTCAGGGATGCTGCGCCCTACTCCTCCAGAGTGATGGCTACGGCGTAGGCCCGGTCGTACTGGTTGAGGTAGGCCACGTCAAAGAAGCTGTCGGGCAGGGCGGCGGAGGTGACCCCCTCGCCGTCGTCGTACACCGCCAGGTAGAGGGGTGCGCGCTCCCCCACCGTCAGGGCCTGGGGGTCGTTCAGCCACGCCCAGGTGCGGCCCGTGTCGGTGCGGGTGACGCCGCTCAGGGCGGCATTGACGCTGTACCGGCCGGAGCCGTCCTGCCAGTTGATGCGGATGCCGTCCTCCTCCAGCACCACGCCCAGCCGGAGGCTGTCGGAGGAGCCGGAGACGCCCACCGAGCCGCCCCCCACGGCCAGCCACTGGCCGTCCTGCCAGGAGAGCACCTCGATGCTGCAGCCGGTGACCGCCTCACCGGCGGAGAGCTGGTACACGCCGTACTCCGTGTCCGCGCCCCCCACCAGGGCCAGCAGGGCCGCCTCTTCCTCACTCAGCTCCAGGGGAGCCACGGAGTTGTCCCCCAGTTCCTCGTTCTGCTCCCCGCCGCCCCGGGGGGCGCAGCCCGCCAGGGCCAGGGTGCACACCAGGGCCAGACAGATCAGCTTTTTCATGTTCTTCGTCCTCTCTTTTTAGGTAATCCAGGCGCTTCCCAGCACCGTGTCGCCGTCGTAGAACACCGCCAGCTGCCCCGGCGTGGGGGCCCGGGCGGGGGTGTGCATGCGGAGCACCACGCCCTCCCCGTCCGCCTCCAGGGCGGCGGGGAGCTGGGTGCGGGAGTGGCGCAGGCGCACCTGCACCTCCACCGGGCCGGTGAGGCCGTCCGCGGCCAGCCAGTTGGGGCGGACGCAGCGTACCGTGTCCCTCCCCAGGTCGGAGCCGTCGGAGAGCACCACTTCGCAGGTGTCCGGCCGCAATTCCGTGACGAAGTACCGGTGGGGCCCCGACACCCCCAGGCCCCGGCCCTGGCCCAGGGTATAGCGGTGGATGCCCCTGTGCTGTCCCAGGATATGGCCCGATTTGTCCACAAAATTGCCGGGCGGGGTGAAAAACCCCCGCTTCTCCAGCCAATCGCCGTAGTCCCCCTGGGGGATGAAGCAGATCTCCATGGAGTCGGGCTTGTCCGCCACCGGGATGCCGAAGTCCCGGGCCAGGGCCCGCACCTCGGTCTTTTCGTAATCACCCAGGGGGAACACTACGCGCTGTAATTGCTCCCGGGTGAGCCGGGAGAGCATATAGGACTGGTCGTTGGCGGGCCGGCCCTTTTTCAGCAGGCCGTTTTCCACCCGGGCGTAGTGGCCGGTGGACACATACCGGGCCCCGATTTTCTCCGCCAGGGCGAAGAGGGCGGGGAACTTCACCAGCCGGTTGCACCGGGCGCAGGGCAGGGGGGTTCGCCCCGCCAGGTAGTCGGCGGCGAAGGGGGCGCACACCTGCGCCTCCAGCTGCGCCCGGATGTCCGCGATCTCCAGGGGGATGCCCAGCCGCTCCGCCACGGCGGCGGCGTCCGCCGCCCCGCTCCCCCCCAGGCCGATGTCCAGATAGAGACCGGTGACGTCGTAGTGCTCCTGCAGCAGCTTGGCCGCCACGGCGGAGTCCACCCCGCCGGACAGGCCCAGGACAATTTTCTCTCCCATAGGTTCTCCTTTGTGTTGGGTTTTCGTAATCCCGCGGCGGGCCGACACACAGGTCGGCCCCTACGGGGATTACCAGCGTCCGCGTAGGGGCGCACCTGTGTGTGCGCCCGTCGGATCCGGAACCGGCGGCCCGTCCCGCCCCTATTTCTCCAGCTGGAGCATGAGCACGGCGATGTCCGCCGGGCTGACCCCGGAGATGCGGGAGGCCTGCCCCAGGCTGAGGGGGCGGATCCTGTCCAGCTTCTGCCGGGCCTCCAGCCGCAGGCCGGCCATGGACAGGTAGTCCAGGTCGGGGGGGAGGGGCCGGTCCTCCATCTTCCGCTGCTCCTCCACCTGCCGCAGCTGGCGGTCGATGTACCCCTGGTACTTCACCGCGATCTCCACCGCCTCGGTCACGTCGGGGGGCAGATCCGGCCGGCCCCTGTCCACCGCCGCCAGGCCCTCATAGGTGTTCTCCGGCCGGCGGAGCAGATCCACCAGCCGCCCGTCGGGGGTGCCGGTGTGCTCCAGCCGTTTGATCTCCCGGTCCACGGCGGCGTACTTGTCCAAAACTTTTTGATACCGCTGGTCGCTGACCAGGCCGATGGCGTGCCCCACGGGGCACAGCCGCCGGTCGGCGTTGTCCTGCCGGTGGAGGAGCCGGTACTCGGTGCGGGAGGTCATCATGCGGTAGGGCTCGTTGGTGCCCTTGGTGACCAGATCGTCGATGAGCACCCCGATGTACCCCTGATCCCGCCGGAGCACCAGCGGCTCCCGCCCCAAAATCTTCAGCGCCGCGTTCACCCCGGCCACAAAGCCCTGGGCGGCGGCCTCCTCATATCCGGAGGAGCCGTTGAACTGCCCCGCCCCGTACAGGCCCTGGATTTTTTTGCACTCCAGGGTGGGCAGCAGCTGGGTGGGGTCCACGCAGTCGTACTCGATGGCGTAGGCCGGGCGGGTCATCTCGGCGTGCTCCAGCCCGGGAATGGTGTGGAGCATCTGAATCTGCACGTCCTCCGGCAGGGAGGAGGAAAAGCCCTGGATGTACAGCTCCTCGGTGTCCAGCCCCATGGGCTCCACGAAGAGCTGGTGCCGCTCCTTGTCGGCAAAGCGCACCACCTTGTCCTCGATGGAGGGGCAGTACCGGGGGCCCACCCCCTCGATCACCCCGGAGAACAGGGGGGATCGGTCCAGGTTGGCCCGGATCACGGCGTGGGTGGCGGCGTTGGTGTAGGTGAGCCAGCACACGGCCCGGTTCTCCGGCGGCGTCTCCGTCTCAAAGGAGAAGGGGAGCACCCGCCCGTCCCCCTCCTGCAGCTCCATCTGGGAGAAGTCCACGCTGCGGGCGTTGACCCGGGGGGGCGTGCCTGTCTTGAACCGCCGCAGCTCCAGCCCCAGCTTTTCCAGGCTCTCCGTCAGGGGGAGGGCGGCGGCCAGCCCGTCGGGGCCGGACAGCCTCGTCACGTCCCCCACGATGGTGCGCCCCCCCAGGTAGGTGCCGGTGGCCACCACCACGGCCTTGACCTGGTACACCGCCCCGTAGGCGGTGCGCACAGCGGCGACCCGGCCGCGTTCCGCGAACACGTCGGTGATCTCCGCCTGCTTCACCCACAGGTGCTCCTGCCGCTCCAGGGTGTGCTTCATGATCTCCTGGTACCGGCGGCGGTCGGCCTGGGCCCGCAGCGACCACACCGCCGGGCCCTTGCCCCGGTTTAAGAGCCGGTACTGGATGCACGCCCGGTCGGCGGCCTTTGCCATCTCGCCCCCCAGGGCGTCCAGCTCCCGCACCAGGTGGCCCTTCCCCGTGCCGCCGATGGCCGGGTTGCAGGGCATGTTGCCCACCGCGTCCAGGTTCACCGTGAAGCACAGGGTGTCCAGCCCCAGCCGGGCGGCGGCCAGCGCCGCCTCGATGCCCGCGTGGCCCGCGCCGATGACCGCGATATCGTATGTTCCTGCTTCGTAATCCATGCTCTTGATACTCTTTCCTCTGTGATGTGTATGCCTGTGCGTGGGGCCTGGAGCCCCTCATCTGCCCCGGCGGGGGCAAGCCCCCGCCCTACGGGTGGTGCGGATTCAGAATGTGCTGTGTGCCGCCACAACCGCCAAGATCGTTCGGCGGCATGGCACC
>DGYMJ06203__coassemble_1469_pt1 | contig 9954 bp, 9 predicted proteins | sample DGYMJ06203__metabat2_low_PE_040 | metagenome-assembled genome bin DGYMJ06203 | reverse complement strand
GGACAACGCTGTGGCCGAGACCTTTTTCTCGACATTCAAGAGAGAGGAAGCCTACCGGAAGGACTATACCTCTGAACAACATTTCCGCAGAAGCACAGAAGAGTATATTCGCTTCTACAATGAAGTGCGGCCTCACCAAACGCTGAATTATAAGACGCCCCAGGCATTCGAAGATGCTTACAAGCCTATTTTATCGGAAAGCGCTGTCTAAATCTCTGCCCGATATAAAAATATTGTTTTTGCGTTTGAGGAATTTTGAAAAACAAATCCGAAGCAACAAAAAGTGGAAAGCCCCTTGTCACAAGGCTTTCCATATACGACGAGCCCCACTTTTCGATAAAACAGTTCGAAAAGCGGGGCTCATTCAAAGATTGACCCTTCCCAGCCCCCCGCGCCTAAATCCCGTTCCTCCCAGCAGAATGAAACGGTAGTGCGTCTACCGCTCACAGAGCTGCACCCCTTTAAGGGGTATCCAGCCCTCCGGGGCCTCATGCCCCGGAACCAACCATATCTGGTACGGGACGACGACCCCACCATGATCCAGCTTGCGGCCCGCATCAAAGAACGGGGTGTCACTTACCCCGGCGTGGTCCGCCCGGACCCGGAGGGCGGGTATGAGATTATCTCCGGCCAGCGGCGGCACCGGGCCAGTGAACTGGCGGGCATCCCAGATATGCCCGTTATTGTCCGCAACCTGGACGACGAGGAGGCCGTCACAGAGATGATAGACAGCAATGTGAACCGGGAGGACGTGCTGCCCAGTGAGCGGGCCTGGGCCTACCGACTCCGTTTGGAGGTCTCCAAACATCAGGGGGCGCGGACGGATTTAACTTCGCCGCATGATGCGGCGAAGTTCCGCAGCGATGACGAAATCGGAAAATCCCTGGGCATCAGTGGAGATACCCTACGTCGGTTCGCCGCTCTTACAGAGCTGATTCAACCTCTTATGGATATGGTAGACAGCAAAAAAATCGGCGTCACCCCGGCCTCCTTTCTGGCTGCCCTTGCAAGGGATGAGCAGGCCCTGGTCCTGGACGCCATGGAGTATTCTCAGAACACCCCGTCGGTCTCCCAGGCCCAGCGGCTGAAAAAGGTCAGCCAGGAGGGGAAGCTGACGGCGGAGCTGGCGCGGGAGGTGCTGTCGGAGGAAAAGAAGGCGGAGGCGGAGAAGGTCAGCTTCTCCCTGGATACCATCCGCAAATACTTTCCCCGGTCCTACACCCCCCAGCGGATGCAGGAGACCATCATCAAGCTGCTGGAGGCTTGGCAGAAGAAGCGCCAGCGCAGCCAGGAGCGATAATTCAATACTGGGAGCACAGCCGGACCACCTTGATGCTGTCCGGCTTTTTTGCGCCCAAAATCAGGAGGACACCATGTTTATCTGCACATTTCGATACAAGCCGGAGCACGTCCGCTGCTGCCTCTGCACCGAGTACAACCCCAAGGCCGGCTGTACCGCCCAGGGCTGTCCCTGGCTGGCCGAGCGGATCGAGGCCGGTGTGGTGGGCTATTATGAGGCCGTCCAGGAGACTTTTGGGCAGCAAGGTATTCTGCCCGTCCGCCTCTGGCCGCTGATCGCCAGCTTTCCCGGCACCCTCTGGCAGGACAGCCAGCACCCGGAGCGGATGGAGCGGGCCAAGGCCCGGCTGGGCTACTACCGCCGCCGGGACACTCCCGCCTATTATGCCGCCCTGTTTCTGCTGACCTCCAGCGCGGAGCTGTGGCGGCGGACCGCCAACTGCTTCTACCGGCAGGGCTTTGAGCCCGCCTACGCGGACCGTCGGGGGATTTCGCTCCAGGACTACGCCCTTCTCTCGGCGGCGCGGGACCTCTACGGCGGCACGGTCCCCACGGCCCAGGACCTGCCGAACAGGGATCTTGTGGACGACGAGGCCCTGCGCCTCATTGTCAACGCCACCTTGATTGCCCGGTATGGGCTGCCTGCCCTGGACATCCGGGAACGGGGGTCCAAGATATGAGGCAGTTCACGACACGGGGCCATGACCTGCTGGCGGTGGAGCGGTTTCGGGACGACACCCGGCACATGGTGGAGTTTGAAGTTCTCAAGGACGACAACCTCATCGCTCTGCGGGGAGAGACCGCCCGGCTGTTTCTCAGCGAACCGAGCTACCAGAGGATTCTCAAAAGCCAGGAACGCAAGGAAATTCGTATTACTTTCCATGCCCTGGTGATAGAGGGCCACATCATCAAGCCCAAGAAGAAAAAGCATCACTGATCGACGATTGGAGGGATTCTTTATGTACGATACGGACCGTTTGAAGGCAGAGATCACTAGCCTGTTCCACGCCCGCATGGATGGGCAAACACCGGAGGAAATCCGGCAGCTCCTGGGCGGCATCGACTTCCACGCCCTGACCCAGGCCGTCCGGGACAAGGCCCGGACGGTGTATGCCTACACCGCCCAGGGCCAACACGAGAAGTCCTTCAACTACCGAGGCGAGGAGCTGTTCCACCAGCGGGCCACCCGGCTGTATGTGGAGGACGACCAGAGCACAGCAGAGATCGCCGTCACCACCCGGACCTTGGAGCTGTGGCTGCTGGAGGACATGAGCCTGGTGGCCGTGGCCTGCATCGCTGTGGACTACGAGGGCGGCGGGTATGTCACCGAGTACCGCACCATCAAGGGAGACCCGGCGGAGAGCGAGATGTGCCTGGACCTGGAGGAACTGGCCCAGGACCTGGATCAAATGTGCTGGCCCTGCTACGAGTGTGAGCAGCCGGTCTATGAGCTGTAAGCGGAAAAGGAGGTCTGAAAGAGGCGTGCCCATAAATGGGCGCTGCCGTTACACCCAAAGATGATTTTCATGCCATCAGCCTGAGTGGAGGCAAAGATTCCACCTGTCTCACTCTGCTGATGATCGAGCGCGGTCTGCCCATTGACGCGGTAATTTGGGCGGATACCGGCATGGAGTTCCCGGAAATGTACGACCACATTGCCAAGGTGGACGAGTATCTGTACCGGGAGCGGGACCTGCACATCACCGCCCTGCGCTCCCCCAAGAGCTTCGAGTACATGATGTTCGACGAGCCCAAGCAGAAGCCCTCCGCCCTGGAGAACCGGGCGCGGCTGGGCGTTCCGCCCTATGGCAACGGCTGGCCGGGCATCAAGGTTCGCTGGTGTACCGGCCAGCTCAAGACCCACCTTATCAGCAAGGAGGTCAACCGGCTCAAGGGGGCGCACCAGCTTCAGCAATATGTGGGGATTGCGGCGGACGAGGCGTGGCGGTGCAAGGGCCTCAACTATCCCCTGGTGGACTGGGGCATCACCGAGGCTCAGGCCCTACGAATCTGCTATGACCGGGGCTTCGGTTTCGGTGGTCTTTATGAGATTTACCACCGGGCCTCCTGCTGGTGCTGCCCCTTCCAGCGGATTGGGGAGCTGCGGAGCCTGCGGCGGCACCACCCGGAGCTGTGGGAACGGCTGCTGGACCTGGACAACCGGGCCAGGGCACAGTTTGGCCCCGGCCCCCTGGGGCAGTTCAAGAAAAATTGGAGCGTGGCGCGGCTGGAGGAGCGGTTTGCCCGCGAGAAGGCGCAGACCGCCCCCATCCAGCCCAACACCCCCAATGACACAAGGAAGTGAATCAAATGGCAGTATTCCGCATTGAACGGACGCGGGACTATACCGTGATGAGCAACCACCATCTCAAGGACAGCGCCCTCAGCCTCAAGGCCAAGGGGCTGCTGTCCATGATGCTCTCACTGCCGGACGAGTGGAACTACACCACCCGGGGGCTGGCAAAAATCTGCAAAGAGGGCGTGGATGCCATCGGCGGGGCGCTGCGGGAACTGGAGAAGGCGGGCTACATTGTCCGCCGTCAGCTTCGCGGCCCCGGTGGGCGCATCAGCGACACCGAGTACACCATCTACGAAAAGCCCCGCCCCGCTGCGGAGGAACCGCCAGAGGAACCGGGACTAGATACGCCCCCGCCAGATACGGGCGCACCAGATACGGAAAACCCGTATCTGGTGAGGCCGGATATGGGGGAACCATCTACGGAAAAGCCCGCAGAATTAAATACTAAGAGATCAAATACGCAAAAATCAAATACTCATCGAGCAAACACTCATTCCTTCTCTCCTTCCTCATCTCTGACGGACGGAATGACGGACGTGCAGGAGAAGCGAAAGGAGATTCGGGAACAGATCGAGTATGACCTTATCTGCACCCCCACCAACCGGACCCAGGTGGACGAGTTCGTAGAGCTTATGCTGGAGGTGGCCATGACCCGCAGCCCCACCATCAAGATTGGGCGGGACGCGGAATACCCCACCGCCTTTGTCCAACAGCGGTTTGAGCAGATCACCTCCAGCCACATCGAGAAGGTGCTGGACGGCATCAGCGAGAACACCACCCGCGTCTGGAACACCAAGGCATATCTGCTGGCCGCCCTGTTCAACGCCCCATCCTCCACGGACAACCACTACACCATGCTGGTCAATCACGATTTCCACCACGACTATGGCGGCTGAAAGGCCGCCTTATTTCATGCCCGGATTTGCTGGGAGAAAGGACTTGCCTATGAAACGGCCTCTGGCCTACATCACCGCCCCCTGGGGCGAGAACGAGTTCGAGAACACGGAGAACGCCGCCCGCTGGTGCCGCCTGGTGTACGACGCTGGCTTCTCCCCAGTCTGCCCCCTGCTGTTCCTGCCGCTGTTCTTGAAAGACAGCATCCCCCAGGAACACAAGGACGGCCTGGATATGGCGCGGGACTACCTGCGGCGCTCCCGTGTGCTGGTGGTCTGCGGCGGCAAGGTGGACGAGACCGTCAAGAACGACATCGCCACCGCCGAGCGCCTGCGGATCACCGCCACCACCCTGGACGGCATCCTCACCGTCAAGGGCCAGGGACGGAGCCAGTGACCTACCGCTGGCCTCGGGTCCGGGGCCCCCCCAGACCCGTCCTACTGTTTTGACCCAACCACCACTTCGAGAAAAGGAGGGAGATTACCCATGAAAACCAAACACACCTGGTTCCGCTCTCTGCTGGCGGGCTGTCTGGCTGTTGTGATGTTGATTTCTCTGATGCCCACGGCCTTCGCGGGCCAGGAGGACGGCTACCACGACCCCGCTGAGCATTGGCAGGAGGCATTGAACCGGACCAACGAACTGGATGCCAACTCAGTCGTGACCATCGAGACCTTCCACTGCTGCGTATGCGACCAGGACACCTCGTTCCGGGTGTTTCGCGTCCCGGAGTACACGCGGGACGGAGAGACGGCCCTGACCCGCAACGTCAAGTATTCGGACGGCACCTGCCTGGACGGGGAAAGCAAGGGCGACCTGCTGGACGGCACCCCCGGCAAGGACGCCTATTACACCGGCTACCACTGGACCAAGGCGGTCTGTGAGACCTGCGGCACCTTTAATACCAACATGGGTGCCACCAATTACTCCTGCGACAAAAACATCTATTGGCTCTACGACTGTGCCGCCAATTTCTTCGAGGAGCTGCCGGAAACGCAGACCATTGAGAAGGTAGACAGCGGCTATCACCGCGTCACCACCACCAGAGGGAGCTACTGCGGCTTCTGCTATGGTACCTTCAAGGAGGAAAGCTCCACCCTGGAGCGCCACCACATGGACAGCGCCATCCGCCCTGAGCTGGCCCATGACCGCTTTGTGGAGATGGACACCTGTGAAGATTGCGGTTACTCGGAGACCGCCTACACCGCCGCGAAAAGCGTTGTGGCAGATTACTTCGGCGTGGTGGACGGCCAGCCCCACACGGTTACTGTGTCTGATCTCAGCGACGCGGGCGTGACCACGGCCATCCGCTACGGCAACGAGGCCAATTCCTGCACCCTGACTTCGGCTCCCAATTACACCGAGGCCGGGGACTATCCCGTGTACTACGAGATCACCTACACCTACCACGACACCGACATGGTGGAGGACGGCGTGGCCTTCGTCCACCTGAGAGATGAGACCACCACCGAGGACGGCTCTTGCTCCTGCGGCTGCGGCAATCCCGACTGTGGGTGCCAGGACCCGGACTGTGGCGGCTGCTGCTGTGAGGACAAGGGCTGCGGGGAAAATCACAGCTGGGTCTTACTGGATAGCGTAGACCCCACCTGCCTGACCCTGGGCTATGACCGCTACCTCTGCATCGAGTGCGGCATGATTGAAAAGCGGGACTATGAGGCGGCCCTGGGCCACGCCTATCAGAGCTCCGTCATCCGGGAGGCCACCTGCGAGACCCCCGGCAAAACGCTGGACATCTGCCAGCGGTGCGGGGATACCAAGGAGACCACCATCCCCCAGGGGGCGCATGAGTTCTCCACTTCCACCATCGCCGCCACCTGTACCAGCCCCGGCTACACCCTGCGGGAGTGTGCGGTCTGCGGGGAGCGCCATATTGAGGACATTACCCCGGCGCTGGCCCACAACTATGTGAGCAAGACCACACCAGCCACCTGCGAGGGCGGCGGCAAGACCATCCATCTCTGTGAGGGCTGCGGTTCCAGCTTTATCACGGACTATACCGACCCGCTGGGCCACAGCTGGGACGATGGGACTGAGGTAATCGGCTCCAGCTGCACCGGCGAGGGCATGACCGAGTACACCTGCGTCCGTTGCGGGGCTACCCGTCTGGAGGGCGACCCCGCCGCGGGCCATGTGCCCGGCGAGGCTGCCACCTGCACCGCGCCCCAGCTTTGCACCGTCTGCGGCGCGGTGATTCAGAACGCTTTGGGTCACGACTATGAGGCCGTTGTCACCGAGGCCACCTGCACGGAGATGGGATACACCACCTTTACCTGTACCCGGTGCGGGGACAGTTATGAGGGGGAATATACCGACCTGGCCTCCCATGACTACCAGGAGGAAGTGACCCCGCCGACTTGTACGGAGATGGGGCACAGCACGTTCACCTGTTCCTGGTGCGGGGATTCCTACGAGGGCAGCTACACCGACCCCACCGGCCACACCCCCAGTGACTGGATTGTGGATGTGGAACCCGCTCAGGGCCTGGAGGGCAGCCGTCATAAGGAGTGTACTGTCTGCGGCGAGGTGCTGGAGACGGAGGAGCTGGAACAGCTCTACAACCAGGCCACTACGGATTCCCAGGGCGAGGCCGTTGTGGGCAGGTATCTGGTGATCGTCACCGATACCGACACCACCGACCCCGTTGCCAATGCCACCGTCACCCTCCATGAGGATGATACCATCTCCATCCGCCTGCCCAATTCCCGCCTGCTGGACTACGACGACCAGACCACCGTGACGGTCCTGCTGTCTGAGCCGGAGACGCCGGTGGAGGGCATGGAGATCGCCGTCACCGACAAGAACGCCAACGCCTGCGGCGGTGCCACCGATGCCGCCGGCCAGATTACCGTCCCCGGCACCACCGGGACCACCAACGGCGACGGCAATACCACCGTGGGCTGGGAGGACGCTGACGGCAACCGCCAGACCCTCACGGTCAAGGTAGAGCGCACCGAGACCGGGCGGCCCATCCAGGGCAGCGAGGTCAGCATGGGCACCACCGGCAACATCACCGTGAACCTGCCGGACGGCCAGGACATGGACGCCGGGAACCGTGTCACGATTACTGTCACCGACAATGAGAATACCCCCCAGGCCGATAGAACAGTCATTGTCAAGGCCGACCTGGGCGGCACGGCCCAGGGGCAGACCAACAAGGACGGCAAGCTGACGGTCCCCTCGGTGGAGAGCGCCTATACCGATGAAAACGGCGAGGCCGTGGTGGGCCAGTACACCGTGATCGTCACGGACATTGAGAAAGCCCCCATCAAGGGCGCTCTGGTGACGCTGCTGCCCGGCGAGGACGATGCCAAGGACGCCTTTACGGTTCTTCTACCGGATGGCCGCCTGCTGGACGGCAACGACCAGACTGTGGTGACGGTCCTCCTGCCCGACACCACTCCCGCCAAGGGGCTGAATGTGGAGGTGTCCGACGCCAAGGACAACCACGCCGCCAGGGATACCGATAAGAACGGCCAGATTACTGTCCCGGACGCCACCGGCTCCGCCGGCGAAATCATCGGCTCAGACACCGGCGATGAGGACAAATCCAACACGGTCAATGTGGACGTGACAGACCAGGATGGCAAGCCGGTGGACGGCGCGGAGATTGCCGTGGACGAGGACGGCGAAGTGTCCGTCACCCTGCCCGACGAGTTCAACTTTGACGAGGATGGCCCTGTGACCATCACTGTCACAGACAACCAGGGCGAGGCCAAGCCCGATGTGCCTGTCACCGTCACCGACGGCACCGGCACCACCGCTGCCGGTGAGACGGGCAAGGACGGCGCTGTGACCCTGCCGGACGAGTACCACTTCGCCTACATCGTAGGCTATGGAGATGGCACGGTTGGCCCGGACCGCAACATGAGCCGCGCCGAGGCTGCCGCCATTTTCGCCCGCATCCTCTCCGAGACCAGGGGCGAGGACCTGCCGAACGGGCGCTCCAGCCGGTTCCCCGATGTGGACCCGGATGCCTGGTATGCCGGTTATGTGGCCTATCTGGAGAAGCTGGGCGTGGTGGTCGGCTACGATGACGGCAAGTTCCACGCCGAGGCCAGCATCACCCGAGAGCAGTTTGTCACCGTCTGCGCCCGGCTGGCCGACTGGATGGAGCTGGAGACCTATGAGACGGACCTGGGCTCCTTCCCCGACGTGACGCGGGACCACTGGGCGGCCCGGTATATCCGGGAGGCTGCCCGGAACGGCTGGATCGTGGGCTACCCGGACGGCCTGTTCCACGGCGGCGACCAGATCACCCGCGCCGAGGTCGTCACCATTGTCAACCGGATGCTGGGCCGGGTGGCGGATGAGACCTATATCCGCCGCAACGAGGACGAGCTGAACACCTTCCACGACCTCCAGAATCCCCACTATTGGGCCTACTACGACCTGATGGAGGCGGCCAACGGCCACACCATCGTCACCGGAGCGGAAAACGAGACCTGGCATGAGGTGAAGTGAGGTTCTCTAGGGCGGCCCGGCAGGGCCGCCCTTCCTCCTGAGCATGGGAGGTGGTAGAAATGCAGGAGGAAGTGGAGAACAAAACACTGACGCTGATCGTCAGCGGCACCAAGTTCACCGGACGGCTGCTCAAGGCGGCCATCTCCAAATACGCCGCCCACCGCCGCAATGTGAAGCTGGACAAGCAGCGCAGGCGGGAAACTCCGGTAGTCCACCGGGGCAGGCAGACGGTAAAGCAGCTCACCCACCAGAACCAGGGAGTCAGCAGCATCGACTTCCAGGACAAGGACATCCGCCGCTTTGACCAAATCGCCCGGAAGTATGGCGTGGACTATGCGATCAGAAAGGATCGGACCGCCACCCCGCCCAAGTATCTGATTTTCTTCAAGGGCCGGGATTCCGACGCCATCAACGCCGCGTTCCAGGAATACCTGGGCCAGAAGGTCCGCAGGGCCTCCCGTCCCTCGGTGCTGGAGAAGCTGGAGCGGTTCAAGGGATTGGCCCGGAACACCGCCGAGAAGGTACGAAAGCAGGTGCTGGAGCGGTGAAACAGGTCAATTTGAAAAAGTACCTTCTTCCCAATCTGCCCTATGTGCTGATTGCCCTCTATGCCACCAAGCTGGGTCAGGCGTGGAGGCTGGCCCCCGGCGCGGACGCCTCGGCCAAGCTGCTGGGGCTGCTGGACGGCTTTGCCGCCGCGTTCCAATCCGCCCTCCCCAGCTTTCACCCCCTGGACCTGCTGGTGGGACTGTGCTGTGGTGCCGCCCTGCGGCTGGCGGTCTACTTCAAGGGCAAGAACGCCAAGAAATACCGCAAGGGGGCGGAGTACGGCAGCGCCCGCTGGGGCACCAAGGAGGACATTCGCCCTTTTATGGACCCCATCTTTGAGAACAACGTGATCCTGACGGCCACGGAGTTTTTGACCATGAACAACCGGCCCAAGGACCCCAAGACCGCCCGGAACAAAAATTTTCTCATTA
>DGYMJ06203__coassemble_1309_pt1 | contig 10685 bp, 9 predicted proteins | sample DGYMJ06203__metabat2_low_PE_040 | metagenome-assembled genome bin DGYMJ06203 | reverse complement strand
GGGTGCAAATTGGATGAAAGTGGCAAAACTGGCCTCAAATTTTAGAAGGAGGAAAATCCAAGATGAGAAACCTCAAACGGGCTCTCAGCCTGGTGCTGGCCGTCGTTATGGTCATTGGCCTGATGGTCGTCGGCGCTTCCGCTGTGAGCTACAACGATCTCACCGACAAGGATGAGATCGTCAACAAGGACGCGGTTTCCATGCTGGTTGCTCTGGACATCATCCAGGGCAAGCCCGACGGGTCCTATGCTCCCGCCGAGAACGTGGACCGCGCCCAGATGGCGAAGATGCTCTCCGTCATCATGAACAAGGGCGTTGACAACAGCGCTCTGTACCAGAGTGTCGACTCCGGCCTGACCGACATCGGCACCAACTGGGCCAAGGGCCACATCAACTACTGCTACACCACCGGCATTATCGCCGGCCGTGGCAATGGCACTTTCGACCCCAGCGCCACCGTCACCGCGCTGGAGGCCGCCAAGATGCTGCTGGTGGCCATCGGCTACGATCCCAAGATCGAGGGCTTTGAGGGTGCCGACTGGGCCCTGAACGTGTCCGTCCGCGCTGACTCCGTGGGCATCTTCCGCAACTTCACCAAGGATCTGACCGCCCCCCTGAACCGGGACGACGCGGCTCTGCTGATCTACAACGCCCTGGACGTTGAGATGATTCAGAGCTACACCACCAACAACTACCCCATCGCCTACAGCGATCACCGCACCATCCTGTCCGACAAGTACGGCGTGATCCGCGTGCAGGGCGTTGTGGTCGCCAACGAGTGGGCTACCCTGAACAGCGACAACGGTGATGCCGCCCTGAAGGAGGGCAAGACCACCATCTACAATCCCGATGGTATCCTGTCCACCACCACCAACACCGCTGTGGGCAACGACGAGGCCAACCTGAAGTCCCAGACCTTCAATGTGAGCACTCCCGTTGACATGCTGGGCAAGACCGTGGACATGTACGTGAAGAAGGCCACCATCCTGGCTGACTCCACCGTGTACGGCGACCCCGTGGTCTCCGACATCAACACCGTGGTCACCACCGGCGAGGCCGTCCTGTATGAGGGCGCTAAGGATCCCCAGGTGGACTATGACAAGCTGCTGGGCCAGAACGGTCTGACCGACAAGGATGCCGAGTACTTCTGGAACTACAATGCCGGCCGCTACATCCCCAACACCACCGAGAAGTACGGCGAGGACTATGCCAACGTGAAGGGCGCCACCCTGACCATCATCGACAACAACGGTGACGGCGAGGTCGATTACGTCCTGTCCGTGGAGAAGACCCTGGCCGACATCACCTCCGTGAACGACCGCAAGGAGACCGTGACCGTCCGCACCCTGGGCACCCTGGACAACAAGGATGTCGTGGGCTATGAGGACATGGCCAAGGACGACGTGGTCCTGTACGTGCAGTACGGCGGCCGCACCTACCTGGAGAAGCCCGATGTTGTCACCGGCGAGATGGAGCACTACAACGTCAAGGGCACCGAGAAGTACATGACCGTTGACGGCGACCGCTACTACGAGGACGGCCTGGATACCAGCGCCCGTTCCGAGGTCGTGAAGTTCGACGTCGAGAAGTGCGAGAAGGACGGCGGCGTGCAGTTCGACACCCAGTACAACTTCTACCTGGACGACTACGGCAACGTGATCGCCTTCGAGGAGGTTGAGGGTGCGCCCAAGAACTACGCCCTGATCCTGGACTCCGCGTTCTCCACCAACCTGCTGACCACTGAGGGTGAGCTCAAGGTTCTCCTGCCCGACGGTACCGAGGCCCGCTATATGCTGAACTGGGACGCCTCCGTGAAGAACTTCAAGGACGACGGCGAGAGCACCGCTAAGGCTACCCAGGACCTGAAGGACTTCCTGGGCAGCAATGACTGGAAGAATTCCTATAAGCCCGCTGGCGCTGCTGCCGGTAACCTGGTCGCTTACAGCCTCAATGAGGACGACGAGATGACCATCAGCCTGCCTGACCTGACCATCGGCAAGCTCGTCCATGGCGACAAGGCTGGCAGCTACTACGATGACGATAAGTTCTTTGACAAGGATCAGCCTGTTCTGACCGCCGACCTGTCCAAGGGCGACGTGGAGATCAAGACCAACGGCACTGTCGGCAACGATGGCAAGGACGCCGGTGATCCCAAAGGCACCTTTGGCATCGACGCCGACACCATTGTGTACTACTACAACGGCACGGACGGCTCCGTGGTCGTGGGCTACGACAACATGGCTAAGCTGATCGACAGCAACGGCGTGTACCTCGATGGTGCCCGCGATAAGATTGACGAGGGCACTCAGAAAGAGGATAATGACGCCGATCCCAAGCCCGCGCCCAACGGCGAGGTCAAGGTGAGCATCGTTGACCTGTACAAGAGCGACGTTGCTAACGTGGTTGTCCTGTACACCTCTCAGGCCAAGTTCGGCGATGACGACTATGTCTTCGTCATGCCCGAGTTCAACGTGTACAACGACTACTATTACTACACCGTCATCCACGAGGATGGCACCATGGAAGAGGTCAAGTCCGAGGACAACCTGCGTGCTGACCTGAAGGGCACCGATGGTCTCGTGTACACCATGGATGTCAACTCCAAGGGTATCGCCTCCTTCGGCGACGATCCCGCCAACGTGGTTGAGGGCTATGTGAAGGTCACCAGCAGCCGCTATGTCAATGTCTATCAGGACGTGAATGACGCCATCAAGAACGAGGGCAAGGACAACGAGTGGCTCAACATGGACGATCTGAGCAGACCCCAGCGTCTGGCCAATAAGAACGACGACCTGATCTACGACGTGGAAAACACCGACATCGACGATACCTCCGCCACCAACACCACCTTCGAGGACGGCCAGTACGGCTTCGTGGTGTATGATGACGACTCCGTCGTGAAGGCCGCCTTCATCATCAAGACCTACCTGACCGAGGATCCCACCGGCAACACCCGTCCCGGCTACAAGGGCGACTATGAGTTCGATACTCTGGAAGCCAGCCGTGGCAACGGCGGCAAGGTCGCGTTTACGATCGGTGACTCTGAGATTGGGAGCTGGAGCCTGCGCGATCCCAAGATCACTTATACGGTTAGCAAGGATAACGGTACCGCCCGCACCTACACGCAGAGGCTCTCTGGCGACATTGCCTTTAGCGCTCTGGCTAATCAGATGAATATCCCTGGCTACACCATCAATGCTGGCAGCACCGGCGAGTACGAGATTGAGGTCGTGGTGGAGTTCAACGGCACCACTGGTAACGCTGTTAACAACACCTACACCATCTCTGGTACTACCTCCTTCGTGATTGACTAACTCCCTCACGATGTGAGCTCCGATCACAGCAAATCCCCCGGGCTTCGGCCCGGGGGATTTTTTGTCGTCTCACCCCAGCGCATAATAGCGGTAGGTCTCACCGGATTCGTTCATGTTGAGCGATCCGGCGGCAACCCGAAAGCCGCCGTCCACCACCCGGACCGCCGAGCGGTCGATGCCGTCCAGGCCCAGCTCGTATCCCGAGGAAAAGGAGCCCATGTCGTCCACCGCCACCACTTTGGGCCGGAAGCCCAGGGTGATAACTCTGGCCGAGTCCCCGTTTCCAGTGTAGCTGCCGATCACCACCCGGCACTTGCTCCCCGCCAGGGCCTGGACCTCTGCCAGTTCCTCCACACCGGCCTTCTCCCCCAGCGCCGCGTCGATCTTGGCGAAATCGGTGTTGAAGTCGGTGCGGAGAAAATCGTCTGTGGGCACCCACTGGTGGAGCTGATAATGCTCCGTATAATCTGCCATAAAAATCCCTCCCGGCCGGGCGGGTACGGGCGGCGGCCTGGTACAAAAGCACGCGGTTTTGCCCGGAAACCGCAGGGATAGCTCAACCTTTAGCAAAAGATGTCTGTATACGAAAGCCGATTCCCGATACACTAAGAACGGGTGAATCGGATGAACGTGGACTATGCTGCCATTGGCCAGCGGATCAAGCAGGTGCGCAGGAGCCGCGGCCTGACGCAGGAACGGCTGGCGGCGGTGTCCTCCTGCCTGGGCTGCGAGCTGTCCGAGCTGGTAACCGGGGTGTCGGTGCACCATGGTCGTTACCTGGAACGGGAGCTGGCCCAGCTGGTGGAACGGATGGACGCCCGCCAGCGGAGGCTGCTGCTGGCCATCGCCAGGCTGCTCCTGTCGGAAGGCAGCCCCCTATAATCCCTTTCCGCCAAGCACAAAACGGCCGCCGGCCGGGAGCTGTTCCCGGCCGGCGGCCGTGCCTGTTTGATTACTTGCCCTCCCGCTCCAGCAGCTCCTGCTGGATGTCCCACAGCTTCTGGGACAGGTCCACATAGTAGTTGTGGGGGTTCTCAAACCGCTTGACCTCGTCCCACAGCAGGTCGATCTGCCCGGCGCAGTAGGCCCGCATCTCGGCGATGGGGGGCGAGTTGTACACCCGCTTACCGGCCCGAAATACGGGCACCAGCAGCTCTTTGGCGGTAAAATTGGTGAACACACTGCGCTTCCAGGTGGCGTCGGGGTCGAAGAGCTCCAGGGGCTTCCCCTCCTCCACCCTCTCGTCGTGGAGGGTGATCAGATCGGCAAAGGCCTTGCCGCTCTCGTTGTCAAAGAGGCGGTACACCTTCTTGAAGTGGGGGGTGGTGATCTTGGCCGGGTTGGCGCTGATCTTGATCTTGGGGATGATGTTGCCCGCCTTGTCCTCCACGGCGGCCAGCTTGTAGATGCCGCCGAACACCGGCTCGCTCTTGGAGGTGATCAGCCGCTCGCCCACGCCGAAGGAGTCGATCTTGGCCCCCTGGAGCAGCAGATCCCGGATGATATACTCGTCCAGGGAGTTGGAGGCCACGATCTTGCACTCGGTGAGCCCCGCCGCGTCCAGCATCCGCCGGGCCTTGCGGGACAGGTAGGTCAGGTCGCCGCTGTCCAGCCGGATGGCGCAGCTGGTGATGCCCTGAGGGAGCAGCACCTCCTGGAAGGCCCGGATGGCGTTGGGCACGCCGGACTTGAGCACGTTGTAGGTGTCCACCAGCAGGGTGGCGGAGTGAGGATAGAGCTGGCAGTAGGTCTTGAAGGCGGTGTACTCGTCGGGGAACATCTGCACCCAGGAGTGAGCCATGGTGCCCCCGGCGGGGGAGCCGTAGATCTCGTCGGCCAGGGTACAGGCGGTGCCGGCGCAGCCGGCGATATAGGACGCCCGGGCCCCCAGGACGGCCGCGTCGGGGCCCTGGGCCCGGCGGGAGCCGAACTCGCTCACCGGCCGGCCGTCGGCGGCCCGGACGATGCGGTTGGTCTTGGTGGCGATGAGGGACTGGTGGTTCAGGGTGAGCAGCAGGAAGGTCTCGATAAACTGGGCCTCGATGGCCGGGGCCCGGACGGTGAGGATGGGCTCCCGGGGGAAGATGGGGGTGCCCTCCGGCACGGCCCAGATGTCGCCGGTGAAGCGGAAGTCCCGCAGGTAGTCCAGAAACTCCTGGCAGAAGCAGCCCTTGCCCCGCAGGAATTCGATGTCCTCCTCGGTGAAGCGGAGATTCTCGATATAGTCGATGACCTGCTCCAGCCCCGCGGCGATGGCGAAGCCGCCCCCGTCGGGCACGCTGCGGAAGAACACGTCGAAGTAGCAGATCTGATCGGCGTATCCCTCGGTCTGGAAATAGCCGTTGCCCATGGTGAGCTCGTAGAAGTCGCAGAGCAGGGTATAGTTCATGTGTTCCTTCATCTGTTTCACAACCTTTATCGGTTCAGTACCGTGATCTGGAGGGCCTCCATCACGTCCAGGCCCTTGGCGTGGAGAGCCGGATCGGGCCCAGCGGTGCAGGATGCGTCCACGATAATCTCCGCCTCCGGCAGGGCGGCCTTGACCATGATAGCGTTGGACAGCACACACAGGTAGGACACCAGCCCCGCCAGCTCCACCTGGTCATAGGCCCGGCCCCGGAGCCACTCGGCCAGTTCCAGGGAGGGGAAGGCGGACTTCTCCAGCACCTTGTCCCGGCCCCTGTCCAGGGCCTGTCCGGTCTCGCCGTAGAGCTGCCAGCCGTCGGAGCCGCGGAGGCAGTGGGGCACCGGCAGCTTCCGGCCCTCCTGGGTGTCCAGGTAGTCGGGGCCGTGGGTGTCCATGGTGAAGGCCACGTCGTCCCCGGCGGCCCGGTACTGGGCGATTTTGGCCGCGATGGGCCCGTCCAGCTTCTCCGCGCCGGCAAAGCCCAGGGCCCCGTCCACAAAGTCCTTCTGGTAGTCCACCACCAGCAGCAGTCTCTTCATCCGTACCGCCTCCAAGCTGTCAAGACACCTGACTATTTTATACCAAGAGCCCCGGAAAAGCAAGGGCCTTTCCGGGGCTGTGCGGTCAATCCGCCATGGGTGTAGGGCCCATGGCCTCGTGGAGCTCCTTGGTGATGGCGCCCTGGAAGAAGCACACGGCGAAGCGGTGCATCCGCTCCAGCTTCTCAGGCACCGCCTCCGCGGTCATCTTTCCGGCGGTGGAGAAGTCCGCGTCCAGGACGAACTTGACCTCCTTGTCGGTCTTGCCGCCGCCGACAAGGCCGGGGCCGGTGCGCAGCTTCATCCGGTAGCCGCCCACCAGGGGGGTGTCCACCTCCAGAGAGCACTTGGCGATCTCGCTCTCCTCCACGTCGGGCTCCCCCAGTATGCCGATATACTGGCTCTGGATCAGATCGTCCCACAGCTGGCCCTCCAGGCCCAGCCGCTGGCGGGAGACGGCGTTGACGTACCGCAGGCCGATGCGCTCAAAGTAGGCGGGCTGGTAGATCTGGATGAACTGGGCCAGGGGTTGATCCAGCCGGGTGGCAAAGTCCTCCCACCGCTGGTAGCCCACGGTGGACAGGGCGATGAAATTCTGGGTCAGGTTGAGCTTCCACCGGCCGTCCTGGGAGACAAAGTTGTAGTTGGTGATGGGCTTCTGAGGCTCCAAAGAGGCGGTATTGCCTTTGCGCACCACCTTGGGGGGCAGCTGCTCCTGCCGGGCGGCGTACTGGGGAAAGTCCCGGCGCACGGCCTCCTGGAAGGCGGCGGGCTCCTGGGCGCCGATGGCCAGGATGGTGGGGAAGCGCAGCTGGCAGATGACCTCCACCAGCGGGGGGCGGGCGTACTGATAGCGCTCGTATTGGGCAAACAGCATGATTGGGCTGCTCCTTTCTTAAGTTCGTGTTCCTATTGTATCCCGGAATGGGCCATCTGTCAAACCAAACAGCACATCGAAACCATTTTTGAAACGGATTCCGGCCGCCCAACCCGGCCTTGTAAAGATCGTCGGGACGTGGTATCATGCCCTCAGAATCAAGAAGGAGGCGCTCAAAATGGAGCTGGAGCTGAGACGGGGCGGCCGCACCGCCCGGATTGACACGAAGGGGGCTGAGCTGGTATCCTACCGGGACGAGGACGGCCTGGAGTACATCTGGGGCGGCGACCCGGCCTACTGGGCGGGCCGGAACCCCCTGCTGTTCCCCGTGGTGGGGAACCTGCGGGACGGAAAGGTGACCATCGGGGGAAAGGAGTACGCCATGGAGCGCCACGGCTTTGCCCGGCGGCAGGAATTTGCCGTGGCGGAACAGGGGGAGGACTGGGCCCGGCTAGAGCTGACGGACAGCCCGGAGACCCTGGCTATGTATCCCTTCCCCTTCCGCCTGGCGGTGGAGCAGCGGCTCACCGACGGCGGCTTTGCCACGGCGGTCACCGTGACCAATACCGGGACGGCGCCCATGCCCTTCTGCCTGGGCGCCCACACCGGCTTCCGTTGCCCCCTGGCGGAGGGGGAGCGGTTTGAGGACTACGAGCTGGTGTTCCCGGAGAGGGAGACCTGCCCCACCCTGCTGCTGCGGGACGGCCTGCTGGATCGGCCGGCGGCCATGCCCTGCCTGGAGGATACGGACACCTTCCCCCTGGAGTACCACTGGTTTGACGAGCTGGATACCCTGATCTTCGAGGGCCTGCGCTCCCGCTCCGTCACCCTGCGGAGCAGAAAGAGCGGCAGGGGGGTGCGGGTATCCTTTGAGGGCTTCCCCATGCTGGCCTTCTGGACCATGCCCGGGAAGAAAGCCCCCTACCTGTGCATCGAGCCGTGGCACGGCTGTGCCGCCTCCTGGAGCGAGGGGCCGGAGTTCGCCGGCAAGCCCCACTGTATCACCCTCTCCCCCGGTCAGGCGCACACCCTGGCCTATCAGGCGGAGACCCTGTAGCTCCTCTGGGCAGTCCGCGGAGCTGGAGCCCTGTATCCGCCGCAGCCCGTCAGGGTCCTTTGCAGATTGGGGCTTTATACACCCCCTGACGAAGCGGGCATTTCCATCTTTCATGAATCATGAATGCAGAGCGCAAAGGCCGCCGCAGCCCATCGGGCTGCGGCGGCCTTTGGTTTGGTGGCAATACTGGCTATCCGGACTCCTGTGCAGCTCTCTCCGTACTTACTGTCCCTGTGCCAGGGCAACCTCGCCTCCGGATTCATCCGTCCCGGTTCCCGTTATCCGGTCCACGGTGTACCAGGCCGCCGTGCTGTTGTGGTCACCCAAGTTCTCATATACCTGTATGGTGACGCTGCCGTCCTCGTTGGTCTGCGCGGCCGCGGTCAGATTGCCGGTATCCTGGACGCCGCTCTGCTCCTTGTAGTAGGTCAGGGCCAGATCGGCCAGCTCCTGATCGCTGTAGAACTGGAAGGCATCGGAGCCCTGCGCAGAGACGTAGGTGAGGTGCTCGGTGGTGCCGTCCTCCCACTCCAGGGTGATGGTATCGCCGTCACGGCTGACCGTACAGGGAGAGGAGCTGTCTGCAGCCCCCATGGAAAACGCCGCCTCCGCCCCGTTCAGGGTGTAGGAGAAGCCCACGCCGGTGCCATCCTCCAGGCTGGCGGTGCGGCCTGTGGCGCCGCCCTCGTCGAAAAAGTAGTACTGCCCGCCGTCGGAGAGCCAGGTTCCGGGGGTAAAAAGGGCTGGCTCTGCCGAGGGGACGGGAGAGGCGGAGGGCGCCGCCGTGTCCTCCGGCGAAGCGGAGGGGGAGACCGCCGGCGTGGGGGTGCTGGTGCCGCCGGGGCCGCAGGCTGCCAGCAGCACGGTCAGGGAGAGGGACAGGCCCAGAAGGCCCGTCAGATATCTCGATTTTATCATTGCAAATCACCTCGTCTGATTTTGCCCAGCTTTCTTCGGTATTCATCGGGGCGGCCCGGATGGGCGCGGCCTCAATGATGCCCTGTTATAGCATCGCCCCGGTATTCTGTCAACCAGGTTCCGCCATTCTTCATAGAAAAGACAGGTTTTGTTCACAGACTATGCAAATTCCGGCCGGGGCCGACGTGTCCCCGCGGCCCGGATAATTTATCCCCCGTTTAACAATGGGGCGGAAAAATGTGCTATGATACGGTGCAGAGGCGCCCCGGCGGCAGTATGGAGCCGTGGACAGCAGGGGCTGGGCGCCGGTCTCCCCGGACGGCCATGAAAACCACCCCATTGAAGGAGGCAGCACGGGATGCAGAAAATCCTGATTGTGGAGGACGACGCCGACATCGCCGCCATTGAGCGGGACTACCTGGAGCTGAACGGCTATCAGGTGGAGACCGCCCCGGACGGGGACAGCGGGCTGGAACGGGGCCTGAGCGGCGGGTTTGACCTGATTCTGCTGGATCTGATGCTCCCCGGCACCGACGGCTTCACGGTGTGCCGCCGCCTGCGGGAGGAGACCGACGTGCCCATCCTCATGGTCACCGCCCGCCGGGAGGACATCGACAAGATCCGCGGGCTGGGCCTGGGTGCGGACGACTACATCGAAAAGCCCTTCTCCCCCAGCGTGCTGGTGGCCCGGGTGAAGGCCCATCTGGCCCGGTATCAGCGGCTCACCGGCACACGCCGGGCGGCCCGGCCGGAGCTGCGGGCCGGCGGACTACGCCTGAACACGGAGACCCGCCGGGTATACGTGGACGACCGGGAGGTAGAACTGAAAAACAAGGAATATGAGCTGCTCCACTTCCTCCTGGCCCACCCGGACATGGTGTTCAGCCGGGAGGAGCTGTACGAGAGGATCTGGGGATTGGAGACCATGGGGGACAACGCCACCGTGGCCGTCCACATCAACCGCATCCGGGAGAAAATCGAGGCGGATCCCTCCCACCCCCGGTATATCCAGACGGTGTGGGGCGTGGGCTACCGCGTCAGGGCCCAGTAAAGCTGGTAGGGGCCGCAGATGATGTGGCCGGACCGTGAGAGCCTTCTTCCCCGTCTGACATTCCCCTGCACCTCCTCCGGGCTGCTGAATAGGATGAAACAGACCGCCTGAAGGGAGGATATCCATGCGGAACGAACTGAATTTCTGGGTGGTAGGAGGAGACATGCGGCAGGCCAAGCTGGCCGAGCTGCTCTCCGCCGACGGTCACACGGTACATACCTTCGCCCTGGAGGCGCTGGGCCCGCTGGAGGGGGTGCGGCAGGAGAAATATCTGGCGGAGGCGGAGCTGGCCGACTGCGTGGTGCTGCCTCTGCCGGCGGCCGGGGAGGACGGGATGCTCAATGCTCCCCTGTCCCGGCATCCGCTCCCTCTGGCGGAGCTGTTTTCCTTCCTGAGGCCGGGGCAAGTGGTGTGCGCCGGCCGGGTGGATGCGCCCGCCATGGTGCAGGCGGAGGGGCTGGGCCTCACCCTCTGCGACTACTTTGCCAGGGAGGAACTGGCCGTGGCCAACGCGGTGCCCAC
>DGYMJ06203__coassemble_1306_pt1 | contig 10724 bp, 8 predicted proteins | sample DGYMJ06203__metabat2_low_PE_040 | metagenome-assembled genome bin DGYMJ06203 | reverse complement strand
CGCCGTCGGCATTGGGGCCGTAGTCGGTATCGTCATAGTCGGTGACGCCGTCGGCGTTGGGGCCGTAGTCGGTGTCATCGTAGTCGGTGACGCCGTCGGCGTTGGGGCCGTAGTCGGTGTCATCGTAGTCGGTGACGCCGTCGGCATTGGGGCCGTAGTCCGTATCGTCGTAGTCCTGGTAGTCCGCGTCCATCTCCGTGACCTTACCGGTGACGGCGTTGACCTCGTACTCATACTCCACGCCGTCCATGACAAACTCCACCTCGTACTCCCCGTCATCCAGATCGTAGTCCTTTTCCACGAACTGGATATCATCCCGGCCCAGCTGGGTGGAGAGGATGTTCTGCGCCGCCTGGGCGTTGATGTACCCCTTGTCGGCGTAGGCGTCGTCGTAGTCGTCATCGTCCAGGGCCACGGTCTGGGAGCCGATCTGATCGGCCTCCACCACCAGGCGGACCGCCTCGGCCAGCTCGTTGAGGAACTGGTCGCTGGGATACTTGGAGCCCCGCTCCAGCTTGAGGACGATGTTCTTCTCATGGCCGTCGATGGTGGCGTCAAAGTAGCCGCCGGCGTTGATCTCGTCCACCAGCTCGCCGATGACGGTGGTGCAGGCCTTGCCCTCATAGCCGGTGTAGGAGGCCAGGACGGCCTTCCCGTCGTCATTGAGGCCGTTGAGGGCCACCACGTTGCCCGCATCGTCGTAGTCCATCTCGATCTCCGGGTTGACGCTCAGCAGCACGGTGCCCACGCTGCCGTTGGCGGTCTCCTGGACCGCGGCGGGGGTGCTGCTGGCGCCGCCGGGGGCCGCCGCCGTGCCGGTGCCGCCGCCGCAGGCGGTCAGGGTGGTCAGGGTCAGGGCAGTGGTCAGGGCCAGTCCAAACAGCTTGGGAGTGAAGTTCTTTTTCATCTCGTTCACCTCAGAAAATACAGTTTGTTTTGTGTTCTCTGCTGATAGATTACGAAGCCGCTGCCTGAAAAACGGGGTCTTGCAAAAAAGTTTTTCTCTTTGGCTTACATGGGGAGAATACGGAGGCCCGCCCCCCAAACCGGGGCCGCCTTCAAAATTTTTATCTGATTTTTTGCGGCGCCTCAGTCATCGTCATCGTCGTCGTCATCCTCCTCCTCATCGTCACCGTCATCCTGACTGTCGTCCCAGTCGTCGTCATCCCGGTCCTCGTAGTCCGTGACGCCGTCGCTGTACGTTTCTCCGCCGGTGTCCGTGTAGTCGGTGACGCCATCGGCATTGGGGCCGTAGTCGGTATCGTCATAGTCGGTGACGCCGTCAGCGTTGGGGCCGTAGTCGGTGTCGTCATAGTCGGTGACGCCGTCGGCGTTGGGGCCGTAGTCGGTATCGTCATAGTCGGTGACGCCGTCGGCGTTGGGACCGTAGTCCGTGTCGTCGTAGTCAGTGACGCCGTCGGCGTTGGGGCCATAGTCCGTGTCGTCATAGTTGGGTATGCCGCCTGTACCGGAGCCGTCATTGGTGCCGGCGGGCGCAGGTGTGGGGGTGGGGGTGGACGCCGGCACGGGCGTCTGGGGCGTAATCGGGACCACAACCTCCACGGGGTCCTCTGGCGGCGGGGACTCGGCCTGCCCGGGCTCACCGCCCAGCTGGATCACAATGCTTTCGCCGTACCGGTCCTCCAGCTGCTCCTGAATCCGCGTCTCCTCCTGGGCCTGCCATTCCGCGTCGGCGCTGTTCACCGTAATGGAGATGGTGTCGCCGTCGGAGAGATAGCCCATGTCAATGGCGCGCTCCACCAGCTCGTCGGTGGCGGTCTCCCGGTTTTTGCCCTGGTAGGTGTAGCCGGCGATCAGCGTCTCGCCGTCCTCATTCAGACCCTCCAGCCCCAGCACCCGGTCTGTCCGGCTGACCGTCATCTCCACATCCGGGTTGATCTGGATGCGCAGCGTGCCGTAGGCCGTGTAGTTGGGCTGGTAGTAGCCAAAGAAGACCAGGCACACGCAGGCGGCCAGGCCCGCCAGGCCGGACAGGGGCTTCCACACGGCGGGGGACTTCGCCTTGGGCGGCTGCAGTTCCACAATGTCCTGGACGGTGTCCCCCACCTGGTAGCTCAGGTTGGCCGCCTTCAGAAAGCGCCCCTCCTCGTCCAGCAGCACCGCGTAGGCCGGGTGGGTTTCCATGACCAGATAGTTCATCTTCCGCTCCCTCCCTTCGCCGGGGCCAGCTGCCGCAGGTGCCCCCGGATGATCTCATAGCCGTTGGTAAAGGCCAGCAGAATGGCCACCAGATACTTCCTGTGCCGCTCCATGGCCTTTTTGTCGGTGCCGGAGCCCGCCGCCAGCTCGTTCATGGGCAGGCGGCCCGTCCCCACCAGCCGGTCCAGCAGCTCCGGATGGGCCCGGGCGTGGTCCAGCACCCGGCGGCAGGCGGCCAGGGTGCGCTCCTGCCGGGGGCAGTTGTCCGCCACGTCGGAAAAGGAGATGCCGAAGGCCGCCAGCTGGGCGCCGAACTCCTGGATCTCCCGCTGGCTGGCCGTGCGCGTCTCGTAGGCCCCGATCTCATCCCGGGTGTCCGGCAGGGTGTCCAGCAGGGTCCTGTCCTCCTCCCCCGCGGAGGCGTGGAGAGAGATCACGTTTCCGTGCCGCTTTTCCGCCCGGTAGTGGTCGATGAGCCGGTTCCGGATGGCCCGGGCCGCATAGGGGAGAAAGGCCCCCCGCCCCTTTTCATAGCTCAGAATGGCCTCGTAGAAGGCCAGCATGGCGATGCTCAGCTCGTCCTCGTGGCCGTCCTCCGGGGCGGCGTGGGTGAATTTTACCGTCTCACTGCGAATGAAGCCCATGTACTGGCCGATCAGAGCGTCCGCCGCCTCCGGGTCCGTTTTGGCCGCGTAGACCTGGCCCACGATGCTGTGTTCTGTCCGCACCATTTCGATCCCTCCATCCCCTCCAGCAGAAGAGTACGGGCCGTCTGCCGGATTTTCGGGGTCGCAATAGATTTTTGCGAAAAGACTCCGGGTGTGTATACCTAGTCAATTTATCATTTTATCAAACATTAGGTTTCGGCTCTTTCCTGCCACTGTCAAATATCTGTAAAATTCATGTAAAATTGCCGCTGGACTTTGGCCGCGCCGGACAGGAGGAGATTTTACAGAAACCTGACAAAGAGCTGACGATCCCTGCATCGCACGTCAAAACGCCTTCCAGTATAATGATTGTGACACCCAAAAACGTTCGGAGCACAGAATCGGAGGGATTTGCAATGGCGGTGGGGATCGCGGCATGCCTGCTCCTGGGCGGCCTGTTCCTGTATCTGTCCGCCCGGCAGTACCGGCGCAGCGCCCGGTGGCGCGGCGCCGTCCGCCTGCTGGCTGTGGTGAAATCCGTGCGGTATCAGGAGGCGCGGCAGCAGAAAACGGAGATCAACGACCATAGATCGTCCACCGAAGCCACGCTCTGTTTCACCGACCGGGGCAGGGCGTACGAGGAGCGCCGGCAGTACCCGGGGATCATCCTTGCACCGGTCCCGGGGCAGAAGCTCCCCATCCTCCTTGACCGGGACAGCAGGGAATGGATTTTGCGGAAGGAGGCCCGGACCCATTGGCGCGTGTTCGCGGCGCTGGGCTGTCTCTGCACCGCGGCGGGGATAGCCCTGCTGCTGGACGGATGGGGGATCCTGGCGGCACTGGCCGCCTATCGTGTGGAGGCCCCCAACCTGGCCGGCAGCACTGCCTGCGCGCTGATCGGGCTGATCTGCGGGGCCTGCGCCTATGCCTGCGTCCGGGGCCTGATGCCCTCCCTGCTCCGGACGGCCGCCGAGCCGGTGGTCTGGCTGTTCAAGGCACGCGTCCTGCACCGGTTTGAGGAGGTGGAGGCCCAGTGCGTCGGGATCATCCGGCGGGAGACCGGCGATGAGGATGTCAGCTACTATCCCTTTTTTCAGTACACCACGGCGGGCGAACAGCTCCACTGGTTCCCCAGCCGCCAGATGTCCCGCAAGCGATACCGGCCCGGCGGCCGGTATACGCTTTACCGCGACACCGTGACCGGGGGATGTGCGCTGCGGCCCGGCGCCATGGAGCTGCTCTCCGCGCCCCTCTCCCTCATTCCCATCGGTTTTTTCCTCCTGCTCATCCTGTCGCTGGCGGTCTGTGCGGCGGGAACCCTCTGCATAGCGGCTATAGGATTCGCGCAGCTGATGGGGGCCTGAGCGGCAAAACAGCCCAGGGAGCCCGCCAAGAGGCAGACAGCGCTCCGCCCGGAGCCGGCAGGAAACCCTGCAGGCTCCGGGCGGAGCGCCTCTTACACCTCTGTGCCGGGCCGGATCGCCAGGCCTACCCCTCCAGATCCATGCGCTCGATTTTGAAGATCACCGGCCGGGTCCCGTCTGAACAGCAGGTGATCATCACATTTTCCCGATTCATCCACCCCTTCATGATGGAGCCGCCCTGGAGGCCGGCGTAGATATACCGGGCAATGGCGTCCCAGGCCTCGGAGCAGTGGGGCATCCTGGGGCCGCCGGCCACCGTGTCCGGATCGGCGCAGGTTTTGACCAGGGTGTTCAGGCCCATGTGCCAGAAATCGTCCCGATCCCCCTCCCGCTCAAAGAGAAATTCGTCCCCCACGTTATAGCAGGGACAGGCCCCGGCGGCGGGATCGGCGCAGTACTGGGCCTGGAGCTCCGGGTACAGCTTTTTGTCCAGGACGGTTACTTTGACTCTGTGCTTCATGTGATTCGCTCCTTTAACTGGAAAATACAGGTGGAATCCGCCCGGCGGATGTGATAAAATCAGGCTCCGGAAGGTGAGGTGACCGCCATGCTGATGCCGCGCTACTATTTTGCGGAGGACTTCCGCCCCTTTCAGGACTATTTCCTGTCCCAGCCACACACCGAAAAGACGTTTCAGAAGGGCGGGCTGCTGTGGGAGCCGGGGCGCCCTTATGAGAAGATCCACTACATCCTCTCCGGGGCGGCGATGCACTACGCCCTGCATGAGAGCGGCCGCCGGAAGATCATCAGCTTTCACGGGCCGGGCACCGTCTTTCCCGGCTACCGCCAGAACGACTACCGTATCGAGTGCACCCTGGCTACCCAGGCCCTCTCGGACATGCGGGTGCTGGAGTTCACGGTGCCGCAGTTTACCGCCATGTTTGTCTCCAGCCCCGCGCTGAGCCGTCAGGTGGTGAACTGGTACTCCATGTACATCAACCGCTTCCTGTACGAGACCATTCACCAGGAGTTCAACCCCACCCGTATCAAGCTCTGCAATCTGCTCTACCTGCTGCTCATGAACCGGCCGGCGGCTTCCGGCCCGGCCATCGGGATGACCCAGGAGGAGCTTGCGGACATCCTGGGCATGAGCCGGGTGCAGGTGTCCCGGGAGCTGTCTGCCCTTAGGAAGCAGGGGATCCTCTCCACAGGGCGAGGCGGACTGACGGTGACATCCCCCTTGAAGCTGGCCCGGCTCTGCACCAGCGAGACGGTGTGATCCGGGGATTCCATGGACCGATTTTACCGGATTTCCGGGCGGCTGTCTGCATCTCCTGATACACAGCGCCGGGCCGGAACCTGCCCGCAGTGCCGGATTTCCATCTGACGGAGCAGATTGCGACAAAAGCGCGCGGCGTATCTATCGCCGCGCGCTTTTGTGAACACAAGGTGTTTGAGAGCCTGAATTATTCGGCATCCAGCTCGTACATGGCCAGGTACTCGTCCAGGTTGGAGCTGTCCACGGGCAGGCAGGGCAGGACGCTGTCCTCGATTTCCTCACCCTCGATGGTCTGGATAAGGGCGGTGGCGCCGTCATAGCCCAGGTCATACCAGCGCTTGTCCACGGTGCCGTCCAGGCCGCCGTCCCGGATGGACTGCACAGCGTCGATGTTGCAGTCGCAGCCCACGATGGTGATCTCATCCTCACGGCCGGCGGCCACAATGGCCTCATAGGCGCCCAGGGCCATCTCGTCGTTGGCAGCAAACACGCCGTCGATGTCGGGATACTTCTGGAGCAGATCCTCCATGACGGTCATGCCGTCCTCACGCATGAAGCTGGCGGTAATGCTCTCCAGCACGGTGATGTCGGCGTTGCTTTCAAAGACGGACATGGCACCCTCGTGGATCTGCTCGGCAGCCTGCACGCCGGGGGTGCCGTCCAGCATGATCACGTTGCCGGCGCCGCCAATCTTTTCCACCAGAGAGGTAGCGCCCACCTCGCCGGCAGAGGTGTTGTCCTGTCCGACCCACACAAAGTCGCCGCCGGTGGGACGGGAGGCGGCGATTACCAGGGGCAGGCCGGCCTCGTTGACCTGTTCAATGGCGGGCACAACGCCTTCGTCATCCACGATGATGAGCAGCATGCCGGCAATGTCGGTGTTCAGCTGGTCCAGAATGATGTTGGTCTGCTCCTCCTGATTGTCCGCCTCGGTGGGGGCCAGGGTGGTGACGGTGTAGCCATACTCAGCCGCGGCGGCCTCGGCGCCCTTCTGAGTCTGGAGCCAGATGGGGTTGGTCAGGTTCTTGGTGATGTAGACGATTTCTTTGCTGCCTTCACCACCGGTGGAGCCGGTTTCGCCGCTGCTGTTACAGGCGGGCAGAGCGAAGAGCAGGGCGGCGCAGGAGACCATTGCGAGCACACGGCGCAGGTTCTTTTTCATTTCCATAACACTCCTTTTTCAAATGTGACCTTTTATGCTAAGCCGACCAGGCGGTCGGTCTTAACCGTCGCTTTTGACATACTTCTTTTCCAGAAAGTTCATCAGCACCTCCAGGAGGATGGCAGCCACAATGACCGCACCGAATACGAACTCCTGCCAATGGGAGGAAACGCCCACCAGGGTGAGGCCGTTGTTGATGACGGAGATCAGAATGGCGCCCACCACGGCGTTGAGCAGGCTGCCCCTGCCGCCGGAGAGGGAGATGCCGCCCAGAACCACCGCACCGATGGACTGGAGGGCGAAGTCGGTGCCCAGCACCGGTTCGGCGGCATTGAGACGCGCCACGTAAAGGATGCCGACGAAGGCGGCGATCACGCCGTTGAGAATGAATACAGACAGTTGCACCCGGTTGACGCCCACGCCGGAGATCTCAGCGGCCCGCTTGTTGTTTCCGATGGAGTAGACATTGCGGCCCCAGATGGTCTTGACCATCAGGAAGATGAGGATGATAGCACAGATGACGGCGATGTAGATGGGTACGCCCAGACCGAGGAAAGTGCCGGAGCCCATGGCACGGAAGGAGTCCGGAAATACGCCGTAGACAATGGTTCCGCTCATGAGGATGTAGGCAGCACCCCGGACGGCAGAATCCATGCCATAGGTGGCCACAAAGGGGGGCAGCTTGACCACGCTGACCAGCAGGCCGTTGACCAGACCGATGGCTGCGCCCACCAGCAGGCCCACCAGCACGGCCAGCACTACATGGATCCCAGCGGCAATCATTAGGGCGCTGATGCAGCTGGAAAGAGCTGCCACCGAACCGTTGGACAGATCAATACCGCCGTTTCCGGAGATAATCACGATTCCCTGGCCCAGCGCGAGGATCACCAGAAAGGCGCTGACACGCAGCACGTTGGAAATGTTGTCAAAGGTCAGAAAGGTGGAGGGGACCTGAACTGCAAAGAAAAGTACCACCAACAGGAGCAGCAGCCACCTGGACAGCTTAATCAGATATTTCACCATTGTCGCCTTACGCCTCCTGTCTTTTCTTGCGGTTATAGAGATATACGTCTACCATGATGCTGAGGATGACCACCACGCCGATGACAAAGGTCTGCCAGGAGGAGGTCATGCCCAGGTGGTTCAGTCCGTTCTTCAGCACGGTGATGATTGCCACGCCGATGAGGGTACCCCGAATGCCGCCGCGGCCGCCCTCAAAGGGAGTGCCGCCAATCACAACCGCCGCAATGGCATCCCACTCATAGCCGATGCCGGAAGTGGACATACCGCTCCCCATGCGGGTCAGCAGGAGGAAGCCGCCCAGGCCGGCGAACAGACTGCTGAGCAGGTAGGCGGAGGACTCGATGCGGGTGGTGTTGATGCCGGCGTAATGGGCTACCTGACGGTTGCCGCCGACGGCGTACATATAGGTGCCCCAGGTTGTGCGGTACAGGAAGAAGGACATCACGGCAAACACCACCGCTGCAATGATGACATAGGTGGAGATGCCGGCCAGGCTGAAGTTGCGGAAGGCCTTGACAATGTCGGGGAAGCCGACGATGACATTGCCCTCGGTGATTCCCATGACCAGACCGCTGGTCACGCTCATCATGGCGAAGGTGACAATGAAAGCCTCAATACGCATCCGGACAATGAAGAAGCTGTTGATGAACCCGACCACCAGGCCCACCGCCAGCGCCGCCAGCAGGGCCAGGGGGAAGGAGCCCACGTCTCTCAGCACCATGGCCGCGGCCATGCCGCTCAGGCACATGGTGCCGCCCACCGACAGATCGATGCCGCCCTCCAGAATGGTCATTGTGACGCCGATGGCAACCACCAGGAGGATGGCCGCCTGATTGAGCACATTCAAAAGATTGCTGACAGACAAAAAGCTGCCGGTAAATACGCTCAGGGCAATAAACAAAATTACCAGGCCCCAGAATACACCCGGGAGCTTCTTGAGATTATTGAGCAGCGCTGTTTTTTGCATGGATATACTCCTCCCCTTTCCCCATTGCGTAGCTAAGGACCAGCTCCTGATCCGCCTCCTCGCGGGACAGCTCTTTGACGATTTCACCCTCACGCATGACGTAGATGCGGTCACTCATGCCCAGCACCTCACTCATGTCGGAGGAAACCATCAGGATGCCCACGCCCTGATGGGTGAGATCGTCCATAATATGATAGATCTCCTCCTTGGCGCCCACGTCAATGCCTCGGGTGGGCTCATCCAGGATCAGCACCTCGCACTCTGAGCACAGCCATTTGGCCAGAATCACCTTCTGCTGGGTGCCGCCGCTGAGGAAGCGCACCTTTTTTTCGGTTGTGGGGGTGGCGATGCGCAGCTTTTCAATGTAATCCTTGGCGGCCTTCTTCTCCTTGGCCACGTTGATGACACCTGTGGGGTGGAGCTTCTTCAGGCTTGCCTGCACCACGTTCTCACGGATGGACATCTCCACAGTGGCGCCCTCGTAGGCGCGGTCTTCGGGCACCAGGCCAAGGCCGTGGGCAACGCTCTCCTTGGCACTGTGATGTCTGAGGGGCTGCCCCTTCAGCGTCACGGTGCCGCCGTCCAGAGGACCCACACCATAGGCGGCCTGCACCATCTCCGTACGCCCTGCACCCATGAGGCCGAAGATGCCCACAATCTCTCCCCTGCGCAGGGAGACAGAGCCGTTCTTGACCCGTTTGCCGGAGCGGATGCCCTCCAGGCGGAGAACCTCCTCGCCTGGCTGGGGGGCGCTGCGATAGTAATAGTTGCCAATTTCCCGGCCGACCATCTGCTGTACCAGCTTGTCCATGGTGGTGTCCTCCAGCTTGGAGGTGCTGATGTGCCTGCCGTCCCGGAGCACGGACACCCGGTGGCCGATGCGGTAGATCTCCTCCATGCGGTGGGAGATGTAGAAGATGCCCACGTTGCGCTTGAGCAGCTTGTCCACCATGCGGAAGAGCTTCTCAATTTCGTTGGTGGTCAGGGCGGCGGTGGGCTCGTCCATGATGAGCACCTTGGCGTTGTGGGAGACCGCCTTGGCGATCTCCACGATCTGCCGTTCGCCCACGCCCAGGTCGAGCACCAGGGCGTTGGGGTCGATGTCCACCTCCAGGTCCTCCAGCACCCGCTTGCTCTCCTCGTACCGCTTGCGGTAGTCGATGCGGCCCTTGCCCTTCAGGGGCTCGTTGCCCAGGAAGATGTTGGTGGCCACGGTCTGGTGAAGCAGCAGGTTGAATTCCTGGTGGATAATGTCGATGCCCAGCTGCTCGGCCTGCTTGGGGGTTTGCAGATGAACCTGCTTCCCCTCGTAGTAAATGCTTCCGCTGTCCGGCTGGTAAATGCCTGTTAGGACCTTCATCAGCGTGGACTTACCGGCGCCGTTTTCTCCCAGAAGGACATGTACCTCTCCTTCATACAGGTTGATATTGACGTCGCTCAGCGCCTGCACGCCGCTGAAGGATTTGCTGATATCCTCAAGCCGGATCAATTCCTTCATTGCCATCCATCCTTTCTAACCTGGGTCTGTAGAGCCTGCACTTGGCGGAGCTCTGAACAAAAATCTTCAAATGCAAGGTTTTTGCCAAGTTGGGAAAAAGAGGTCAAAGACGACCGGCAGCAACGGCAGAAAGTGAGCAGTGGAAAGGGATTGCGGGGAAAAAATTTTTTGTCCGGGCGGCCGCCTGGACATGCCCTCACCGAACAGGTGAGGGCATGATACCCCTTTGATCTGCAACAGTTGTTGTTGCTTTGCAACAAAGCGGCCTGTTGAAAACAACTGCATATTGGGCATCTATTATAGCGGCATGGGCCTGATTGACTGATAAGGTTCCAAAAAGTGGAGCAAGCATTATCCGTATTATGGGACACTGCTTGCTGCAGAATATAATTTATTCAGATGCTGGAACCGTTCCCCCGCGCAAAGCGCGGGGGAACGGTTCCAGGTTGGGAGTATCCGGCCCACGTATATAGCCACGGTTTCCTTTGTTGTTCCATTTCTGCAACACAATCGCAATTATACAACAAAAAGAGTGGGCTCCAACCACGTCGGAAAATTGTGAATATACTCCGGGATTGCTTGCAGCTCTAAGAAAAAAGATTTCTTCGGGGACTTTTCCATTAT
>DGYMJ06203__coassemble_1265_pt1 | contig 10949 bp, 10 predicted proteins | sample DGYMJ06203__metabat2_low_PE_040 | metagenome-assembled genome bin DGYMJ06203 | reverse complement strand
CGATTTTTGACGGCCCGGAACATGAGTTTACTGTTCTCGGCCGGCCAAAAAGAGCTGCAGGAGTTCTCGGCCTACTGTGTCTTTCGGGCGATCACCGATATCTATCAGCAAGCAGCACCTCAGAGAGCCCTCTATAGCCACCTCTTGCAACAGCAAGAGGCTGGGAGCGGTGTTCATGATATTGTCTCCCAAGCCGACTATAAAGCTGCTCAGCGAATCGCTCGGAAAGGGATGCAGAATCGCAAAGCACATGCAGAACAGATGGGTGCACCGCTTAGGGAAGATGATGCCTATAATTTGCATACTGGGGAGGCCCGCAGAAAAGGATACCCTATTTTGGATCAGCAAAACGAGGAACTCCAGAGAATGAAGGCCCTGAATTTAGGAGATGAGAAAAAATTCTTTGCTTTGGCGGACAGTAAAAATATCGGCTATGATGCACTCTGCAGCAGGTATGACAGCTATACAAACGAATGGATCTATACCCGCAACATAGCCGAGACTCCAATGGAGCAGATGTGGACGGCGATCGACTTTGCTGCGTTTGAAAATAAGCTCATGATAGAGGGGATCTATCACTTGGTCACCTACTCCCTCCGGCGTTTCCTGCTGATTGCCGATAAAGATGCCGCCAGAGAAAACGCTCAAACTGTTTTCATGGGGAGCGGTCTCTATCAGGGTGAACTGATCTATACGGAAAATCTGCAGGAACTTGGCTTTTTGCCGCCAAATGGCCTGAAAGACGGATACTGCACTGATCAGCATGATGTACTCTATCGAAGCCGGCTCCTTGCAGCCAGCAAACCATTGCCGGAAAACCAGCGATTGATATGTGCTGCCCGGGCCATATTGTCGCATAAAGTCAAAGAGCATATCAAAGAAGATCGGCAGTTCCCCTCCCAGGAAAAGATGGCGTCAGATCTTGAATGGTTTCTTCAGGAACAATACCCCATCTGGGACGTCCTTGTTGAACACAAGGTTTGGCCGAGAGAAAAGGTAAGGGTAATGCGCAGCGTCATCAAATGCGCGAAAGAGGCCTACGAAGCGAGGAAGCAAAAATCGAATCAATGTAAGTAAGCCGCAAAAAAGGAAGCACGGCCGCCTGTTAAAAACAGGCGGCCGTGCTTCCTTTTTTGGTTGCGTGAAAAGTGTCCCATAGTTGAAGGGTGGAATGGGCGTATTATTGGCAGTGTCGGAAGGCTGTTTCTCCAGTCCTACCGCGAAGTTTGACCTGAGGAGGGATTGAGTATGCCGAATACATCTAAGGATCCGCCCACGAATTATACCCCCCACATCCTGCAACTTGCCCGTCGGGGGACAGATCTTCGGCCGGCAAACATTTTAGTCCATTACGAGATTGCTCTGGCGGGGGGACAGCGTGTCTCCTGCCAGCCGCAGACACTGGAGCAGCTCTATCAGACGGACTTCACCGCGCTGGATTATCGCTGCCGCAATCTTTCCAGCGATGCCGGGGTGATCCGCCGCTGGCTTTGTGACGTTATCCAGAGGCAGGTAGACCGGCTGTCGCCGGATGCCGGCGTGTACTTTCCGGACATGGGCTGGAATACCCTGAATGGAGCGCACGTGTATCTGGCCGGCAACCGGCTCATTGGATCGGATGGCTTCTTGCCTCAGGATGCCTATTCTGTCAATGCCGCCCTGGACTCCCTGCATTTCTCCATCGACGAGGAGATGTCGGACAAGTATCTGCTGCGCCAACTGTGTGACCTGATTGCCCTGGACGGCAGCGTTTCTGCCTGCCTGACCCTTTACTCCCTGTTCAGCTTCCTGCGCCCGCTGTTTCAGGAGGCCGGCTGGGAGCGGCAGTTTGTGTGCTACCTGGTGGGGCCATCGCAGAACAGGAAGACCACTCTGGCCCAATGGCTGACCGCCATTTTTGACCGGGATACTCCTTCATTCTCTCCGGCTGGCATTTCCCTGCTCTCTACGGAACCGGCGGTTTTCCATGAACTGGCCCCTTACGCCGACTGTCCCCGGCTAGTCGACGATCTGTATGCCAGCGGTTCCCGCGCGGAGACCCGCCGTCGGGAGGAGACCGTCAGCCGGATCATCCGGCTGGTGGGCAACAACGCCGTCCAGGGGCGCGGACGGTCTGGTGCGGTAGATGCCATTCGCTGCGGTGTCATCTGCACTGCCGAGTATCTGCCGAAGGGCCTTTCCACCCTGGTCCGGTGCCTGATCCTGTGGCTGGATCATCCGCTTCCCACCGATAAGCTGACTCGAATCCAGCGTCAGCCTTTGGCGTGGCCTACCTTCCTCTACCGCTTCCTGCAATGGACCGCTGGACATTACGAGGTCATAACCGACTTGCTGCGCGAAAAACTAGCACGATTTCAGGCGCTCCGGAAAAACCGACCTACTACAGAAGAGCGTCTTCGAGAGTTCGAGTGGTCCCTGCTCTCGACGACGGATATCCTCAACTACTTTCTCGCTGCAGAGTTCCCGGGGTTCTGGAAAAAGTCCCGGCAGGGCATCATGAGACACCTGACGCAAGCCATAGAACAGGCTGTCATGCAGCAGGCAGCATTTCTCTCACGGGAACGCAGCCGTTGTGATACCAATCGCTTTTCCGTATGTCTGGCGGCGCTGTATTTTCGTTCCTTCTCCGGCATTCACATCACAGAAAAGCCTGGGAAAAAGTTCCGGAGCGGACAGGCCGCTGTAGAGCACAAGGGCTGCCTCTGCATGCGGGCGGAGTACCTGCAGGAACTGATGCAGACCCATTTTCAGGATACTAGCATTACCATCAAGCAGATCACGGCGGAACTACGGTGCAATCACCTGCTGGACGTGGACAAAAGCCAACGGAGCAGCAAGAAATTGGCCAATGTTCGCGCTCTGTTCATCCGCGTAGACGAGCTGCGGAACTATTTGGGGCAACATGATCCAGAGACGCAGGCCGAGGAGGCCAGGCGCATAGATGCCATGGCCCGCGCCATGGGGTTGCCTGTTCCCCAAAATGTCTAATTGGGAAAATCATCCATATATTATATAAAAGAGTATTATCCACGTCAAAACATCAAAACAGGAGGCCGAAATCATGCAGATCCGCCACGTTCATCCGCCTTTAGCGGACGCAGAGCAGCGACAGGAGCGTCTGAGCAATCTATACCGCAGTTGCCTCGCGGAGTTAGGACTGCGGGAGTCCCACGCGAGATTCTATTGGAAGCCGCTGCAACTCCAGCGGTAATGCTGGCTGCCGAATGAAAGGAGGTGTCCGCCTTGGACGCAATCTACGCCAGACAGTCTGTGGACAAGGCGGACAGCCTCTCCATCCAGGGGCAGATCGACCTGTGCCGGCAGAAGGCCGGAGCGGAGTTTCACATCTACCAGGACAAGGGCTATTCCGGCAAGAACACCAACCGCCCCGCTTTCCAGCGGATGATGGAGGACGTGGAGAAGGGGCTGGTCCAGAAGATCATCGTCTACCGGCTGGACCGCTTCTCCCGCTCCATCGCCGACTTTGGGCGGCTGTGGGAGATCTTGAAAAGGCACAGCGTGGAGTTCGTCTCCATCAACGAGACCTTTGACACCTCCACCCCCATGGGCCGGGCCATGCTCAACATCATCATGGTCTTTGCTCAGCTGGAGCGGGAGACCACTGCCGAGCGGGTGCGGGACAACTACTACCAGCGGGCCAAGCTGGGCTCCTGGCCGGGCGGCCCCGCCCCCTTCGGCTTTTCCATCGGGAAACTGCCGGGACCGGAGGGAAAGCTGGCTCCGGGGCTTTTACCCAACGAACAGGCCGCCGTGGTAGAGCGGATCTTCCAGGACTACGCCCAGCCGGAGGCCACCCTGGGCAGTGTGGCGCGGGGATTAAACGCCGACGGTATCCCGGCCCCCAGACGGTCTACATGGGACAATGTGGCGCTGTCCCGTATCCTACATAGTCCATTATACGTCATGGCAGACGAGGACGTCTACCTCTATTATCAAGGCAAGGGCCTGATCTTTGCCAACCGGCTTGAGGAGTTTGACGGTCTCCACGCCGGCATGGTGGTGGGCAAACGGGATCGGAGCGCCGGAAAGTATCAGGATCTCAAGGAGCAGCACTTTTCCCTGTCTACCCATTATGGGCTGATCCCCTCAGGCCTTTGGCTCCGGTGCCAATATAAGCTGGACAACAACCGGCAGCTGGGGGGTGCGGGCCGGGGTAAACATACCTGGCTCTCCGGCCTGCTGAAGTGTGCCGCTTGCGGATACAGCATCAAGGTCAACCGGGACAAGGACAAGTATTACCTGGTGTGCAGCGGCAGGTCTAATCTTGGCCTCTGTGAGGCATCGATCCGGGTGGGGCTCCGGGAGCTGGAGGCCGCGGTGGCGGCGGAACTAGAGAAATTACTGACAGAGTGCCCGGATGTAGAAGAGCATACAGCAGAGGACCAGGAGACGGCGCAGGCTCTGGCCGGGATCGACCAGAAGATTGAGCGCCTCATGTCCGCCCTGGCGGAGAGCAGTGACCTGACCATGTCCTACATCAACCGGACAATCGAAAAGCTGGAGGCCCAGCGCGGAGAACTGCTGGAGCGGCAGGCCAAACTCTACGCCAGCCCCAGGCCGAAGTTAAACCGTCTGAAATTCAGTCCTCTGGACTTTGAGCAAAAGAAGCTGGTGGCAGCCCAGTTTATCCAGGAAGTCAAGCTGTCTGGCGAAACTGCGGAGGTTATTTGGAAGGTATAAGGTATAAGGCGGCGGGGACTTGACGCGCCCGCCGCCTGCCCCTTTTATGGAGTTACCAGACGGCTGCAGGAAAGCGCAGGGTGTCATTCCACAAAAGCCGCAGAAAAGAAAAATTTGGCTGATTCAGCTGGGAATCCAGTCTTTTTGGCTCTATTCCCTCAAAAAATATGTTATACTGTGGCGAAGGGAAGTGAGTACTGCCATGGGACCAAAAGAGAGAGAATTGGTCGAGGGGCTCTACCGCCAACACTTTAAAAAGCTGTTTCTCTATGCAGACGCCCAGCTGAACGACCCGGAACGGGCACGGGATGTAGTGCAGGACACCTTTCACGAGGCCATACGCCATGTGGATACGCTGAGCACCCACGAGAATCCGGGCGGCTGGCTGATGCGCACGCTCCAAAACAAGCTGCGCGAGAGCGAGCGGGCCAGGCGCCGCTACCTGCTCCGCTTCCTCTCCCTGGACTCCGACTTCCCGGACGGCGTGTTCCCGGAGGGCGGGGCCCTGCCGGAGGAACCGCCGGACACCGGCCCGGCCCCGCCGGGCGAGTCCCCGCTGGAGAAGATCGAGAAGGCCCTGACGCCGGAGGAATACCGCCTGCTTAAACGCCTGGTCTTTGACAGGGCCAGCCACCTCCAGGTGGCCCGGGAGTTCCACATCACCGTCTACGCCAGCGAGAAGCGGCTGGAGCGCATTCGGGACAAGCTGTCCGCCGTCTTTCCGGGACGGAGAAGAAAAAACCGAAAAAAAGTCGAAAAAGATTGTCAGGATCCGTCCTGACCGGACATATATAGATGAAGGAGGTTCACGAAATGGCTAAGAACGATGAAAAATACGCCTATCTGAACCGGCTCAGCACCGAGCAGCTGGAGGAGCTGCTGCGCGCGGATATGGAAGTGTCAAAGCCCGGAAACGATGAGGTGGTTTTTCATATCCTGGAGGTGATAGAAAACAGAGAGAAGGAGCAGCCCACGGGCCGCATCCCCGACGTGGAGGAGGCCTGGGAAGAATTTCAGCGGGAGTACGACCTGCCAGAGGGGGAGGGGATGTCCCTGTATCCCTGCGCCCCACAGGTGGAGGAGGACGCTGTCCCGCCGGTCCGGCGCCGCCGGAGCGGGCCCCGCCTGCACCGGCGGGTCAAGCAGAGCCTTGTGGCGCTCACCGCGGTGGTCATCGTGGTCTGCGGCATGGCCGCGGCCCAGGCCGCCGGCTTCGACGTGCTGGGCATGCTGGGCCAGTGGACAGACGAGATCTTTCACTTCACATCCGGGGCGGAGAGCGGAGAGAGCGCCGCCCCCTTGAACGAAAACACCCGCCTGCTGAGGGAGGCCCTGGCCTCCGTGGGCATCGACGAGGATCTGGCCCCCACATGGTTCCCGGAGGGGTTTACGGCGGAGGAGCCTACAATAGAAACATCAAACTTTAATAATGTTGTCTATATTGTCTTGAATAATTTGAGTGGCCGTTTCATCAATATCACTGTCAGGCAATTTGAGACAACAGAGTATTTAAAGATCATGAACTTTGAAAAAAATTTGGATCTAACACAATACTCAAATAAAAATCAGACATTCTATCTTTTTTCCAATACTGACACTACTACTGCTACTTGGGCAGATGGCTTGTTCATGGAGCAAATTTCTGGTGACATCTCTATAGAGGAAATGAAACTTATAATTGATTCGATTGGAGGAGATATAAGGTGAGACGGACATTGACATCATTTCTACTGGTTGGAATGATCCTTTCTTGCTTTGTTTCAACATCTGCTGCGGAAGCATATCCGTTCCGGGCTAGCCCAACGCTTTCCAGCTACGGTGTAATGCTTTTTTCCGGTGATACAAAGGGCGAAATAATTGTCAGCTTTGATGTTGCTGCAAGTCGGTGGGCCGATTCCATCGGTGTGGAGCGTATCCGATTCTATACGGAGGACGGAGATCTTGTGGACACAGTTGACGGAACCGTAAGCAATGGCCTGATACGTAATGATTATGGCATTCACGTTGGGGACTTTGACTACGATCTCCCCTCTGGTGAAGATTACTATGCCGAGGTGACAGTTTTTGCCGAGTATAACGGCGTCTACGACAGCCGCACGGTCACCACGAATACGGTGTGGGTCCGCTGATCCCACAGAGAACCGGGGCGGCAGCCGCCCCGGTTCTCTCCCTGTCATGAGGGGAAGCGTTCCCAAAATTGAAGCAGAAGCGAACTGATTTGGACAAGGAGCAGAGAAAACGGACGAAGGCGAGGGGATCAGAACGCTCCGCAGGCCGGAGGCCGCCTGCCGGTGGGAATCCGGCGGGCACACAGAAGAATTTGGTTGCAAGCTATAGGAAGCATCATTTCAGATGCCCTCGCTTTCCTGGAGAAAGGATGGTATCAGAAATGCTGACCAGTCACGGCACACCCGGCCGGGAGAAAAACGGGGCAGGCGGAGGCACGGACGCCGAGCGCCTCCTGCGTGCCCTGGGCGTCAGCGGAAAGCTGGCGGGCTTCCAGCCCGCCGCCTATATGGTGGAGCGCGTCCGGAGCGATCCCCGGCACCTCCGCCTGATTACGAAGCGGCTCTACCAGGAAACGGCCAGCAAATTCGGGGTTTCCGCGGCATCGGTGGAGCGCAACCTGAGAACGGTGATCCACTGCTGCTGGAGACAGTGCGACCGCGTGTTTCTGGAGGAGATTGCGGGAACTGTCCTGTGGGCCCCGCCCACCAACAGCGAATTCCTCGATCTGCTGGCCAGCCATCTCCGCGGGCTGGATCAGTGCGGCGGCGCAGGCCCTTGAAGCTGTTTGGGACGGTGACAGCCTGGACTGGAAGGAGCTCTCCGCCTCGGAGATCACCGAGCGAGTCACCACCAGGGTGCAGCCCGGCTCCATCGTCCTGTTCCACAACGCGGCCCTCCACACGCCGGAGGCCCTGCCCGGCATCCTGGAGGCCCTGCTTCAGGAGGGGTACACCTTCGTCCCCATCTCGGAGCTGATCCTCCCCGGCGAATACAACGCCGACTACACCATCGACCACACCGGGCGGCAGTGCCCGGCCCAGTGAGGCGGCGGCCATGGAACAGCTTCGCATTGGGATTCTGGGCTTCGGCAACCTGGGGCGGGGGGCGGCGGCAGCTGTATCCCAGAGCCCCGACATGGCCCTGGCCGGCATCTTCACCCGCCGTCCGCCGGAGCAGGTGGCGGCGGAGGCGGGGGGGATGCCGGTCTGCCCCGCCGCCCTGCTGGAGGAGGGCGGGCCGCCGGTGGATGTGCTCCTCCTCTGCGGGGGCTCTGCCGGGGATCTCCCCCGGCAGAGCCCCCGGTACGCAGGGCGCTTCCACATCGTGGACAGCTTCGACACACACGCCCGCGCACCGGACCACTTTGCCGCCGTGGATGCCGCCGCCCGGCGGGGCGGCAGGGCGGCGGTGATCTGCGCCGGGTGGGATCCCGGCCTGTTCTCCGTCCTGCGGGCCCTGGCCCTGGCGGCCCTCCCCCGGGGGGAGAGCCACACCTTCTGGGGAGAGGGGGTCAGCCAGGGGCACTCGGAGGCCATCCGCCGCCTGCCCGGCGTCCTGGATGCCCGGGCGTACACCGTGCCCATCCCCGCCGCCCTGGAGGCCGCCCGGGCGGGGGAGGGGGCGGAGCTGACCCCCGGCTCGATGCACCGGCGGGTGTGCTGCGTGGCGCTGGAGGAGGGGGCGGAGCCGGAGGCCGTCCGGCGGGCCATTGTCACCATGCCCCACTATTTCGCCGGCTACGAGACCGCGGTGCGCTTCGTCACCCGGGAGGAGCTGGCCCGGTCCCACAGCGGCCTGCCCCACGGGGGGCTGGTGCTGCGCACCGGCCGCACCGGGCGGGGGGAGGCCCATCGGGCCGGGTTGGAGTTCCGGCTGCGCCTGGACTCCAACCCGGAGTTCACCGGCGGCGTGCTGGCTGCCTGCGCCCGGGCGGCCTGGCGGCTGGGTCAGGCGGGGGAGTACGGCTGCAAAACCCTCCTGGACATCCCGCCCGCTCTGCTCCTGCCCTTTGAACGGGGGGAGGAGGGGTACTGGAAGCTGATCTGACCGATCCCCGCGCAAAACAAAAAGCCCGAACCCGGCTCTGCCGGGTTCGGGCTTTTGCTTGGTGGGACAGGGGCGCGGAAGCGCTCAGCCCTTCTTCTTGGAGGCCTCCCGCATGCGGGCCGCGTGATCCAGCAGGCGCTTGCGCAGGCGGAGGGACTTGGGGGTGACCTCCAGCAGCTCGTCGTCGGCCAGGAACTCCAGGCACTGCTCCAGGCTCATCTGCCGGGGGGGCGTGAGCCGCAGGGCGTCGTCGGAGCCGGAGGCACGCATGTTGGTCAGCTGCTTCTTCTTGCAGATGTTGACGGAGATGTCCTCCTGCTTGGGGGTCTCGCCCACCACCATGCCGGCGTACACGGGCACGCCGGGGCCGATGAAGAGCACGCCCCGCTCCTGGGCGTTGAACAGACCGTAGGTGACGCTCTCGCCGGTCTCAAAGGACACCAGGGAGCCGGAGTTGCGCCGCTGGATCTCCCCCTTCATGGGGGCATAGCACTCGAACACCGAGGCCATGATGCCCTCGCCCTTGGTGTCGGTGAGGAACTCGTTCCGGTAGCCGAACAGGCCCCGGGAGGGCACCAGGAACTCCAGCTTCATCCGCTCGCCCACGGGGGTCATCTCCAGCAGGTCGCCCTTGCGGGCGCCGATCTTCTCGATCACCGCGCCCACCGCGTCGGCGGGCACGTCGCAGACCAGCCGCTCGATGGGCTCACACTTCTTACCGTCGATCTCCTGGTAGAGCACGCGGGGCGGGGACACCTGGAACTCATAGCCCTCCCGGCGCATGGTCTCGATGAGGATGGACAGGCTCATCTCGCCCCGGCCGGCCACGTTGAAGGCGTCGGTGGAGTCGGTCTCGGTGACCCGGAGGGACACGTCCTTCAGGGTCTCCCGGAACAGCCGCTCCCGGATCTGGCGGGAGGTGACGAACTTGCCCTCCCGCCCGGCGAAGGGGGAGTCGTTGACCGAGAAGGTCATCTCGATGGTGGGGGCGGAGATCTTCACAAATTCGATGGGCTCCGGCGCCTCGGGGGCACAGATGGTGTCGCCGATGGTGATGTCGCCGATGCCGCTCATGGCGATGATGTTGCCGGCGGTGGCCTCCGTCACCGGCACCCGGCCCAGGCCGTCGAACTGGTAGAGCGCGGTGGCCTTGGCCTTGCGGGGGGCCTCGTCGGGGGTGTGGAAATTGCACACCGCGATCTCCTGGTTCTGGCGTACCACGCCCCGCTCGATGCGGCCGATGGCGATGCGGCCCACAAACTCGTTGTAGTCGATGGAGGACACCAGCATCTGGAAGGGCTTGTCCACATCGGCCTCGGGGGCGGGGATATAGTTGAGAATGGTCTCAAACAGGGGCACCAGGTCGGTGCCGGGCACGTCGGGAGAGTAGGAGGCGGTGCCCTGCCGGCCGGAGCAGAACAGGGTGGGGGACTCAAACTGCTCGTCGGTGGCGTTGAGATCCAGCAGCAGCTCCAGCACCTCGTCCATCACCTCGTGGATGCGCTGGTCGGGGCGGTCAATCTTGTTGACCACCACGATCACCTTGTGGCCCAGCTCCAGGGCCTTGGACAGCACGAAGCGGGTCTGGGGCATGGGGCCCTCGGCGGCGTCCACCAGCAGGATGACGCCGTTGACCATCTTCAGGATGCGCTCCACCTCGCCGCCGAAGTCGGCGTGGCCCGGGGTGTCCACGATGTTGATCTTCACGTCCTTGTAGTGGACGGCGGTATTCTTGGCCAGGATGGTGATGCCCCGCTCCCGCTCCAGATCGTTGGAATCCATGACCCGATCCACCGTGGCCTGGTTCTCCCGGTAGATGCCGCCCTGCTTGAGCATCTCGTCCACCAGCGTGGTCTTGCCGTGGTCGACATGGGCGATGATGGCGACATTTCTGAGATGTTGATCCTGCATGTTCTCTCGTTCCTCCTAAAACTGACAAGGACTATCCTGCGGCGCCCCGTCCGATCACGGCGCGGAGCGGCTGTTTCACTGGAAATATGCGTCGAAGCCGGAACCGGATGGCTCCGCCTTCCATAGGCTCGACCACTTATTATACCGTAGAAAAATCACCTGTGCAACTTCTTTTTCCAAAAAATCAGCCGAAATTCCGGGCAAAATCCCCTGCCGGCGTTGACAGATGCCGCGAATTGGGGTACAATTATCCGGTATCTCCTCCGGAGAACGAAAAACCT
>DGYMJ06203__coassemble_1142_pt1 | contig 11934 bp, 12 predicted proteins | sample DGYMJ06203__metabat2_low_PE_040 | metagenome-assembled genome bin DGYMJ06203 | reverse complement strand
ATAAAGTTTAGCGCTTGCTGAACTGCGGAGCGCGACGGGCAGCCTTGAGGCCGTACTTCTTGCGCTCCTTCATGCGAGGATCGCGGGTGAGGAAGCCGGCGGCCTTGAGGGCGGCGCGGAACTCGGGATTGACCTGCAGCAGGGCGCGGGCCACACCGTGGCGGATGGCGCCGGCCTGGCCGGTGACGCCGCCGCCGGTGACGGTGGCGACGATGTCCACCTTGCCCAGCATGTCGGTGGTGGCCAGGGGCTGGCGAACCAGCAGCTTCAGGGTCTCCAGGCCGAAGTACTCGTCGATGTCACGGCCGTTGATGGTGATGGAGCCGGTGCCGTTGGGGAAGAGATGCACCCGGGCCACGGAGGACTTGCGGCGGCCGGTGCCATACAGATAAGGCTTCTTGCTCTTATACATTTGTCTGTACCTCCTGCTTAGTTGGCGGCCCAGGACTCGGGCTTCTGGGCGGTGTGGGGATGCTCGGCACCGCGGTAGATATGCAGGCGGGTCAGAGAATCCTTGGTGATGATGTTGCGGGGCATCATGCCGCGAATGGCCAGCTGCATGGCCAGCTCGGGCTTCTGCTGCATCAGCAGGCGGTACTTGGTCTCCTTGAGGCCGCCCACCCAGCCGGAGTGGCGGCGGTAGTACTTCTGCTCCAGCTTCTTGCCGGTCAGAACGGCCTTCTCGGCGTTGACGATCACGACATAGTCGCCGCAGTCGGCGTGGGGGGTGTACTCAGGCTTGTGCTTGCCGCGCAGCAGGACGGCCGCGGCGGCAGCGGTCTTGCCCAGGGGCTTGCCCGCCGCGTCGAGGATATACCACTTGCGGACGATGTTCCCCTTGTTGGCCATAAAAGTGGACATGGTGAAACCTCCAATTTTTTTGCGTTCTATGCTTAAAATAGTCTAAACAGAATCAAAACCCCAATCTTTACGACTGGAGCGTTTTGTATTATAATACGATGGTTCCCGGGTGTCAACACGTTTTTTCGTTTTTTTAATTTAGAATCACAGAATCTCCTGTATACTCGCTTTATCTCCCCCAATCTCTCTCATACTCCATTTCGATTTTCAAATTTTGAGGTGCCTATGAACAAGATTTTAAGCTACGTCCGCCGCTGTGTGGAGGACTACGACATGATCCAGGCCGGCGACCGGGTGGCGGTAGGGGTGTCCGGCGGCAAGGACTCCATCACCCTGCTGGCCGCCCTGGCCAGGCTGCGGGAGTTCTACCCCAAGCCCTTCACCGTGGAGGCCTTCACCCTGGATATGGGCCATGTGGACGGGGGTGATGGGATGGACTTCGCCCCGGTGGCGGAGTACTGCCGCTCCATCGATGTGCCCTTCACCCTGCTGAAGTCGGAGATCCACCACATCATCTTCGATCTCCGCAAGGAGAAGAATCCCTGCTCCATGTGCGCCAAGATGCGGCGGGGCGCCCTCCACAACGCCCTGAAGGAGCGGGGCATCTCCAAGATTGCCCTGGGCCACCACTTTGACGACGCGGTGGAGACCTTCTTCCTCTCCCTGTTCTACGAGGGGCGGCTCTCCTGCTTCCAGCCGGTGACCTACTTGGACCGCACCGACATCACCCAGATCCGCCCCCTGCTCTACTGCGGGGAAGGCCTGCTGCGCAACGCGGCGGAGCGCAACCACCTGCCGGTGATCTTCAACCCCTGCCCGGCGGACGGGAATACCAAGCGGCAGGAGGTCAAGGAGCTCATCCGCACCCTGGACAAGCAGTACCCCGGCCTGAAGAGCCGGGTGTTCGGGGCCATGCAGGGCCTCCCCCTCCCCGCCTGGGGGCCGGTGGAGCACCGCCGGGTGCCCCTGCCCGACGGGGAGTAGGGCTCACACCGGACTGGGCACCACCTGGCAGGCTCCGTCCAGCTCCGCGGGGAAGTGGTTGGGCAGGTAGAGGGAGGGGGCCTTCCGCATGGAGACCGCCCCGGAGGCGGAGAGGAGCTCCGCCACGAACTGGGAGCAGAAATAGCGGTTTCTCCAGCGGAAGGGTAGGTGCAGCAGGCAGAGCGCCACCCCCACATAATTATAGTGGTAGTCGGCCCGGCGGGCGGCCATGGCGCGCAGGCGGGTCTCCACCAGGCGATAGGCCCCGTCGGCCACCGGGATCCGGTAGCAGCGGCTGGCGGTGACGCCGCGGCGGCGGAGCTTGTCGGGGGTCTCCTCCGTGAAGCCCCGGAAGGAGAAGCTGTAAAAGCGGTTCCCGTCCTCCAGGCCGATGGAGGCATGGGTGTACCCTTGGCCGCTGAGGCGGGCCAGCACGCGGGCGAAGCGATCCGGGTATTTGGTGAGCAGTACGCACAGGTATTTCATCGGGCAGGCATCCTTTTTCTGATGTGCCCCGCAAGACATCTGCTACCATACCGCATCGGCATCCTAAACGCAAGCCTTTGGGCCCCGACGGCTGGGAAACCCCTGCAAAACAAGGACTTTCCTAACGGTCGAGTGGGAAAATGCCGCCAAAGGCTTGCAATTTTGACCCGGCTGCCGTATGGTGAGTGCGGCCCCGCAAGACAACACCCTGCCGCAAAGGATGGTTGAAGACATGGAAAATAAAAAGACCTTCGGCGCGTACATCTGCCGCCGCCGAAAGGAGCTGGGGCTCACCCAGCGGGAGTTTGCCGACAAGCTCTTTGTCACCGAGTCGGCGGTCAGCAAGTGGGAGAGAGGCATGTCCTACCCGGACATCACCCTCATCCGGGACATCTGCGCGATCCTGCAGGTGTCGGAGCACGAGCTGCTCACCGCCAGCGAGGACGTGGAGGCCCGCACGGCGGAGACCCTGGCCAAGAAGTACCTGCGCCTCACCCGGCGGGTGCGCATGGTTCAGCTGCTCCTGTACGGCGGCACGGCGGTGCTCTGCCTGGCCTGCAACTGGGCCATGTACCATGCGCTCACCTGGTTCTGGCTGGTGCTGACCGGTGAACTGGTGGCCGCCTCCCTCACCCTGCTGCCCACCCTGGTACAGAAGCGGCGGGCCGCGGTCACGCTGGGGGGCTTCACCCTGTCCCTGGAGCTGCTCCTGCTGGCCGCCTGCCTCTACAGCGGCGGCGACTGGTTCCCCATGGCCGCCGCAGCCACCCTCTTCGGCCTGGGGGCGGTCTTCCTGCCCGCCGCCCTGCGGGAGCTCCCCAAGCCCCTGTCGGAGCACAAGGCGGCGCTCTATCTGGGCACCGAGACCCTGCTGCTGTGCGCCCTGCTGTGGGCGGGCGCGGCCTACAGCGGCGCGGACTGGTTCCCCCTGCCCGCCCTGCCCGGGGTGCTGTTCGGCCTGGCCCTGCCCTGGGCCTGCCTGCTGATCATCCGCTACGCGCCCATTGGCCCCTGGTGGAAGGGGGCCGCCTGCCTGGGCGCGGCCTGCGTCTTCCTCCCACTGGTCAACCCGGTGCTGGACCGGCTGGTGCTGCTGGGGGGCGGTACGGTGGAGCGGCTCCACGGCTTCTGGTTCCGGCCGGATTTCACCCGCTGGACGGAGGACTGGTATTTCAATGAGAACGTCCTGCTGCTCCTGTGGCTGGCCCTGGCGGCCGCCGCGGTCTTCTGCGCGCTCCGGGCACTGCTGTGCCGCCGGGACGCCGCCCGGGCATGAGCCTCCTCCAAGCGAAAAACCGGGCCCCGCTGGAAGCAGCGGGGCCCGGTTTCTGTTCAGATGTCCGTCAGAGGCTCAGAAATACTTCTTGATGCCCTCGGTCGCCAGGGAGGCATCGGCGCTGATGGTGACGGTGAACTTGATGTTGTTCTTCTCGGAGAAGCTGTTCAGCCAGTCCAGGAACTCCTCCACCGCGTGGTCGGTGGCCTCGGAGGCCACAATCTTGGTCAGGCTGTCGATGAAGATGTGGGTAATGTCATAGTTGCCGGCGTACAGGCCGCTGATAAAGCCCTTCAGGAAGTCGTAGCTGCTCATATCATACTGGCTGGCTTCCACCAGGCGGATCTTATAATGGATGTCATAGGTCAGCTTGGGGCCCCGCTCGATGCACACCACGTTGCCGTTCTCGCTGTGGACGGCGGAATTAATGAGCTCGATCATCTGCTTGGTCTTGCCGGTGCCCTTGACCCCCATGATCACTCTCACCATAGTTATCACTCCTTCATTGTCCGCCGGAGCTGTCCTCCGGCCTTGTACCTGTATGTTACCATTTTTGCGGCCCGATTGCAACCGATTTGCGGAAGTTCACCAAAAGTTCATGGCTGAGGGGCCTTTGGCACGGTTCAGCCCAGACGGGCCTCCAGCTCGGCTTTCCGATCCTCATAACCCGGCTTGCCCAGCAGGGCATACATGTTATTCTTGTACGCCTCCACGCCGGGCTGGTTGAAGGGGTTGACCTCCAGCAGGTAGCCGGACAGGCCGCAGGCGTACTCGAAGAAGTAGATCAGCCAGCCCACGCTCTTCTCGCACCGGCCGGGGACGGTGACCACCAGGTTGGGCACGCCGCCGTCCACGTGGGCCAGCAGGGTGCCCCGCATGGCCTGCTCGGCCACGAAGGAGAGCTCCTTGCCCGCCAGGAAGTTGAGCCCGTCCACGTTGTCCGGGTCGTGGGGGATGGTGATGCTGCCCCGGCTCTTGTCAAAGCGCACCACCGTCTCGAACATGAGCCGCTCGCCCTCCTGGATATACTGGCCCATGGAGTGGAGGTCGGCGGTAAACTCCACGCTGGCGGGGAAGAGGCCCTTGTTCTCCTTGCCCTCGCTCTCGCCGTAGAGCTGCTTCCACCACTCACCGAAGAAGCGGAAGGAGGGCTCGTAGGCCGCCAGGATCTCCACCTTCTTGCCGCCGGTGTACAGGGCGTGGCGGGCGGCGGCATACTGCCAGGCGGGGTTGTCCGCGCCGGGCCTGGCCAGCTCCTCCATGGCCTGGGCCGCGCCCTCCATCAGGGCGGCGATGTCAATGCCGGCGCAGGCGATGGGCAGCAGGCCCACGGCGGTGAGCACGGAGTACCGGCCGCCCACCGCGTCGGGCACCACGAACTCCTCATAGCCCTCGGCGTCGGCCAGGCCCTTCAGGGCCCCCTTGCGGGCGTCGGTGGTGGCGTAGATGCGCTTGCGGGCCCCTTCCCTGCCGTACTTCTCCTCCAGCAGGGCCTTGAAGATGCGGAAGGCCACGGCGGGCTCGGTGGTGGTGCCCGACTTGGAGATGACGTTGACGGAGAAGTCCTTGTCCTTCACCAGGTCGATGACCTCCAGCATGGCGTCGGAGGACAGGCCGTTGCCGGCAAAGTAGATCTCCGGGCCGTCCTTGTGGGTCAGGTTGAAGTTGGGGGAGTGGAGCAGCTCCACCACCGCACGGGCCCCCAGATAGGAGCCGCCGATGCCGATGACCACCAGGGCCTGGGAGTCGCTGCGGATGCGCTCCGCCGCCGCCTGGATGCGGGCGAACTCCTCCTTGTCGTAGTCCCTGGGCAGGTGCACCCAGCCGGTGAAGTCGCCGCCGGCGCCGCTGCCGCTCTCCAGCTTGGCGCGGCCCTCCTCCAGCCCGGCCAGGCGGCTGGTCAGCCAGTCCTCCGGCAGAAAGGATGCCGCGTTGGAAACATTACAGGTAAGCATGATTGCCCCTCCTCTTTGTTAAGGCTTGTCCTGCCCACAGTATACACCAACGGGCGGCAATTTCCTAGGGGGAATTTGGCAATCCGGAGAAAAAAGCGCCGGGCCGCTGCCGCGGCCCGGCCTGTTAAAACGGCCTCGCAGAGTTCCGTCATCCGCAGATGACGGAATAAAATCAAAATCCGTCATTTCCAGGGACATGCGCCCTGGAAATGACACTCCTCATGGCGGGAGGGGTGACTTTTTCGCAAGAAAACGAACCCCTTCCGCCATGCAGCTCCTCTCGGAAAAGCGGCTTTACCGCTTTTCCGATCATAAGTGATCGCTGTCCACCAGGATATTGTCGGTGCCGTGCTCCTCAAATTCCGCGATATAGGCGTCGATGCGGCTGGACAGCTCCTCGTAGTTGTTCTGGTCGATGGAGGCGTCCTCCATGTCCCGGCGGGCCAGATCCTCCGCCAGGATGTCGAAGAACACATTGTTCTCATATTCCATGATCGCCTCGTGGATGCCGCCCTCGGCAAAGGCCCGGGAGGGCACCACCTCCCCCTGCCAGTCCTCGGCCAGCACGCCCATGCCCTCCTCCCGGGCTTTGGCGAACAAAAGGCTCTCCACCTCGTCGTAGTCCTTGAACCGGTCGTCCCCCCGGGTGGAGTTCAAAATCCAGTTGCCGATATAGGCCATATCCAGCAGGCGGCGGAATTGTTTGGTCGTCAGCTCCAGCTTCATCGCTTGAACCCTCCTCGCTGTCATGACGTGGGGCGGCGCGGCGGCCGCCTCTACCCCATATTATAGTCAGCCCCGCCAAAATGTCAAACGCAGAGGCGGTCGGAAACCATGAAAATACCCCTTGTCAGGGGGCCAATTTTCGCCTATGATGGAGAGAACAGACCAGAGGATGCTTTCAGGAGGGATTTGGATTGGATCAGCGGCCCATCGGCGTCTTTGATTCCGGCCTGGGGGGGCTCACCGCTGTGCGGGAGCTGTGCCGCCTGCTGCCGGGGGAGGACGTGGTCTATTTCGGAGATACGGGACGGGTGCCCTACGGCAGCCGCTCCCGGGAGACGATCATCAAATATGCCCGGCAGGACGTGGCCTTCCTGCGCACCTTCGACCTCAAGGCCATCCTCATCGCCTGCGGCACCGTGTCCACCACCGCGCTGGACGTGCTCTCCGCCGAGAACCCCATCCCCGTGATGGGGGTGGTGGAGCCCGCCGCCCGGGCGGCGGCCCGGCTCACCCGCAGCGGGAACATCGGCCTGATCGGCACCCAGACCTCGGTGCGCAGCGGCGCCTATGAGCGGGCCATCCAGGCGGAAAACCCGGCGGCCCGGGTCATCGGGCAGCCCTGCCCCCTGTTCGTGCCCCTGGTGGAGAACGGCCGGTTCCGCCCCGGCGACATTGTAATCGAGACGGTGGCGGCGGAATACCTGGCCCCCCTGAAGGCGGCAGGGGTGGACACCCTGGTGCTGGGGTGCACCCACTACCCCCTGCTGGAGGAGGTCATCGCCGCCTGCATGGGCCCCGGCGTGGCCCTGGTCAGCGCCGGGGCGGAGGGAGCCCGGGCGGCGGCGGACTTCCTGCGCGCCCGCGGCGCCCTGTCCGGCCGGGCGGACGGCGGCGCGTGCCGCTTCTTCGTCAGCGACCGGCAGGAGGATTTTGCCCGGCTGGCCTCCATTTTCCTGGGGCGGGACGTTACCGAGGCGGTGGAGCTCACCGATATCAGCCAATATTGAGGGGATCCCCCTTTACATCCGGCCCGCCGTCGGATATAATAGAATGCAATTTTCATTACAGCAAGCACCGAGGTACCAATCACCATGGAGAACAACGTCATCATTTCCATCCAGGGAAAGCAGTCCTTCCAGGCCCAGGAGGACGACACCATTGAGCTGGTCACCGAGGGCTGCCTGGAGCCCGACGGCGATGAGGGCTATACCCTGACCTATCAGGAGAGCCAGCTCACCGGACTGGAGGGCACTCTGACCACCTTCCAGATCGAGCCCGACCGGGTCACCCTGCTGCGGGTGGGGGAGGTCAACTCCCAGATGGTCTTTGAGGAGGGCCGGCGGCACCTGTCCATGTACGACACGCCCTACGGCGCCCTGTCCATCGGGGTGAACACCCGCCGGATGCGCAGCGATCTGAGCGCCAGCGGCGGCAGCATCGAGATCGACTATGCCATCGAGATTGACCACGCACTGGCAGGCCAGAATCTGTTCCGGATTCAAGTGCGGGAGAAAGGGCCGGTTCTGAAACAGTGACCGTCGTGGTCAATCTCGATACCAAGCGTTTCGCCTCCGGCGAAACCTTGACGCCGGGGCGATTGACTCGCCCCGAGCGGATGAAAAGCAGCGGGGCCCCCGCGGCGCCTGCGCTGTGGGGAGATTGACCACGCGTTAGCCGGCCAGAACCTGTTCCGGATTCAAGTGCGGGATTAGGGCATGTTTGAAACATGTCAATATGCCCAATCGGCGGGCCTTTTGCCCCCTGGACGGCGCAATTTTTCCTTGAAATCCGTCAGGATTCCTGCGAAAAAATTGCTTGCCAGCGGCCCAAAATCCCTCGCCGCTGGACACATCGCCAATTTTCAAACAAGCCCTAGGGGCCGGTGCTCCGTCAGTAGGGGCGGATATCATCCGCCCGGAGCGTATGCACAAGAAATGAGAAAGAGGAGATAACATGTCCAACCTGATTCAGGCGGCCAAGGAGCAGGTCGCCGCGCTGACCCAGGCGGCCTATGAGAAGGCCGCGGCGGAGGGCCTGCTGCCCGGCGGGGCGGAGGTCAAGGCCACCATCGAGATCCCCAAGGATGTGACTCACGGCGACTACGCGTCCTCCTTTGCCATGGCGGGGGCCAAGGCCCTCCACAAGGCCCCCCGGCAGATCGCCGAGATCATCGTGGACCACCTGGAGCTGGCCGGCTCCTTCTTCGACAAGGTGGCCATTGCCGGCCCCGGCTTCCTCAACTTCACCCTGGGCAGCAAGTGGTACGGCCAGGTGCTCACCGACATTCAGGCCGAGGGGAACACCTACGGCGCGGTGGACGAGGGCCGCGGCGAGAAGGTGATGGTGGAGTTCGTCTCCGCCAACCCCACCGGCCCCATGCACATCGGCAACGCCCGGGGCGGCGTGCTGGGCGACGCCCTGGCCAGCGTGCTGGAGCGGGCTGGCTACGACGTGTGGCGGGAGTTCTTCGTCAACGACGCGGGCAACCAGATCCACAAGTTCGCCATGTCCATCGACGCCCGCTACCTCCAGCTGGTGCTGGGGGAGGAGAACGTGCCCTTCCCCGAGGACGGCTACCACGGGGACGACATCAAAGAGCTGGCCCGGGCCTTCCTGGAGCAGTACGGCCCGGAGTGGAAGGACAAGGGCGAGGAGGAGCGGCAGGAGGCCATGGCCCAGTTCGGCCTGTCCATCAACATCCCCAAGATGAAGGAGGATCTGCTCCGCTACAAGATCGAGTATGACGAGTGGTTCCTGGAGTCCGCCCTCCACAACAGCGGCTACGTGGCCGAGACCGTGGGCCTGCTGGCCGACAAGGGCTGGACTTATGAGAAGGATGGGGCCCTGTGGCTCAACACCACCGCCCTGCTCAAGCAGAAGTATCTGGGCGAGGGCAAGACCCAGGAGCAGGTGGACAAGCTGGATCTGAAGGACGACGTGCTCCGCCGGGCCAACGGGTTCTACACTTACTTCGCCGCCGACATCGCCTACCACCGCAACAAGCTGGAAAAGCGGGGCTTCTCCAAGGCCATCAACATCTGGGGCGCTGACCACCACGGCCACGTGGCCCGCCTCCAGGCCGCCCTGGACGGCCTGGGCCTGGACGGCTCCCACAGGCTGATCATCGTGCTGATGCAGCTGGTCAACCTGCTTCAGGACGGGCAGCCCGTCCGCATGTCCAAGCGCTCCGGCAAGGCCATCGCCCTGCGGGATCTGCTGGACGAGGTGAGCGTGGACGCCGCCCGGTTCTTCTTCAGCTCCCGCTCCTCCACCTCCGCCCTGGACTTCGACCTGGATCTGGCGGTGCGGGAGGACAGCGAGAACCCGGTGTACTACGTTCAGTACGCCCACGCCCGCATCTGCTCCCTCATCGCCCGGCTGGCCGAGGAGGGAGACAAGGTGCCCGACGCAGCGGAGGTGGATCCCGCCGTGTTCTCCACCGAGGAGGAGAAGAGCCTTATCAAGACCCTGTCCCAGCTGCCCGAGACCATCCGGCTCTCCGCCCGGGACTACGACCCCTCCCACGTGAACCGCTACCTCACCACCCTGGCCGGGGAGTTCCACCGGTTCTACAACTCCTGCCGCATCAAGGGGGAGGCGCCGGAAGTTCTGGCCGCCCGGCTCAAGCTGTCCGACACCGTGCGGGCCGTGATCGCCAACTGCCTGGCCCTGCTGGGCGTCTCCGCGCCGGAGAAGATGTAACCTATCATTGGATGCCGTGGGCGCTTCCCCAGGAAGCGCCCACAGTCAGGCTATCGAAAAACCTCCCTCGAAGGAGAGCCTCGCAGAGTTCCTGCGGCCGCAGCCGCAGGAATCAAATCAAAATCCGTCATTTCCGGCGACATGTGCGTCGGAAACAACCCTTCTCATGGTGGAAGGGGCGACTTTTTTGCAAGAAAACGAACCCCTTCCGCCATGCAATCTTTCTCGAAAAAGCGGCTTTGCCGCTTTTTCGACGCACTGGCCGTGGGCGCTTCCCCAGGAAGCGCCCACGGTTTCAATTATCTGCACATTTGTATGCAGATCCCTCCCCAGATCAGTTCTTACGTTTTTCTAAAGAAAGAAAAAACTTTCATTTAACAATTTGTTAATTGATATGCAACACTCTTGCAATCTTTTCAGAGCGTGGTATCATAGGCTCTACGCATGCGGGAAATCCCCGGGGCGGACTTTTTCCAACCACGCTGTGGAGGATTACAGGAATGACACTGCTGGAACTTGTACAACATCTGAATTTTGCCATCGTGGTGCTGTTCACCCTGCTCTACCTCTATCAGGGGTTCTACGTGGTGGTGGGCCTGGTGCGCCGCCGCTGGTCAGACCGGCACCAGCCGGCGAAGCTCCACCGCTTTGCCGCCATCGTCTCCGCCCGCAATGAGGAGGCGGTGATCGGCGAGCTGCTGGAGAGCCTGCGAAAACAGGACTACCCGGCGGAGCTGCTGGATCTGTATGTGGTGGCGGACAACTGCACCGACGGCACCGCCGAGGCCGCCCGCCGGGCGGGGGCCTTCGTCTACGAGCGCTTTGACCAGAGCAAAAAGGGCAAGGGCTATGCCATGGACTACCTCTTCCGCCGCCTGGCAGAGGAGGGGAAGGACGTCTACGACGGCTACTTCGTCTTTGACGCGGACAACCTGGTGGATCCCGGTTTCGTCGCCGAGATGAACCGCACCTTCGACCGGGGCTATGACGCGGTGACCTGCTACCGCAACTCCAAGAACTTCGGCACCAACTGGATCTCCGCCGGCTACTCCATCTGGTTCCTGCGGGAGGCCCGGTTCCTCAACTTCCCCCGCACCCTGCTGGGCACCAACTGCCACGTGTCCGGCACCGGCTTCCTGGTGTCCGCCCAGGTGATCCGGGAAAACGGCGGCTGGCCCTTCCACCTGCTCACCGAGGACATCCAGTTCTCCGTGGACTGCGCCATCCGGGGCCGCCGCATCGGCTACTGCGACAAGGCGGTGGTCTACGATGAGCAGCCCACCACCTTCCGCCAGTCCTGGGATCAGCGGCTGCGCTGGTCTAAGGGCTTCTATCAGGTGGATCGGGCCTACACCCTCCCCCTGCTGAAGGGCTGCCTCCGCTGGGGGCACAAGGGCACCTCCTGCTACGACATGTTCGCCACCGTGGCCCCCGGCATGCTGCTCACGCTGTTCATTATCCTGTTCAACGGCGTGGTGCTGGCCGCCTGCCTCACCCAGCCCACCCACATGGCCGCCCGCATCATCCACGAGTGCCTGGGCTTCATCGGCTCCAACCTGTGGAACTTCTACCTGGGCCTGCTGGCCTACGGCATGCTGACGGTGCTGTCTGAGTGGCGCCACATCAGCGCCGCGCCGATGCAGAAGATCGGGTATGTGTTCACCTTCCCCGTCTTCATGTTCACCTACATCCCCATCTCCATCGCCGCCCTGGTGCGGAAGGTGGAGTGGAAGCCCATCTACCACACCGCCGCCAAAAAGCTCAACGAGCTGGGATAATGCCAGAGAGAGCCGGGGATTTCCCCGGCTCCCTGAGACTGTCGAAAAAGTGGCTTTGCCACTTTTTCGAGCCGGATGCAGTCCGCCGCGCGCAGGATTTGTCCGCTTCAAGCGGACAAATCCCACACTTGCGGCCTGAGAAGTGTTTTCTCCGACGCACACCCCC
>DGYMJ06203__coassemble_1116_pt1 | contig 12082 bp, 13 predicted proteins | sample DGYMJ06203__metabat2_low_PE_040 | metagenome-assembled genome bin DGYMJ06203 | reverse complement strand
TGTTTAATTTGTAATTGATAGGTTGGCATGGCTTTCTTCTTTTTATATATAAGGTATGAAATTGAGTGCGTCAACAAAAAAACCGTTGACTTGAACATCTTTGAGGCTTATGCTATACTTGTTTCTGTATGAATCTGCAAGGCAATCCTGTGCGGGACTCATACAGGCTTTACTGCAAATGGGGCAATTTTACAATGGCGTCTTTTCAAACAATGCAACCATTCGCTGTGCCAATTTGAAGTCGATATTGAGCCGATTTTGTGCCAATACAACTTTCTACAATTTTTTTACAACTTTTGCCCCGAACCAGACGGCACAGGAGGACATCCTATGGAACCCAAAAAGTTAGCAAAACCTCGTAAAAATGGTGCGTTTTTAACACGTCAGGCCGTGATGAAACCGGATGAAGAGACCGGCGGGGTGTTCCCCACCATGAAACCCCTGGACTAAATCCGCAGCAGCATGCCGAAGGAGATCCCCTTCTTCGGCATGCTTTTCTGCGTCAATTTGTTTTTACCTTCACATAGGAGGATCTCACCGTGCTGAAACGATGCGCCCTCTGGCTGCGGAACGGGTTTGTCCGGGGCCGGAGCCTCAACGCCACCCGGATTGTGGCGGCCTCCTTCGCCATCATCATTCTGGTGGGCGCCCTGCTGCTCACCCTGCCCATCGCCTCCCGGGACGGGCAGAGCGCCGGCTTTTTTACCGGATTGTTCACCGCCACCTCCTCCAGCTGCGTCACCGGGCTGATCCTGGTGGACACCTGGACGCAGTGGACGCTGTTTGGGCAGGTGGTGATCCTGGCAATGATCCAGCTGGGGGGGCTGGGCTTCATGACGGTGGTGAGCCTCATCTCCTTTGCCCTTCACCGGCGCATCGGCCTGTCCGAGCGGCTTATCATGGTGTCCACCCTCAACCTGGACAGCATGGACGGGGTGGTACGGGTGGTGCGCCACGCCCTGATGGGCACCTTCCTGCTGGAGGGGGCGGGGGCGGTGCTCATGTCGCTCCGGCTGGTGCCCGACTTCGGCCTGGCCGGCGGGCTGTGGCGGGCGGTGTTCCACTCGGTCTCCGCCTTCTGCAACGCGGGCTTTGACCTGCTGGGGGGCCGCTTCGGGGCCTTCTCCAGCCTGGCGGGCTATCAGGACAGCCCCATCATGCTGGGCACCACCGCCGCGCTGATCGCCATCGGCGGCCTGGGCTTCTTTGTCTGGGAGGACATCCTGCGGGCCCGCTGCTGGGGCAGGCTGTCGGTGTACAGCAAGATGGTGCTGCTCATTACCGGTCTTCTGATTGTGGGCGGCGCGGCCTTCTTCTTCCTGGAGGAGTACCACAACCCGGCCACCCTGGGGGACATGCCCGTGTGGGAAAAGGCCCTCAACGCCCTGTTCCAGTCGGTGACCCTCCGCACCGCCGGCTTTGACGCCATCGGCCAGGGGGGGCTGAGCGAGAGCAGCAAGGCCATGTCCACCATCCTGATGCTCATCGGCGGCTCCTCCGGCTCCACCGCCGGCGGCATCAAGACCGCCACGGTGGCGGTGCTGCTGCTGGCCCTGCGGGCCAACCTGCGGGGCCGGGAGCAGGTCACCTTCCGGGGCCGGGCCATCCCCTTCGGCCAGGTGCTCAACGCCATGACCCTGACCCTGGTGGTTCTCTTTGTGTTTCTGATCGCCTCCATGGTGATCTCCACGGTGGAGGGCCTGCCCTACCTGAACTGCGCCTACGAGGTGGCCTCCGCCATGGGCACCGTGGGCCTCACCACCGGCATCACGCCGGAGCTGACCCGCATCTCCCAGAGCATCCTGATTGTTTTAATGTACCTGGGCCGGGTGGGCATCCTGTCCTTCTCCATCGCGCTTATGACCGGCAAGCGGAGGCCGGCCAAGCTCCACTACCCGGAGATCAATGTCATGATCGGCTGACCGGCCGTCACACAGGAAAGGAACGTGCAAGCATGAAAACCTTCGTTGTCATCGGCCTGGGCCGGTTCGGCAGTGCCGTGGCCCTGGAGCTCAGCGAACTGGGCCACGAGGTGCTGGCCCTGGACGAGCGGGAGTCCTATGTCCAGGAGATCGCCAATAAGGTCACCCATGCGGTGGCCGGCGACGCCCGGGATCCCGCCGTCCTGCGGGCCCTGGGCGTGCGCAACTACGACTGCGCCGTGGTGGCGGTGGGCGAGGACGTGGGCACCTCCGCCCTCATCACCCTGAACCTGAAGGAGCTGGGGGTCAAGCGGGTGATCTGCAAAGCCCAGAGCGACATCCACCGGAAGATCCTGGAGAAGATCGGCGCCGACCGGGTGGTGTTCCCCGAGTACGACATGGGCGTCAAGCTGGCCCAGGGCCTGTCCAGCTCCAACGTGCTCAACTTCATCGAGCTCAGCGACGACTACGGCATTGTGGAGACCAAAATCCCCAAGTCCTGGAGCGGCAAGACCATCCAGGAGCTGGACGTGCGGGCCAGGCATAAGGTGACCATCATCGCCGTGCGGCGGGGGGAGGAGGAGGCCCTCACCGTGGCCCCCGGCGCCTCCTTCCGGCTGGAGAGCGGCGACGCGGTGGTGATCCTGGGCCGCACCGAGGACATCAACCGCCTCCAGGATCTGTGAGCATGGAGCGCATTACCAGCCGCCGCAACCCGCTGATCACCCGCCTGCGGCGGCTGGGCACGGATAAGAAAGCCCGGCGGGCGGAGGGGCTGTTCCTCTGCGAGGGGGACAAGCTGGTGGGGGAGGCTCTGCGCTGGGGTGCTCAGGTGGAGCTGCTGGCGGCGGCCGAGGGCACCACCGCCCCCGCCGGCCTGCCGGCGCACACCCAGGTGGTGGAGCTGCCGGCGGAGCTGCTGGCCTATGTGTCCACCGTGGACACCCCCCAGAACATGCTGGCCCTGTGCCGCACCCCGGCCCTGACGCCGCCGGAGGCGCTGTCCCCCGGCCGGTACCTGGTGCTGGACGGGGTGCAGGATCCCGGCAACGTGGGCACCATCTGGCGCACCGCCGATGCCTTCGGGGCGGAGGGGCTGTTCCTCCTGCCCGGCTGTGCCGAGCCGTTCTCCCCCAAGACGGTGCGCGCCACCATGGGGGCCTGCTTCCGCCTGCCGGTGTGGGAGGCGGAGCTGGACGGGCTGAGGGCCCTGCTGGCCCGGGCGGGCATGCCCCTCTACGCCACCGCCCTGCGGTCTGACACGTCGGACGTGCGGGAGATCCCTCTGGACAGGGCCGCCGTGGTGATCGGCAGCGAGGGCCGGGGGGTATCCCAGGCGGTGCTGGACACCTGCGAAAAGACGCTGAAAATCCCCATGCGGGAGCGGTGCGAGTCCCTCAACGCCGCGGCGGCCGCCGCCGTGGTGCTGTGGGAGGGCTGGCGCTGATCCCCTCCGTGGGAAAAGGGAGGCAGAACCATGGCGACCTTACCCTATCTCCTGTGGCTCACCGGCCGGGAGGGGCTCCGCCCCGAGACGGCCGCGGCCCTGTTGCGCCGGTTCGGCACGGCGGAGGCGGTGTACTTTGCCGACGAGAAGGAGTTTGAGCTGCTCCAGCTGCCAGGCAGGCTGTGCCGCTCCCTGGCGGACAAGTCCCTGGCCGGGGCGGAGCACATCCTGGCCGACTGCGACCGGCTGGGCATCTTCCTGGTGACCTGTCAGGACGCGGCCTATCCCGAGCGGCTGCGCCAGCTCCACGACTATCCCCTGGTGCTCTATGGGAAGGGAAAGCTGCCCCGGTTTGACGAGGAGCTGGCCATCGCCATGGTGGGCTCCCGGGACTGCACCCCCTACGGGGTGAACATGGCGGGGAGGCTGGGCCTGGAGCTGGCCCGCTCCGGCGCCCTGGTGATCTCCGGCCTGGCCCAGGGGGTGGACACCGCGTCCCTGAAAGGCGCCCTCCAGGGCGGCGGCACGGTGGTGTCGGTGCTGGCCGGCGGCGTGGATGTGCCCTATCCGCCCCAGAACCGGGGGCTGTACGAGGACGTGATGGCCGCCGGGTGCGTCCTGTCGGAGAATCCGCCGGGCACCGCCTCGGAGGGGTGGCGCTTCCCCATCCGCAACAGGATTCTCAGCGGGCTGTCGGTGGGCGTGGTGGCGGTGGAGGCCGCCGAGCACAGCGGCACCCTGATCACCGCCCGGCGGGCCCTGGATCAGAACCGGGAGGTGTTCGCCGTCCCCGGGCCGGCGGACGCGCCCATGAGCGCGGGCACCAACGGCCTGATCGCCCGGGGCGAGGCCAAGCTGACCCGCTCCGCCCAGGACATTCTGGTGGAATTTTCCGGACGCTTTCCCCATAAGCTGCGGCAGGCGCCCCATCTGACGCCGGGGGAGCAGCGGGAGCGCCTGGCGGCCGCCAGGCCCGCAGGGCCCGCCCGTCCGGCCCCGGGACCCAAGCCGGAGGAGGAGGGGGAGGACGCCCTGCCCCTGCGCCCCCGGTCGGAGCTGGAGCAGATGGGGGATGAGCAGCGTCAGATCTTTTTCCTGCTCAGCGATAAGGCCCTGGTGCCCGACGAGATCGTGGGCCGCACGGAGATCCCCGCCCGGCGGGTGAACACCGCCCTCACCCTGCTCCAGGCGGGGGGATACCTCACCGAGCTGCCCGGCCGGCGGTTCACCGCCGCCGTCCGGTTCCCCGAGACCCAATAGCGTCTGTTCCGCGCCCGCTGGCGCGTTATCATCACGTAAGGAGTATCGTACTGTGGCAAAATCGAATCTGGTGATCGTCGAGTCCCCGGCGAAGGCCAAGACAATCGGAAAATATCTGGGCCCCGGCTACGAGGTGAAGGCCTCCATGGGCCACGTCCGCGACCTGCCCAAGAGCAAGCTGGGCGTGGACGTGGATCACGGGTTTGCCCTGGACTACCAGCCCATCAAGGGGAAGGAGGAGGTCATTGACGACCTGAAAAAGGCCGCCAAGAAGAGTGACAAGGTCTTCCTCGCCACCGACCCGGATCGGGAGGGGGAGGCCATCTCCTGGCATTTGAAGGAAATGCTGAACATTCCCGACGACAAGACCTACCGGGTGACCTTCAACGAGATCACCAAGAAGGTGGTCAACGACTCCATCGCCCATCCCCGTGCCATCGACATGGATCTGGTCAACGCCCAGCAGGCCCGGCGCGTGCTGGACCGCATTGTGGGCTATCAGATCTCCCCCCTGCTGTGGAAGAAGATCCGCCGGGGCCTGTCCGCCGGGCGGGTGCAGTCGGTGGCAACCCGGCTGGTGTGTGAACGGGAGGCGGAGATCAAGGCCTTCGTCCCCCAGGAGTACTGGTCTCTGGACGCGGATCTGGCCCGCATCGCCCCCAACCTGGGGCAGTTCAAGGCCAGCTTCTACGGAAAAGAGAAGAAGGTGGAGCTGAACAGCGAGGCGGAGGTCAATGCCGTCATGGAGGCGGTACAGGCCGCCCCCTTCACCGTTACCGGGGTCAAGCGGCAGGACAAGCAGCGCAACCCGGCGCCCCCCTTCATCACCTCCACCCTCCAGCAGGAGGCCAGCCGCAAGCTGAACATGACCCCCCGGCGCACCATGTCCATCGCCCAGCAGCTCTATGAGGGCGTGGACATCGAGGGGGAGGGCACCGTGGGTCTCATCACCTATATGCGTACCGACTCCCTCCGCCTGTCCGACGAGGCCACCGCCGCCGCCCGGGACTTCATCCTCTCCCGGTACGGCGAAGACTACTACCCCGGCAAGCCGAGGGTGTACAAGACCAAGTCCGGCGCCCAGGACGCCCACGAGGCCATCCGGCCCTCCAACGTGAACCTGACGCCGGAGGACGTGAAGAAGTCCCTCACCGCCGAGCAGTACAAGCTCTACAAGCTGATCTGGAGCCGGTTCCTGGCCTGCCAGATGGCCTCCGCCGTGTACGACAGCGTGTCCATCGACGCCCAGTCCGCCGGTTATACCTTCCGGGCCACCCACTCCGCCCTCAAGTTCTCCGGTTACACCGCCGTGTACGTGGAGGGCAAGGACGAGGAGGAGGAGGCCTTCCAGTCCCCCCTGCCCGACCTGAAGGAGGGGGAGGGCCTGGAGCTGAAGGGGCTCACCCCCGGGCAGCACTTCACCCAGCCCCCCAGCCGCTACACCGAGGCCACTCTGATCAAGGCCCTGGAGGAGAAGGGCATCGGACGCCCCTCCACCTACGCCCCCACCATCTCCACCATTCTGGACCGGGAGTACGTGGTGAAGGAGGGCCGCAACCTCCGCCCCACCCCCCTGGGGGAGGTGGTCACCGGACTGATGAAGGACAAGTTCACCGACATCGTGGACACCGCTTTCACCGCCAATATGGAGGAGCAGCTGGACGAGGTGGAGACCGGCAAGGTGGACTGGAAGAGCCTGCTGGGCCAGTTCTACGGCGGCTTTGAGAAGGAGCTGCAGCAGGCCGAGCAGGATCTGGACGGGGAGCGCATCAAGGTGCCCGACGAGGTGTCCGACGTCATCTGCCCCAAGTGCGGCCGCAACCTGGTGTACAAGTCGGGCCGGTTCGGCCGGTTCCTGGCCTGCCCTGGCTGGCCGGAGTGCGACCACACCCAGCCCATCGTCATCGAGATGCCGGGCAAGTGCCCCAAGTGCGGCGGCAAGATCCTGAAAAAGACCTCCAAGCGGGGGTACGCCTACTACGGCTGCGAGAACAACTCCAACAAGGACGAGTCCAAGCGGTGCGACTTCATGACCTGGGATGTGCCGGTGAAGGAGACCTGCCCCGAGTGCGGCCACACCCTGTTCAAGAAGTCGGGCCGGGGCTTCAAGAAGCCCTTCTGCATCAACCCGGAGTGCCCCAATTTCCTGCCGGAGGATCAGCGGGGCTACCGGAAAAAGACTGCCACCGCCGCGGCGGAGAGCCCGGCAGAGGGGGAGCCGCCGGTGGAGGAGAAGAAGCCCGCCAAAAAGACGGCGGCCAAGAAGACCACGGCGAAAAAGGCCCCCGCCAAGAAGGCGGCGGCGACCAAAACCGCAGCCAGGAAGGCCCCGGCCAAAAAGGAGACCGCCGCGAAGAAAACCACCGCAAAAAAGACCGCCGCCCAAAAAGCTCCGGCCGGGGAGACCCCGGCGGAGTAAGCCCGGCGGCGGAGAAAGGGAGAGACCATGAAAATCCTGATGCTCAACGGAAGCCCCAGGCCCCACGGCAACACCGCCGCCGCCCTGGAGGAGATGGAGAAGGTGTTTGCCGCCGAGGGCCTGGAGACCGAGCTGATCCACGTGGGGAACCGGGACATCCGTGGCTGCATCGCCTGCGGCCGGTGTGCGGAGATGGGCAGGTGCGTGTTCGACGATATCGTCAATGAGCTCTCCCCCAAGTTTGAGGCCTGCGACGGCCTGGTGGTGGGCAGCCCGGTGTACTACGCCTCGGCCAACGCCACCCTGGTGGCCCTGCTGACCCGGCTGTTCTACTCCACCCCCTTTGACAAGTCCATGAAGGTGGGGGCCGCCGTGGTGGCCGCCCGCCGGGGCGGCCTGTCGGCAGCCTTTGACGAGTTGAACAAGTTCTTCACCATCAGCGGCATGCCGGTGGCCTCCAGCCAGTACTGGAACAGCATCCACGGCCGGGAGGCCGGCGAGGCCCGCCAGGACGCGGAGGGCTTGCAGACCATGCGCACCCTGGCCCGCAACATGTCCTTCCTGGTGAAGAGCATCGCCCTGGGCAGAGAGCGGTACGGCCTGCCGGAGAAGGAGGCGTTCCAGCGGACTAACTTCATCCGCTGAACCCAATTGGAGGAGGAACCCATGGAATCGGTTATCGTAATCGGCGCGGGCCTGGCGGGCTCGGAGGCCGCGTGGCAGTTGGCGCAGCGGGGCATCCCCGTGGAGCTGCGGGAGATGAAGCCCGCCAAGATGACCCCCGCCCACCACAGCCCCTGGTTCGGGGAGCTGGTGTGCTCCAACTCCCTGCGCTCCGACCAGCTGGAGAACGCGGTGGGCCTTTTGAAGGAGGAGCTGCGCCGCATGGGCTCCCTGATCCTCTCCTGCGCGGACGCTCACCGGGTGGAGGCGGGGGGCGCCCTGGCGGTAGACCGCCACGGCTTTGCCCGGGCCGTCACGGAGAAGGTGCGCAGCCACCCCCTGATCACGGTAGCGGAGGAGGAGGTCACCGCCCTGCCGGAGTCGGGGAACGTGATCGTGGCCTCCGGCCCCCTCACCTCCGACGCCCTGGCCGAGGCGATCAAGGACTTCTTTCCCGAGAGCCATTACCTGAACTTCTTCGACGCCGCCGCACCCCTGGTCACCTTTGAGAGCGTGGACATGGAGTCCGCCTTTTTCGCCTCCCGCTACGACAAGGGCACCCCGGACTACATCAACTGCCCCATGACCGAGGAGGAGTACGACGCCTTCTGGACGGAGCTGTGCGCCGCCCAGGAGGCGGAGGTTCACGGCTTCGAGGACAAGAGCGTCTTCGAGGGCTGCATGCCTGTGGAGGTCATGGCCCGCCGGGGGAAGCAGACCCTGTGCTACGGGCCGCTGAAGCCCCGGGGCCTGCGGGATCCCAGAACGGGGAAGGAGCCCTTCGCGGTGGTGCAGCTGCGCCGGGACAACGCCGACGGCACGATCTACAATCTGGTGGGCTTCCAGACCCACCTGAAGTGGCCGGAGCAGAAGCGGGTGTTCTCCATGATCCCCGCCCTGAAAAACGCCGAGTTCGTCCGCTACGGGGTCATGCACCGCAACACCTACCTGGACTCCCCCCGGCTGCTGGATCGCTACTACCGGGTGAAAAAGGAGCCGCGCATCTGCTTCGCCGGGCAGATCACCGGCGTGGAGGGATACGTGGAGTCCACCGCCTCCGGCTTCCTGGCGGCGGTGGAGCTGGCCCGGCGGCTGGAGGGGAAGCCCCCCGTGGACTTCCCCCAGGAGACCGCCACCGGCGCCCTGGCGCTGTATATCAGCAACGGGAGCGTGAGCGACTTCCAGCCCATGAACATCAACTTCGGCCTGATCCCGCCCCTGGGCTACAGGGTCAAGGGCAAGCGGAACAAAAACGCCGAGCTGTCCAGACGGGCCCTGGAGGTTCTGGATACCCTGGACATGTAGGGCGCGGCCTCCTGGACGCGCCGCAAAACCGGCGGGAAGCGATCCCGGCGCGTCAGAGATGCCGCGCCCTGCGACGGAAGGGCGGACGGGGCGTTGCGGAAAACCGCCCATGCCCGCCGTAGGGGCGCACCTGTGTGTGCGCCCGGCGGGTTGAGTGCCGGGCGGGAGGTTCTGGATACCCTGGACATGTAGGGCGCGGCCTCCTGGACGCGCCGCAGACCGGCGGAAAGCGACCCCGGCGCGTCAGGGATGCCGCGCCCTGCGACGGAAGGGCGGACGGGGCGTTGCGGAAAAACGCCCATGCCCGCCGTAGGGGCGCACCTGTGTGTGCGCCCGGCGGGGGCAAGCCCCCGCCCTACGGCCCGCCGTCACCGGGGCAGATCCAGCACCAGGCGCAGGGCCAGGCGGAACCCGTGGCGGAAGCAGGCCAGGCGCTCCGCCGCAGTCTCTTCCCCCTGCAACTCGCTGAGCTGATCCAGAAAACCCAGCCCAAAAGCGCGCTGGATCCGCTCGTGGCAGGCGCAGATGCGCTCCAGCCGCTCCTGATGGCCGGGGAGCTCCCGGAAATCCAGGTGGTGGTTTTCGATCTCATAGTCCAGAAGTTCAGCCAGGTAGTCGTTCAATTCACATCACCCCAATAAAACCGTGACTTTAATATACACGGTTTTATTGGACTTGTCAAGGGGGCGCTATGTACCATAACGAATTATTCGGCCTTCGACTGAGAAAGCTGCGGAACCGGGACAAGGAAACACAAAAGGATCTGGCCGAATTTCTCGGTGTGAAGCCGAACCAAATCGGTGAGATGGAGAATGGCCGGGGGGCGACTACACTTGCCAAATTGGCCCTATTGTGCGAACATTACAATATATCCGCCGACTATCTGCTGGGCCTGACGGACGAGCCGCGGCCCCTGACGCCGGAAGAGGCAGGAAAACACAGAAAAGAGGGAACGGAATGAAGATCATCGTAGACGCCATGGGCGGGGACAACGCGCCGGTATCCAATGTGCGGGGTGCCCTGGCCGCCGTGCGGGAGCTGGGTGTGGAGGTCATCCTGGTGGGCCGCGGGGAGGACATCCTCAAGGTGCTCAAGGACGACGGCATCGACGATCTGCCTCCCGGGCTGGAGATTGTCCACGCCTCCGAGGTGGTGGAGATGTGCGACAACCCGGCCACCGCCTTCCGGGAGAAGAAGGACTCTTCCCTCACCGTGGGCCTGAACCTGCTGAAAAACGGGGACGGGGACGCCTTCGTGTCCGCGGGCAGCACGGGGGCCCTGCTCTCGGCGGCCACCCTGATGGTCAAGCGCATCCGGGGCATCCGCCGGGCGGCCCTGGCGCCGGTGGTGCCCACCGGCGGCGGCGGGGCCGTGCTCATCGACTGCGGCGCCACCGCCGAGGGCACGCCGGAATACCTGCTCCAGTTCGCCTTCATGGGCTCCTACTACGCCGAGCGGGTGCTCAAGCGGCCGGAGCCCAAGGTGGGCCTGCTCAACATCGGGGCGGAGCCCTCCAAGGGCACCGACCTCCAGCGGGAGACCCACGCCCTGCTCACCGAGGCGGACAAGGCCGGGCGCATCCACTTCGTGGGCAACGTGGAGGCCAGGGAGGCGGTGTACGGCCAGGTGGACGTGATCGTCTCCGACGGCTACTCCGGCAACATCTTCCTCAAGACCATGGAGGGCACCGGCGGCTATATGGCGAAACAGCTCAAGGCCATGTTCACCAAGAACATTTTCACCAAGCTGGCGGCGGTGCTGGTGGCCGACGGCATCCGGAGTCTCAAGAAGTCCATGGACGCCGGGGAGGTGGGGGGCACCGCCCTGCTGGGCATCTCCAGGCCGGTGATCAAGGCCCACGGCTCCTCCGACGACTTCGCCATCAAGAACGCCATCCGCCAGGCACAGACCTTCGCCGCCTCCGGCATCATCGACGATATCACCGAAAATATCGACCACATGAAGCTGCCGTCGGACAAGGTGGAAAAAATTTGAGCCAACCTATTGACAGGCGGGCCATTCTTGCCTATTATCATAGTGCAATGAAGCCGTCGGGACGACGGAAGCGACAGGAGTAGATGAACATGATTTTCGAAAAGCTTGCCGCCTTGCTGGCTGAACAGTTCAGCGTGGATGTGGACAGCATCACCATGGACACCACCTTTGAGGATCTGAACGCCGATTCCCTGGACATCGTGGAGCTGACCATGGCCCTGGAGGAGGAGTTCGGCCTGGAGGAGATGGAGGATGAGGATCTGTCCGGCATCGCCACCGTGGCCGACCTGGTTCGCTACTTAAAGTCCAAGCTGGACGACTGAACCGAAGAAACTGAGAGAAAGGGAGCCCCGCCGGCGGCGGGGCTCCCGCTTTGAAAGGAAGGAACGGCCATGGAGGCCTTGGAAGAGAAGCTGGGTTATCGGTTTGCCAACCGGGCCCTGCTGGAAAACGCCCTCACCCACAGCTCCTATGCCAATGAGAACAGGGCCAAAGGGGTGCAGAGCAACGAGCGGCTGGAGTTTCTGGGGGATTCGGTGCTGGGCATGGTGGTGGCCGACTACCTGTACCGCACCCACCCCGACCTGCCGGAGGGGGATCTGACCCGCACCCGGGCCGCCCTGGTGTGCGAGGAGAGCCTGGCGGAGGTGGCCCAGGTGCTGGAGCTGGGCGCCTATCTGAAACTGGGGAAGGGCGAGGAGGCCGGCGGAGGCCGCACCCGTCCCTCCATCACCGCCGACGCGGTGGAGGCGGTACTGGCCGCCGTGTACCTGGACGGGGGCATCGGCTCGGCCCGCAAGCTGATCCAGCGCTTCATCCTGGACAAGGAGGAGGAGAAGAGCGCCAGCCGGGACTATAAGACCGCCCTGCAGGAGCTGGTGCAGCGGGAGAGTGGCCAGGTGCTGGGCTATCAGCTCATCGGCTCCGAGGGCCCAGACCACGCCAAGATCTTCTCGGTGGAGGTGGATCTCAACGGCCAGCCCATCGGCCAGGGAAAGGGCCGCAGCAAAAAAGAGGCGGAGCAGATGGCCGCCAAGGCCGGGATGGAAAAGCTGAAGGCCAAATAACCGC
>DGYMJ06203__coassemble_1101_pt1 | contig 12205 bp, 9 predicted proteins | sample DGYMJ06203__metabat2_low_PE_040 | metagenome-assembled genome bin DGYMJ06203 | reverse complement strand
GAAGCCGAAGGTCATCTGGGTCAGGTCGTTGGTGCCGAAGGAGAAGAACTCGGCCTCGGTGGCGATCTCGTCGGCGGTGAGGGCGGCACGGGGGATCTCGATCATGGTGCCCACCTCATACTTCATCTCGATGCCGGCGTCCTTGATGATCTTGTCGGCGGTGGCGGTGACCACATCCTTGACGTACTTGAGCTCCTTGACCTCGCCCACCAGGGGGATCATGATCTCGGGCACCATCTTCCAGTCGGGGTGCTTCTTCTGCACGTTGATGGCGGCGTTGATGACGGCGGTGGTCTGCATCTCGGCGATCTCGGGGTAGGAGACGGCCAGACGGCAGCCGCGGTGGCCCATCATGGGGTTGAACTCATGCAGGGAGTCGATGACCTCATGGAGCCGCTCCACAGTGACGCCGATCTCGCCGGCGATCTCCACGATGTCCTCCTCCTTGGTGGGCAGGAACTCGTGCAGCGGGGGATCCAGGAAGCGGATGACAACCGGGCAGCCCTCCATGGCCTCGTACAGGCCCTCGAAGTCGCCCTGCTGATAGGGCATGATCTTGGCCAGGGCCTTCTTGCGGTCCTCGGTGTTGTCGGCCACGATCATCTCGCGCATGGCCTTGATGCGGGTCTCCTCGAAGAACATGTGCTCGGTGCGGCACAGGCCGATGCCCTGGGCGCCGAAGGCGCGGCCCTGCTTGGCGTCGCGGGGGGTGTCGGCGTTGGTGTACACCATCAGCTGGCGGTACTTGTCGGCCCAGCCCATCAGACGGCCAAAGTAGCCGGAGCCGGGATCGGCGGGCACGGTGGGGATGGCCTCGCCATAGATGCTGCCGGTGGAGCCGTCCAGGGAGATCCAGTCGCCCTCATGATAGTCCTTGCCGGCCAGGGAGAACTTCTTGTTCTCATAGTCCACCACGATGTCGCCGCAGCCGGACACGCAGCAGGTGCCCATGCCGCGGGCCACCACGGCGGCGTGGGAGGTCATGCCGCCGCGGACGGTGAGGATGCCCTCGGAGACCTGCATGCCCTCGATGTCCTCGGGAGAGGTCTCCAGACGGACCAGAACAACCTTTTCGCCGCGCGCATGCCACTCCTTGGCGTCCTCAGCGGTAAAGACCACCTTGCCGCAGGCGGCGCCGGGGGAGGCGGCCAGGCCCTTGCCCACGGCCTGGGCCTTCTTCAGGGCCTCGGCGTCAAAGGTGGGGTGCAGCAGGGCGTCCAGCTGCTTGGGCTCCACGCGGCACACGGCCTCCTTCTCGTCGATCATGCCCTCGTCCACCAGATCCACGGCCACCTTCAGCGCGGCCACGGCGGTGCGCTTGCCGTTGCGGGTCTGCAGCATATAGAGCTTGCCGTTCTCGATGGTGAACTCCATGTCCTGCATGTCCTTGTAGTGCTTCTCCAGCCGGTCGGCGATGGCGGCGAACTGGTCGTACACCTCAGGCATCTCCTCGTGCAGCTTGGAGATGGGGGAGGGGGTGCGCACGCCGGCCACCACGTCCTCGCCCTGGGCGTTGATCAGGTACTCGCCGAACAGGGCCTTCTCACCGGTGGCGGGGTTGCGGGTGAAGGCCACGCCGGTGCCGGACTTGTTGCCGGAGTTACCGAAGACCATGGCCTGCACGTTGACGGCGGTGCCCCAGTCGTAGGGGATCTCGTTCATGCGGCGGTAGACGTTGGCGCGGGGGTTGTCCCAGGAGCGGAACACGGCCTTGACGGCCTCCATCAGCTGAACCTTGGGATCCTGGGGGAAGTCCTCGCCCTTCTCCTTCTTGTAGAACTCCTTGAAGAGGACCACCAGGTTCTTCATGTCGTCGGTGTCCAGCTCCACGTCCTGCTTGACGCCCTTCTTGGCCTTGACCTCGTCGATGATCTCCTCAAAGCGCTTCTTGGACAGCTCCATGACCACGTCGGAGAACATCTGGATGAACCGGCGGTAGGAGTCGTAGGCGAAGCGGGGGTTGTTGGTGAACTTGGCCAGGCCCTCCACCACCACGTCGTTCAGGCCCAGGTTCAGGATGGTGTCCATCATGCCGGGCATGGAGGCGCGGGCGCCGGAGCGCACGGAAACCAGCAGGGGGTTCTCGGGATCGGCAAACTTCTTGCCGCAGATCTCCTCCATCTTGCCCAGGTACTCGTAGATCTGGGCCTGGATCTCCTCGTTGATCTGGCGGCCGTCGTTATAATACTGGGTGCAGGCCTCGGTGGTGACGGTGAAGCCCTGGGGCACGGGCATACCCAGGTTGGTCATCTCAGCCAGGTTGGCGCCCTTGCCGCCCAGCAGCTCCCGCATGGAGCCGTTGCCCTCTGAGAACAGATACACATACTTGTGCGCGTTGCCCATTTTGTCATTCCTCCTAGATTTACGTTACACTGCGATTCTCAAATACAGCAACCGGAGACATTATACCATTTTGCCAAAAGATTGCAAGAGATACCCATCGGTTTTCTTCTGTTTTTGCTGAGATTTTACCACTTTTCCCGGCCATAGGCCGGAGGGGCCGGCATGCTGCCTTCAGAAAGCCGCACAGCAGATGGAAAACCGGGCCGGATCAAGCGAAAGGGACGGATGGAGACAGGAGAATCCCTGATGGCGTGTACCTCCGCTGCGGCAGCAAGGGGCTCAGAGAGAGGCGCCGGGTCTGTGGAGGAGCTCCGCCGCCTCCGCCAGGCTGATGCCCTGCTCCCGGGCGATGCGGGCCAGATCCTCATACTCCGGCTTGCTCCGGGAGACACCCCAGCCGGAGGCGGACTTGACGGTCACCGGGCCGCGGGGGGTATCCACGGTGTGCTGCTCCCGGGACAGGGTGTACCGGCGGCACAGGCTCTCCCGCACGCCCAGAGTGGTGGTGTGGCGGAAGAGCAGGCGGGCCATCTTCTCCCGATCCTCCGGGCGGCACAGGCAGGTGAGCAGCACGGCGGGGCGGCCCTTCTTCATGCCGATGGGGCTGGTGAACACGTCCAGGGCCCCGGCCGAGAGCAGTTCCTCCATGGCAAAGCCGATGGACTCGCCGGTCATATCGTCCAGGTTGCACCGCAGCTCGGCCACCTCGTCCCCGGATTCCTCCGTCTCGCCCAGCAGGGCCCGGACGCAGTTGGCCGCCTCAAAGTCCTTATTGCCCATGCCGTAGCCGATCTTCTCCATAGACATGACCGGCATGGAGTCAAATTTCGTGACGAAGTGCTTGAGCAGGGCCGCGCCGGTGGGGGTGCACAGCTCTCCCCGGATGGCTCCGCCGTAGATGGGCACGCCCCGGAGGATGTGGGCCGTGGCGGGGGCGGGCACCGGCAGGATGCCGTGGGCGCAGCGCACCTGCCCGCTGCCCACGTGGACGGGGGAGCAGAGCACCTGTTCCGCCCCCAGCTGGTGCATCAGCAGGCAGACGCCCACCACGTCGGCCACCGCGTCCAGCGACCCCACCTCGTGGAAGTGGATCTCCTCCACCGGGCGGCCGTGGGCATGGCTCTCCGCCTGGGCGATCAGGCCGTAGACCGCCTCCGCGTCGGCCCGGACCTGCTCCGGCAGGTCCAGGTGGCTCAGCAGGTGGCGGATCTCCCCCATGCCGGTGTGGTGGTGATGATGCGCGTGCCCGTGGTCGTGGTCATGGGAGTGCTCATGTCCATGGTCGTGGTCGTGATGGTGTTCATGGTCATGCGCATGGTCGTGATGGTGGTCGTGATCGTGCCCATGGTGATGCTCGTGGCTGTGCTCATGTTCGTGCTCGTGGCCATGGTGGTCATGGAGGTGGACGGGAGCCGCCCCGGAGTCCACGTCGCAGCTGATCTCATCCTCGCCGTTCACCGTCACCGCCACGTGGGTGCCGGTGATGCCGCACTTCACCGACGGCCGGGCGGTCACCTCCACACCGGGCAGGCCCAGGCCGTTCATCCTGTCCAGGAACGCCGCCTTGTCGTCCACAAGCTCCAGCAGAGCAGCCATGAGCATATCGCCGGCGGCCCCCATGCCGCAGTCCAGATAGAGTGTTTTCATTCCTTCTTGCCTCCCATATGGTTGATCATGCTGGCCAGATAGCCGGCGCCGAAGCCGTTGTCGATGTTGACCACGCTCACCCCGCTGGCGCAGGAGTTGAGCATGGACAGGAGGGAGGACAGGCCGTGGAAGCAGGCCCCGTAGCCGATGCTGGTGGGCACGGCGATCACCGGGCAGTCGGCCAGGCCGCCGATCACGCTGGCCAGGGCCCCCTCCATGCCCGCGATGGCGATGATCACGTTGGCGCTCATAATCTCCTCCAGGTGGGACAGCAGCCGGTGGAGCCCGGCCACCCCCACGTCGTACAGCCGCGTCACCTCGTTGCCCAGGGCCTGGGCGGTGAGGGCGGCCTCCTCCGCCACCGGCATGTCGCTGGTGCCGCCGGTGGCCACCACCACCTTGCCGCTGCCGTCGGGGACGGGCAGGGCGCCCACGATGCCGATGCGGCCCATCTCGTGGTAGGTGAAGGGGTGGGCGGGGTTGATCTGCTCCGCCGCCTCGGCGGACATGCGGGTGATGAGAATGGTCTCCTGGCCGCCGGAGCGCATGGCGTCCACAATGCCGGCAATCTGCTCCGGGGTCTTGCCCGCGCCGTAGATCACCTCCGCCACACCCTGGCGCAGGCCCCGGTGGCTGTCCAGCTTGGCGTAGCCCAGCTCCTGAAAGGGCTCCAGCTTCAGCTGCAGCAGGGCGTCGTCCACGTTTACCTGTCCGGCGGCCACCTGCTCCAGCAGGGCCTTGATCGCTCTCTGTTCCATGTTCTTATCTCCCCTCCAGATCCAGCAGGATCGGTGTAAAATACGGTTTCAGCGCCTGGCGGAGTTCCTCCGCCTCACGGACGGCCCGCTCCATCTGCCCCCGGGGGAGCTGGAGCCGGGTGGCCCCGTGGAACACCCGCACCCGGAAGTCGGTGTACCCCAGGCGGAACAGGGCGTCCTCCGCCCCCTCCACCCGGGCCAGGATGTCGGCGGTGATGGTTTCCCCGGCAGGCACCCGGGTGGCCAGGCAGGCGTAGGCAGGCTTGTCCCAGGTGAACAGCCCCGCCTCCCTGGAGCAGGCGCGGATCTCGGCCTTGGTGAGCCCGCACTCCCGCAGGGGGGAGCGGACAGACAGCTCCGCCAGGGCCCTCATGCCCGGACGGTCGCCCGCCTCATCGGATGCGTTGGTGCCGTCCAGCAGCACGGGGTATCCGTCGGCGATCGCCCGGTCCTTCAAGGTGCGGAACAGGTTCTGCTTGCAGTAATAGCACCGGTCCTCCGGGTTGGCCGCCACCTGGGGGTCGGCCAGGGCGTCCAGCTCCAGCACTGTCACTTCCACCCCCAGCCCCTCCGCCAGCTTTTGGGCGTCCGCCAGCTCAAAGACGGGCTGAAAGGCGGTCTTGATGAAGTAGGGCCTGATGTCCGCCCCGGCCTTCACCCCGGCGTACAGCAGGTAGGCCGAGTCCACACCCCCGGAGAAGCCCAGGGCGCATCTGGGGTTTTCCTGGAAAAATTGTTCCAGCGTCATGGGCGCTCCCTCACACGTCAAAGCGGTTGTAGGCCTGAAAGCAGTCCAGGCACAGCTTTTTGCCGTTCTCCAGCCGGAGCAGGTGTTCAGCCGTCACCTCGCCGCAGCCGTCGCAGGGGTAGGACTGGAACATGCGGGCCTTCTCGGGCAGCTCCAGGGATGTGGGCTTCACGTCGAACAGGTCGGAAGGGGCGGTGTCCTGGAGGTAGCGGAAGCGTTCCTCCCTGTCCAGCCCCTCCGGGGTGGGGCGGAGCACCAGCCGCACCGACTTGCCGGTTTTCCGGTTGTAGAAGGAGAAGGCCTGCTTGCCCCGGAGGTGGAAGAGCAGGTTGCCCTTGCCCGCGCTGCACCCCAGCAGCACCTGGATGGCGTCCACGCCGCAGGCGTCGTTCTCCGAGATGCACACCACGTCCTCGTCCCGGGAGAAGTCCAGCTCCAGCAGCTCCATGGCGTACCGGGCAGCCTGGAAGCCGATGGTCAGGCCGCCGCAGCCGTGGCCGTGGAAGGCCACGCATTTGTCCCAAAGGGCTTGTTTATCCATCATGGTTCGTCCTCTCTGTGTTTTGTCAATGGGTATCAGGGGAGAGCGGCGGGGGCAAGCCCCCGCCCTACAAATGGGTGCGGGCGGCGGGGCGTTGTGCCCAACGCGCCGGGTCGTCGCGCCCCACGGAAGGGGCGGCGCGCACCACGGGCCCCGCCGTCAACCGGCGTCAAACAGGCGGTCAAAGTCCACCTGAATGTGGTCGTTGGGATCCAGCCGCCGGAGGGCTCCCCCCTCCAGCAGGAAGATGCGGTCGGAGATCTTCAGAGCGGCGTCCAGATCGTGGGTGATCATCAGCATCGAGAACCCCCGGCTGTTCTGGAGCCCCTTCAGCATCCGCAGCAGGTTGGCCTTGCCCGAGGGGTCCAGCATGGAGGTGGGCTCGTCGGCGATGAGCAGGGCGGGCTCCATGGTCAGGGCCCGCGCCACCGCCACCCGCTGCCGCTGGCCGCCGGACAGGGCGTGGATGGGCCGGCTGAAGAAGCTGTCGCAGGCGAAGAGGCCCACGTCCTCCAGGGCCCTCGCCGCCGCGTCCTCCCGGAAATGGCCGGTGAGGCGCATGGGCTCCTCCACCGCCGCCCGGACGGTCATCCGGGGATTGAGGGCGGCCTGGCTGTCCTGGAGCACCATCTGCACCCCGCCCAGCTGCCGGTGGAGGTCGGTGAAGCGGGCCGGCTCCCCCTGAAACGCCACCGTGCCGCCCCCCTCCAGGGGGAGCAGGCCCGCCAGGGTGCGGGCCAGGGTGGTTTTGCCCGCGCCGGAGCGGCCCACCAGGGAGACGATCTCCCCGCTGTAGAGGGTCAGGTCGATGCCCTCCAGCACCTTCTGTCTCCCGAAGGACTTGCTCAGGTTCCGGCAGGAGAGCAGGGTGAGGATGCCGCCCCGGTTGCAGGAGAGCTGCCGCCCGTCGGGCAGCCTTTCCAGCTCCGGCGCGCGGGAGGCGCACGCCGGCAGGCTCTGGGTGCACCGGCCGTAGAAGGGGCAGCCGTGGGGCTCCCGGGTGTAGGCCACGGTGGTGGGCCGGATGCCCCACATGTCCCGCACCGGGTTCAGGCCCACCGCCGACTGGAGCAGGCCCCGGGTATAGGGGTGGCGGGGGTTGTCCAGGATGGCCCGGGTGTCCCCGGCCTCCTCCACGTGGCCGTCGTAGAGCACCACCATCCGCTCCGCCAGATCGGAGGCCAGCTTGAGATCGTGGGTGATGATGAGAAAGGCGGTGCCCAGCTTCCGGTTCAGGTCCCGGATCAGCGCCGTGATCCCCTGGCTGGAGGCCAGATCCAGGGCCCCGGTGGGCTCGTCCAGCAGCACCAGGGGCGGGTTGAGGGCCAGGGCGCTGGCCAGCAGGAACTTCTGCACCATGCCGCCGGACAGCTCCCGGGGGTAGCGGGACAGATCCCCCTCCTCCAGCCCCACCAGGGCCATCAGCTCCCGCGCCCGCTTAGCCAGGGCCTCCCCCCGGTACGCCCGGCACAGCACCTCCCTCAGGTGCTCCGCCAGGGTGAGGGAGGGGTTGAGCCACTCCGCCGAGGTCTGGAAGGAGAGGGCGAACTCCTGCATCCGCAGGGGCTTCCGATCCTTCTCCCTCATGCCCAGCAGCTCCCGGCCGCTGAGGAGCACCTCCCCGCTGACCTGGGCCATGGGGTCGGACAGGCAGGCGATGGCCCGGGCCAGGGTGGTCTTGCCGCTGCCCGACTCCCCCACCAGGGCCAGGATCTCCCCCCGGTCCAGGGTGAAGCTCACCGGGTGGAGGGTGAACTCCGGAAAGGAGACCGACAGATTTTTTACTTCCAGGAGCATGGGTGACGCCTCCTCTCTCGCTGTTCCAGCCCGGCCACCAGCAGCCGGAGCAGCAGGGTGGACAGGAGCAGGGCCCCCACCGGGGCCAGAATCCACCACTTCCAGAACTGGGTGCGGTAGATGCCGGGGAAGTCCACGGCCCGGGCGATCATCATGCCCCACGACCGGGCCAGGGGGTCGGACAGGCCCAGGAAGGCCAGGGACGACTCCTGGAGGATGGCCCTCCCCACCACCGCCAGGGAGTTGATGGTGAGCAGGGGCCAGAGCTCGTGGCCGATGTGGGTGCGGATGAGGTACCAGGGCCCGCCGCCGTAGAGCCGGGCCAGCTGCACATAGTCCCGGCGGCGCACCGAGATGGTCTTGGCCCGCAGCTGCTTGGCGATGGGCGCCCAGGAGAACAGGGCGATGATCCAGATGATGTTCCAGGTGCTCTGGCCCAGGAAGGCCCCGATGACGATCATGATGGGCAGCTGGGGGATGGACAGCAGCACCTGGATCAGGAAGGAGACGGCCAGATCCACCCAGCCCCCCACAAACCCGGCCAGCACCCCCAGCACGCCCCCCACCAGAAAGGTGAAGGCGGCGGCGGCCAGGCCGATGCCCATGCTGCGGAAGTAGCCGGCGGAGAGCTGGGCGTAGATGTCCACCCCCAGGTTGTCGGTGCCCAGCCAGTGGGCGGGGGATGGGGCCTCCAGGGAGTCCCCGGAGGGCAGCTGGGCCGAGTGGGGGTAGCCGGTGAGACCCCACAGGAAGAACAGGGTGAGCAGGCCCAGCAGCACCAGGGGGAGCAGCCAGGATTTCCGTTTCACAGCCCATCCTCCTCTCTGTCCAGGCGGCGGTTGACCAGATCCGCCGCCGCCAGGCTCACCAGCACCAGCACGGCGGACAGGAGGAACACCCCCTGGAGCATGGGGTAATCCCGGTACTGCACCGCCTCCCGCAATACGGTGCCCAGGCCGGGGTAGGCGAACACGTTCTCCACCAGGATGGTGCCCCCCACCGCGCCCCCCACGCTGAGAAAGAGCCGGGCCACGATGGGGGTGGCGGCGTTGCGCAGGATGTAGCGGGCGCGGATGCGGCCCTCCTTCAGGCCCTTGGCCCGGGCGTGGGTCAGATAGGGCTTTTCCAGAATGGTGAGAAAGCTTGCCCGGGCGGTGAAGAAAAACCGGGGGACGGTGACCAGGGTGAGGGCGGCCACGGGCATGAGGCTGTGGACCAGGATGTCCCCCAGCCGGGCCCAGATGCTGTCGTACTCGGCGAAGGCGGTGTAGGCCCCCGACAGGGGGATCCACGCCACCCGGGCGGCCACCAGGAAGAGCAGCAGTACGCCGGTGAGGAAGGGGGGCACCTCCGCCAGGGCGGAGAGGACGGGGTAGAGCACCCGGTCGGCCCAGCGCCGCCGCACGCACCACAGGGCCAGGCCCACCCCGATCACCAGGCTCAGGGCCAGGGAGCCCCCCATGATCCACAGGCTCCAGGGGAGGCGCTCCAGCAGCACCTCCCCCACCGGGCGGCGGTAGTGGATGCTCTGACCGAAGTCCCCGCGGAGGTTGCTCCACAGGGTGTCCCCGAGCTGCTCCCAGAAGGGCTTGTCCAGGCCGTAGTAGGCCCGCAGCAGCTCCTTCTGCTCCTCCGAGTAGGCCACGCTGCCGTCGTCCCCGGCGGCGGAGGACACGTAGTCGAAGGGGTCCCCGGGCATGAGGCGGGGTATGGTGAAATTGATCAGGTAGATCACCAGGAAGGCCCCCAGCAGCATCAGCAGTTTTCTTCTCATGGAACCCCTTCCCCGGCCGGGGATGACTCAGCGCGCCATGTAGGACAGGCGGTTCTGCTCCGCCTGCTGGTAGGCGTAGGTCTTCATCCAGCCGTCGTAGTAGTCGGTGCGGTACATGGAGTAGGTGGACTGGTTGGCGATGACGAAGATGGGGATCTCCTGACTCACCAGCAGCTCCAGCTCCCGGAACAGCGCCACCCGCGCGTCGAAGTCGGTCTCCAGCATCTGCCCCTCGGCCAGGGCGGTCATCTCCGCGTTGGAGTAGCCGATGGCCCCCATATAGACGGGGCTGGTGCCGGAGAACTTGGACTGGTCGGAGAACAGGGTGCGCATATAGGTGGGGGGATTGTTGCCCCAGCCGCCGTTGCCCACCAGGGCGAACTGGTAATTGCCGTCGTTGATCATCTGGTCCCGGGTGGCGGAGTCGTGGGACTCCACGGTTACCTCCACGCCCGCGGCGGTGAGGCCGTTGCGGATGATCTCCGCGATGGCCAGATCGTCGGCGCCGTCGGAGCACAGGAGGGTGACGGAGAAGCCCCGGCCCTCCAGGGCGGCCCGGGCCGCCTCCGGGTCGTAGTCGTACTGCACCACGTCCTCGTTGTAGTACAGGCTGCCCTGGGGGACGTACCCGGCGCTGCCCACCGTGCCCGCGCCCCGGAACACGCTGTCCACCACGCTCTGCCGGTCGATGGCGGCGTACACCGCCTGCCGCAGGGTCAGATCCAGGAAGTCGGGGCAGGCCTCGTAGTTGATGAGCATCTTGTAGCCGAAGTCGTTGGCCTTCTCCACCACGCCGATGGACGGGTCGCTGAGGTAGGTGTCCATCAGGTCGGCGGGCAGGTCGGTGATGTCGATCTCCCCGTTCTCAAAGGCCAGCAGGGCGTCGCTCACCGGCACGAACTGGATCTTCTCCGCCCCCTGCTGCCCGTTGCACCAGCCGTCAAAGGCGGTGAACTCATAGCTGCCGGTGGCCCCGTCGTAGGCGGTGCAGGAATAGGCCCCGCTGCCCACCAGATAGCCGTCGCCGGTGTAGGTGTAGGGGTCGTCCACGCTCTCCCAGATGTGCTGGGGGAGGATCACGAAGGAGCCCAGGCTGGACAGGGTGTCGGCGTCGGCCTCCTTCACGGTGATGGTGATGGTCTGCCCGTCCACCACGGTGTAGTGGTCCACGATCCAGCCCTCACCGGCTCCCAGGGGGTTGGTCACCGGGGGGTGCTCCTGATAGTAGTCCAGGGTGAAGGCCACGTCGGCGGTGGTGAGGGGCTCCCCGTCCTGGAACTGGGCGTTCTCAAAGAGGGTGAAGGTGTAGTCGCTGCCGTCCATAGACCAGCTCTCCGCCAGCCAGGACACGTCCCCCTCCTCGTCCTTCTCCAGCAGGCTGCCGTACACCAGGCGCATCTTGGCCGCGCCCGGGCCCCGGGAGTTGTGGAGGAAGGGGTTGGGCGCGCCGTAGTCGGTGCCCCCCTCCAGCCGGAGGGTGTCCACCCGATACTCTGATGAGGCGGCGGGGCTCTCCGACCCCGACGGGATCTTGCTTCCGCCTGTCTGCTCTGTGCTGCCGCAGCCCGCCAGCAGGCCCAGGCTCAGGGCCCCGGCCAGGGTCAGACTGACCGCCTTTTTTCCGATGTGCTTCATATCCGTGTCTCCTTTTTGCCCCGGAACGCAAAAAGTTCACCATGTGCATCTCTTGTGCACATGGTGAACTTCCATTCACCGGTTCTGCTGCGCCGGGGGATTGCGTGAAAAAAGGCTTCGGCCTTTCCAAGACCGCTTCAGCGGTTCAGTGGTGTCCAGTATAGCAGAGGCCCCGGCGCTTGTCAACCCAGGATTTCCCCCCGCGGCGCCCCAATTCCGCCCCGGCCGTTTGGGTATGTGGGTTCCCCCTCAGACATATAAATGAATGCAGCAGCCTGTTTTCAGAAGGGAGCGGATTTGTCCATGAAATTCTTGATTTTGCGGCGCCGTACGCTGGCCGTGCTGGCCTGCGCCCTGGCCGCGGCGGCCATGTTTGCCCTGGTCAACGCACCGGCGGTGGCAGAAGCATCTGCATCCAGCCGTCAGCTGCCCATCTACTGTGTCCAGCGCGACCAGAAGATGCTCTCCATCTCCTTCGATGCCGCCTGGGGTGATGTGAAATTGCGGCACCCGGGATAACCCCGGGTGCCGCAAGGAATAGAAGGTACTTATCGCCTGGCTGGTTGGCCGCCTAGGCCGCCATCAAAAATCCGAGAAAATAAAAACCGACCTCAGAGCGTATAGGGAAATGACAACCGTCCCGTCCCATCTGAACCGGGATGGTTGCTTGTATGAAAGATATACTATTTACTTCCTCCACTTAGGAGTAGGGTGTATAAGATGCTGAAGGATTTCGCTCTTTTCTCTTAATTTTTTTATCTTACAGTCGGGGCATACTGGCCAAAGGAGTTTCTCCACGCGCAACACATCTCCCTGGGTATCTAGGAACTCTTTCCTACAGATGGAACAACGGTGATAGATCAAACGTCCAAAAGCCATACGGATACCTCCGGATTTAGGATTGTTGACCAAAACATCAGAAATTTCAAGAGGCGGATTCTACCAACTAACCGAGATATTTA
>DGYMJ06203__coassemble_1044_pt1 | contig 12715 bp, 10 predicted proteins | sample DGYMJ06203__metabat2_low_PE_040 | metagenome-assembled genome bin DGYMJ06203 | reverse complement strand
GATCATGACGAAATTGACGATCTGCTCTTCATCCCCGATGATGACTACGAGGGCTCTGTGACCATTCCCTTCAAGGGTGAGGCTGACAGCGGCGAGAGCATTTCCGGCGACCTGGTGATCAACGTGGGTATCGGCGGCGACGCCGAGGTGGTGGTGAAGCTCAACGCCTCCACCGGCAACCCCATCACCTTTGACGCCGACGACTTCAACGATGCCGTGATGGACGAGACCGGCTATAACCTGAACTATGTGGTGTTTGACTACGCCTCCGGCCGGGGCGGCTACCTGTACTTCGACTACGACGGCGCCAGCGAGGGCGAAGTGGACGACGCCCGCTACTACCGCTCCTCCTCCCCCAGCCTGAATGACGTGACCTTCGTCCCCGGCTCCGCCGCCGGCTCCACCACCCGCATCCCCTTCAAGGCGTACACCACCAACAACAAGACCGTCAACGGCGAGGTGGAGATCACCTACGTGACCCTGAGCTCCCCCTCTGTGGTGAGCTACACCTCCAACGGTCTGGCTGTGACCTTCCGCTCCAGTGACTTCGCTGCCGCCTGCGCGGCCCGCGGCGGCTCGTCTCTGGTGTCTGTCACCTTCCCCAGCGCCAGTGTCACCGGCGGCCAGCTGTATTATGGCTTTGAGACCCCCACGAATTATCAGCGCGGCATCCTCTCTACCGTCTCCTACAGCTATGGCTCCAGCGGGCTCTATCGCCTGGATGAGGTGACCTTCCTGCCCAAGGCGGAGTACACCGGCAGCGTGGTGATCCCCTATGTGGGCACCGACGCCGACGGCATTACTTACAACGGCAACATCCAGATTACGGTCACCCCGCCCAGCAGCACCACCCGCTTCAACGACATGGGCAATTACAGCTGGGCCGTGCCCGGCGTGGAGTTCCTGGCCGCCTATGGCATCACCACCGGCACCGGCACCGGCACCACCTACTCCCCCGCGTCCCAGCTCACCCGGGGCGACTACATCCTGATGCTGGTGCGCACCTTCAATCTGACCGCCAGCAGCACCGGCAACTTCAGCGACGTGAAGGCGGACGCCTACTATGCCGACGCCCTGGCCGTGGCCAAGGCCCTGGGCATTGCCACCGCCGACGCCAACGGCAACTTCCGCCCCACGGAGGGTGTCACCCGGCAGGACGCCATGGTGTTCCTCTACCGGGCCATGCAGAAGGCCAACCGTACCGTACCCAACGCCTATGACAGCTACCTGACCCGCTTCCCCGACGGGGCCAGCGTGGCCACCGACGCCCGTCCCGCCATGGCCGCCATGGCCCAGGCCGGCGTCATCAAGGGCGACCAGGCTGGCCGCCTCAACCCCACCGGAACCCTGACCCGTGCCGAGATGGCCACCATCCTCCACCGGGCTTTGACCCTGTAACTACGTTTCAAGCAAGAGGCCGGCAGCACAGCTGCCGGCCTCTTGCTTGAGGGGGTCGATTTGATTCCGCCGCCTGCCTGCGCCCGCAGGCGCGTTTCGAGGCCAACCCCCGCTTGCGGCGGCTCTTAGGCCGAGATGGGCGGCGGAACTCTGCGAGGCTCTCCTTCGCGGAGGTTTTTGGGCAGACTAAGAGGCCGACAGCTGTGCTGTCGGCCTCTTGTTTGATTAGTCCACCAGCTTGTCCAGCTCCTTGATGTGCTCGGTCTCGCTGGAGGTCTGGTGCTTGGCCTGCTTGGCGTACAGGCCCACCATGGCCTGGGACTTCTTGATGGGCTGCATGGTGCCGGCGCCGGCCACGCAGCCGCCGGGGCAGGCCATGCCCTCCAGCAGATAGCCGGGGTACTTGCCCTTCACCGCGTCGGAGATCATCTGGCGGCACTCCCGCAGGCCCTCGGCTTTGGCCACCTTGACCTCCCGGTCGGGATAGCGCTGCTGGATCACGTCCACCACCGCCTTGGCCACGCCGCCGGACACGGCGAAGTTGCGCCCGTCGGTGGAAGCGTCGTTGACGCCGTCGGGATCCTCCGGCAGGGACTCCAGCTCGATGTGCTTGGCGTCGAAGATGCCGGCCATCTCCTCAAAGGTGAGGACGAAGTCCACCTCGCTGCGCACGCTCTTGCGCATGGCCTCCAGCTTCTTGGCGGCGCAGGGGCCGATGAACACGATCTTGCCGTTGGGGTGGTCGTGCTTGATGAGCCGGGCTGTGAGGGTCATGGGGGTGAGGGCCATGGAGATGCAGTTGGCGTGGTCGGGGAAGGTCTTCTTGGCCATCACCGACCAGGCCGGGCAGCAGGAGGTGCCCATGAAGGGGATCTCCTCCGGCACCTCCCGGACGAAGTCCTCCGCCTCCTGGGTGGCGCACAGGTCGGCGCCGATGGCCACCTCAAAGATATCGGCGAAGCCCAGGGCCTTCATGGCGGCGCGGAGCTTGCCGGGGGTGACCTTGGGGCCGAACTGGCCCACGAAGGCGGGGGCCACGGCGGCGTATACCCGCTCGCCGGACTGGATGGCCCGGATGACCTGGAAAATCTGGGACTTGTCGGCGATGGCGCCGAAGGGGCAGTTCACCAGGCACATGCCGCAGGAGACGCACTTCTCCGGGTCGATATCCGCCTTGCCGTTGGCGTCGGTGCCGATGGCGTCCACGCCGCAGGCCACGGCGCAGGGCCGCTCCTGGATGATGATGGCCTTGTAGGAGCACACGTCGGCGCACCGGCCGCACTGGATGCACTTGTCCTGGTCAATGTGGGAGCGGCCGTTGTACCGGTCCAGCTTGATGGCGTCCTTGGGGCACACCTCCTCACAGGGGTGGGCCAGGCAGCCCTGGCAGCCCTCGGTGACCAGCACCTTCTTCTCCGCGCAGCCGTTGCAGGCAAACTTGATCACGTTGATCAGCGGTGGGGTGTAGTAGGTCTCCGGCCGGTCGGCGGCCTCAATATTGTCGGAGAGGGGGGCGTGCTCCGCCGCGCTGCGGCAGGGCAGGCCCATGGCCAGGCGCAGCCGCTCGCCCACGATGGCCCGCTCCAAAAACACGTCGTTGCGGAAGTTGCCCACCTCGCCGGGAATGATCTTGTAGGGGAGCGCCTCGATGCGCTTGTCCACCGGCCACTCGGTGTGGTAGGCCATGCGGGCCACCTCGCGGAAGACCCGGTGGCGAATCTCCTGAATACGGGTTTCTACGCCTCTCACTGTCGTTCTCCTCCCTAGTAAGGCTCTGGTTTGTCCATATTGTTAAGCATCCACATCATAACCGTTTGGTAACTAACCTGTCAATGCCCATTATTCCTTGTCTTATGGGAAAAAGCAAGGGTTTTTCTGAAAACCGCAAAGTTTATACCAAATCGTTTTTCCCATGTGATATAATGTGGGCAATCATTCCACCCGGAGGTGCCTCCCAATGAACCCGGAACTGCTGCGCCGGCTGCCCAAAATGGATCTGCTTCTCGCCCGCCCCGCCCTGGCGGAGCACCCCCTGCCCTACCCCGTCAAGCGGCAGGCCGCCCGCCAGGTGCTGGACGACTGCCGCCGGGCCCTGCGGGAGGGGGCCCTTGCCTCCGTCCCCGGCCCGGAGGAGCTGGAGGGCGCCGTCCTCCGCCTGGCGGAGCGGCTGTCCCGCCCCGCCCTGGGGCGGGTGATCAACGCCACCGGCATCGTGCTCCACACCAACCTGGGCCGCGCCCCCCTGAGCCGGAGGGCGGCGGAGGCGGTGGGCCAGGCCGCCCGGGGATATTCTAACCTGGAATACGACCTGCCAAACCGCCGCCGTGGCCGCCGGGGGGAGGCGGCGGAGGGGCTGCTGTGTTCCCTCACCGGGGCGGAGGGGGCCCTGGCGGTCAACAACAACGCCGCCGCCGTGTTCCTCCTGCTCTCCGCCCTGGCGGCGGGGCAGGGGGTGGCCATCTCCCGGGGGGAGCTGGTAGAGATCGGCGGCGGCTTCCGGGTGCCCGACATCCTGGCGCGCAGCGGCGCCCGGCTGGTGGAGGTGGGCACCACCAACAAGACCCGCCCCGCCGACTACGCCGCCGCCCTGGAGTCCGGGGCCGCCCAGGCCATGCTCAAGGTCCACCCCAGCAACTTCCGGGTGGTGGGCTTCACCCAGTCCGCCTCCCTGCCGGAGCTGGGGGAGCTGGCCCGGTCCCACGGGGTCCCCCTGCTCTGCGATCTGGGCTCCGCCGCCCCCGGCTCGCCGGAGCTGAAGGAGGCGGTGGCGTGGGCCGACGTGGTCTGCTTCTCCGGGGACAAGCTGCTGGGCGGGCCCCAGGCGGGCATCCTGCTGGGGAAGGCGGAGCTGATCGGCCGGCTCCGGGCCGACCCACTGGCCCGGGCCCTGCGCATCGACAAGCTGTCCCTGGCCGCCCTGGAGGCAACCCTGCTGGACTGGCGGGACGGGACGGCGGTGCCGGTATCCGCCATGCTCTCTGCCGAGCCGGCGGAGCTGCGGGCCCGGGCGGAGGCCCTGCGGGAGGCCCTCAACCCCCTATGCCCCTGCGACGTGGTGGAGACGGCGGGGGAGGCGGGGGGCGGCGCCAACCCCGGCGAGGCTCTCCCCGCCTGGGCGGTGGCCCTGTCTCCGGCGGAGGTGCTGGACGACTTCTTCCGCCGGCGGCCGGTGCCCATCCTGGGCCGCATCCACCGGGGCAAGCTGCTGCTGGACGTGCGCACCCTCCTGCCCGGCGACGGGGGGGAGATCGCCGCCGCCCTGCGGGCGTGGAGGGGGGATACGCTGTGATTGTCTGCACCGCGGGCCACGTGGATCACGGCAAGACCGCCCTGGTGAAGGCGCTGACGGGGGTGGATACCGACCGGCTGGCGGAGGAGCGCCGCCGGGGCCTCACCATCGAGCTGGGCTTCGCCCCCCTGGAGCTGCCGGGGGTAGGGCGGGTGTCGGTGGTGGACGTGCCCGGCCACGAGCAGTTCATCCCCACCATGCTCTCCGGCTGCTCCGGCCTGGACGGGGTGCTCTTCACCGTGGCCGCCGACGAGGGGCCCATGCCCCAGACGGCGGAGCATCTGGACATCCTCTCTCTGCTGGGGGTGGAGCGGGGGGTGGTGGCCCTGACCCGGGCGGATCTGGCCGCCCCGGACCGGCTGGCGGAGACGGCGGAGCGGACGAGAGAGCTGGTAAAGGGCACCTTCCTGGAGGGGGCGCCCATGGTGCCCGTGTCCGCCGTCACCGGAGCGGGGCTGGACGGGCTGCGCGCCGCCCTGGCTCACATGCTGGCCCAGGTTCCCCCGCCGCCGGCCGGGGCGCCCCGCCTGCACATCGACCGGGTCTTTCCCGTGGCGGGCAGCGGCACGGTGGTCACCGGCACCCTCACCGGCGGGCCCCTCCGCCGGGGGGACGCCGTACGGCTCTACCCCTCGGACCACACCGCCCGGGTGCGGGGCCTCCAGTGCCACAGCGTCCCGGCGGAGGAGCTGCCCGCCGGAACCCGGGCGGCGGTGAACCTGGCGGGGGTGCGCCTGCGGGAGATCCGCCGGGGGGACACCCTGGCCGCCCCCGGCTCCCTCACCGTCACCGACCGGGCGGACGTGTCTTTGGAGGTGCTGCCGGACGCCCCCTTCCCGGTCCGCACCGACAGCCAGCTCCACTTCCACCACGGCGCCCGCAGTCTCACCTGTCGCTGCGTCCTGCTGGGGCGGGACGTGCTGCGCCCCGGGGAGAGGGGCTGGGCCCAGCTCCGCTTTGCCCAGCCCCTGGCCGCCGCCCCCGGCGACAAATTCGTGGTGCGCTTCTTTTCCCCCCTGGCCACGGTGGGGGGCGGGGTGCTGCTGGAGCTGGCCCCGCCGAAAAAGGGCCGCATGAGGCCGGAGCGGGCTGCCCGTCTGGAGGCCCTGGCCCGGGGTGAGATTCCCCCGCCGCCGGAGCCGCCCCCTGCGCCCCCCTCCCCCGCCGTTCCCGCCCCGTCAGACGAGGCGGAGCAAGAGCTGGCGGCACTCTACCGGCAATACGGCCTGACCGCCCCGGCCTGGGAGAGGGTGGAGCCCCGCTTCGCCGGGCGGATCAAGGCGGCCCGCCGGGCCCTCCGCCGCCTGCGGGAGCGGGGGGAGCTGGCGGAGCTCGCCCCCGGCCGCTACGTCCACCGGGAGGCGGCGGCCGCGGCGGAGCGCGCCCTGCGGGACGCCTTCGGGGCAGCCCCCTTCCGCCTGGCCCAGGCCCGGGACACCCTGGGCCTCTCCCGGGGGGATACCCTGCTCCTGCTGGAGCTGTGGGACAGCACCGGCGTCACCCGCCGAGAGGGGGACGCCCGCCGGTTCACTTGACAATCCGGCCAAACCTGATAAGATGGAGTCAGAACATGGGGGCGGAAGGGCCGCTGGTGGGCCCCCCGGTCTTCAAAACCGACGGGGACGGTGCTCCCGTCCTGGTGTGTTCGATTCGCACCCGCCCCCGCCACACGCTCAGAACCGCCCGACCCGCTGTGCGGGGCTCGCGGTTGGGGGGCCGCCCTGCGGGCGGCCAGCTGAGAAAGGAGTTTGCGGCCATGTCTGACGTCCCCTTTTTTGCCCGCAGAAAGCTGTACAGCACCTACTCCGCCCAGGAGGTGGGACAGCTCCGCGCCGCCCTCCAGGGGGCCGGGGTAAAGTTTGTCATCCAGCAGGATCTCCACACCGGCCCCTTCTTCGGCCTCGGCCTCCAGTCCGGCCCCGTCTCCACCGAGTACACCGTCTACGTCCACAAGGACGACTTCGACCTGGCCGAGAGCGCCATTCAGGGTACCATCGGATAACAGAAAGGAGCGTTGCCATGATTTCCCCTCTTGACCGCAGAAAGCTGCTCAGCACCTTCAACGCCCAGGAGATCGGGCAGGTTCGCGCCGCCCTCCAGGGGGCCGGGGTGGAGTTCACCATCAAGCAGGACAGCCATCCCGTGGGCGGCACGGGCTACGGCGGCGTCACGTCGGCCGTCGCCCTGGGCGCGGCCTCCGCCCCCTTCGAGTACACCGTCTATGTCCACAAGGACGACTTTGCCCTGGCCGAGAGCGCCGTCCAGGGCTCCTGCGAATAGCCGCACAGACAGCCGCCGCCCCTTTCGGGGCGGCGGCTGTCTCTTTATCACCCGTTACCACAAGCACAACGGCAGTTCAGAGGCGTGGCACCGACGGCGGCCCGGCCGGGCAGGCCCGCGCCCGCGCAGGCGCGTCCCCCGGGGGGCTCCACCAGACGGGCGACCACAGGTCGCCCCTACGGATGGCGCGCCGAGTCGTCGCGCCCCACGGATCGGTGGTTCCGGGGAAAACGGGCGGATGATATCCGCCCCTACGGGCCTGGCAGCTGACGCGCCACGCCGCGATGATGGGGCTTCACTGCTTTTTCCGCCATTTCAGCAGCAGGGAGGAGTTGAGGATCACCGCCACAGAGCCGGCGTTATGCACCAGGGCCCCCACCACGGGGTTGAGAATGCCGGTCATGGCCAGCACGATGGCCGCGAAGTTGAGGGCCATGGAAAAGGTCAGGTTGAGGCGGATGGTGGACATCATCCGGCGGGAGAGGGCGATCAGGTGGGGCAGCTCTTTGATGTCGTCGTTGACCAGGGCGATGTCGGCGGCGTCCACGGCGATGTCGCTGCCCACGCCCCCCATGGCGATGCCCACGAAGGCCTTTTTCAGGGCGGGGGCGTCGTTGATGCCGTCGCCCACCATGCACACCTGGGCGCCCGCCCTCTGGGCCTGGTCGATCCAGTTCAGCTTGTCCTCGGGCAGGCAGCCGGAGCGGTACTCCCCGATGGACAACTCCCCGGCGATGTGGGCGGCGGCCCGCTCGTTGTCGCCGGTAAGGAGCACCGGCTCCACCCCCGCGGCCCGCAGGCCGGCGATCGTGTCCCCGGCCTCCTGCCGTACCGTGTCCGACAGGGCGGCAAAGCCCGCCGGCACCCCGTCCGCCGCCAGCCAGATCAGGGTGCAGCCCTGGCTGAGGAACGCACCGGCCCGGGCCTCCGCCTCGGGGGGAATCACCACCCCCGCCTCCTCCAGCAGCTTCCGATTGCCCGCCAGGATGCTCCGGCCGTCCAGCTCCGCCTTCAGCCCCCGGCCGGGCAGGGCCTGGAAGGAATCCGCCGGGGCGGGCTCCTTCCCGGTCTTCTCCCGCCAGCACCGCACCACCGCGCGGCCCAGGGGGTGCTCGGATGACCGCTCCGCCCGGGCCAGCCAGGCGTACACCTGAGCCTCGTCCACCTCGGGGGACAGGGTGCGCACCGCCGCCACCTCCGGCACGCCGCAGGTCAGGGTGCCCGTCTTGTCAAAGGCCGCCTTGCCCACCTGGGCCAGCCGCTCCAGGGCGTCCCCCTCCCGCACCAGGAAGCTGTGGCGGGTGGCGTTGCCGATGGCCGCCATGATGGCGGTGGGGGTGGCCAGCACCAGGGCGCAGGGGCAGAACACCACCAGGATGGTGACCGCCCGGATCACCTGCCCCGTGATCAGCCAGGTCAGGGCGGCGGCGGTGAGGGCGATGACCACGATCCAGGTGGCCCAGCGGTCGGCCAGGCCCACGATTTTGGCCTTGTCCGCGTCGGCGGACTGGACCAGGCGGATCATCCGCTGGATGGAGCTGTCCTCCCCCACCTTTGCGGCCTCCATCTCAAAGGCGCCGAACTGGTTCACCGTGCCGCTGAACACCTCGTCCCCCGGGCCCTTGTCCACCGGCAGGGACTCGCCGGTCATGACGGCCTGGTTGATGGCGGTCTGACCGGAGCGCACCACCCCGTCCACCGGAATGGTCTCCCCGGGCAGCACCCGCAGCACATCCCCCACCGCCACGGCCTCGGCGGGGACGGTCTCCTCCCCCGCCGCCGTGAGCCGCCGGGCCGTCCGTGGGGTGAGGTGAACCAGCTTCTCAATGCCCGCCCTCGCCCTGGCCACCGTCAGCTCCTCCAGCAGGGAGCCCAGCTGCATGATGAAGGCGATCTCCCCGGCGGCAAAGATCTCCCCGATGGCCACCGAGGCGATGAGGGCCAGGGACACCAGCACGTCGGCCTTGATGTCAAACCGGGTCACCAGGCCCACGGCGGCCTCCTTCAGGATGGGCACGCCGCACAGCAGGATGGCGAGCCAGGCCGGATCCACGGGGAAAGTCCCGAAAAAGCTGAACAGCAGAGAGACGCCGCCCAGAACGAGAAATGCAATGTCACGCTTCATATACCCATACCCCCTATGGGTATATTTATACCCCCCAGGGTATCATTTCTCAAGAAAAAAATGCGGCCTCATGGGCCGCAAAAGCCTCGCAGAGTCAGCCTGTCGAAAAAGTCTTTTCGACAGGCTGCTGCATCTCCCTTCCAAACGCGGCTGCGCCGCGTTTGGAAGGGGTTTAGCTCATGTTGGCAAACCGCTCCACCGCCTTGGTGAAGCTCTCAATGGTCTGGTCGGCGTCGCCGTGCTCGATGCCGTCCCGGACACAATGCCTGATGTGCCCCTCCAGCACCACCTTGCCGCACCCGTGGAGGGCGGACTTGGCCGCGTTGATCTGGGCCAGCACATCCTCGCAGGGCACGTCCTCGTCCACCATGCGGTCGATGGCCTGCACCTGCCCGATAATCTTCCTCAGCCTCCGGTGGAGGTTGTCCGCGTCCATGCACTGCCGCATGGCTCTCACCCTCTTTCCTGATTTGTCCCTAGCATATCAGCTTTTCCGCCCCCTGTAAAGGGCGCAAAACAGGCCGGCGGGGTGCGCCGGCCTGTGGATCCTGATGTTCAGCTCCGCTCCTCAAAGCTGGCGCCGCAGTTGCGGCAGGTGACGGTGATTTTTCCCTTCCCCCGGGGCACCCGCAGGTACTGCCCGCAGTTGGGGCACTTGAAATAGCGGTGCTCCTTGTCCCGGTGGATGTTGTGCCGCAGGCGGAGCCAGCGGACTACCGGGCCGGCCAGGGCCAGGAACCGGGCGTTCTCCGCCCGGCGGCGGTCGATGCGGCGGGAAAACATGCGGAACAGATCCCACACCAGCACCACCAGGGCCAGCCAGGAGAGCCACCCCATGTGGGGCAGGCCGGACAGAAGGATGAGCAGGACATAGACCACCAGCAGGAAGAGGGAGAGCTGGTCGCTGCCATACCGGCCGTACATCAGTTTTCGTAGGAAGTTCATTACCATGAAATACGGTCGTCTCCTTTGCAGGTAAACCTTAATTTTTTCTGAACCTATCATAGCGCCTGCGGGATTTTTCGTCAAGGAAGCAATCGTAAACAATATGTGAATTGTCCGTGACCGGCGGGCAGTTTTGGGCTTGCCGCCGGGGCGAAAAGCCGGTATACTGATCCAAAAAGCACGGGAGGGCCGTCTATGGGACGCATTGACAAGGAGAATTACTATCTGAACATCGCCGAGACTGTGGCCGGCCGCTCCACCTGCCTGCGCCGGTGCTACGGCGCCATCCTGGTGAAGAGCGACGAGATCATCTCCACCGGCTACAACGGCGCCCCCCGGGGGCGGCGCAACTGCGTGGATCTGAACTACTGCACCCGGGAGGCCCTGAACATCCCCTCCGGGGAGCGGTACGAGCTGTGCCGCTCCGTCCACGCCGAGGCCAACGCCATCATCTCCGCCGCCCGGCGGGACACCCTGGGGGCCACCCTCTACATGGTATGCGTGGCCCCGGAGACGGGGGCGCTGATCCCCGGCTCCACCTCCTGCTCCATGTGCCGGCGGCTCATCATCAACGCGGGCATCCGGCGGGTGGTGATCCGGGACACCCCCACGGAATACCGGGTGGTGGAGGTGTCCGACTGGGTGGAGGAGGACGACTCCCTGCCCCCCGGCCGCTGAGCCGGCCCGCCCCGCCCCCTTGCTTCCCACACGAAACAGGAATTTTTCGGGAAAACCGCATTGTAAACCGCCCCGTCCTTTGTTATAATATCAAATTGGGAGAGGGCGTCCAACCCCTCCCAAATATGACGAAAAGTGAGAGATCGCACATGAATACCCGCTATGACGTGGCCATTTTGGGCTGCGGCGAGGCCGGCATCTTCGCCGGCTACGAGCTCATGCACCGCAGCCCCGGCCTCAAGGTGGTCACCCTGGATCAGGGGGCCGACATCTACACCCGCAGCTGCCCCATCGTTGCCGGCAAGGTGAAGGAGTGCATCCACTGCAAGGTGTGCGACACCATGTGCGGCTTCGGCGGCGCCGGCGCCTTCTCCGACGGCAAGTACAACTTCACCACCGCCTTCGGCGGCTGGCTCACCGACTTCATGCCCAAGAAGGAGGTCATGGAGCTCATCGACTACGTGGACTCCATCAACATGAAGCACGGGGCCACCGACCAGGTCTACTCCACCGAGACCCCGGAGGCCAGGGCCCTGGAGAAGAAGGCCCTGGAGTACGACCTGCACCTGCTCCAGGCCCGGTGCAAGCACCTGGGCACCGAGAACAACCTGCGCATACTCCAGAGCATCTATGAGGAGGTGCGCCAGGGCATCGAGTTCCGCTTCCGCACCCAGGTGGTGAAGATCGAGAACCTGGGGAAGGAGGGCTACCGCCTCATCACCGACAAGGGGGACGAGGTGGACTGCACCTGGCTCATCGCCGCCCCCGGCCGCTCCGGCGCGGAGTGGTTTGCCAACCAGTGCAAGGAGCTGGGGCTGGAGCTGCTCAACAACCAGGTGGACATCGGCGTGCGGGTGGAGCTGCCCGCCAAGGTGTTCGAGCACATCACCGACGTGGTGTACGAGTCCAAGCTGGTCTACCGCACCAAGCAGTACGGCGACCAGGTGCGCACCTTCTGCATGAACCCCTACGGCCACGTGGTGGCCGAGAACGTGGAGGGCATCAACACCGTCAACGGCCACTCCTACTCCGACCCCAAGCTGAGAAGCGAGAACACCAACTTCGCCCTGCTGGTGTCCAACCGCTTCACCCAGCCCTTCAACGAGCCCTACCGCTACGGCAAGCACATCGCCTCCCTGTCCAACATGCTGGCCGGCGGCGTGCTGGTGCAGCGGTTCGGCGACCTGGTGAAGGGCGTGCGCACCAACGAGCACCGCATGAGCAAGTCCTTCACCCGCCCCACCCTCACCGCCGCCGTGCCCGGCGATCTGTCCCTGGCCCTGCCCAAGCGGCAGCTGGACGACATCATCGAGATGATCTATCAGCTGGACAAGCTGGCCCCCGGCACCGCCAACTACGACACCCTGCTCTACGGCGCGGAGGTCAAGTTCTACTCCGCCCGGCTGGCCCTGTCCAGCGAGCTGGAGACCGCCCTGCCCGGCTTCTTCGCCGCCGGCGACGGCGCCGGCATCACCCGGGGCCTGGCCCAGGCCGGCGCCTCCGGCGTCAAGGTGGCCCAGGTGATCCTCAACCGGCTGAAATAAGGGCGGGCCTGCCCGGCCGGGGGGCTTACGCTGTAACGCCCCCCGGCTCGAGACGGGCGACCACAGGTCGCCCCTACGGATAATTACCACAACCACCAGAGTTTTTCGGAGGCATGGCACCGACGGCGGCCCGGCGGGCCAAGTGGGTACAGCGCAGCTGCTCCCGGGGCCTGCGGGGTAATCCCAATGCGTGCAACCCGGGGCGCGGCAGCGCCTGTAGCGTAAGTGCCGATAGAGCGGGCGGCGATGCACGCCCGGTCTTTGCCCTGCCCGTACAACCCACCGCCGCCATGAACCCCCGTATTGGGGGGTCCAGGGTGGGCGGAGCCCCCCGGCCCTTTCTTTCCCACCGCTTTCTTTGGGAAAGAAAGCGGTGCCCCGGCCGGGCAGGCCCGCTCCGCGAGGGGGGCATCCTCTATGAGCGGGCGACCACAGGTCGCCCCTGCGGACGGCGCG
>DGYMJ06203__coassemble_1034_pt1 | contig 12844 bp, 12 predicted proteins | sample DGYMJ06203__metabat2_low_PE_040 | metagenome-assembled genome bin DGYMJ06203 | reverse complement strand
GCCGGGGACACCAAGACCTACGCCGGGACCCGGACCATCCTCCTGCCCACCAGCACGGCGGAACGGCTGCGGCTGCGAAAAAAGACTTCCTACTCCCCTTGGATCTTCCATGACCCACTTCGCCCGGAAGCCCCGCTGAACCCCGGCACCGCATACCGCCAACTGAAAAAGACCCTGCAGGAGACCAGACTGCCTGAACTCAGATTCCACGATTTAAGACACACCTTTGCCACCCACGCTCTGGCCAATGGCGTGGATGCCAAGACCTTGTCCGGCATCCTGGGCCATACCAAGGCCAGCTTCACCCTGGACATCTACACCCACACCACCGGAGATATGCAGAAACGGGCGGCGGAAATTGTAGGCGGGTTCCTGACCGACTATTTGGGAGAGGAGATGGCTCCGTGGCAAAACGCAGAAAACACGGCGACGGCAGTGTCCGCCTGAGAAAGGATGGCCGCTGGGAAGGGCGCATCGTCATCAGCTATGATGAGAAGGGCCTGCCCAAAACCAAAAATGTCCTTGCTAAAACGAAAACGGAATGTGCGGTCAAGCTGAAAGAGCTGCGGGAGCGCCTGGAGACGCCCGCCCCCGAACCAACCAGGCCGGGGATCACGCTGGGTGCCTGGCTGGACCGCTGGTATCAGGAATACAAGAAAGCAAACCTCCGGCCCAACACCCAAATGTCATACGAGCGGCGGATCTATCAGCACATCATCCCCGCCTTAGGCCATATCCAGCTGGACAAGCTGACCACCGGGAACATCCAGCAGTTCTATACCGGCCTGAAACAGAGTGGGCGGCTGCTGCGCACAGAACTCTATGGTGCAGGTCTCTCGGATCAAACCATCCGGGGCATTCACACCACCCTCCACGCGGCACTGGACAAGGCAGTGGAGGAGAAGCTGATCTTCCGCAACCCAGCGGACAGTTGTAAACTTCCGCCTGTCAAGGGCAGGGAAATGAAGATTTTGACCCCAGAGGAGATCCAGCGGCTGCTGATCCAAGCCAGGGAGGACGGATGCTACGAACTGCTCCTCCTGGAGCTGTCCACCGGCCTGCGCCGGGGCGAAATCCTGGCCATCCAATGGGACGATCTGAATCTCCGTACCGGCGCCCTGCGGGTGGAGCGGCAGGTCCACCGGGTAAGAGGCGAGCTGGTGGTATCCCCGCCCAAGACCAGGGCGGGCAATCGGACGGTGCTCCTCCCCGCCCCGGTCCTGAACGTGCTCAAGTCCTATAAAAATGGTATCCACTCCCGGTGGATGTTCCCCTCGCCCGTGAAGGAGGACTCCCCGCTGGACCCGGCCGCCGTCCGGAAGCGGCTTCAGACGGTGCTGGAACGGGCGGAGTGCAAGCGCCTGCGGTTCCATGATCTGCGGCACACCTTCGCCACCGCCTCCCTGGAACACGGCATGGACATCAAGACGCTGAGCACCATTATCGGCCACGTGTCCAGCGCCACCACCCTGAACACCTACACCCACGTCACCGATGCCATGCGGCAGAGCGCGGCGGACAAGATCGACAGGGGGATCGGGAGAGCCGAACCGAAGCCCAGGCGGGAAGTGGCACCCCAGAAACCTCCTCCCAGCACATTCCAGGCCCGCAAGGGACAGCGGCGCAAACCAGGTACCGGCTGCGTCACCCAAATCAACGACCATCTGTGGGAGGGCCGCTACTCCCCCATCGTCAACGGCCAGCGCATGGCCCGGAATGTCTACGCGAAAACGGAAGCCGAGTGTGAGAAAAAGCTGGCAGAACTGATCCGGGAAATGAAGGCAGAGATCGCCGCCGGAAAAAAACAGACAAAACAGGAAAGTGCGGCAAGTTGACCGGGAGAACCTGCCGTATTGCGTAAACGGGCCTCCAAGGGCAAAGCGCCCTCGGAGGCCCGTCTTTTTCCTGTCTGTGGCTGGTTCTGTGGTCAAAGGCAAGAGCCAAAATTCAAACCGCCCAAAATAGTTGCAAAAAGCACATAAAACACCCGCTTTTCACGTGAAAAGCGGGTGTTTTATGGAGCTGCTGGGCGGATTTGAACCGCCGACCTCATCCTTACCAATTCAAGAAAGGTTGTTTTCTCCTATCGCCGCCTATTGTATCTTATTACCCGGAGCCATTGCGCCGCAATGGATACGCCCGCTCGGTTGTTGTGTCTTGTTGTGTGTTCCTGATAACTTTTTTATCCTGTTTTTTGGTGCCCGTATGGGTTTTGTATGGGTTTCTTCTCGAACCCATACCGCCCGACCTCATCCCTTCATTTGCAGCTTTTCCCTTGCAGGCTGTCTAAATCTGTGGTATTCTGAGCGCGGCGCTGCTGAACTGTAGCGGTCAGCCCTCCAGACGGGGGGCACCTTCTTGGCCCTCCGATCTCACGAAAGGGGGGCTGCCCATGATGGTTACATACTCCGACCTGATTCAGATCGGTATCCTGATTGTTGGCATTATCGGCCTCTTTTTGAGCCATAAAAAGAAGTGACCGCCGGCACCCTGACAAGTACGGCGATCACTTCAAAGCACTCTAAGGGCTGACCGTGTTTGGCAGCGCCCTCGTCTATTTTTATTATAGGCCACCCCGGCCATCATGTCAAGCCCTGGGCGCTACGCCTGGGGCTTTTCTGTGCCCTCTGTGGCCTCACCAGCGGCCCCAGGGGCGGCGCTTTTTATCCTCTGCCTGGCCCACACTTGGGGCGTGTACGTTTTTCGTATGCGCTATTGACCATCTGCCCGGACAACGTTCTCAAAAATGAGCATGTTCCTGCTGGGCTCACTTCTGAGCTCAGTGTGGGCCTCCCCTCTCCAGGGATACCGTCGTGAAGCGCGACGCCAGGGTACGGAAATTCCCGTATCCTGGCCCGCACCCTCACACCTGTGGGCCTCCTGCCTCTCCAATCGGCGCGTCATATTTGACGCACCCCTATCCCGTCAATCCGACGGGGCAGCTGTGGGCCTTCTGCCTCTCCGGGGGATACCGTCGTGAAACACGACGCAAGAGCTGAGTAACGAATCGTTATCTAGTCCCACCCAGCTATTCCCCCTCTGTGGCCTCACCAGCGGCCCCAGGAGCGGCGTTATCCCGCTCCATAGTCTCGTCTATGGCCCGGTTGATAAAGCCCGTGGTGCTCTCTCCCTGGGCCTCTGCGTGGGCCTGGACAGCACGGTATTTATCCCTATCCATTCTAATCTGTGCTACCGTGAACTTCTCCATATACTTTTTCTGCGCCTTCTTTTGCGCCTCTGTCTTTTCTCCCATGTTGACCTCCTTCTTGGGGGGCGGGAAATTTCCCGCTCCTTCCCGGTGGTGTAACGAAACGTTACACCATCTCCATTCTGCCAGAATTATATCACGAAAAACAATCTAATTGTAGATACAAAATAAACAAATCTACAATTAGATATCTGTGCGTTATGTCAATAGATATCTACAATTAGATATGCTATAATTCATAATGTCAAGAGGGACAGGGCCCCGGGAGCCCGCCACGCCGTTGAAATAGACGAAACCGCCGCAGTACCGGGGCCCGCCAGACAACAAGGAGGTAAACAGCATGAGCACCAACGAACTGGAAATGAAGATCCGGGAGCTGCGCCAGCTCCAGCAGCTGATTGAGGAAGCCCAGGCAGAGGCCGAGGACATCCGGGATGCTATCAAGGCCCACATGGGCGAGCAGGAGGAGCTGCGGGCCGGGGGGTATAAAATCACCTGGAAGCCCGTTACGTCCTCCAGGCTGGACGCTGCGGCCCTGAGAGCGGCCCTGCCGGAGGTGGCGGCCCGCTTCACCCGTACCAGCACCACCCGCCGGTTCTGCGTAGCGTGAGGGGAGGTGTGGGCCATGCCGTTACTGGAAACCTGTACCGACCATGTGCGAGGCGAGGCGTTTTTTACCATCACCGCCGCCGAGACATGGAGTATCGCAATGGTGAATCGCCTCAAGGCCAAATACCCGGGAGAGGTGGAGATCAGGAGCACCAACCCGGACGGCTCCGTGGTGGCCCGGCTGCCCTTCGCCTGGATGCGGATTGTACCGAAGCGGAAGGTGGACGCACGCCTTGCAGAAAATTTACACGGTGCCGTCGGGCGGGAGGTAATCGGCCCAAATTCCGACGAACAGGCCCCACCCCATATAGGGATACCCCCCAAGCAGAAAGGAGGCGAAGGCCATAATGGAGCGTGAATACTGCGCGGCGTGGCCGCCGGAGCTCAAAGAGGCGGAGCAGCGGCGCTACCGGGCCGTCTGCCGTGTGAAGATGCTGGAGGCCCAGCTTGACCGCATCGGCCCCGAGGAGTTCGACCAGCTCATGGAGCAGATCGAGACGGCACAGGCGGAGGTCTACGAGGCCGGAGGCGATGTGCTGCGGTTGAAATGGAAATTCTATAGCTAAAAAGGCCCCTTGTATCAGCACCGACCAAAGCGAGATACAAGAGGCCCACACACAGGCCCAGGGGGCCCGGTATCTGTAGTGTACCACGGCCCCCTCCAGATTTCAAGATGGAGGAGATAGCAATGGAGACGATACACACCCAGGCGGCCACCACGCCGCCTATTGACCACAGGTGGAGCCTACACGACGCGGCCAGCGCCATGGAGTGCTCAGAACTCGAGTTAAAGGAGCTTTTAGACGCGTTCCAGCTCTTGGATGAGCAGATGGAAAGTGAAGGCATACAGCCCAAACAACCGTTTGAGGATTGGCGCGCCGTCTGCTTTTCGCGTCGGTTCCACCTGCATTTCTCGGCTTTCCGGGTGTTAACCCGTGATCTTTACCGAATCACACAGGAACTTGGTGTTGCCTGCGATCAGGCATTTGCCTCAGTTGAAAGTCAGCAGAAAGGAGCCTAGCAGATGGACGATGACTTACTGACCGCGCTGTACCATGCCGCCAGCAGCGAGGAGCCGGACACGATGGACGGCCCCAGCCTGTGCGACTACTACCAGCGCAGGGCGGAGACAGAACACACCCGCCGCGCCCTGGTGGACGCTGTGGGCGACGCTGTGGACGTGGACAGCTACGGGGTGGCTATGGAGTGCCAGGGCTTTATAAACGGCTTCCGGCTGGCCCTGGGGCTGTGTATGGGGACGGCTACATAGGGAGGGGAGAGCCCGGCGGCGGAGTGCTGCCGGGTTCTTCTTTGGCCGCGAGAACCTGAAAAAACCTGAAATCTCCACAGTGAAAGCGCCGCATACAGGGCCAATAAACGGCCATATACGCGGCGCTTTTTGTTTTATCGGGTGCGCTCTATTGGAAAACCTTACCCTCGCCGTTACCGCAGACAATTATATGGCCGCCAGAGGGAGGGGGGGATACCCGCCTCCTTTCGCTGTCAGCTCCGGCGGCCAGGAGGCCAGCCAGCGGGCCGGACAGAGGGCCACGGGCCGGACGCAGGGCAGCGGCTGGGTGGCGTGCTCCACATCCACGGGCGGCCTGAGCGGGGCGCTCTCCTGTCCGACTTGGCGGTATGCGCCAGCGCGCGTGTGCGCGCGAGGCTCTCTAGATTGTCCTGTACCCTGCACGATTAGGGCCTGCCGGGGTGTGGGCGCTTTTTCTGACGGGGGTACCCGGCCCCCTTGAAGATCCTCACGGCTTCACCGATACGCCCGCAGCACCTTGGACACCCTGGGATGGCGCAGCGCCCGCATGGCTGCCGCCTCCAGCTTGCGCACCTCCTTCTCCGGCGCTCCGGTGGCTGTGGCTATCTCTGCCACGGTCTGGCCCCGGTAGTAGCGCCGCCGCACCACCTCCCGCTGCTCTGCCGGGAGTGCGTCCAGGGCATGGCCGAGGATGCCGTGGAGCTGCTGGTGATCGCTGTGGGCCTCCGCCTCCTCGATAGCGGCGGCCCCCGCCGGATCCTCCACCACAGCCTCCAGGGTGTCCGCGTCCGGGTCGTCGCTCATTGGAGCATCCAGACTGAGGGCACGGTCGAGCGGGTCGAGGCGGTCGCGCTGTGTGCGCCGGCCGGTGGCCGCTGTAAACGCCGCTTTGAGCCGCAGGGCGTACACGGAGAGCAGGGGCCCGTCCGCCTCCCTCCACCGCTCCAGTGCGTCCAGGAGGGCTATAAACGCCTCTTGCTCCAGGTCGTCCACCGTGACACCCCGCCCGAACGCTGCCCACCTCCGGGCCCGCCAGAGGGCAAAACGCCGCACCTGGGCCCACAGCTCCATGATTTTGCCCCGCTCTCCCGCTCGGATCTGCAGGGCCAGCTCCTCGTTGGTCATTGTCCTGCCGCCCCTTTCGTGATAGAATGTGGGTGACAACTTCACACTCCACCACGCCGGGGGCCGCTCTTAGATTGCAACAGATGATACAATCTTGGGGCGGTTCTTTTTTAGGGCATTACAAATCTTACCATACACGCCGTCTTTTAGGGCCTCGGAAATCTCCGAATAGAACACAAGTTTTCACAAGCGCTTGGGAATTTGGAAAGGGGGACGGAATTTGACCCCCCTTTGTGCTGGTGGTGCGTCCGAAAAACGGACGAACCGGCGCACCTGATGCCCACACCCCCTCGTGCGCGTGGCCCGCTGTTTTTTACCCCCGCTCTCCGGTCTCCCTGGTGCTTCCGGCTACGGGCCAATAGGGGGGAGGGGCAAGGGGATAAACGCTGCTTTCGCTCATGTAGCCCGCCCTTCTCTCAAACTTCTTCCACCAGACGGAAGCCACGCGCGGCCAGCGCGGCGGGGATATCATCCGGGACAGGAAGCCCCTGGTCGGAAAAGCACTCCTCCAGGAATCCCGGCGCGGCGTAAAGTATCGCTATTCCGCCGTCCTCCAGGGGTTCACATATGGAACTCAGCCGGTAGCCCTGCCGGGCCAGATCCTCCCGAAAGAGCCGTACCAAGTCCCTGTCCGCCATCCCGCGGGGAACATATTGCAGGGCCTCATGGTGGAAGTCCTTCCCGCTCGGATCCTTGTAGTCCAGCAGCAGATACCGACGTTTGGGGGCGTAATCCCCCAGCGGTTCAAGCAGGCAGTTCATCAATTTATCAAAATCTGAGAGATGTTTATCCATCTGTGTATAGCCCCTTTCGCTTTTTCAACCCGCCCCCTATGGGACAAATGGGACAGGGACAGAGGGGGGCGCATATATTATTCAATTTGGAGATTTTGGAGAATTTGGAGATCCGCCTATTCTGTGTCTCTCCTAATTTTCCTGTTTCTCCTATTTCATATCTCTATATATATCTTTGTCCTATTTGTCCCATTGTCCCATAGTCTACATAGAATCAGGAGGGAAAGCAGTGTTATAGAATCCGCGTTGCCGCCCATACGGCCCAAAGTATTTCCTATCCGGTAGGCGCTTCCACCCTGGGGTGTTTTCCAAGATTGTGTTGATAGTCCTGGATTTTTCCGATGTGAGCTCTTTGGATTGACTATCGAGCAGCTCACACCAGATCTCCATCGCACACACCCTTTTCCTAGGTACGAGCTCCGGGTCCCCGGCTCCACCGCCGTTCCAAAACGCTCTCCGCGGGCCCAGATCCACGTCTTTCCAGTTTGCAGGGACGGGCATCTCCAAAAAGCTCCGGATCATGTCCTCCCACGGGTGCGCTTCCCGGGCGAACTCCTGGAGCTCCTTTGCCGCTTCGGCCGCCGCACCGTTCAGGATCAGGCTCTCATTCTCACGCCAACGCGCCACAGCTTCCGCCCACATTTGGTCACGCTCTTGGGGGAGATCTTCAAAAATCGCTTTACTCGGTTTCCCGTCCCACGCATAGATCGGCCAGAACCGCCGTCCCCCGGTGGGGTCTTTCAGGAAGTGGCGCAGGTTTGTTGTTCCAAAGAAAACACAGGTTCTTTCATGGGCCGTTGCCCTGCGCCCATAGGCAGCCCGGAAGCGGTCATTCCGTGCGGAGATGAACTGCTTGATCCGCTCCACACCTGACTTCTCAAAGGCATGGAGCTCCGATATCTCCACAATCCACGCACCCTGCAACAATTCAGCAGCTTCTTTCCCCTCAAAGCTCTTGATGGAATCCGTAAACCAGGCGCCGCCCATGATATCAAGCAACGTACTTTTCCCGCCTCCAGTTGGGCCGGATAGGATGGGCATCGTGTCATACTTCACCCCCGGGTTATATGCTCTCGCCACGGCGGCCACAAACGACTTCCGGGTCACGGCTCTGGTGTATGGAGTATCGTCCGCCCCCAGGTAGTCGATAAAAAGGGTGTCCAGCCGGGGCACACCGTCCCAGGCCAGCCCGTCCAGGTAGTTTGTTACCGGGTTAACTGCTTGCCGGGCCATGCAATCAGACAACACGCTTTTGAATACCGCCGGAGCTCGGAAGCCCAAGACGCGCTCCAGGTAAATCCCCAGGCCATCATCATCTGCATCCCGCCATTCAAACATGCCCCGTTCTTGCTGGCGTCTCCCCCAGGGAAGGGGAGAAATCCCGAGCGTTCGCTCTGCAAAGCTGTCATAGAGAAGCCGGCCTTTCAATAGGGGGTCATTCTCCAGAACGTAGGCCACATTAGCCGACGTGTGCTCGAAGCCCCCTTTACTGTTCCGTTTGAGGCCATGCAGCCATGAAGCGTCTACGGGCGCGCCTCCCACGGGTGAAAATGTCTCCGCGATTTCCGCCTGTTTCTCCTGGTCGAGCAGAGCTGACACAGCTTCATCCGCCACGGCCAGCTCACACATGGCCCCATAGCTCGGCAATCTATTCCCCCGTGCTCCAGGGGCAGCCTCGTCGTCCAGCCCCTCAAACCTGTGCAGCCGTACCAGGTCGAAGGCGTTGACCAGCCGGCCGCCGCAGGGGTCTGTGGCGTGGTGGGAGTAGAGGAACTTGCCCCCGTCGTAGAGCACCGCGCCGCCGGTAGTGGAGCCGCCGGTGAAGGTGTAGCGCCCCGGGGTGTCGGTCTCCTCATAGACCCCGGGCAGGAACTTGTCCATGGCCGCCGGCACGTCGTAGACCCGGCAGAACGCGCCCACAACGCCGTGTTTGGCCTCCGGGTCTCCCTGCTTGGCCGCCAGCCGCGCGGGGGTCTGTTCCCGCGGGAATCTCGGCCAGGAGGCCACATCCTGCCAGTCTTGGAGCCGGGAGAGCAGCGCATGGGCGTCCAGGATGGGCTTGTCCCCCACATAGTACACCGGGTCGATATCCTGGCAGTGGGCGGGATAGTACATCATGCGGGACGGCTCGGCGGTGGTGTGGTCAAACCACGTCATTTCCGGCTGGATCATCTGGCAGAGCAGACGGGTAACTGGTTCGTACTCATCGGCGGCTATGTCCTCCGAGAACGGGATCACTATCCGCAGCCGGGGCGCGCCCATGCTGTGCTTGGCTGTGGAGTAAATGCAGTAGCAGCACTCCAGTGCCTCCACCCGCCGCACGGCGCTCTCCGTCTCTCCTGGCCCCAGGTTGTCCGCATCCAGCACAGCGGCGCACCTGGAGAGCACTGCCCCGGCCTTCCTCCGGCCGCCGCGCAGCTCCCCTAGGACAAACCCGCCCACGTCCTTCAAATCGTCCTGCTGGCGCTTCTGGAGGGCCATGTAAGCGTCATGGTCGAGCGGGATCGCCTGGGAGCTGTGCAGCCGCTCAAAAAACTGCCCGATATCCTGGGGCGCTGACTGGTAGACCTTGGCCCCCCTGGTGTTGGTCGTGTAGACCGTCAAGGGCCGGTTATACTGCATCCCCCCGCGCCTCCTGTTCCTCCAGTTTCCGCAAGAGGGCCGGTACGTTTATCAGGTACACCGTGCCGCTTTTCACATGCGGAATGGTGCCGGCCTTGCACCCCCGGCGCAGGAAATACTGTGACAAGCCGGTGGTCTTACTCGCTTCCGCGATCTTCTGGTATGGGGTCATTGTTCTGTCGCCTCCTCTTCGATAATATCGGCGGGGTCTACACCCAGGGCCCGGGCAATTTTGCCCAGCGTACCGGGGCGGATGCTCCGCCCTACGATTGCGCCCTGCACCGTGGGCCTCGGCAGCCCGGCAGCGCCCGGCAGGTCTTTGCTGTCCATGCAGACCCGCGCCATTGCAAGGTACAGCTTTTTTCGATTTACTTTCATGTTTAACGCCTCGCATTCAATTTGATTGTGCCTATATTATACACAATCGTTCCGATTGTGTCAATCCTCTTGCACAGTCTTTTCGATTGTGTTATGATCTATTCTGTAAAGGGGGCGGCCAATGTGACTGTTGGGCTACGTATACAAGAGGCACGTAAAGCTAAGGGGCTTACACAAAAGGAGCTTGCGGCTGAATTGGGCCTTGCCACGGGTACAATTCAGCAGTATGAGCTTGGTAAACGCCAGCCGCGCATTGAACAGCTCCAGGCCATTGGCGACGTTCTCGGGGTATCTGTTCCCTACCTGCTCGGCTACGAGAAAATACACGAGATTATTCCCGGCAGACTGAAACTCATAGAAGTTGATGATCCGGAATCGAAGAATTACCAGTACCGCATTGAGGCACAGGACGAAGAAGCCTATCTAAGCGGCCTCCAAATTCTTGAAAACGCTGGTGTGTCAGTTTTTGAGAACACCCCAGCCGGCCGTATATTTGCAGCTTTAACTCGTCTTAATGACAACGGTCAAGCTATTGCAGTAGAACGTGTTGAAGAACTTACGTTGATACCAAGCTATCAGCGCGCCAGCACAGCCGTGCCCGAAGGAGGTGGTACAAATGCCATCCACAAGGAAGAAAACAAATAAGGCCGGCGCGGTATTCTATGAGATCCGCGTCAGCCGTGGCCGTTCAAAATCATACCTCACCCGGCGGTGGTATCCACCGGAGGGCTGGAGCAAAAAGGCAATAGACCGGGAGCTGGCCCGCGTGGCCGCCGAGTTCGAGCGGGAGGCCCAGGCCGGCGAGGTTATCAGCAGGGCGGAGAAACGCCAGCAGCAGGCCCAGGAGGCCGCAGAGGCGGCCAAGATCCAAACCCTGCGCCAGTATGGCGAAAGGGTGTTTATGCCCGCTAAGACCGTCACCATGAGCGAGAACAGCCGCTCGACCTATCAGGGAAACTTGGACAACTGGATTTACCCGGCGCTGGGTGATTTGAAGATGCCAGAGGTCACTTCCGCCCAGATCACCGCCTTGCTGCTGGACATGCAGAGCAAGGGCAAGGCCCACAGCACAGTCGTGAAGGTGTACACCATCCTGAACAGCCTGTTCAAAATGGCCTATCTGGCCGATGCCATCCCCCGGAACCCGATGGACAAGGTGGCCCGTCCGAAGCCCCGCAAGGGTGAAGCGAAGCCGAAGGAGCCGGAGGCGTACACCGCCCAAGAGGTGGGCGAGATACTGACCGCGCTGGAGAAAGAGCCGCTCAAATGGCGGGCCTTTATCCGCCTCCTGATTGACACTGGCGTGCGCAGGGGGGAGGCGTGCGGCCTCCAGTGGCAGGACATAGATTTCAAGCAGAGCACCGCAGCCATCCGGCGCAATCTTTGCTATACTCCAAAAAAGGGCGTATATATCGACACCCCAAAGAATGACAAAAGCCGCGTTGTCGACCTGGGGCCTGATACTCTGGCGCTTCTGCGCCAGCTCCGCACTGAGCAGGCAAGCCGGGCCATGAGCGCCTTTGTGTTCACTCAGGATGGAAGCCCGGAGCCGATGCACCCCACCAGCCCGACGCACTACTTCCGCCAGTTCTCCCGCCGGTATGGAATTCAAGACTTCCACCCCCACAAGCTGCGCCACACCTTTGCCAGCGTGGCAATCACCGCCGGGGCGGATGTTGCCTCTGTGAGTGAAGCCCTGGGGCATAGTGATAAGGCCGTTACGCTCCGCATGTACACCCACGCAGACGAAGAAAGCCGCCGCCGTGCCTCTCAAATTTTCCGGGACGCAATAAAAAAAGCCGGGCAGGGCTGACCTGTCCGGCTGACTTTTTGAGGGGCGGTATGGGTTTTTGTATGGGTTTTTTGCTTGCTCAATCAGATGGGAATAAAAGCAAAAACCCGCTATCCCTTGCGGGACAACGGGTTTCCGTGGAGCTGCTGGGCGGATTTGAACCGCCGACCTCATCCTTACCAAGGATGCGCTCTACCGACTGAGCTACAGCAGCGGATGGCGACGCGGAAGGGACTTGAACCCTCGACCTCCGGCGTGACAGGCCGGCGTTCTAACCAACTGAACTACCGCGCCATCGCTGTATCAAAAAGCAGAGGCAATCTGCAATTTGGTCTGGCAGGGGCAGAAGGATTCGAACCCTCGGCACTCGGTTTTGGAGACCGATGCTCTACCAGCTGAGCTATACCCCTAAATGGTGGGCCTTCACGGGCTCGAACCGTGGACCGGCCGGTTATGAGCCGGCTGCTCTAACCAACTGAGCTAAAGGCCCATACCGTTCCACAGCTTTTAAAAAAGGGGGCTTGCCGTCACCAATTCCGTGGCGGCAAGCCACATCTTTTGGCTCCCCCTGTTGGACTCGAACCAACGACACCGCGGTTAACAGCCGCGTGCTCTACCGACTGAGCTAAGGAGGAATATGAAGGGTCTGGCCTGGTCACAGGCCAGACCCTCGTTTTGTGTCGGCGTTACCTATTTTCCCGGCCCGTCTCCAGGCAAGTATCTTCGGCGCAGGTGAGCTTAACTTCCGTGTTCGGGATGGGAACGGGTGGACCCTCACCGCAATCAACACCGACTTACTTTTCTTTGACAAGAAAAGTAAGCAAAAGAAACTTCAGAGAACTTTCTTCTCCTTACCGTTCTTCTCAACGATAAGTCATTATATTCAATTCTCACGTACTTGTCAAGAGAGAAATGGTGACCCGTGCGGGAATCGAACCCACGTTTGCGGCGTGAGAGGCCGCCGTCTTAGCCGCTTGACCAACGGGCCGTTTGGTGCGCCTTCAGGGACTCGAACCCGGGACCCACTGATTAAGAGTCAGTTGCTC
>DGYMJ06203__coassemble_975_pt1 | contig 13413 bp, 14 predicted proteins | sample DGYMJ06203__metabat2_low_PE_040 | metagenome-assembled genome bin DGYMJ06203 | reverse complement strand
TGTGGCCCGTTTTAGCGCCCTATTTGAGGGCAAATAGGGCGCTAAAATCCGAAAAATGATATACAAAAAACAGTGCGCCGGTTTGTTGGTTTCGTCAACCATCAGACCGGCGCTTTTTTGTTGCCCGGCAAAGTCAAAAAAGGCGCTTTTATTTTCCACCTGGAGGTGCGTGGCCGCGCGGCCCGGCCTTATCGCTGCTGCCAAAAAGGGCACACACTTTTTCGTCCCATTTGCTGAATCGATTTTCCGTGGATAAGATGGCTTGATGGGAGTCCCAAGCGGGTGACAAAAACGATAATTGAAATAGGGCGCTAAGCCCAAGGAGGAAACGAACATGACCAAAGAAGCCTATTTTGAGAAACTGTCCTATGCCCTGCGGCGGCGGGAACTGCTGCCCCGGCCGATGGAGGAGGATGGCCTGCTCCCGGTGGAGTGGAACGGCCGCATCCTGTGCCGGGTCACGGAGCGCGGCGCCGTCCGGTATGATCCCACCTGGGTGGACACCGCCAGGGCAAAGGCCGCCCTGGCCCAAGTCGCGGAGGCGGCGGGGACGGTGATGGACTACATGACGCTTCTGGAGGCGGCCCCGCTGCTGAAGGCGGAAGGCCTGGCGGACGGTTACCGGGTGCTGGCAGAGTTCAAAGGCACGGTGCTGGCCGGGACAGAGACGCTGCTGGGGGCCCAGTTCGTCACCTGGGCCCGGGACTATGACCGGAAGGGGGTCAACAACGGCCACTATTACATGGAGGACTACCAGAGCGCCAAGGAGGACTTCGCCCTCCGCTCCGGTCTGGTGGCCAGGGAGCGGGTCTTTGACCGGGAGCAGCTGGAGGAACTGCGCCAGGCGGTGCAGGGCTTCCTCTGCGGCGAGGGCCCCGCCTCCTATCAACAGGAGTTCCGGTGCCAGCACCTCCTGAACCAGATCACTGCGCAGCTGCCTGCGCAGGAGCAAAACCAAATACAGAAGGAAGGTCATCATCTTGAACAGTCCATGTGAGGGCGGCGCCAAAAAGGGCGCCGCCTTTTTCTATGCCCGGATTTTATTCCATTTCTGTGCCCACAAGCTGTACGCCCCGGAGCACCCGGCGGAGCCTCCGCCCAGGCCGGTGTGTACCCGCTCCCCCCTCTGCGAGGGCTGCCCCTACCCCGCCAACGGTTTCCTCTGCTGGGGGAAGGATGGGAAGTGCCTGCGCTCGGAGATGCGGAAGTTCAATGCTCCGGACAGATGGACGGTACAAGAAACGAAGGGAGGGGCTTCACAGTGACCCCATATCACAACCGCTTCCTCCTGCGGCCGGCCTCCCGGGAGGAGGCCGGCCTGTTCTATTCAGACGACCAGGCGGACAGGGCGCTGGGCACAGTGGGCCATGTCCGGATGGACTTTGGTTCCAGCGGCAGGGGGTTTTATCATACATGGTGGCCCCACAACGGGGATCACTTCAACACGCCGGAGTTCAAGGAGGCCCTGCAGCAGTTCGTGGACGCCATGCGGGCGGACGGGCCGCTGAGGGACCTGCCCTCTATGGACAGATTCTGCCGCCAGAACGGCGGGGCCATCACAGAGGACGGCCGGAGCTATGGATATCTGGCGGAGGTGGGGAATTACCGCTTCTGCCTCCGGTGCACTCCCTGCCCGGGAGAATACCAGTGCTACCTTTACTGCTATGACCTGCGCCGGCAGACGCTGGACAGGCCGGTGGGCCGGGTGTCCTTTGCCAACGGCGAGTCCACGGAGTTTACGAACCCGCAGGATTACCTCCGGGCGATCCGGGAGGAGCTGCCCACAAAGGATGTGACCGGCTTCCGCTTTGAGACCCTGACGGATGACCCGGCGGTACGCAAGGCGGTGGACGATATGGTATATGACCTGTATGGGGAGGAGAACCCCAGGCCGCTGGAGGATTATGCGCCCCGTCAGGGGCCAGCCCAAGGCGACATTTTGATCTTTGACCGCAACTGGTAGCACAACATGGACAACCGTCAATATCCGTAGCATCCTGACCAACGAGAAATACTGCGGGGACGTCCTGCTCCAGAAAACCTTCATCCAGGACTGCATCAGCAAGAAGGTGATCCCCAACACCGGCCAGCTCCCCAAATACCTGATTCAGAACCACCACGAGGGCATCGTCAGCCGGGAAACCTTCGACGCTGTCCAGCTGGAGATGGCACGGCGGAACGCCAAGGCGGGCGCCACGAGAAAGAGCACCCCCACCGGCCGGGGCAAGTACAGCGGCAAATATGTCCTCAGCAACCTGCTGTTCTGCGGGGAGTGCGGGACGGCCTACCGCCGGTGCGTGTGGACCCAGCGAGGGGTCAAGCGCCCCGTGTGGCGGTGCGTCAGCCGGCTGGACTACGGGAAGAAGTTCTGCACCCAGTCCCCCACCCTGGACGAGGAACCCCTCCAGCAGGCCATCCTGGGTGCTATCAATACGGTCATGGCCGATCACGACGCCCTGACCGACCAGCTCACCGCCGTTATGGAGCGGGAACTGGCCCCGGTGCTGGGGGAGAGCATGAGCCTAGCGGACATGGATCGAGCCCTGGAGGAACTGAGCGGCCAGTTCAACAGCCTGCTGGCGGAGGCGTCCGCCAACCCGGCAGAGGACTACACGAAGCGGTTCCGGGAGTTGTCCGAGTCCACCGCCAGGCTCAGGGAGCGAAAGGCCAGGCTGGAGGGTATCTACCAGGAACAGGGTCAGGTGCAGAAGCGCCTGTTGGCGGTGTCAGCCGCCATGGAGCATATGACGGCAGAGTTGACGGAGTGGGATGAGGAGATCATCCATCAACTGCTGGAGAAGGTGACGGTGCTCTCCCGGGAAAAGATTCGGGTGACCTTCCGGGATGACCGGGAGATCGAGCAATACGTAGCGCAGCCAAAAAGGAGGAAGCTGGCGTGAAGATTTTTGCAACGGGCGACACCCACGGAAATTTTGAGCGGTTCCGCCCGGAAACCTTCCCGGAGGGTCGGGAACTCACCAAGGAGGATGTGGTGCTCCAGCTGGGAGATTTCGGTGGCGTGTGGTTCGGCGACAGCCGGGATGACGAGGCCCTGGACTGGCTGGAGGGATTGCCCTTCACCGTGGCCTTCGTCTCGGGAAACCATGAAAACTACGATGCCCTGGCCCGATATCCGGTAGAGACCTGGCACGGCGGCAGGGTGCAGCCCGTCCGGCCCCATGTGCTCCACCTGATGCGGGGGCAGGTGTTTGAGCTGGCCGGGCTCACCTTCTTCACCATGGGCGGGGCGGCCTCCCACGACATTGAAGACGGCATCCTCAGCCTGGACGCCCCCAGTTTTGAGCGGAAATACCGGATACTGAAGCGGAAAGAGCGGGCCCGGTTCCGCATCGACCACCTGTCCTGGTGGAAGGAGGAACTGCCCTCAGAGAAGGAATACGTGGAGGCCAGGCGAAACCTGGACGTCCATGGCTGGGCGGTGGACTACATCCTCACCCACTGCGCCCCAACCAGCATCGCCCTCCAGTTCTCCCGGCATAACGTGGCGGATCACCTGACGGACTTTCTCCAGGAGATCAAAGACCGGGCCCAGTACCACTACTGGCTATTCGGACACTACCATCTCAATCAGGCAATAGACCAGAAGCACATCGTGCTGTGGGAACAGATTGTGCAGATTCTGTAAGCTGAAGGCCGTAAGGGAAAGGGCGGCGGCTCCGCCGCCTTTTCCTTTGCGGCTTTCCATCTGAGAAAATACCGCACCCCTATGGCGCAGCTAGAACAAATGTGCTACAATCAGTCTGAAGAACTCCGGGGAGGCGGTACGATGGCGATCGAGGACGGCGCGTGGATTATGAGGGGGCTGGACTGGGATGACCCCAGCCGGATCCAGAGCTGGGAGGAGCTCATCGGCTGGATTGACGAGGTGGGCTTCCTGCCCCTGTTCAAGAACGAGGCGGACGGCTTCTCCGCGGAGGAGAACACCTCCGACCTCTACTGGTGGACGGGGGACGAGGAACAGGATCCCTTGGAGTGGCGGCGGCTGATCGCCCGCAGCGGAAAAGTTGCCTACGGCAAGTTCTTCGGCGGCAAGGCCGGTTTTATCTCCAGGGCGTGGTTCCCCCACTTCGCCAACTGGCGGCGGGACGGCTACGACTTTGACAGCCGCTGGGACGAGGAGCTGGCCACTATGCGTCAGAAGCGGATCATGGACTGCTTTTCAGAAAAGGGTGAGTGGTTCTCCTTCGAGCTCAAGCGGCAGGCCGGGTTCGGCAAGGGCGGGGAGAAGAACTTCGAGGGCACGGTGACCGACCTGCAGATGGGTGGCTATCTGCTCATCCGGGACTTCCGCCGGCGGGTCAACAAGAAGGGCTTCCCCTACGGCTGGCACATCTCTGTCTACTCCACCCCGGAGGCCCTGTGGGGCTATGACCACATATCCTCCGCCTACTCCGTAGATCCGGCGGAGTCCAGGGCCCTGATCTATGAACAGATTCGGAAGAATTTCCCGGAGGCCACACAGGAAGAATTGGACACCGCGCTGGGCTGGCCCCGATAATCGGACAATGCCCGTGATATACTAAACACAGAAAGGAGTGACCGGGGCGTGAAGGGGAAGTGCTATGTCTGCTGTGACCTCAAGAGCTTTTACGCCTCGGTGGAGTGCGTGGAGCGGGGGCTGGACCCCATGACCACCAACCTGGTGGTGGCGGACAAACGGCGGACAGACAAGACCATCTGCCTGGCCGTGACCCCCTCTCTCAAAGCCTACGGGATCTCCGGCCGGGCGCGGCTCTTTGAGGTGGTGCAGAAGGTCAAAGAAGTGAATATCCGGCGGCAGCGGCAGGCCCCGGGCCGGCGGCTCACCGGCGCCTCCTGGCACGACCCGGAGGTGCGGAGCAACCCCTCCCTGGCGCTGGACTATCTGGTAGCTCCGCCCCGGATGGCCCACTACATCGACTGGAGCACCAAAATCTACAGCGTCTACCTGAAATACATCGCGCCGGAGGACATCTTCCCCTACAGCATCGACGAGGTATTCATGGACGTGACCAACTACCTGGACACCTACCACATGACGGCCCGGGAGCTGACCCGAACGATCATCCTGGACATTCTCAAGACCACCGGCATCACCGCCGCGGCGGGCATGGGCACCAACCTGTACCTGGCCAAGGTGGCTATGGACATCGGGGCCAAGCACGTGCCGGCGGACGAGTACGGCGTGCGCATCGCGGAGCTGGACGAGGGGAGCTACCGGCGGCTGCTGTGGAGCCACCGCCCCCTCACCGACTTCTGGCGGGTGGGCAGGGGCTACGCCAGCAAGCTGGAGGCCCACCGGCTGTACACCATGGGGGACATCGCCCGGTGCTCCATCGGCGAGCCCACGGACTACCACAACGAGGAGCTGCTGTACAAGCTGTTCGGGGTCAACGCGGAGATTTTGATCGACCACGCCTGGGGCTGGGAGCCCTGCACCATCGCGGACGTGAAGGCCTACAAGCCGGAGCACAAGAGCATCGTCTCCGGCCAGGTGCTCCAGAGCCCCTATGACTTTGACAAGGCCCGGCTGGTGGTGCGGGAGATGGCCGACGCCCTGGCGCTGGAGCTGGTGGACAAGGGTCTGGTGACCAATCAACTGGTGCTCACTGTGGGCTACGACCGGGAGAACCTGGACGATCCGCGCCGCCGCCAGAGCTACTACGGCCCGGTGACCACCGACCGCTACGGGCGGAGCATTCCCAAGCACGCGGTGGGCACGGAGAACTTCCCCTATACCTCATCAGCCAACAATCTGCAGAAAGCGGCGGCCACCCTCTATGACCGGATTGTGGACAGGAACCTGCTGATCCGCCGCCTGAGCATCAGCGCCAACAAGCTGCTGGACGAGGCGGAGGCACCCAAGGCGCACGAGGCGGAGCAGCTGGATCTGTTCACCGACTACGCCGCCAGAGAGGCGCGGGAACAGGCGGATGAGGCCGCCCACGCCCGGGAGCGGAAGCTTCAGGAGGCCATGCTTAGCATCAAGAAACGGTATGGCAAGAACGCCATCCTCAAGGGGATGAACCTGGAGGATGGCGCCACGGCCAAAGAGCGCAACCAGACGATTGGAGGGCATCAGGCGTGAGCGGGCCATACGACGACATCATAAACCTTCCGCATCCCACCTCCCAGCGGCACCCCCGGATGCCCGTCCGCGACCGGGCCGCCATTTTCAGCCCCTTCGCCGCCCTGAGCGGCCACGGGGCCGCCATCGCGGAGACCGCCCGGTTGACGGAGCGGCGGATGGAGCTGGACGAGGACAGCCGGGCGGAGCTGGACAGAAAACAGGCGGTTTTGCTGGAACACATGGACGAGCAGCCGGAGATCACTGTCACCTGGTTCCAGCCGGATGAAAAAAAGGATGGAGGGGCCTACCTGACCGCTACCGGCCGGCTGAAGAAGCTCCGGGAACTGGAACGGCTCTTGGTTTTGGCAGACGGGACAGAGATCCCTCTGGAGGATGTGGTGGCCCTGGAGAGCGGCATCTTCCAAACACTCATATAGTTGACGATGAAAGGGAGCACAGCGTATCAAACGCCGTGCTCCCTTTTGCGGTCAGATCAAATCGGGCGCGGGGCGCCGGAAAGGAGAAGCCAGTGAACGTCAGGAAAATAATCGATTACAGTACCATGTATGAGGCGCTGGATCAGCTCATGGGGGTGGAGCTTCCGCAGATGGGGCTGTACTTTGAGATCGGTATGGCTGTCTGCTCCCGCCCGGAGAAGGGCGCGGCGGTGATGGCCGCTGAGCACCTCCAGGCAAACTACCCCGGGGGCAGGGGTTTCTCCCCCCGCAACCTGCGCCGGATGCGGGAGTTCTGCCGGGCCTACGCCGACAACCCGGAACTCCTGGCGCTGGCCCTGAAACTGGGCTGGACGCAGAATGTGGTCATTCTAGAAAGCTGTAAAGGCATCCAGGAGCGTGCCTGGTATCTCCGGTCCACATTGGAGCACCGCTGGATCAAGACGGAGCTGCTGGATCAAATTCATGCCGGGGCATGGCTGCAATCCGCACTCGACGAACCGGGCAATACCTGCTATACTGAGAGCAACACAGTATCAGCGGGGTGCCTGGAGCATGAAGAAAATTCTTTTTGTGTGTCATGGGAATATTTGTCGGAGCCCGATGGCCGAGTATGTGATGAAGGATTTGGTGCAGAAGGCGGGGCTGGAGAACCAATTCCAGATTGCCTCGGCGGCCACCAGCCGGGAGGAGATTGGCAACCCGGTCTATCCGCCGGCCCGGCGGAAACTGGCGGAGCATGGCATTTCCTGCGATGGCCATGCCGCACGGCAGCTCCGCAACAGCGACTACGAGGAGTACGATCTACTCATCGGGATGGACAAAGCCAACCTCCGCAATATGTACCGCATCATCTCCGCGCCAAGAGCCTCGCTTCGCTCGGTTGCGCTCCGAAATGGCGCCTGCGGGCGCTCATGCGGCGGGGACTTCAACGACAAGATGCACCTCCTGATGGAATACGCCGGCCGCCGGAAGGGGCCCCCACACGAGCCCAGCGAAGCGGGTCGCGTGGGGAGAGGAGAAGCAAGGGAGTGTTCGGAGTTTTCGCCACAGGCGGAAACGGAGAAAAGCGGACTTTGCTTCGACGAGGTGGCCGACCCCTGGTACACCGACGACTTCGACGCCACCTGGCGGGATGTGCTGGCTGGCTGCCAAGGGCTGCTGGATGACTTACTGGAGAAGGGGGAAAAGGCCTCGTACCGATGAACTCAAGCGAGTATCTCGCTGCCGATGACCTTGTAAAGCGGGAAATTAAATCAGCCCAATATCATACGGCTGTCCATATCAGTATGGCCCTGATTAGGGCAGTTTTCATTCATCAGAATCTGGGGACTGTTTGAAACCGCTGTCCAGATGGACGACCGAGAACGGCGGTCAGCCCTCTTCCGCCTTACCTTTGAACTGGCGGAACCCAAGAACCTGCTGGACTGGCTCGAGAAAGCGCCGGAGGAGCAGGAGCTGCCGGAGACTGCCGAGCTCTGAGAGCCGGCCGCCGCAGCCGCTCCGTGTTGGAGCGGCTGCACTGTTCCCTCTGCATTGGCCGTGCCGGATCCCCCTTGACTGGTTATCGGAATACCGATATAATCGGAGGCGGGTGATATATATGACGATCCAACAAGTCCTGCGGGAAAGAAACCTCTCCCGCTATCAGCTCTCCAAGCGCAGTGGGATCCCTTGGGCCACGCTGGCGGACATCTGCTCGGGCAAAACGTCGCTGACAAGGTGCAGTGCCGGGACACTGAGCAAGCTCTCCGCTGCGCTGGACATCCCCATGGAGCAGCTCCTGACCATGACGGTGGAGCAAAGGCAGGGGCAGGACGGGAAACCCAAAGACCGCTCCTATCTGGAAAGGGATTTGCCAGCCAGCCTGCAAAAAGCCCTGGATGAATATATCCAGGGAGAGGAAGACCATGTGTCCTACATGGACTGTCTGTGGGGGGAGCTGTACGGAGCCATCAACTCCAACCAGTGGAGCAACGCCATCACACAGGAGCAGGCGGACTACCTGAGAGCAAAATACCTGTAATGGGGAGGAACGACCTGTGATCGATTTTACCAACTGCCCTGTCAACCGTTTCCGTGCCTATGGCGGCGCGAACGGAAATAAGATCAATATCTCCTATGAGGGCTCCAGTTATATGCTGAAGTTTCCTCCGCGTCCCAGCCGGAACAAAGAGATGAGCTACACCAACGGATGCATCAGCGAATATGTGGCCTGTCACATTTTTGAGATGCTGGGCTTCCGGGTACAGGATACCCTGTTGGGCAATTACACAGACAGCCGGGGTAAAAGCAAGCTGGTGGTTGCCTGCCGTGATTTCACAGAGGGCGGAAAGCGGCTTATTGAGTTCGCTCAACTGAAGAACACCTGCATCAACAGTGAGCAGAATGGCTACGGCAAGGAGCTGTCCTCTATTCTGCAGGCCATGGACGAGCAGACCCTCTATCCGGCGGATGAGCTCCGTACCTTCTTCTGGGATATGTTTATCGCGGATGCGTTTCTGGGCAACTTTGACCGGCACAACGGCAACTGGGGCCTGCTGGTAAATGAGAAGGAGCAAAGCGTGGAGATCGCGCCGGTCTATGACTGCGGCTCCTGTCTCTATCCACAGCTGGATCTGCCGCACATGGCGGAGGTGCTGAAGTCGCAGGAAGAGATCGACCGGCGGGTCTATGTGTTCCCAGCCTCTTCCATTGAAGAAAACGGTGTGAAGATCCCATATTTTGATTTTATCGCCTCCCTGCGCTATCCGGAGTGTAATGATGCGCTCAGACGGATTACCGCACGAATCGATCTGGATGAAATACAGAAGTTCCTGGATGGGATTCCGGAGCTCCAACCGCTCCAACGGGAGTTCTACCTTACCATGCTGACAGAGCGCAAGGAAAAGATACTGGATTACAGCATGGCTCTCCTGATGCGGCAGGAGCAGCAGCCGGGGGTTCATGAGTTGACAATGTGACTGAGGGATCGCCCGGCGCGGCGGCAGGATCGCAGGTCAGGACAGACAGGCTTGAGGCGGATACTGGGGAGCCCGTCATTACATCGAAAAACGCCGCGCAGCTCAACCAAGTGGTCATGGATATGATCGAAGGCACGGTAGAGCAGGCAAATCGTGATGGAGAAGATTTGTCCAAAGAATAGGGATAGAGCACTAAAATAAACATTTGCTTTTCCTGCAACGATCAGCTACAATAGAACGACGTGTGGCGTCTTTGAGAAATTGTGAAGTGACCTCGGATATATCAAAAATATCCAGATTGAAGTCCGGCTTCACAAACCGGCGGAAATCGGATGATTTCCGCCGGTTTTGTCACTTTTTGCGGGGATACGGTGTGGGTCAAAATGTGGGTCAGACTTTGACCCACACCGTGACCCACAAGCCGAAATAACCGGAAAGGGCCGGAGAGGATTTTCGTCCTCTCCGGCCCTTTCTGCTGTTCTGTGTTACAGCACCTGCGCCATGAAATTCCCCATCTTTTCGGCGGCCTTCTCCTGCATCCGCCGGTTGGTGTGGGTATAGGTGCGCATGGTGAACCCAGCGTCATAGTGGCCCAGCATGGCGGACACCGTTTTTACATCCACACCGCTCTGGAGCGCCACCGTGGCAAAAGTGTGGCGCAGATCGTGAAATCTGACATACTCCAGCCCGGCATCCTTCAAGATCTTCTTGTGGAGGTTCACGATGGAGTCCGGGTGATACATACCGCCGGTCTTGGGAGATGGAAACAGATAAGGTGCCTCTTGTGCCTCCACACCAACATTTCCTCCGTCTTCTAGGAGATGGAGATCACCCTGATATTTTAGGCTGGCAGATGCGCTTCATATACCCAGCCCGGATTGTATCAGTAAAGGGGAATTTTTGCTAGATTGACCAGACAGATACTCGCCGGCACAGGAAACAATTTTATCGTTGTACCCGGCCGGAGCCGTCGCCACCAGCCAGCTTTTCCACCTCGGCTACGGTGACCCGATTGAAGTCCCCTTCCACCGAGTGCTTCAGCGCGGAGGCCGCCACGGCAAATTCAATGGCACCCTGGGTGTCCTTGCCATTGAGCAGGGCGTAGATCAGCCCGCCGCCGAAGCTGTCGCCGCCGCCCACACGGTCCACGATACGCAGGTGATACTCCTTGGAGAAGCAGCAGTTCTCCCCATCATACAGCATGCCGGCCCAGTCGTTGTCGCTGGCGGAGATAGAAGTACGCAGGGTGATGGCCACCTTTTCAAAGCCAAAGCGGTCGGCCAGTTGCTTGGCCACGGACTTGTAGCCCTCCTTATTCAGCTTACCGCCGGTAATATCGGTGTCCGCAGCCTCGATGCCAAACACGTCCTTGGCGTCCTCCTCGTTGGAGATGCACACATTCACATACCGGCACAGCTCCGTCATGGCGGCCCGGGCCTCCGCCCGAGTCCACAGCTTGCCCCGGTAGTTCAGATCACAGGACACCTTGACGCCTTTGGCCTTGGCCGTCTGGCAGGCCTGCCTGCAGATCTCCACCAGGTTGGGCCCCAGGGCCGGGGTAATGCCGGTGAAGTGGAACCAGTCCGCCCCGTCCAGAATGGCGTCCCAGTCAAAGTCGCCGGGCTGGGCCTCCTGGATGGCGGAATGGGCCCGATCATAGATGCACACGCTGCCCCGCTGGGAGGCGCCCTTCTCCAGGTAGTAAATGCCCACGCGGTCACCGCCCCGGACAATTTTCGAGGTGTCCACCCCGAAGTACCGAAGAGAGTCCACCGCCGCCTGCCCGATGGCATGGGCGGGCAGCTTGGTCACATAGACCGAATCCATGCCGTAGTTGGCCAGGGAGACCGCCACATTGGCCTCCCCGCCGCCGAAGGTGGCCTGCATCTGGTCGTTCTGAAAAAAGCGATAATATCCGTTAGGAGCCAGCCGGAGCATGATCTCTCCAAAGGTGACAACTTTAGCCATGACTGCGTACCTCCTCTACCAATTTGATAGACTCCGCACAGAGGCGGCGGATTTCCGCCCAGTTCTGCCTCTCCACCAACTCAGGGGTGACCATATAGGCCCCCCCGCAGGCACAGACTGCAGGGCAGGATAGATACTCCCGCAAGTTTTTCAAGGAGATGCCCCCAGTCGGCATAACCTGGAACATAGGAAATGGCGCGCTCAACGCTTTGATTTTTGCCACACCGCCAGACTGTTCTGCTGGGAAAAACTTCAGCACCTCCAGCCCAAGATGGTGGGCGGTGTGGTAATCTGTCGGTGTGGAGCAGCCCGGGAACACGGCCACACCCTTGCCTTGGCATAAGGCCACCAGTTCCGGATCCAACCCCGGCGTAACGATGAACTGGGCACCAGCAGAAAGAGCCTCTATAATCTGTGCCGGCTCCAGAATGGTTCCAGCACCCACCAGCATATCTGGGCATGCCAGCCGCATACGACGGATAGCGTCAGCGGCCCCGGCTGCCCGGAATGTGACCTCCGCTAGCGTACTGCGTTTCGAAAGCAAATGTCCTGAACGATCCCATCCAGCGCCTGACGATCGTCGGGATACTCCCCCCGCTCCACCCAGCGGCCCAACAAAGCGCACAGGATACGGCGGAAATACTCGTGGCGGGCATAGCTGATCAGGCTTCGGCTGTCAGTCAGCATACCGATAAAATTCCCCAGAAGGCTTAGATTGGCCAAGCTGGTGAGATGCTCAATAATCCCCGCATGGTGGTCGTTAAACCACCACGCGCATCCGTGCTGGAGTTTACCGGGCGTCTCTGGGCCTTGGAATGCTCCCAGCAAGACGTCAATCCAAGCGTTATCTGCGGGGTTTAGACTGTAAAGAACCGTCTTCGGTAGCCGTCCCTCGCTGTCCAGCCGGTCCAGGAACTGGTAAGCCGCCTGACTGCTGTCTGTGACTCCCATACCGTCATAGCCTGCGTCCGGTCCCAGCAGGCGCAGCATACGACGGTTGGGATTTCGGATACAACCGAAGTGAAGCTGCATTACCCAGCCCCGCTTGGCGTATTCCCGGGCGCAGTGAAGGAGCAGCGCAGTCTGGTAACCCTCCGCCGCCTCCCGGGACACCGGCTTGCCGACCCTAGCCATTTGCATGGTTCTGGTAACCTCTTCATCGCTCACCGGTTGGTAAATCACGGCGTACAGGCCGTGATCTGCTGAACAGCAGCCGTGCCGTGCGAAGTAATCGATTCGGACACTGATGGCACCGCGCAAATCCTCGATAGTAGAAATGCAACGCCCTGTACACTGCTCCAGCCGCTCCAAGTAGCTGTTGAACCCCTCCTGACCGATATTCAGAAGTGGATCCGGGCGAAAGGTGGGACAGACTCTGGTAGAAAAGTCCGGCACTGTAGACAGCTTTTCGTGCCACTCCAGCTTGCTACACGGATCATCCGTGGTGCCCACCATATACACGCGGCTCTTTTGGAGGATTCCCCGGGCACTCAGCTGCGGATCTTGAGTCAGTCGTTCCCGGCACCAGTCCCATACTTGCTGGGCAGTATCTCCATTCAGCACGCCCTCGTAGCCGAAGTAGTTTTTCAGCTCCAGATGGCACCAGTGATACATGGGGTTTCCAATGTCCCGGGGCAGGGTCTCCGCAAACGCCTGGAACTTTTCCCGGTCGTCTGCGTCCCCGGTGATCAGTTGTTCCTTCACACCATTGCTACGCATCACCCGCCACTTATAGTGGTCATGAAGCAGCCAGAGCTGGGTCAGATTTTCAAAGCGCCGGTCCTCCCACAGCTCCCTGGGATCCAGGTGGCAATGATAGACACAGACACACTGTTTGGATGGACGATAATGTATGGGATCAGGTGGAGTCCCACTACCAGAGGGACAACTGTACGACCAAAAACGAATTTATTGAGAAGGCCATTCGGTTCTATTCCGGCTACCTGGATACGGAATC
>DGYMJ06203__coassemble_966_pt1 | contig 13575 bp, 15 predicted proteins | sample DGYMJ06203__metabat2_low_PE_040 | metagenome-assembled genome bin DGYMJ06203 | reverse complement strand
ACCTCGCAGCCGATGATGGGCTTGATCCCCTCCGCCTTGCAGGCCTTGTAGAAGTCCACCACGCCGTACATCACCCCGTGGTCCGTGATGGCCACGGCAGGCTGGCCCAGCTCCTTCACCCGCTTTACCAGCAGGGGAATGCGGCAGGCCCCGTCCAGCAGGGAGAACTCGGTATGCACATGCAGATGGACAAAGGGCATGGGGGTGCCTCCTCTTTCTCTATTAGGTCAGGTTGTTGTCGGTGAGTATGGCCCCGCATTTGGGGCAGCGGTCCGGGCGTTTCCAGCGGCGGCCGGTAATGAGGCTGCTGGACATGTGGCGGCTGGAGACGATGAGAGCGCCGCAATGGGGACAGTAGGCTGCAAACGTGAGAACCGTCAGCAGGATCAGCACAATCAGACAGAGAAGCCCGCCCAGCATAAGGACACGCCCCAACATCAGGAAGAAATGGATGACGAAATAACCGGCCGCGATCGCGGCAATGCACAATCCGTCCAGCAGAAATAACAGGCGTCTGTGCCGGGTAATCTTTCTCATTGCTCTGCCTCCTTATCACCCTTACTTGCTTTTATCCATTGCTTCAAATTATCGTGGGTAAGAATCGCCCCGCAGCAGGGACAACGAGGTGGCTGCTGGACATGGGGGCCACTGATGGCCCTGCTCGAGATCGAACGTCCGCAGTTGGGACAGTGGAGGGCCATCGCCGGCATCGCCAATAAGGTGAAGAGAATAAGGCCGCCCACTCCTCCAAATACGAGCACACCACACAGCGCATTCACTGGCCGAGGAATCGGCCGGGACAGGTACTCTTTGACCAGAGCGCCAGCCAGCATGGCGGCGATGCTCACTCCGTCCAGAAGGAGCAGATGCCGGCAGAACCAGAGGCTGAGTCTGGAGGGCTGCTTGGGCTGTTTCATGGATGTACCTCCTTTTTCAACAGCGGCGGACGGGATAAACCCGCTCCCTTATTCAAAGGTGATGGGCTTCTCACACTTGGGGCAGACCACCTGTCCCTCCAGCTTGACCTTCAGCGCCTCCTGAAACACCACCTTGCCGCAGCTGGGACAGCGCAGCTTGGCCGCCGACATCGAGGCCAGCATACACCCGGCCACCAGTCCCAGGACAAAGAGCACAATGAGCCGCAGCAGGAAGCCGAGCACAATCAGCCCCACAACCGCCGCAATGCAGCCATAGAAGATCTGCTTCCATCTCTTGGTGAGCTTAACCATATGCTTCTCTCTCTTTATCCAATGTAAATTCTCTTCTGTCTGTATTCGGCTGACGCCTCCGCAGCCGGGGCATCGGCGGAGCCGTTCCCCTGCTCTGCGGGCGAACACAGTTCGCCCCTACGACTTGGACAGGGACACCAGCTTGCGCAGGCGGTGGTTGAAGGCGGATTTAGACACCGGCGGATTGCACAGCTCCGCCAGCTGGGTCAGGGTGAACTCCGGGTGGGCCACCCGCAGATCCACCGCCTCCTTCAGCTTGTCCGGCAGCTCCTCCAGCAGGCCCCGCTCCTCCAGGGTGGCGATGGCCTCCAGCTGCACCTGGGCGGCGTCCACCGCCTTGTCCAGGTTGGCCGCGTCGCAGTTGACCCGGCGGTTGACGCTCCCCCGCAGATCCTTCTCCGCCTTGGCGTTCATGATCTCCATGGCGGCCAGGGGCGCGCCGATGGCGGTGAGGAAGTCCTCGATGGCCTCGCTCTGCTTGAAGTAGGTGACGGAGTTCCCCTTACGGGTGGTCTCCTTGGGGGTAAATCCCGCCTCCAGCAGGAGGGAGCGCAGCTCCCGGCTGACGCTGAGATGGGGGGTGGACAGCTCCAGGTGGTAGCGCTTGGCCGGGTCGGTCACCGAGCCCCCCGCCAGAAAGGCCCCCCGGAAGAAGGCCAGGCGGCAGTGCTCCTCCTCCAGCACGGCGAAGTTGATGTGGTGGGCCAGGGCCCCCGCCGGCTCATAGCCGAAAGCCGACCACAGGGCGGACAGCTTGTCCGGCTGGGTGACGGAGAAGATGAATTTTCCCGCCCCCTCCTCCGGCAGCCGGTCGAAGGAGACCTGGAATGCCTTCTGAAACAGGGCGGGCAGCCGGGCCGCAAAGGGGGCGGATTCGGTGGTGATGCGCACCTGCCGGGCGGTAAACTGGTTGCAGTAGAGCAGCACGCCGTAGGCCTCCGCCTGGGCGCAGCAGCGCCGGGACAGGGCCGTGCGGCACAGCTCCCCCTTGACCTGGGACGAAAAGGACATGAACGCCCCTCCTTAGAAGATTCTGGTGTGGGCCCGCTCCTCGTAGAGCTCCATCACGGCCTTGGCCAGCCGGGCGAAGGAGTGGCGGGCGTAGTTCAGGGTCTCGGAGGCCAGGGGACGGGTGACCACCTCCACCCCCAGGGCCTCAATGGCCGCTCTGTCCACCACGATGGGGGCGGCGTCCTCCTCCCTGTACCGCTCCACCAGGCCGGGGCGCACCGGCGCGGAGTTGCACAGGCAGACATCCACCAGCCCGGGGCCGGAGTGGCGCAGCAGGGCCGCCACGTGGTCGGAGGCGGTCATGCCCTCGGTCTCCCCGTCCTGGGTCATGATGTTGCAGATATAGATCTTCAATGCCTTGGAGGCGCACACCGCCTGGGCGATGCCGTCCACCAGCAGGTTGGGGATCACGCTGGTGTACAGGCTGCCGGGGCCCAGGAGGATCAGCTCCGCCTCCTCAATGGCCTGGATGGCCGCGGGCAGGGCCTGGGGGTGCTCGGGCAGCAGGCGGACGCTCTCAATGCGGCAGTCCTGCTCCTTCTTGAAGGCGCTGATCTTGGACTCCCCCAGCACCCGGGTGCCGTTTTCAAAGGTGGCCTCCAGGGCCACGTTGTCGTTGGTCACGGGCAGCACCCGGCCGGTGATGGCCAGCACCTGGCTCATGCGCGCCACCGCCTCATCAAAGGAGTCGGAGATGCCGTTGAGGGCGGCCAGGATCAGATTGCCGAAGGACTGGCCCGTCAGGTTGCCGGAGCCCTGGGGGAAGCGGTAGGTGAGCAGCTGCTCCATCACCGGCTCCACGTTGGCCAGGGCCTCCATGCAGTGGCGGATGTCCCCCGGCGGCGGCATGCCCAGATCCTGCCGCAGCTTGCCGGAGCCGCCGCCGTCATCGGCCACGGTGACAATGGCCGTCAGATTTTTGGTGTGGCTTTTCAGGCCGCGCAGCATGGTGGACAGCCCGGTGCCGCCGCCGATGGCAACCACCCGGGGCCCCTGCTCCCGCCGCCGCTCCAAATAGCTGGATTCTGTCATGCTCCGCCCCCCTATGCCCGTGTCATGTCCCGGTGGTTCTCCGTGGCCGCGTAGCCCTTCCGCTTGATGAAGTCGGCCAGGGCCCGGGCGATGGCCACGGACCGGTGCTGCCCGCCGGTGCAGCCGATGCCGATCACCAGCACGGTCTTGCCCTCCGCCTCGTACTGGGGCAGGAGGAAGCCGATGAGCCCCTCCATGTGGGCCATGAAGTCCTTGGTCTGCTGGTAGCCGAAGACAAAGTTGTACACACCCTCGTCCAGACCGGTCTGGGGCCGCAGCTCGGCGATGTAGAAGGGGTTGGGCAGAAAGCGCACGTCAAAGACCAGATCCGCCTCCAGGGGGATGCCGTACTTGTAGCCGAAGGAGATCACGCTGACGCTCATGGCCGGGGCGGCGGCGCCGTCCCCGAAGAGGCGCAGCACCTCCCCCCGCAGCTTGGCGGTGGAGAGATTGGATGTGTCGATGATGTACTCCGCCCGCTGGCGAACCGGGGCCAGAACGGTGCGCTCCTGCCGCACCGCCTCGTCCAGGGTGCGGGAGGTGCCGGCCAGGGGGTGCATCCGGCGGGTCTCCTTGTACCGCTTGATGATGGTCTCCACCGTGGCCTCCACAAAGAGGATCTTGTAGGCGCACCCCATCTGGTGGAGCTCCTCCAGGGCGGCAAACAGGCCGTCAAAGGTCTGACCCCCCCGGATGTCGGTGACCAGGGCCACCCGGTCATACCGGCCGGGCCCGGCCATGCACAGCTCGGCAAACTTGGGAATCAGCGGGGCGGGCATGTTGTCCACCACGTAAAAGCCGATGTCCTCCAGGAAGGAGGCCGCCTTACTCTTCCCCGCTCCGGACATGCCGGAGATGATGATAAATTCCATAGCAAAAACTCCTTATTTCCGCAGGTCAAAAGCCCAAAAGCCGAACCTCCGGCTCCAGGGCCACGCCGGTCTCCCGGAGCACCGTCTCCTGCACCAGGGCCATGAGCCGCCGCACGTCGTCGGCGGTGGCGTTCCCCCGGTTGATCACAAAGCCGGCGTGCTTCTCCGACACCTGGGCGCCGCCGATGCCCACACCCTTGAGGCCGCACGCCTCGATGAGGGCGGCGGCAAAGTGGCCCTCCGGGCGCTTGAAGGTGCTGCCCGCGCTGGGCCACTCCAGGGGCTGCTTTTCCCGGCGCTTCCGGGCCAGCTCCTCCATCCGCCCGCGGATCTGCTCCCCCTCGCCCTGCGGCAGATCCATCTCTGCCTCCAGGATCAGCCACTCCGGATGCCCGCAGAACAGGCTGTGCCGATAGGACAGGCCGCACGCCCCGGCGGGCAGGGTGTGGCGCGTCCCCGCCTCGTCCAGGTAGGTGACGCTGGTGAGCACCTGAACCATCTCCCCGCCGTAGGCCCCCGCGTTCATCATCACGGCGCCCCCCAGGGTGCCGGGGATACCGTGGGCGAACTCCAGGCCGGTGAGACCCCGGCCCAGGGCGGCCATGGCCAGCCGGGCCAGAGGGATGCCGCACTCCGCCCGCAGACGGCGGTTGACCTCCCTGGTCTGCTCCAGGCCGGTGGTCTTGAGGATAAAGCCGTCGAAGCCGCCGTCCGCCACCAGCAGGTTGCTGCCGTTGCCCAGGAAGAAGGGGGCCACCCCCTCCGCCGCCGCCAGGCGCACCGCCGCCGCGGCCTCCTTCCCGTTTCTGGGCAGAGCCATGAGCCGGGCCGGGCCGCCGATGCGGAAGGTGGTGTGGTTCCGCATGGGCTCCTCCTCCCGCAGTTCCAGACCGGGCAGCTCTCCTCTCAGCTTGCGCGCCAGTTGTTCCAATCGCTCCATAGCGGCCTCCTGTTTCCAAAATTACTCTAAGGATATATTATACCAGAACCGGGCGGGAAATAGAAGAGGACAGGCGACAAAATACGCCTGTCCGGAGACCATCGATAACCCCTCCGGCCGAAGGATTCGGAGGGAGGGATAGTGTGAAAGGGAACCGTCAGGGTTCCCTTTCGCGTCGGATCAAAAAACTTTTTGGAACTTTTTTGAAGTTTCAAAAAGTTCGGCAGCCTGTCGAAAAAGCTTTTTCGACAGGCTGAGGACAGGCGACAAAATACGCCTGTCCTCCAGTCCGGCATCAGGGGCGCCCGAGCTGTTCAAATTCCGCCCGGCTGCCCCGGAAGATGTTGAGATCAATCCGATCCTGGGCGCCGTCATAGCCCTCCAGCCGGGCCGAGTGGGAGTACTGCCAGAAGTCCCAGCCCGGCACCAGGGGGAAAATGGTGGGGCTGGAACACCAGATGGGATAATCCCCATATCCGCCCCCGGCGATGTAGCGGTAATAGGAGCGGTAGGTCACATAGAGGATGGGCTTGACGCCGTAGTGCTCCTCCAGCCGCTCCAGCAGGGGATCCAGAATGGCCTTCACATGGGCCTTTTCCGGCGGCTCCTCCAGGTATTTCCCGTAAAACTCGATGTCCACCACCGGGGGCAGGGCCCCCTCGGTCACCGGCACCGTGGCAATATAGTTGTCCGCCTGGGTGTCGCCCGGGCTGTCATAGCTGAGGAAGTGGTATGCCCCCGCCCGGACGCCGGCCTCCGCAGCCCCGGCCCAGTTGGCGGCGAACTGCCTGTCCTGGAGGATGGAGCCCTCGGTTGCCTTGATGAAGGCAAACTCCACCCCCTGCCTGGCCAGGACAGCCCAGTCCACGTTCCCCTGATAGGAGGACACGTCCACGCCGAAGAGCTCCCACTGCTCCGGATCGGCCTCATGGGACAGGAGAATGAGCCCCCGCCAGCGCAGCAGCCCCAGGGCCGCCAGCGCGGCGGCGGCCAAAAGAAGGAGCGCCAGGAGCAGCCGTCCCAGCGCCCGCAGAATCCGTTTCAATCCGCATCACCAGTAAACATGATTGCCCGCCCTGCCCGGCAGGACGGAAAGAGCCTCCCGGGGCCGCGGGCCCCGCCCCCCCGCCTATTGCTCCGGCAGGGCGCCCTGCATGGCGTGCTCCTTGATCTTCTGGAAGGTCTCGTCGCTGAGATCGTGCTCAATCTTGCAGGCATCCGCCGCCGCCACCTCCGGCGTGACCCCAAGGCGGATGAAAAACTGGGTCAGCAGCTTGTGCCGTTCGTAAATGCGGGCGGCGATCTCCTCCCCCGCCGGCAGCAGGGAGATGAAGCCCTCCTTGTCCATCTCGATATATCCGCTCTCCCGGAGCTTTTTCATGGCAACACTGACGCTGGGCTTGGAGAAGTGCAGCTCGTTGGCAATGTCGATGGAGCGCACCAGGCCGTTGCGCTCGTGCAGGCTGAGAATGGCCTCCAGATAGTTCTCCGCAGATTCATAGATATTCATAAGTCTATCCTTTCCTGTGCATGGCCTTTTATACAGATTAGCACAAAGCGGCCGGTTTGACAAGCATTTCCGTCCAGGCGCGAAAAGCGGCCCGCTGCCGCAAGCAGCGGGCCGCCGGGCGGGAGGGGCTCAGTCCCCCTTCCCCTCCCGTCTGGACATCTCCTCCACAATGCTCTGGAAGCGGGAGGCGATGTAGCCGTAATTGTTCCGCCGGTGGGGCACCAGGCACTTGCTGCAGTCCTTGACCCCGTTCTCCAGATAGGTGAAGTTTCCGCCGCAGTCCCGTCCCAGCATGTACAGGGGGCAGTAGCAGAACAGGCAGTTGAACTCCTCCCCCTCCTCCACCGGATGGCAGGGGTAGTATTCGCACTCCTTATTGGTGAAGAAGGCGAAGTGCTTGCCCTCCCAGTATGCCTTTTCCTCGGCCATGTAAGCCTCTCCTTTCGTTACAGCACGCCCTTGCTGACGTTGACCACAAAGTCCTGCACGTTGGTGACAATGGTGCGCACCGACAGGCTGCCCCGGTCGCGGAGCTTGTTTACCGCGAACTCGGATACGTCCACCGAGTAGAAGTACACCGGGCGCACCACGCCGTCCACCACCCGGTAGGAGGGGGTCATGTTGCCGGTGGCCACGGTGTGGAGGGTGGAAGCCATGCAGATGACGGTGGTGGCGTCCTTCACCAGGGCGCGCATGGCGTCCTGGCCCTCGTAGACGTTGCCGTATACCTCGGGCAGGGGGCCGTCGTCCCGGACGGAGCCCACCAGCACATAGGGGATGTTGTGCTTCACGCACTCGTAGATAATGCCGTCGGTCACCTTGCCCTCCTCGATGAAGGCGGCGGTGGAGCCCCGCAGGCGGATGGCGTTGAGGGTGTCGATGTGGTTGTAGTGGCCGTTGGGCACGCTCCGCTGGGTGTAGATGTCCTGGCCCAGGGCGGTGCGGCGGTAGCTGGCCTCCAGATCGTGGGTGGCCAGGGCGTTGCCCGCCAGCAGGCCGTGGACATATCCGCCCCGCACCAGGGCGGCAAAGGCGGCCCGGGCGTCGTGGTCAAAGGCGCAGGCCGGGCCCATGACCCACAGGATGCGGCCATGCTCCTTCTCGTAGCGCAGCAGCTCGTAGATGGAGTCGTAGTCCATGGAGTAGGCGGTCTCCCGGGAGCGGCCCTGCCGGAAGGCGAAGGTCTCCGCCTCCCCCTTCTCCTCCCCGAAGCCGTCGGGGTAGACATAGATGCCCTCGGAGGCGTCCTCGGTGCGGCCCACCACCACCGGCTCCCCGGCCTTCAGGTTGCGGAACTCCACCACGGCGATCTTCCCGTCCCGCAGGGCGGCCACGCAGTCCATACGGCTCTCCTCCGCCAGCAGCCACTGGCCGCCAACCTTGAAGTACTCCGGATAGATGGAGGTGGCGTGATAATTCTCCGGGGCCACCCCGTCCCTGGGGGCCGGACACAGCACGGCGTCCGGCGCATTTTGAAAGCGCTCCTCCCGGAAATCTGGCGCATGATACTGAGGCAGGGTAAAACTCATAACAGGCTCCCCTTTCTTTCGTTTTCTCCTGTCCATTCTATCATGGAAACTACGCCCTGCCAACCCCCGGCGGGAAGGATTTTCCTCCGTCCAAAATCGGCGCGCCGCGGAACTCAATTTCCGCGGCGCGCCCGCCGTATACCACTCCGCACTTGGTGGGGAGTGAATTATCGATCGGATTAGAGCAGTGCGCTCTCCAGATCCTGGAGCATGATGTCCAGGGCGGTGATGCCGCCCTCGGCGGTGTACCACACCGCCGGGTGGGCCAGGTAGACGATGCTGCCGTTCTGGTAGGCGTCGGTGCCCATCACCAGCTCGTTCTCCATGATCTCCTGGGCCAGCTGGGCGCCGTCGGTGCCGATGGCGGCGTCCCGGTCCAGGACGAAGATATAGTCGGGGTTCTTGTCCACGATGAACTCGAAGGAGGCCTCGTTGCCGTGGGTGGAGGTGTCGATGTCGGCGTCCACGCCGATGTTGTCAAAGCCGATCTCCCGGCCGAGGATGGAGCAGCGGCCGTCGTTGCCCAGCACGTTGAAGCTGCCGCTGGTGCACATGCCCACGATGGCGGTCTTGCCGGCGGCGAACTCCGCCAGGGCCTGAATGCGGGCGTCAAAGTCGGTCATCAGCTGGTCCACCTTGTCCTCCAGGCCGAAGATGGAGGCGATGGTGGATGCGTTCTGCCGGACGGACTCCACCACGCCCAGCTCGCTGTCGGTGGCCAGATAGACCACCGGGGCGATCTCGCTGAGGGCGTCATAGGAGGAGGCCAGGCGGCCGCCGATGAAGATGATGTCGGGGGCACAGGCCATGACGGCCTCCAGATCGGCCTCCTTGATGGTGCCCAGGTTGGCCACGTTCCCGTCGGTCACATAGCTCTGCAGGTACTCCAGGGAGGTGTCGGCGGAGCCCACCACCCGGCCCTCGGCCACGCCCAGGGCGTCCAGGATGTCCAGGCATGCCATATCCAGGATGGCGATGCGCTGGGGATCGTAGGGCACCTCCAGCTCCACGGCCTCGCCGCTGCCGTTGAGGGAGGTGATGGTGACGTTCTCCGGGGTCTCCGCAGAGGGCTGGGCAGAGGTCTCCACGGCGGGGGCCCCGCTGTTGGCGGCGGGGGTGTCGGCGGCGCCGCCGGAGGCGGTGGAGCAGGCGGTCAGGCCCAGGGCGAGGGCCAGAGCCAGGGCAAGAGAGATTCCTTTTTTCATGTCTGTTCTCCTTTTCTAACCTGTTCAAACAGGATCAATAGTAGATGGACAGGGGGCGGCCTTCGATCTCCAGGATTTCGAAGTCCACCTGGTAGATCTGGGACAGGGTTTCCTTGGTCATCACCTCCTCCACGGTGCCGAATTTGGCGACCTTCCCGTCCTTGAACGCGCAGATATAGTCGGAGTAAAAGGCCGCGTAGTTGATCTCGTGCAGGACCAAAATCACCGTCTTCCCCAGCTCGTTGCAGAGGCGGCGAACGATTTTCATCATGTTGGTGGCGTGGTAGATGTCCAGGTTGTTGGTGGGCTCGTCCAGGAGGATGTACTCGGTGTCCTGGGCGATTACCATGGCGATGAAGGCCCGCTGGCGCTGGCCGCCGGACAGCTCGTCGATGAACCGGTCCTGGAATTCCTCCAGCTCCATGTAGGAGACCGCCCGGTCCACGATCTCCTGATCCTCCTGTGTCAGGCGGCCCCCCGAGTAGGGGAAGCGGCCGAAGGCCACCAGCTCTCGGACGGTGAGCTTCATCTGGACGTTGTTGCTCTGGGTCAGGATGGCCAGCCGCTTGGCCAGCTCCTTGCTCTTCCACCTGCCGATGTCCTTCCCCTCGAAGTCCACCAGGCCGCTGTCCCGGGCGATGAGCCGGGAGATGATGTTGAGCACCGTGGACTTGCCCGCCCCGTTGGGGCCGATCATGGAGATCACCTTGCCCCGGGGGATCTCAAAGCTGACGGAGTCCACCACGGTCTTGCCGTCGTACTGTTTGGTTAAATCCTTGACTTTCATTCAGACCCTCCTGTTGGCCAGAAGCAGATAGAGGAAGTAGATGCCGCCGCCCACGGTGATGAACACGCTGACGGGCACCGCGTAGTGGTATACCCGCTCCACCACCAGCTGCCCGGCCACCAGCACCACCATGCCGACGAGGGCGGAGCCCAGGATCAGGTAGGTGTGGCGGTAGGTTTTCAGCAGCTGCCGGGCGATATTGGCGATGATCAGACCCAGGAACGAAATGGGCCCCACCATGGCGGTGGCCACGGCGATGCACAGGGTCACCCCCAGCAGCAGGCGGCGGATGCTCCGGTCGTAGTCCACGCCCAGATTGATGGCCTGCTCCTTGCCCAGGGTGAGTACGTCCAGCAGGGCCAGATCCTTCCGCAGTACGAAGATGATGACGGCCAGCAGCACCAGGCAGAGCACGATGATCTCTGAGTTGATGTTGGAGAAGCTGGCGACCAGGGTGGACAGGAGGGCGTCGTACTCGTTGGGGTCCATCACCCGGGTGAGGGTGGACTGGATGCTGGAGAAGAAGGAGGTGAGCACCGTGCCGATGAGGAGCACATAGAGCACATTGTGGTTGGTTTTCTGGAACAGATAGCTGTAGATCACCGTGGCAACCACCCCCATCAGCACCACGTCCACCGCAAAGGACAGGTTGGCGTTGACGGCGATGATGCTGCCCGAGCCGGCGAAGAACACCACCGCCGTGTGGATGAGGGTGTACAGGGAGTTCATGCCCAGCAGGCAGGGGGTGACGATGGTGTTGTTGATGATGGACTGGAACACGATGGAGGCCCCGCCGATGGCGAAGGCGGTGATCAGCATGGCGATGAGCTTGGGGGCGCGGATCTTCATGGAGAAGAGCACCAGCGCCGAGTTGGAGAAGTTCACCGCCACCAGCATGTAGCCCAGCCCGGCCAGCAGCACCAGCAGGGCCAGCACCGACAGCTTGCGCACGTTGGTGTGGTAGGCGCTGGGGCGGGAGACGGCCTGTGCCTGGTTCATCGCGCGTCACCTCCCTCCAGCGCGCCCAGAGAGGCGGCGCAGCCCGAGGTACCCGCGGCCCCCAGACGGACAGCCTTCCGGCCGTGCCGCAGCCGGTAGAGCAGCAGGGCGATGAAGATCAGGCTGCCCAATATGCCCACAATCAGCTCGATAGGCAGCTCGTAGGGGGCGATGACCACCCGGCCGATCATGTCGCACACCAGCACGAACAGGGCGCCGAACAGGGCGGTGTCCACCAGGGTACCCCGGATCTTGTCCCCCTTGAACATAGCCACCACGTTGGGGACGATCAGGCCGATGTAGGAGATGGCGCCCACGACCACCACCACGCTGGCGGTGATCATGGCGGCAATGGTCAGACCCATAAAGAGCACCAGATTGTAGGGCACGCCCAGATTCCGGGAGAACTCCTTCCCCATGCCCACGATGTTGAAGTGGTTGGCAAAGAGGAAGGCCAGAATCACCAGGGGGACGATCAGGTACACCAACTCATACCGGCCCTGGAGCACCAGGGAGAAGTGGCCCACCGACCAGGTGGACAGGGCCTGGGTCATCTCAAACTGGTAGGCCAGGTAGTTGGTGATGCCGCCGATGACGTTGCCGAACATGATGCCCACCAGGGGGACCATCACCACATCCTTGAACTGGATGCGCTGGATGAACCAGACGAAGATCCAGGTGCCCAGGATGGCGAACACAAAGGAGAAGATGGCCCGGCTCCACAGGGTGGAGTTGGGCTGAAACAGCAGGGCCAGAAGAATCCCCATCTGGGCCGAGGAGATGGTGGCGCCGGTGGTGGGGGAGACGAACTTGTTCATGCACAGCTGCTGCATGATCAGGCCCGCCACGCTCATGCCAACGCCGGTGCACAGGATGGCCAGCAGCCGGGGCAGGCGGGAGATCAGGAAGATCTCCAGCTGCTCCAGATTGCCGGACAGGAGCCCGGACAGGTTGATGTCGATGACCCCCAGGAACAGGGACCAGACAGAACACACCAGCAGGGCCGCGGCCAGGAGCAGGGTAGACAGATGCTGTTTGATGGGAGAGCCCTCCTCTCGATTTTGGTTAGTTTTAGCTAACTTTTGGGCAAAAAACAGCGTGTATCGGGCTAACGTCCAGATGCACGTTGGTTGTTTTTCTATATAGTTAGCCATAACAAACCACCGTTGAAATTAGGATACCACACCTTCTCCGGGCTGCGCAAGAGAGGTTTCCCACAAAATTCCTACCTAAGCACTGTGTAATCTACACAAAATAACCAGGAATAGAACTTCCGAGGGCATGGTCCTCCCTGCCCGATGACGGAACTCTGCGAGGCCTCCCCGTGGGGGAAGTTTTTTGACAATCTGGGAATCAACGCCTGTGCACCGCACCTGCGGCGATGGAAAAGAGCGCTGACCGCCATCAGATATTTTTTTTGATCTGGTTAATCGCGCTCTTTTCCCATTCGGCGGGATTCGCCGAATGGGGACCCATTGCATCTTTCCAGCGGAAGTGAATTCCGCTGGAAACAAGGTTTTGCTTTGCAAAACGCTTGTACGCCGCACCTGCGGCGCCGGAAAAGAGCGCTGACCGCCATCAGATATTTTTTTTGATCTGGTTAATCGCGCTCTTTTCCAGTCTGGACACCTGTGCCTGGGAGATACCCACCTCGGCGGACACCTCCATTTGGGTCTTGCCCTCAAAAAAGCGGAGATTCAGGATGTGCCGCTCCCGTTCTGAGAGGCGGTTCATGGCCTCCTTCAGGGCGATGTGCTCCAGCCAGCTCTCGTCGGTGTTTTTGGAGTCCTTTACCTGGTCCATGACGCAGATGGTGTCGCCCCCGTCAGAGTACACCGGCTCGTAGAGGGACACCGGATCTACGATGGCGTCCAGGGCGAACACCACTTCCTCCCGCTTCAGATCCAGCTCCTTGGCTATCTCCTCGATGCTGGGCTCCCGCTGGTGCTCGGCCAAGAACTTCTCCTTAGTCTGGAGCACCTTGTAGGCCGTGTCCCGCATGGAGCGGGACACCCGCATGGATGAGTTGTCCCGCAGATAACGGCGGATCTCCCCGATGATCATGGGCACGCCGTAGGTGGAGAAGCGCACGTCCAGGTCGATGTTGAAGTTGTCGATGGCCTTGATCAGGCCGATGCACCCCACCTGGAACAGATCGTCCAGGTTCTCACCCCGGTTGGCAAACTTCTGGATCACCGAGAGCACCAGGCGCAGGTTACCGGAGATCAGTTCCTCCCGGGCGGCCATATCCCCCTGCTTGGTGCGGCGGAGCAGCTCCATAGTCTCCTCGTTTTTGAGCACCTTCAGCTTGGATGTGTTGACCCCGCAGATCTCAACCTTACCCTGCATACCGCTGCCTCCCCGACCGCTGAATCTGTGTTCAGTATGTCCGGGGCGGGGGCTTTCAGGAGAGCCCAAGATGCCCAAGGGGCTTGAATGGTCGATGCTGTCCAAGGACGAA
>DGYMJ06203__coassemble_944_pt1 | contig 13857 bp, 12 predicted proteins | sample DGYMJ06203__metabat2_low_PE_040 | metagenome-assembled genome bin DGYMJ06203 | reverse complement strand
AGCTGAAGGCCAAATAACCGCCGCTCCCGCTCCGCCTCTTTTGCGAGCGGGAGCGAGCCGCCGCCCAGCGGCGCCAAGCATGTTCGCGGAGCGAACATCTTGATGCCGGGCGGATTCACTCCGCCCGCGCAGATGGAAAACACAGGGCTCCCAAACCGCCCGCGCGGTTTGGGAGTGCGGAGCAGATGGCCGCCAAGGCCGGGATGGAAAAGCTGAAGGCCAAATAACCGCCGCTCCCGCTCCGCCTCTTTTGCGAGCGGGAGCGGGGCGGTATAAGCTCGGTGAGCGTTGCGGGGCGCGTCATTGACGCGCCCCGCTTTTTCGCGGAAAAGGGTTTGCAATGGCCCCTGTTTCTTGGTATAATATTTTATTCAAGAATATAACATGGCGAGGTGCGGTCTTTTGTACCTGAGAGCGTTGGAAATCCAGGGGTTCAAGTCCTTTCCGGACAAGACGGTGCTGTCCTTTGACGAGGACATCACCGCCATCGTGGGCCCCAACGGCAGCGGAAAATCGAATATCTCCGACGCCATCCGCTGGGTCATGGGGGAGCAGTCCACCAAGGCCCTGCGGGGGGGCAAGATGGAGGATGTGATCTTCGGCGGCACCGCCCTGCGCAAGCAGCAGGGCTTTGCCGAGGTGTCTCTGGTGCTGGACAACACCGACCACCTGTTCCCCCTGGAGGAGAGCGAGGTGATGGTCACCCGGCGGTACTACCGCTCCGGCGAGAGTGAGTACTACATCAACCGCCGCTCCGTCCGGCTCAAGGACGTCAACGAGCTGTTCATGGACACCGGCCTGGGCCGGGAGGGATATTCCATCATCGGCCAGGGCCGCATCGACGAGATATTGTCCGTCAAGAGCGCCGACCGCCGGGAGGTCTTTGAGGAGGCCGCCGGCATCTCCCGCTTCCGCCACCGGAAGGAGGAGGCCGAGCGCAAGCTGGAGCGCACCCAGGAGAACCTGGTGCGCATCACCGACAAGATCGACGAGCTGGAGCTGCAGGTGGAGCCCCTGCGGGTGCAGAGCGAGAAGGCCAGGCGCTTCCTGCTGCTGCGGGACGAGCTGCGGGGGCTGGAGATCTCCCTGTGGCTGGACCAGCTGGAGAAGATCCGCGCCGGGGCCATCAAGACCGCGGCGGACTACGAGAACGCCGCCCGCCAGAAGGCGGAGGCCCAGCAGGCGGTGGAGGAGCTCTACGCCGCCGCCGAGGGGTATGCCGCCCAGATGCGGGACAAGGACGTGGAGGCCGAGGGCGTCCGCTTCCAGATGATGCAGCGGCAGGCCGATGCCAACGGCCTGGAGAACGCCATCGCCGTGCTGAAAACCAACATCCAGAACAACCTGGAGAACCGGGACCGCATCCGGCGGGAGCTGGAGCAGCAGGAGGGCCGGGCGGGCTCCATTGCCTCCCAGATCGCCGAGCGGCAGGCCCGGCTGGACGAGCTGGCGGCGGAGGCGGAGAAGCTCCAGGCCGATCTGGCCGCCCGCCAGGCGGAGGCCGACCAGGCCGCCCGCTCCGCCGGCACCCTGGCCGCCGAGCTGGAGGAGCTGCGGCAGAAGGAGGCGGTGGAGACCGCCTCCGCGGCCGAGGCCAAGGCCCTGCTGTCCGCCCTGGCCGCCGCCGCCCAGGAGCTGCTGGACCGGGACGAGGCGGTGCGTCAGGAGCTCTCCGCCGGGGAGGAGCGGCTCCAGGCCCTCAAAACAGAGGAGGGGGAGGCCCGCAAGGCCCTGGATCAGGCCAGGGAGGATCGGGACTCCCTCCAGAACGTGATCAACGGCTACCGTCTGCGGCTGGACGGCCGGCAGAAGAAGGCCAAGGAGGCGGAGGAGCGCCATGTCAAGCTCCAGATGGAGGAGAATGCCCTCCAGAGCCGCATCCACATGCTCTCCGAGATGGAAAAGCTGTATGAGGGCTACTCCAAAGCGGTCAAACTGGTGATGGGGGAGGCCAAGCGGGGCCAGCTCCGGGGCATCCACGGCCCGGTGGCGGGGCTCATCCACGTGCCCGACCGGTGCACCGTGGCCATCGAGACCGCCCTGGGCGGCGCCATGCAGCACATCGTGGTGGAGACCGAGGAGGACGGCAAGGCCGCCATCTCCTACCTGAAGCGCCGGGACGGGGGCCGGAGCACCTTCCTGCCCCTGAGCACCATCCGGCCCGGCGAGTTCCGGGATCAGGGGGTGCGGCGGGAGCCGGGCTTTGTGGGCCTGGGTGACGAGCTGGTGGAGTTCGACCCCAGGTACCAGAAGATCTTCTCCAACCTGCTGGGCCGCACCGTCATCGCCGAGGACATGGACGCGGCCATCGCCATGGCCCGCAAGTACGGCCACCGGTTCAAGATCGTCACCCTGGACGGCCAGGTGCTCAACCCCGGCGGCTCCATGACCGGCGGCTCGGTGTCCCGCAGCGCGGGCATCCTCAGCCGGGCCAACGAGCTGGAGCGGCTCAACCAGCAGCGCGCCGGCCTGTCCGGTCAGCTCTCCCAGGCCGCCCAGGCCATGGAGGAGGCCAGGCGGGAGGCCGCCGCCGCCCAGTACGAGGTGGAGACCGCCCAGGCCCAGCGGCGCCAGCACGAGGACGAGATCCTCAAACTGGAGGAGCGGCTGGCCCACTACGCCGCCCAGCTGGCCGACGCCAACCGCCGCCAGGGGGAGCAGCGGGCCGAGCTGGAGACCCTCCAGGCCCGGGCCGCCCAGACCGAGGCGGACACCCAGGCCGCCCGAGCCCGCATCGAGGCCCTGGAGGGCTCTGCCGCCGCCCTGCGGGCCGAGGCCGAGGGCAAGGAGCAGGGCCGGGCCGGCGTACAGGAGCAGGCCCAGGCCATCGGCAGCGCCATCGCGGAGCTGAACCTGCGCCTGGCCGCCCTGGAGGCGGAGAAGCAGGCATCCCAGGGAACCCTCTCAGAGCTGGAGGCCCTGCGGCAGGATCTCACCGGCGACAAGGCCCAGCGGGAGAAGATGCTCTCTGAGTTCCAGGAGAAAAACGCCGCCCTGGAGGGGGAGATTCTGGAGAAGGAGCGGCAGCTCCAGGCCATCCGGCGGGAGAACCAGGAGCAGCAGGAGGCCATCTCCCGCATCAACAGCGAGAAGCTGGAGCTGGAGGCCCAGCGCAACCAGGCGGACAAAGCCGCCCGGGACAAAAACGGGGAGCTCTTAAACCTGGAGCGGGAGGTCTCCGTCTTAGAACAGAGAAAGGCCGCCGCCGCTCTGGAGGAGAAGGGCCTGCTGGACAAGCTGTGGGAGACCTACGAGCTGTCCCACGAGGCGGCAAAGGCCCAGCGGGTGGAGCTGGAGAGCGTTCCCAAGGCCCAGCGCCGGGTGGGAGAGCTGAAAAAGGCCATCTCCGCCCTGGGCAACATCAACCTGGACGCCATCGACGAGTTCCAGCGCATCAACGAGCGGTACACCTACCTCACCGATCAGCGGGACGACGTGCTCACCTCCAAGAAGGAGCTGGAGGGCATCATCGCCGACATCACAGCCGAGATGAAGCACATCTTCTCCACCCAGTTTGCCATCCTCAACGACGCCTTCCAACAGACCTTTGTGGAGCTGTTCGGCGGCGGCCGGGCCGCCCTGGAGCTGGAGGATCCCGACGATATCCTGGGCTGCGGCATCGAGATCCGGGTACAGCCGCCGGGCAAGGCTCTCAAGGTGCTCTCCCTGCTCTCCGGCGGCGAGAAGGCCTTCGTGGCCATCGCCCTCTATTTCGCTATCTTAAAGGTGCGTCCCACCCCCTTCTGCGTCATGGACGAGATTGAGGCCGCCCTGGACGACGCCAATGTGGTGCGCTTCGCCCACTATATGCGCCAGATGGCGGACAAGACCCAGTTCATTGTCATCACCCACCGCCGGGGCACCATGGAGGAGGCGGACGTGCTCTACGGCGTCACCATGCAGGAGCAGGGGATCAGCCGCCTGCTGACCATCAACCTGAACGACGTGGAGAAGGAGCTGCACATCAAGTAACATGTTCCCGGCTCCTGCATGGGGCCCCCGCCCGAGCCCAGCGGAGCGGGTCGGGTGGGGAGAGGAGGCGCAAGGGAGCGGGCGAGGGATTCCCGCCTGCGGGAGTCCCGAGTAAAGCGGACTTTGCGCCGACGAAGGAGCAGGGGATCAGCCGCCTGCTGACCATCAACCTGAACGACGTGGAGAAGGAGCTGCATATCAAATAGAGATGACGCAGCCAAAACGGAAGCACCCCCGCCTGCGTGACTACGATTACAGCCGGACCGGCGTGTATTTTCTGACCATCTGCACCAAGGACCGGGCCCCCATCTTGAGTGAGATCGTAGGGCGGGGGCTTGCCCCCGCCGAAGTCCGCCTCTTTACGGCAGGCCGGATTGCGGCGGAGGATTTGGAGAATCTGTCCAAACGGTTTCCCAGAGTACGGATAGAGGCATCCGTTATCATGCCCAACCACATTCACCTTCTTCTCTCCCTGAGGGCGGCTGGGGCAAGCCCCCGCCCTGCAGATGGGAAAGATTCCGGAATTGTGGATGTGATGCGGGTATTCAAATCATTGACGACCAGACGGTGGAATCAATGTAACGGGACACAGGGCCGCCCTCTCTGGCAGGCCTCCTATCACGACCACATCATCCGGGACGACAACGACTTCCTGAACCACTGGAGCTATCTCAACAACAACCCCGCCCGGTGGGCGGAGGATGAATACTATGTTTGCACGACGAAAGGAACCGGAACCACATGGGCTTTTTTGAAAAGATCAAGGCGGGGCTGACCCGCACCAAGGAGAACATCGGCCACTCCTTTGACCAGCTGTTCGCCGGGGAGCTGGACGACGACTTCTACGACGAGCTGGAGGAGACCCTGATCCTGGGGGACATGGGGGTGGACACCACCCTGAAGGCGGTGGAGGAGCTGCGGAAGCGGGTGAAGGCGGAGAAGATCAAGGACATGGACTCCGCCCGGGCCTGCCTGCGGCGGGTGCTCACCGAGATGCTCCAGGTGGGCGACCCCTCCCTCCGCCTGACCACCACGCCGTCGGTGGCCCTGTTCATCGGGGTGAACGGCGTGGGCAAGACCACCACCATCGGCAAGCTGGCCGCCCGGATGAAGGGGGAGGGCAGGCGGGTGCTGATGGCCGCCGGGGATACCTTCCGGGCCGCCGCCGCCGACCAGCTGGAGATCTGGAGCCAGCGCTCCGGCGTGGAGCTGGTGCGCCAGCACGAGGGGGCCGACCCCGCCGCCGTGGTGTTTGACGCCCTCACCGCCGCCAGGGCCCGGAACACCGACGTGGTGCTCATCGACACCGCCGGGCGGCTGCACAACAAGCAGAACCTGATGAACGAGCTGAACAAGATCTCCCGGGTGGTAGACCGGGAACTGCCCGGCTGCGACCGGGAGACCCTGCTGGTGCTGGATGCCACCACCGGCCAGAACGGCCTGATCCAGGCCAAGCAGTTCAAGGAGGCCGCCGGCATCACCGGCATCGTGCTCACCAAGCTGGACGGCTCCGCCAAGGGCGGCATCGTCATCGCCATCGCCCAGGAGCTCCAGGTGCCGGTGAAGTACATCGGCGTGGGAGAGGGCATCGACGATCTTATGCCCTTCGAGGCCGAGGCCTTCGTCGAAGCACTGGTATAAAGCCTTCCCCCCACAGGGGGGAGGTGCCCCCGCAGGGGGCGGATGAGGGGGCGTTTTGTTGTACAAGCCATCGTACCCTCATCAGTCAGCCTGCGGCTGACAGCTTCCCCCTGGAAGGGGGAAGCCTGATATAAGGAGGTTGGAACCATGGCAAGAATCGACGGCCGGGCGGCGGATCAGCTACGGCCCGTGGAGATCATCCCCAACATCAACAAATTTGCGGAGGGCTCCTGCCTGATCCGCTGCGGCAATACCCATGTGCTCTGCTGCGCCAGCGTGGAGGAGCGCACCCCGCCCCACGTCCCCGAGGGGGAGGGCTGGGTTACCGCCGAGTACTCCATGCTGCCCCGGGCCAACCGGGAGCGCAGCAAGCGGGACATCTCCAAATTGAAGCTCTCCCCCCGCTCCGCGGAGATCCAGCGACTCATCGGCCGCTCCCTGCGGGCCTGCGTGGACATGAAGAAGCTGGGCGAGCGCACCATCACCGTGGACTGCGACGTGCTCCAGGGGGACGGCGGCACCCGCACCGCCTCGGTCACCGGCGGCTTTGTGGCCCTGAGCTATGCCCTGCACAAGCTGGTGGCGGACGGCGTGCTGCCCGAGATGCCCCTGACCACCTGTGTGGCGGCGGTGTCCGCCGGCATCGTGGGGGAGGAGCCCATGCTGGATCTGTGCTACGAGGAGGACTCCCACGCCCAGGTGGATCTCAACTGCGTCATGACCGGCGAGGGGAACCTGGTGGAGCTCCAGGGCACCGGCGAGGGCCGGCCCTTCACCGTGGACGAGCAGCGGGCCCTGGTGGATCTCTGCGCCAAGGGCATCAAGGAGCTCCAGGCCATCCAGAGACAGGTGCTGGGAGGTTGAGCGGCATGAAATTGGTATTGGCCAGTAAGAACGCCCATAAGCTGGTAGAGATGAAGGACATCCTCTCCCAGCTGGGGGTGGAGGTGGTGCTGGAGTCCGAGGCGGGGGTCGACGTGGACGTGGAGGAGACCGGCGCCACCTTTGAGGAGAACGCCTATCTCAAGGCCCACGCGGTGATGGAGGCCTCCGGCCTGCCCGCCATCGCGGACGACTCCGGATTGTGCGTGGACGCCCTCAACGGCGCCCCCGGCGTGTACTCCGCCCGCTACGGCGGGCCGGGGCTGGACGACGCGGGCCGGTATAAGCTCCTGCTGGAGAACATGCGGGGCCAGCTGGACAGGCGGTGCAGGTTCGTCTCGGCCATCTGCTGCTGTTTCCCCAACGGGGACAGGGTGGAGGCCAGGGGGGAGTGTGCCGGCACCCTGGCCTACGCCCCCAAGGGGGAAGACGGCTTCGGCTACGACCCCGTCTTCTTCGTCCCCGGCCTGAAAAAGACCTTCGCGGAGCTCTCTCCGGAGGAGAAGAACGCCATCTCCCACAGGGGCAACGCCCTGAAGGCCTTCCGGGAGAAGCTGGAGACATACCTGAAGAAATAACGGCCTTCCCCCCGCAGGGGGGAAGGCGGCGCGCATCGCCGGATGAGGGGGCCGGAGCCATCCTGAAGGTCACCCCCATCCGTCAGCCTTACGGCTGACAGCCTCCCCCTGAAAGGGGGAGGCCAGGGCGCACGCACAGCCGGAGACAGAAACAAAAGGAGAACGATCCATGGAAGAACTGACAAGCAAGCAGCGCGCCCAGCTTCGTGGGCTGGCCAACAGCATCGACACCATCCTCCACGTGGGCAAGGACGGCATTGGGGACAACCTGGCCAAGCAGGCCGACGACGCCCTGGAGGCCCGGGAGCTGATCAAGGGCAAGGTGCTGGAGAACAGCCTGCTCACCAGCCGGGAGGCGGCGGAGGAGCTGGCGGAGAAGACCCGCAGCCAGGTGGTGCAGGTCATTGGAACAAAATTCGTGTTATATCGTCCAACCCATAAGAAGGACAAAAAGGACAAGATCGTGCTGGTAACGGACAGGAAGCGCAAGGGATGAACGAACAGGAGGGGCAGACCATGAAGCTTGGCATCTATGGCGGCACCTTTAACCCGCCCCACCTGGGGCACCTGACCTCCGCCCGGCTGGCCCTGGACGCCCTGGGGCTGGACGCGCTGCAATTTGTCCCGGCGGCCACGCCGCCCCACAAGGCCCTGCCCGCCGGCTCCCCGGCGCCGGAGGAGCGGCTGGCCATGGTGGAGCTGGCCGCCGACGGCCTGCTGATGCCCAAGCGGGTGGGGGTGAGCGACATGGAGTTCACCCGCCCGGGCAAGAGCTACACCGCCGACACCCTGGAGCAGCTCCACGCCCAGTACCCCGGGGCGGAGCTGTGGCTGCTCATGGGCACGGACATGTTCCTCACCCTCCAGTACTGGCGGGAGCCGGAGGTGATCACCCGTCTGGCGGGGGTGTGTACCTTTGCCCGCACCCAGTCGGACAGCGGGGAGGCCCTGTCCATCCAGGCGGAGTACCTGCAAAAGACCTTCGGGGCCAGGACATGCGTGCTCCAGCTGCCCCAGATCGTGGACGTGTCCTCCACTCAGCTGCGGGAGCTGCTGGCAAAGGGGGAGGGGCAGCAGTACCTGCCCCCGGCGGTGTACGGCTACATCATCCGCCGCGGGCTGTACGGTGTCCACTGGGATCTGAAGCACCTGCCCGACCGGGAGCTGCGGGCCTGCTCCTACTCCATGATCAAGGCCAAGCGCATCGCCCACGTCCAGGGGACGGAGGGGGAGGCGGCCCGCCTGGCCCGCCGCTGGGGGGCGGACGAGACCCACGCCCGCCGGGCGGCCATCCTCCACGACTGCACCAAGTATTTGGATATGGAAGAGCAGTTGCAATTGTGCAGAAAATATGGTATCGTACTGGATGATTTGGAGCAGCAGGCGGTAAAGCTCCTCCACTCGAAGACGGGCGCGTGTGTGGCCCGGGACGTGTATGGGGTGAGCGACGATATCTATGACGCCATCTTCTGGCACACCACCGGAAAGGCGGACATGAGTCTGCTGGAGAAGATCCTGTACATCGCCGACTATATGGAGCCCACCCGGGACTTCCCGGGGGTGGAGCGCCTGCGGGCGCTGGCCTATGAGGATCTGGACGCGGCGGTGTGCCTCGGATGTGAGATGAGCATAGAGGAGATGGCGGAGCGGGGCCTGCCGGTACACCCCAATACGGTGAAGGCCAGGGATTGGCTCAAGACCCACAGGAAAGGAACTGTCGATTGATGAACCCGGAAGAGAAAAAGAATCACCGGGGCGGCTCCCGGCTCCAGAAGCCGGAGAAGCCCCAGCGGGAGAAAAAACCCAGACCCCAGCGCACCAGGCAGCAGAAGGCGCTGCGCATCCTCTATATCGTCCTTACCGTGATCGCCGCCCTCATCGTGGCGGGCTTCGTGATCTTCAACTTCATCAGCGCCCCGCCGGAGGTCAGCGCACCCACCCCCACGCCCCGGGTCACCACGTATATTGACGACGAGGGCAATGAGGTGGAGGAGGAGATCCCCGGCCTGGCCGCCAACCGGAAGGAGCAGTTCTATACCTTCCTGCTGGTGGGACAGGACACCTTCGGCGGCGGCAACACCGACACCATGATGCTGGTGGCCTACGATGTGCCCAACCAGACCCTCAACGTCATGAGCCTGCCCCGGGACACCTATGTGCGCTACAACGGCCGGCGGGTACTTCTGAACTCGGTTTACAACCGGGCCGGAGCGGGCGACAGCGGCATGGAGGCCCTGAAGGAGGAGGTGGGGGAGCTCACCGGCGTCACCCCCGACTTCTATGTGATCGTCCAGTGGGAGGCCGTGGGCGAGCTGGTGGATGCCATCGGAGGCGTGTACTTCGATGTCCCCCGGCGGATGTACTATAACGACCTGTCCCAGGATTTCAAGATCGACCTGCAGGAGGGCTACCAGCTGCTGGACGGCAACGACGCCATGGGCCTGCTCCGCTGGCGGCACAACAGCGACGACAGCGGACACATTCTCAACAGCGGCTATGCCAACGGCGACCTGGGCCGTATCGAGACCCAGCAGGCCTTCATGACCGCGGTGATCGAGAAGTGCCTCCAGCCCTCCGTGCTGCTGCCCAACCTGCTGGAATATATCGATATCTTCCAGCGGAATGTGGTCACCGATCTCAGCGTGGGCAATATGGCCTATTTCGCCAAGTCCGCCATCGGCAACATGAACATGGACAATGTGGCTTTCATGACGATGCCCTGGAAGGACGCCGGAGACGGAGCCCATGTGCTCCCCATCGGCAGCCAGCTGGTGGCGGCTATCAACGACGGCTTCAACCCCTACGAGGAGGACATTTCCCTCAGCGATCTGGATCTGGTGACCAGTATTGGCAGTCCCAGCAGCTCGGGCAGCTCCGGCAGTTCCAGCAGCAGCTCCGGCTCCGGAACCACCACCCAGACCACACCCACCCCCACCCCCGACGCCACCCCGTCGGAGAGCCCGGTGGAGAGTCCGGATACCACCCCCGGCATGACCCCCATCCCGGAGGTGACGCCCACCCCCGGCGCCGGAACGCCGCCCCCGGCGGTGGAGACCACCCCGCCGGCCGTCGAGAGCCCTGCCAGCAGTGACGTGCCGGTGGACAACCCGGCGGAGAGCACCGCCCCCGACCCCGCCCCCACTCCGGAGCCCGCCGCAACCCCGGCCTCGGATCCCAACGCCGGAGCGTACGGGCCGGGCATGGAGCCCATTGAATAGGAAGGAGCGCACGAATGACACCCAAAGAGATCGCCATCGCCGCCGTCAAGGCCCTGGACAGCAAAAAGGGCCAGGACATCAAGTGCCTGGAGACCGGGCACCTGACTACCCTGGCGGACTACTTTGTCCTCTGCACCGCCACCTCCACCACCCAGATCAAGGCCCTGGCCGACGTCTGTGAGAAGATGCTCAAGGACGCCGGGGAGCCCCCCCACCACGTGGAGGGCCACCGGGGCGGCACCTGGATCCTGCTGGACTTCTCCTCTGTGGTGGTTCACATCTTCAACGAGGAGGCCCGGGAGTTTTACGACCTGGAGCGCCTCTGGAGCGATGCCACGCCGGTGGATCTGACCGGCGTGCTGACCGAGAACTGAAGAGTATGACAGTGCCCCGGAACGTCGGTTCCGGGGCACTGACTGTCAAAAAAACTTCTGTGAGGGAACGCCTCGCAGAGTTCCTGCGGCCGCAGCCGCAGGAATCAAATGAAAATCCGTCATTTCCGGCGACATGCGCGTCGGAAATGACACTTCTCATGGCGGAAGGGGTGACAATTTCGAAAGAAATCGAGCCCATTCCGCCATGCAGCTTTTCTCGAAAAAGTGGCGAAGCCACTTTTTCGAGACGCTGAGGGCCCCGGAACCGACGTTCCGGGGCCCTTTTCCCGTATTTCTTCGGTTTTCTGGCGAAACAGGCTTTTCAGCGGCCCGGGCATGTGGTAGGATAGAGCAAATGAGACAGGAGGGATTTTCATGCTCTTTGTTTGCTATCCCAAGTGCACCACCTGCCAGAAGGCTAAGGCATGGCTGGAGGGCCGCGGCCTAACCTTTGACGTGCGGGACATTAAGACCGACCGCCCCACCGAGGCGGAGCTGCGCCAGTGGCATGAGCGCAGCGGCCTGCCCCTCAAGCGGTTTTTCAACACCAGCGGCCTGCAGTACAAGGCCCTGGGCCTGAAGGACAAGCTGCCCCAGATGAGTGAGGACGAGCAGTTTGCCCTGCTCTCCACCGACGGCATGCTGGTGAAGCGGCCCATCCTGGTGGGAGACGGCTTTGTGCTGGTGGGCTTCAAGGAGAGCGAATGGGAGGCGCGGCTGGGTTGACCACCACCCCTCCCCGGATAAAACGGCACGGGCGCGGCATTGCCGCGCCCGCTGGTTTTCTCTACAGATGCTTCTCCAGCCAGGAGAGCACGTCGTCCCAGACCTCCTGCCGGTTGGTCTCGTTGAGCATCTCGTGGCGGCCCTCCGGGTAGAGCTTCACGGTGAGATCCCGTACCCCCGCGTCCTTGAACCAGCCAGCCACCTTCTTCACCCCCGCGCCGTTGGCTCCCACCGGATCCCGGTCGCCGGAGAAGAAGTACACCGGCGTGTCCGGATCCATCCGCCGCAGGTTGGCCGGTTTAGCCAGCAGCTGAAGGCCCACCATCATGTCGTGGTACATGCCCACGGTGGGGAGAAAGCGGCACAGGGGGTCGGCGCAGTAGGCGTCCACCACGGCGGTGTCCCGGGAGATCCAGTCCGCCGAGGTGCGGGCGGGCTTGAACTGCCCGTTGTACCGCCCCACGGAGAGGCTGTCCATCAGGCCGCTGCGGGCCTTGGAGCCCTTGAGGCGGATGAGCAGGGCGGAGAGGGCCCGCCCCGCCGCCACGGTGAGGGGCGGCTCCTGCCCGGTGCCGGAGAGGATGGCCCCGTCCACGGTGCCCGGCCAGAACATGAGGTAGCCCCGCACCACGAAGGAGCCCATGGAGTGGCCCATGAGGAAATAGGGCACGCCGGGGTACTCCGCCCCTGCCTGCTCCCGCAGGGCGCGCACGTCCTTCACCACGTGTCTCCAGCCGTCCTTCTCCCCGAACCAGCCGTACTCCTCCGGGCCGGCGGCGGTGCGGCCGTGGCCCAGGTGGTCGTGGCCCACCACGGCGAAGCCGTGCTCCGCCAGGAACCGGGCGAAGGGGGCGTAGCGGCCCATATGCTCCGAGATGCCGTGCACCAGCTGCACCACCGCCCGGGGCCGCTCCGCAGGCAGCCAGCGGACGGCGGCGACGGTATGTACCCCGTCGCTGGAGGGAAAGTGAAATTCTTCTGTCGTAACCATGGAAATAGGGCTCCCTTTGTGATAAAATAAGTCATCCGATTCTGGGTACAGTCTAACCCAAGACGCCGTCCCCGTCAAGAGAAAGGAAGAGCGCTATGGACGCCATTGACCGTTTTCTCCGCTATGTGACCTATGACACCCAGTCCGACGAGCACAGCGAGACCTCCCCCTCCACCGAGAAGCAGAAGGTGCTGGGCCAGGCGCTGGCCGACGAGCTGGGCCAGCTGGGGCTCCACAAGGCCCATATGGACGAGCATGGCTATGTATACGCCTGGCTGCCCGCCACCCCCGGCAGCGAGGGCATCCCCTGCGTGGGACTCATCGCCCACATGGACACCTCCCCGGACGCGCCGGGGGCCGGGGTGAACCCCCGCATCGTCCGCTACGAGGGGGGCGACATCGTCCTCAACGAGGAGAAGGGCATCGTCATGAGGGCCGCCGAATTTGAGAGCCTGGCGAAGTACCAGGGGCAGGAGCTGATCGTCACCGACGGCACCACCCTGCTGGGGGCGGACGACAAGGCCGGCGTGGCGGAGATCATGACCGCCGTGGCCTACCTGGCCGAGCACCCGGAGGTGCCCCACGGCCGCATCGCCGTGTGCTTCACCCCCGACGAGGAGGTGGGCCAGGGGGCCGACCACTTCGACGTGGAGGGCTTCGGCGCGGCGGTGGCCTACACCGTGGACGGCGGCGAGCTGGGGGAGATCGAGTATGAGAACTTCAACGCCGCCAACGCCGGGGTGTTTGTACGCGGCGTGAACATCCACCCCGGCTCGGCCAAGAACAAGATGAAGAACGCCCTGCTCATTGCCCTGGAGTACGCCGGGCTGCTGCCCCCCGCCGAGACCCCGGCCCACACCGAGGGGTATGAGGGCTTCTACCATCTCCACGATATGAAGGGCAACGAGAGCGAGGCGGAGCTGCACTACCTCATCCGCGACCACGACCGGGCCAAATTCGAGGCCCGCAAGCAGTTCCTGGCCCAGGCTGCCGCCTTCCTCAACCAGAAGTACGGCGTCGGCACGGTGGAGGTGGTGGTGAAGGACTCCTACTACAACATGAAGGAGCAGATTGAGCCCCACATGTACCTGATCCTCCGGGCCCGGGCGGCCATGGAGGCGGCAGGGATCACCCCCGTGGAGGTGCCCATCCGGGGCGGCACCGACGGCGCCCGGCTGAGCTATATGGGCCTGCCCTGTCCCAACCTGTGCACCGGCGGCGTCAACTTCCACGGCGTCCACGAGTACATCCCCGCCGCCGCCCTGAACCAGATGGCACAGGTGCTGGTCAATCTGGTGACGGCCCAGTAAAATACAATGACGCCCAACGAGGGGCGGCCTCCGCTTTCGGAGGCCGCCCCAGCCTGTCGAAAAAGTCTTTTCGACAGGCTTCTAAACTTTTTGAAACTTCAAAAAGTTTAAAAAAGTTGTTTGATCCAACGTGAAAGGGAACCCTGACGGTTCCCTTTCACACTA
>DGYMJ06203__coassemble_931_pt1 | contig 14000 bp, 8 predicted proteins | sample DGYMJ06203__metabat2_low_PE_040 | metagenome-assembled genome bin DGYMJ06203 | reverse complement strand
CTCGGGCGCGGCGCCTTATGAAATCAGGCGGCAGCGGCGAGGGAAGGGCCGCTGCCGCCTGGGCACGCTTGGAGATCAGGACGCCTCCGCTACGGCGGACAGGAAGTATACCCCGTCCGGCGCCCGGTACAGGCCGGTGAGGCCATCCCGGAGCTGGTAGCTGCCCCCCAGGTAGTACAGGGGGATCACCGGGGCGTCGTTGAGCAGGATCGCCTCCCCGTCGTGGAGGTAGGCGTCCCGGGCGTCGGGGGAGACCGCGGCCCGGGCGGAGTCCAGCAGGATGTCGAAGGCGTCGCTGCTGTAGCCGGACAGATTGTTCTCGTGGCCGGTGTACCACTGGGCGAGGAGGGCCTCCGCGTCGCTGTATTGGGCGGTGAGGAGCTGTCCGGCCATCTGGAAGGCGGGCACGGCGCTCCCGGCCTCCTCGCCGCCGGCCGCTTCCTCGCCCTCCGCCGGCTGGGCGGGGGAGAGGGCGGCGTCATATTCCTCCTGGCTCACGCCCCGGACGGTCACCGTCACCCCCAGCTGCTCCTGCCACATGGACTGGAGGGCCTGGGCCACGGCCCGGCCGGCGTCGGACTCCACGTAGAGGTACTCCACCACCGGGAAGCTGCCGCCGCCGGCGTAGCCCGCCTGGGCCATGAGGGCCTGGGCCTGGCGGCAATTCTCCTCATAGCTGCCGCTCTCCGGCAGGGTCACCAGCTCCTGGCTGTGGATGCGGAAATCCCACTGGGGCTCCGGGGTCTCCTGGACGGGGGCGGCATTGGGGTCCGGCACGGCGGGTTCCTCCTCCTCCGCCTCCTCGTGCTGGCCGTAGTCGGTGACGCCGTAGGGGATCAGGCCTACGGCGGCCCGGGCGGTCAGATCCCCCAGGGCGTCCACCAGAGCCTGGGTGTCCACCGCCAGGCGGAAGGCCTGGCGGACGTTGACGTCGTCAAAGGGGGGCTGCTGGGTGTTGAGGACCACGGCGTAGGTGGCGGTGACCGCCTCCGGCAGCCATGTCCCCGTGCTCTCCAATTCCTGGAGAACGGATGCCGGCAGATCCTGGATCAGATCCAGCTCCCCGGCCAGATAGGCCTCGTAGTCGCTCTCGCTGTCCCCGACGGTGACGAACCGCAGCACGTCGGGACCCACGGCGGCGCTGTCGTAGTAGGTCTCGCTGCGGGTGAGCTCCACCTCCCGGCTGGAGAGGGAGGTGGCCGTATAGGCCCCGTTGGTGACGGAGCCGTCGGCCAGGGACCCGCCGCTGATCAGGTCCTCACGGACCGGCATGGTGTAGGCCCCGGCGCACAGCTCCTCCAGAAAGTAGGCGGGGCTGCCGTTCAGAGTCACCACAAAGGTGCCGTCGTCAGGGGCGGACACCGCCAGCAGGGAGGGGTCCCCGGTCTCCTGGACCTGATCGTAGCCGCTGACAACAGACAGCAGCTCCCGGTGGGGCAGATCGTTGGCCGGGTCCGCCAGCCGCCGCCAGGCGGCGGCAAAGTCCTGGGCGGTGACCGCCTCCCCGTCGGACCACTGGATGCCCTGGCGGAGGGTGAAGGTGTAGGTGGCGTTGCCGGCGTAGTCGGTCTCCACCTCATAGCTCAGCGCCTGGCCGGGGGAGAGGACAGCGTGGCCGTCCCCGCCGTCAGTCCAGCGCATCAGGTTTTCGTATAGGTGGAAGAGGATGGTCTCGCTGCCCTGGGCGGTGCTCGCCCCGGGGTCCAGGGTATCCTGGGCCTGGGAGACGGCGGCGGTGACGGTGAAGAGGTCGCCCTCCCCGTCCTCATCCTGGCTTCCGGCGTTCTGGTCCTGGCCGCAGGCGGTCAGAACCATGGCCAGGGCCAGCAGCAGGGCCAGGAGGGGGTGGTGCTTTTTCTGCATGGGTACGTACTCCTTTTGGTTTTCCGTCCGCCCTCAGCCGTTGTCGGCGACCAGGCGGCCGGACTCGTCAAACTTGACGGCCTTGATGTCGTTGCGGGTGTGCTTGGCGATGTTCTCCAGGCGCACCAGACCCGGGTAGTCGGACACGAAGGTGTAGGCCACCCCGTGGCGCTTGGCCCGGCCGGTGCGGCCGATGCGGTGGACGTAGTACTCGTTCTCGTCGGGCACGTCGTAGTTGAACACCGCGTCCACGTCGTCCACGTCGATGCCCCGGGCGGCCACGTCGGTGGCCACGAAGACCCGCAGCTCCCCCCGGCGGAACTTGGCCATGACCTTCTCCCGCTTCTCCTGGGGGATGTCCCCGTGGATGCACTGGGCGTCCACCCCCCGCATCTGCAGGAGCTTGGCCACCCGCTCGGTGTTGCCCTTGGTGTTGCAGAAGACCATGGCCCGGTCGTACTGCTCCTGGTCCAGGATCTTCTGCAGCGCGTCCACCTTCTGGTTCATAGGCACCTCCAGCTTGTACTGGAGGATGTCGGGCTTGTTCTCCTCGTCGGGCCGGACGGTGATCTCCACCGGGTCCCGCTGGTAGACCCAGGCGATGTCCATGACCTCCCGGCTGATGGTGGCGGAGAAGAGCCCCAGGTTCTTCCGGTTCTTCATGTGGTCCAGGAGCCGGGTCACCTCGTGGATGAAGCCCATGTCCAGCATCCGGTCCGCCTCGTCCAGGATAACGGTCTGGGCGGTGTCGATGCGGACGGTCCGCCGCTTCATGTGGTCTCCCAGACGGCCGGGGGTGGCCACCACGATCTGGGGCCGCTTCTTCAGCGTGTCGATCTGCTTGCCGATGGGCTGGCCGCCATAGAGGCAGACCAGACGGATGCCGGGCTTGAACTGGGCCAGGTCCCGCATCTCCCCGGTGATCTGCATGGCCAGCTCCCGGGTGGGGGCCAGGATCACCGCCTGGACCGCCTCGCTCTCCGGGTCGATGTGCTCAATGATGGGGATGCCGAAGGCGAAGGTCTTGCCGGTGCCGGTGGGGGCCTTGGCGGTGACGTCCTGCCAGTCCATCATGGGGGGGATGCACCCCGCCTGGATGGGAGTGGATACCTCGTAGCCTTTTTTCTCCAGCGCCCGGAGCATCTCCTGGCTGAGGCCCATGCTGTCGAACCGGGCGCCCTGTGTGATTTCCATAGTTGATCCCTCTTACTTCCTTGGTCTGTAAGGAAAAGCGTTGTTTTTCCCGATTTGTCCGTGATAACCAGCATAGTTTAGCATAAAAACGGCCCCGCCGCAAGAGCGGGGGGCCGTTTTCCGGGAAAGTTCACGCTTTTTTCATGATTTTCCGCGGCCAGTCCCAGGGGCCGGCGGGGCTTACTTCTTGTAGGGCACGTGCCAGATGGTGTCGGCGTAGTCAGCGATGGAGCGGTCGGCGGCGAAGATGCCGGAGCGGGCGATGTTGTGCAGGCTCATCCGGTTCCAGGTCTCCCGGTCGGCGTAGGTCTCCACCATCCGCCGCTCGGCGGCGCAGTAGGAGGCGAAGTCCGCCAGGAGCATGTACTCGTCGGCGGGGGAGCCGCTGCCGAAGAGGAGCCGCTCCACCAGGTCGTCGTAGCGCACGCCGTCGGAAAAGCCGTTGCTGATCTGATCCAGCACCCGGTGCAGGGCGGGGTCCCGGCTGTAGAGGCGGTAGGGGTTGTAGCCCGTGTCCCGCATCTCCTTGACCTCCTCGGTCTTCAGACCGAAGAGGAACATGTTCTCGTCTCCCAGCACCTCGTGCATCTCCACGTTGGCCCCGTCCAGGGTGCCCACGGTGAGGGCGCCGTTCATCATGAACTTCATGTTGCCGGTGCCGCTGGCCTCCTTGCCGGCGGTGGAGATCTGCTCGGAGAGCTCGCTGGCGGGCATGAGCTTTTCCGCCAGGCTCACCCGGTAGTTCTCCAGGAACACCACCTGGAGCCGATCCTTGCAGATGGGATCCTTGGCGATCATGTCGGCCACGGAGTTGATGAGACGGATGATCCGCTTGGCCACCGCGTAGCCGGGGGCCGCCTTGGCGCCGAACAGGTAGGTGCGGGGGGTGAAGTCGAAGTGGGGATCCGCCTTCAGCTTCTGGTACAGGTAGATGATGTGCAGCACGTTGAGCAGCTGGCGCTTGTACTCGTGGAGCCGCTTCACCTGCACGTCGAACATGGCGTCGGTGTTGAGCACGATGCCGCTCTCCCGCTGCACCCAGGCGGCAAAGGCCTTCTTGTTGGCCGCCTTGATCTCCCCCAGGCGGGTGAGCACGCCGGCGTCGTCCTGGAACTTCTCCAGCTCCTTCAGCGCCTCGGGCTTGAGCAGGTACTTGTCCTTGCCGCAGCACTCCTGGATCAGGGCGTCCAGGGCGGGGTTGCTCTCGGAGAGCCAGCGGCGGTGGTCGATGCCGTTGGTCACGTTGGTAAACTTGTCGGGGGTGCGGACGTAGGCGTCGTGGAACACGTCCTTCTTGAGAATCTCCGAGTGGAGGGCGGACACGCCGTTGACCTTGAAGCAGGCGCACACGCACAGGTTGGCCATGCGCACCTCGCCCCCCCAGATGATGGCCATGGGGGCCACCTTGGACAGATCGCCGTGGAAGTAGGTGGTCAGGGCATCCTGATAGCGGCCGCTGATCTCCTTCAGGATCTGCCAGATGCGGGGCAGCCACCGCTCAATGAGCTGCTGGGGCCAGCGCTCCAGCGCCTCGGCCATGACGGTGTGGTTGGTGTAGGCGATGGTGTGGGTGGTGATGTACCACGCCTCGTCCCAGCTGTACCCCTCCTCGTCCAGCAGGATGCGCATCAGCTCCGGGATGGCCAGGGTGGGGTGGGTGTCGTTGATCTGGATGACGTGCTTGAGGTGGAAGTTGCGCAGGGTGCCGTACTCCGCCCGGTGCTTGCGCACGATGGACTGGATGGTGGCGGAGACGAAGAAGTACTGCTGCTTGAGGCGGAGGGACTTGCCCTCGTAGTGGTTGTCCTCGGGGTAGAGCACCTTGGAGATGGACTCGGCCATGGCCTTCTGCTCCACCGCCTTCAGATACTGGCCGGAGGAAAACAGGCTCATGTCCACCGGCGTGGGGCTCTTGGCATCCCACAGGCGCAGGGTGTTGCCGTGCTCGGTCTTGTAGCCGGCAATCTCCATGTCCCGGGGCACGGCCAGCACCGTGTCATAGCCGGTGTGCTTGATCTGGTGGCGGCCCTGCCTGTCCCAGTCGTCCTCCACCTTGCCGCCGAAGCGGACTTCCTCCACCTCGTCCATCTTGGGGATGAGCCAGGCGTCGCCCAGGCCCAGCCAGTTGTCGGGCAGCTCCACCTGCTGGCCGTCCACGATCTTCTGCTTGAAGATGCCCAGCTCGTAGCAGATGGAGTAGCCGGTGGCGGGGATCTCCAGGGTGGTCATGGAGTCCAGGTAGCAGGCCGCCAGGCGGCCCAGGCCGCCGTTGCCCAGGCCGGCGTCGGGCTCGGCCTCGAACAGGTCGGCGGCGGAGAAGCCCAGGCCCTCGATGGCCTGCTTCAGCGGCTCCACCACCCCCAGGTTGTAGGCGTTTTTCATCAGGGAGCGGCCCATCAGGAACTCCAGAGACAGGTAGTGAACCTGGCGCTGGTGCTCCGCCACCACCTTGTCGGCGGACTTCATCTGCCGCTCGGACATGATGTCCCGCAGCACCATGGCGCAGGCCTTGAACATATGCTGGCTGGTGGTCTCCTCCACGTCCCGGCCGAAGTTGCGGCGCAGCTTGCCGGTGATGAGGGTCATCAGCTCCTTTTTGGTATAGTTATGCAACACAGACATCTCCTATCAGATGAGATCTACACAGGAACGCCCCGCAAGGGGTGCAACCCCCTGCGGAGCGCCCATTCTATCACGGGAAATACTGAACTGTCAAGAAAGAGTATGGTAAGGAATGTGTAAAACTGGATTATTTTCCCGTAATCCAGCCGTAGATCTCCTCGTAGGCCCTGGCCGAGCGATCCCAGGAGAAGTCGGCGGTCATGGCGTTCTTCTGCAGGCCCTTCCACGCCTTCTTGTCGTTGTGGTAGAGGTTCACCGCCTCATAGAGCACGCCGGTCATCTCCTGCACGTTGATGTTGGCGAAGGAGAAGCCGGTGCCCTCCCCGGTAAACTTGTTGTAGGGGATGACAGAGTCCTTCAGGCCGCCGGTCTCCCGCACCAGGGGAATGGTGCCGTAGCGCATGGCGATCATCTGGCTCAGGCCGCAGGGCTCGGAGATGGAGGGCATGAGGAAGATGTCGGCGCCGCCGTAGATGGCGGTGGACAGGTTGGGAGAGTACATCATGTGGGCGGCGAAGCGGCCGGGGTACTGGTTCTGGGCCTGGCGGAAGGCCTCCTCATAGTTCCAGTCGCCGGTGCCCAGCACGATCATCTGCACATCCATGCCCATGATGTCGTGGATGGCGGCGGTGACCAGGTCAAAGCCCTTGTGGCGCACAAGCCGGGACACGCAGGCCACGATGGGGGTGTCCGGGTTCTCCCGCAGGCCGCTCATCTGCTGCAGGGCGGCCTTGCAGTTCTTCTTGCCCGCCATCTGCTTGTAGGAGAAGAACTTGGTCAGCCCCTTGTCCCGCCAAGGGTCGTACAGCTCGGTGTCGATGCCGTTGAGGATGCCCCGCAGCTTGTGGCGGTTGTCGGTGATGACCCCTTCCAGCCCGTGGGCATAGAAGCTGTACTGCAGCTCGTCGGCGTAGGTGGGGGAGACGGTGGTGACGTAGTCGGCGGCGTAGATGGCCCCCTTCATCAGGTTCACGTCCCCGTGGTACTCCAGCATGTGGGGGTTGAGGTAGCCGGCGTTGAGGCCGAACAGATCCTTCAGGGTCTGGCTGCCGTAGCGGCCCTGGTACTCGATGTTGTGGATGGTGAACACGCTCTTGGTGTCATAGAGCTGGGGGATGCGGTGGCGCTCCTCCAGCAGGTAGATGGGCACCAGGGCGGTCTGCCAGTCGTTGCAGTGGAGCACGTCGGGGTGCCAGTCCAGATGGCCCATGCTCTCCACCACGGCCCGGGAGAAGTAGGCGAACCGCTCGCCGTCGTCATAGTGGCCGTAGATGTTGGAGCGCTTGAAGTAGTACTCGTTGTCCACGAACCAGTAGGTGACCCCGTCCCGCTTGAGCTCAAACAGGCCGCAGTAGGGGGTACGCCAGGCCAGGGTGATGTGGAAGCACTGGAGATAGGTCATCTGGCTGCGCCACTCCTCCCCGATGCCCTCGTAGAGGGGGAGGATGACCCGCACGTCGTGGCCGTCCCGGGCCAGGGCCTTGGGCAGGGCCCCGGCCACGTCGGCCAGTCCGCCGGTCTTGATGAAGGGCGCGCACTCAGAGGTGGCAAATAAGATGTTCATAGGCTCTCCTTATGTCAAGATAATCACAGAGGATCATGCATCAGTGGGGTGTAGGGGTCGACCTGTGTGTCGGCCCGCCCGGGAACACGGGCGCACACATAGGTGCGCCCCTACAGGGGAGAGGGGGCTGTCCTCATAGCCTCGCAGAGTTTCCGCCGCTTGCGGCGGAAATCAATGGAAGGGATGTGCGGAGCAGGACATGCGCCTGCGGAGCACACCGATACCCCTGGCCGCGGCGGCCAGGGCCTCCCCCGCTGTGCGGGGGAGAGGGGGGTATCAAAACCGCTGTGCCGCACAGCGGCGCGGCGGTTTTGTATCTAGGGGGGACAACGTCCCCCCTAGAGTCCTCACACGATCTCGTTTTTCGCAATGGACAGCGGATAGGTATTGTGGCCCATCAGCATCCGGCCCGGGTTGACCCGGACGTTCTTGTCGGTGATGGCGTACTTGAGCACCGCGCCGGCCTGGATGGTGGTGCCCTGCATGAGCACACAGCCGGACACCTTGGCGCCCTTCTCCACCCGCACGCCGCGGAAGAGGATGGAGTTCTCCACCTCGCCCTCGATGATGCAGCCGTCGGCCACCAGGGAGTTGATCGACTTGGCCTCGGGGCCGTAATAGGTGGAGGGGTCGGAGCGGTCTTTGGTGCGCACGGGGCGCTCGGGGGCGAAGAGATCGGCGCGCACGGCGGGATCCAGCAGATCCATGCTGCGGGCGAAGTAGCCCGCCACCGACTGGAGCCGGGCGGCGTAGCCGTCAAACACGTAGGGGCAGATCTTCAGCTGGCCCACCATGCCCTGGAGCACGCCGGTGCTGAAGGAGGGGATGTTGTGGGCGGCGCAGTGATCCACCAGGGAGAGCAGCAGCTCCTTGGACAGTACGTAGACCTCCAGGGACTCGCAACCCTGGGCGATGGGGGGATGCACCGACACGTCGGTGATGCGCCCGCCGGCGCCGATGGTGAAGTAGTCGCAGTTCTTGGGGGAGCCCAGGGGGCGGCTGGTGCACACGGCGGTGATGTCCGCGTCGTTGCGCATGTGGGCCTCAAAGATGTCGTTGAAGGGCAGGTTCACCGCCAGATCGCCGCCGGCCAGCACCACGTAGTCCTGCCGGATGTTCTGGAGGTAGGAGCGCACGCCGGCCAGGGCGTCCATGCGGCCCCGGTAGGCGCCCTCCCGCTTGCCGGCGGAGTAGCCGAAGGGGGGGAGGATGCGCAGGCCGCCGTGCTTGCGGGAGAGATCCCAGTCCTTGCCGGAGCCCACGTGATCCAGCAGGGACTGATAGTTGGCGTCCACAATGAGGCCCACGTCGGACATGCCGGCGTTGACCATGTTGGAGAGCATGAAGTCGATCACCCGGTACCGGCCGCCGTAGGGGATGGAGCAGGTGTTGCGGTTCTGGGTCAGCTCCCGCAGATCCGGGTTGGAAAGGTAGGCGAAGATGATGCCGTGCAGAGTCTTCATCATTTCACCCCACCTCCTTTCACGTTACGGGTAATCATGGCCTTGGGGGAGACCACGGCGCTGGGACCGATGTTCAGGTGCTGGGCGATGACGGCGATGCCCCAGTCCTCGCTGCCGTCGGGGGAGGCGCCCACCCGGGCGTTCTCGCCGATGACCGACTCCTCGGCCACGATGGCGTACTCCACCACGGCGCCCTTCTTCACCACCGTGCCGGGCATGAGGATGGAGTAGCGCACCACCGCGCCCTCCTCCACAATGACAGAGTGGAAGAGCACCGAGTTCTCCACCGTGCCGTAGACCTCACAGCCGCTGGTGACCATGGAGTGGGTCACCCTGGCGTCCTTGCCCATGAAGTGGGGGGGACGGATGGGGGTGCGGGCGTAGATGGGCCACTCGTTATCGTACAGATCAATGCCGTTGTCCGGGGAGAGCATATCCATATTGGCGTCCCACAGGGAGTCGATGGTGCCCACGTCCTTCCAGTAGCCCTGGAAGCGGTAGGCGGTCATCTTTTCGCCGGCGTTCAGCATGGCGGGGATGATGTTCTTGCCGAAGTCGTTGGAGCTCTTCTCATCCGCCTCGTCGGCCACCAGATACTCCCGCAGCTTTTTCCACGTGAAGATGTAGATGCCCATGGAGGCCAGGTTGCTCTTGGGCTTCTTGGGCTTCTCCTCAAACTCGTAGATGTCGTCGTTCTCATCCACGTTCATGATGCCGAAGCGGGGGGCCTCCGCCATGGGAACCTCCAGCACCGCAATGGTGCAGGCCGCCTCCGCCTCCTTGTGGCGGCGGAGCATCTGGGCATAGTCCATCTTGTACACGTGGTCGCCGGAGAGGATGAGCACATACTCGGGGTCGTAGGTCTCCAGGAAGTTGATGTTCTGATAGATGGCGTTGGCCGTGCCCTTGTACCAGGTGCCCTTCTCGCCCTCCCGCATATAGGGGGGCAGGATGTGGACGCCGCCGTAGGAGCGGTCCAGATCCCAGGGCTCGCCGTTGCCGATGTAGGCGTTGAGCTCCAGGGGCCGGTACTGGGTGAGCACGCCCACCGTGTCAATGCCGGAGTTGATGCAGTTGGACAGCGGGAAGTCGATGATGCGGTACTTTCCTCCAAACGGTACCGCGGGCTTGGCCACGTGGCTGGTGAGGGCGTGGAGACGGCTGCCCTGTCCCCCTGCCAGCAGCATGGCGACACATTCCTTTTTCACTTCTTATCACCTCAGCGTTTGAACTGGAAATCCGCGATGGGATAGGCTTACGCCTTCTTGGGGCTCTTGGCCGGTTTTTCGGCCTTGGCGGGCACGGGGGCCTTCTCCGCCTTTCTGGGGAGAGGCGCTTTCTCGGCCTTCCTGGGCAGCGGGGCCTTCTCCGCTTTCTTGGGCAGCGGGGCTTTTTCCGCCTTGGCGGGCAGCTTTTTCGACCCCTTGGCGGCCAGGGCCGTCTTTTTGGACTTGGTGCCCTTGGCGGCCTTTTCCGCCTTGGGGGCGGCCTCCGCCTTCTTGCGGCGGGGCGGGAACTTGCGGGTGCACTTGTAGACGGCCGCGCTCATGGGCGGCAGGGCCAGGGTGATGGACTGCTCCTTGCCGTGGCAGGGGTTGTACTGGCTCTTCACCGGCGCCTGGTCGCCCCGGCCCGCGCCGCCGAAGGCGGGGTCGTCGGTGCTGAACAGGCAGGTGTAGGTGCCGGCTGCCGGCACGCCGATGGTATAGCCCGTCCGATCCACGGGGGAGAAGTTGCACACCACCACCAGGGGGTTGCCCTTCTTGTCCTTGCGGAGGAAGGCGATGGTGTTGGCCTGGTTGTCGTCGGCCTCGATCCACTCGAAGCCCTCCCAGGAGAAGTCCAGCTCCCACAGCTCCGGGTGCTCCAGATAGAAGGCGTTGACCGCCTTGAAGAAGGCCTGGAGCTTCCGGTGCCGCTCCCCGTCCTCGTTGTCCATGCCCAGCAGGTGCCAGTCCAGGGAGTGCTCGTAGTGCCACTCGTTCCACTGGCCGAACTCGCTGCCCATCATCAGCAGCTTCTTGCCCGGATGGGTGAGCATGTAGGTGTAGAAGGCCCGCACGCCGGCATACTTCTCCTCGTCGGTGCCCGGCATCTTGTTGATGAGGGAGCCCTTCATGTGCACCACCTCATCGTGGGACAGGGGGAGCACGAAGTTCTCCGAGAAGGCGTAGAAGAAGGAGAAGGTGATGTCCTTGTGGTTGTACTGCCGGAAATAGGGATCCAGCTTGATGTAGTGGAGGATGTCGTTCATCCACCCCATGTTCCATTTCAGGTTGAAGCCCAGGCCGCCCTCCAGGCCGCCCTCCCCCACCGGGTGGGACACACGGGGCCAGGCGGTGGACTCCTCGGCGATCATCATCACGTCGGGATGGGCGTTGAAGATGTGGGTGTTCAGGGCCTGGAGGAAGTCCACCGCCTCCAGGTTCTCGTGCCCGCCGAACATATTGGGCACCCACTGGCCGTCCTGCCGGCCGTAGTCCAGGTAGAGCATGGAGGCCACCGCGTCCACCCGCAGGCCGTCGATGTGGTACTGCTCCAGCCAGAACAGGGCGGAGGAGAACAGGAAGGAGCGCACCTCATACCGGCCGTAGTCGAACACCCGGGTGCCCCAGTCGGCGTGCTCCCCCTTGCGGGGGTCGGCGTACTCGTAGCAGGCCTCCCCGTCGAACTCGTACAGGCCGAAGGCGTCCTTGGGGAAGTGGGCGGGCACCCAGTCCAGGATCACGCCGATGCCGGCCTGGTGGAGCTGATCCACCAGCCACATGAAGTCGTGAGGGGTGCCGAAGCGGCTGGTGGCCGCGAAATAGCCGGTGCACTGATAGCCCCAGGAGGCGTCCAGGGGGTGCTCGGTGACGGGGAGCAGCTCCACATGGGTGAAGCCCATCTCCTTCACGTAGGGCACCAGGTACTTGCCGATGTCCCGGTAGGAGAGCATCTGGTCGTCGCCGGTGCGCCGCCAGGAGCCCAGGTGGACTTCATAAATATTCAGCGGGCGGCTGTATATGGGGTTCTTGGCCCGGTAGTCCATCCAGCTCTGGTCGCCCCACTGGTAGCCGGACAGGTCGTACAGCTTGGAGGCGTTGCCGGGGCGGGTCTCGGCGTGGAAGGCGTAGGGGTCGGCCTTGGCCAGCACCCGGCCGGAGGGGGTGTGGACGGCGTATTTATAGGTGTCATACTGCTGCAGGCCGGGAAGAAAGACCTCCCAGACGCCGCCGTCCAGGGGCTCCATGGGGTTGGCATCCTCGCTCCAGCCGTTGAAATCGCCCATAACGGCCACCTGCTTGGCGTGGGGGGCCCAGACACGGAACACCCAGCCCTCCTGGCCGTCCCGGACGGCGGGGTGGGCGCCCATGAACTCCTGCGCGCGGACAGAATCCCCGGCAGAAAACTGCGCCAGGGCCTCATTATCCTTTGTAAAAGCCATAGGTAACACTCCTTATTGGCAAAAATCTCCAAAATCAAGGGGGAGTAAACCAGAGATCCTTGTCATTGGTGATAAAATAACTCCAAAAGCAATGGAAATTATTTGTGTAAATTATACAACAAGCAAACCGTATAGTCAAGACATGTATGAAAAACCAGTGTAAAATTTCAGCAGGTGGCAGCAGCGGCCATTTGGGGAACCTGCGCAGACGGGAGGGGCGGCAAAGCCGCCCCTCCCGCGAAGGATGTCGAACCGGAACCTCCGGCCTCAGCCGGCCATGAACAGGGTTTTCAGGAACCGGGAGAAGATGCCGGGCAGGGTGAGCCGGGCCACCGCCCGGTCGGCCACGATGGGGATGGTCTGCTGCACCTCATCGCCCACATAGACCGCCATCTCGCCCAGCTTCTGCCCCTCCTCCACCGGAGCCTCCACGTCCTGGCACAGCCGCAGCTCGGTGGTGATCTCGTTGAGCCGGGCCTTTTCCACCAGGATGCGGCTGGACTGGGCCAGCACGGGCTGCACCGTGTCCGCCTCCCCCAGAAGCACGTCGACGGGGGGCAGGGCCTGGCTGGGGTAGATGTCGGTGAGGGTGTAGTTGGCAAAGCCGTAGCTGAGCAGGCTCTTAGCCGCCTCAAACCGCTTCTCCGAGGTGTCCGCCTTGAGCACCACGGCGATGAGCTCCATGCCCTCCCGCTCCGCCGAGGCGGACAGGCAGTAGCCCGCCGAGTCGGTGGAGCCGGTTTTCAGGCCGGTGGCCCCCTCGTAGAAGCGGATGAGCTTGTTGGTGTTGGCCAGCTGGAACTGCCCGCCCCGGATGGAGTCCATCCAGATGGTGGTGTAGTCCCGGATCCTGGGGTGCTGGAGCAGCGCCCGGCTCATGACGGCGATGTCGTGTGCGGAGGTCAGGTGCCCCGCCGCCGGCAGGCCGGTGCAGTTGACAAAGCAGGTGTCCGCCATGCCCAGCTCCGCCGCCCGCTGGTTCATCAGGGAGACAAAGGCCTCCTCGCTGCCCGCCAGGTGTTCGGCCAGGGCCACGGCGGCGTCGTTGCCCGACACCACCGCCACCGCCTTGAGCATGTCGTCCACGCTCATCTGCTCCCCCTCTTTCAGGTAGACCTGGGAGCCGCCCATGGACGCGGCGTGGGCCGAGACGGACACCATGTCGTCCAGGGCCAGGCGGCCGTCGTCCACCGCCTCCAGCACCAGCAGCAGGGTCATCACCTTGGTGACGCTGGCGGGCTCCAGCTTGTCGTGGGGGTTCTGCTCATATAAAATCGTGCCCGTCTCCTTCTCCATCAGCACCGCCGCGCCGGCGTCCACGGCGGGGGCCCCGGCGGCGGCGCCCGCCGCCGACTGCTCCGCGGCCCGGGCGGGGAGGATCAGGAACGCGGCGGCCAGCAGGGCCGCGGCCAGTTGTTTCATCAGGTATCACGCCTCCGTTTGCAAATCTCTGTTTCAGAGGATGTGGAATCCAGGGCGGTTCTATACCGCGGGGCCCCGTTTTTTGCCGGTGGGAAAATTTTCGGGATTTCCTCTTTACAACAACACTTTAGTGTGGTAATATACGAAAGCGACAACACTCTTGCAGTTTGGAGGAAGATGGATATGAAACGGAAACTGACTGCGCTGGCCCTGGCTCTGGGCCTGACCCTGTCTCTGGCCGCCTGCGGCGGCGGCACTACCAGCACCGCGGACACCCCGGCGGGCAACTCCGAGTCCCCCGCGGCGGAGAACACCGCCGCCCAGACCAGCGAGACCCCCGCCGCCGAGAGCGACGTGGCCTACATCCAGGAGAAGGGCACCCTGGTGGTGGGCATCACCGAGTTCGCCCCCATGGACTACCAGGACGAGAACGGCGAGTGGATCG
>DGYMJ06203__coassemble_921_pt1 | contig 14199 bp, 13 predicted proteins | sample DGYMJ06203__metabat2_low_PE_040 | metagenome-assembled genome bin DGYMJ06203 | reverse complement strand
CACAGCACAAAGAAGGAAGTGTTCCATGCCGGCCTTAGTGAATGATTTGACAAGCGGTGATGTCACCCGCAAGTTGATCCGATATGCCCTGCCCTTGATGGCCTCCAGCCTGCTCCAGGCCACCTACAGCATCACCGACATCATTGTGGCCGGGCACTTTATCGGGGATGTCGGCATCACTGCCATTAACAACGGCAGTGTGGTCATGAACATGCTGACCCAACTGGCCATTGGCCTGACCGTGGGTGGCAACATCCTGGTGGGCCAGTATTTCGGCTCCGGTGACCAGGAAAACCGCCGGAAGGCTTCCGGAAACCTGCTGACGCTGGGTGTGCTATTCGGGCTGCTCTTCACCGCTCTGGTGGCCCTGCTGGGCCGGCCCCTGCTGATGCTGCTCCAGTCCCCTACCCTGGACGAGGCCACCGCCTATCTCACCATCTGCGGCGCCGGTCTTCTCTTCATTTTCGCCTACAACGCCATGTCGGCCACCCTGCGGGGCGTGGGCAACTCCCGCATCCCTCTGTACTGCATCATCGTCTCGGTAAGCCTCAACGTGGTGCTGGACATCCTCTTCGTGGCGGTGTTCCGCTGGGGCGTGGCCGGGGCCGCCCTGGCCACCGTGCTGGGGCAGGCGGTATCCTGCCTGACTGCTCTGGTCTTCTGTCTCTGCCATCGGACGGATCTGGGCCTGCTGCCCCGCTGGCTCCGTCCGGAGGGGAGCATGGTCAAGCGCATCCTGAAGCTGGGCTTCCCCACCGCCCTCCAGTGGACCATCGCCTCCATCTCCTGGCTGGTGGTGCTGGCCCTGGTCAACCAGCACGGCGTCACCATCTCGGCGGCCAACGGCGTGTCCAACAAGATCCGCGACTTCTGTCAGCTCTTTATCTCCGCCCTCACCACCGGCGGCGGCACCATGTGCGCCCAGTGCCTTGGGGCCCGCCTCTTCGACCGGGCGGAGCAGGTGATGAAGACCTGCCTGAAGCTGGCCCTGGCCCTGGCCGCGGTGATCATCGTGGTGGCCGAGCTCTTCGCCCCTCAGTTCTCCATGATCTTCACCCCCGACCCGGAGGTGCAGCGCTGGGCGGTGATCAACCTGCGCATCGAGATCATCTGCCAGCTGTTCTATGCCGCCATGTTCGCCTACAACACCCTGGCCACCGGCTCGGGCCACACGGTGTTCGTCATGTGGAATTCCTTCCTCAACTGCATCGTGGTGCGGCTGATCCTGGCGGTGATCCTGAACCACTTCTTCGGCATCTACGGGGTCTATGTGGCCTGCGGCATCGCGGTGTCCAGCTCGGTGCCGGTATGTGTGTGGTTCTACCGCTCCAGGCGCTGGATGACCATGAAACATATCCGATAAGAAAAGAGGTCACGCTGTGTATTCCACAGCGTGACCTGAGACTGTCGAAAAAGCGGCTTTGCCACTTTTTCGAGCAGGATGCAGTCCGCCGCGCGCAGGATTTGTCCGCCTGAGCCGGACAAATCCCTCACTTGCGGCCTGAGAAGTGTTTTCTCTGACGCACACCCCCCCAGGGGGCCCTCTCTTGCCCCTTCGGGGCAATTCACCTTGTGTCGCCAGAGAAAACAGATTTTAATTTTTTCGCGCCTGCGGGCGCGAACTCTGCGAGGCTTTTTCGACACGCTGAGGTCACGCTGTGTATTCCACAGCGTGACCTCTTTATGCTTCTGATTTCCGCCCCTGGCGGGCCAGCCAGGCCAGGGCCGCCCCCGCCGCCGCCAGGCTGAGCCATTGGGAGGTGGACAGGGGCCCCAGAAAGCCCCGGGCCGGATCCCCCCGGAAAAACTCCAGTGCAAAGCGCACCGGCGCGTAGAGCAGCAGGTAGGCCGCCAGGCTCTTCCCCGGCGGAGCCGCCCGGCGGCTGTACCGGAGCAGAAGGAGGAAGATCACCCCCTCCGCCCCCGCCTCCCACAGCTGCACCGGGAAGCGGACGCCGCCGGGGCCAACCGCCCCGGCGGGGACGGGGATCCCCCAGGGGGGATCCAGCTCCACACCGTAGCAGCAGCCGGTGAAGAAGCACCCCACCCGGCCCAGGGCGTGCATCAGGGGCACTGCCGGCACCAGTACGGGGCAGAAGGCGCCGAAGTCCGCCCGGAAATATCGGGCGGCCAGCCAAGCCCCGGCGATGCCGCCGAAGAGGCCGCCGTAAAACACCAGCCCGCCGGACAGCCACCGGGCGGCAAAGGCGGCGGGGCTCTCCCACAGCAGGGGGAGCTCCGCCGCCAGCTGGGGCAGCCGGGGCAGCAGGTAGAGCAGCTTGGCTCCCGCCACAGCCCCTATGGCCCCGAACACGTAGAGATAGGCGCAGTCGTCCCTCGACAGCCCGAAGGACGGGCACCGCACCAAGGCGCACACCAGCCCCAGGCAGGCCCCCAGCACGCCCAGCAGGCCGTAGAGTGGCACCCCCCGGCCCAGCAGCTCAAGCAGGGGCATTACAGAAACATGCCGATGCCCACAAAGGCGGTGGTGCAGGCGACGCAGGCCAGCAGGAACAGGCCGCCCAGGACGATGGCCACCACAGAGAGCACGAAGCCCGCCAGGCGGAGGCCGTCGTCATAGCCCATGGCCTTGGATCTGGATGCGTAGTACAGGCCCGCCACGCCCACCAGCAGGCCCACCAGGCTGTTGACAAACAGGCTGGCCACCAGGCCCACAATGCCCAGCACCAGGGAAATAATGGCCTCATTCCGGCCGGGAATATTCTGGTTGTACATGGAACTCTCCCCTCTCTCCCGGCTCCTGTCGAACCGGGGCGAATCTGTCTCCAGTATACCCGCCGGGGGCCGCCGGTGTCAAGGTGTTTTACAGGTGGAAGCGCCGCCGAACCTCCTCCCGCAGGGAGGGCACCCGGCGGATGATGATCAGGGGGATCACCATGCCCACGCACACCACCAGCACCACCAGAGACCAGCCTGGCGCCCAGGCGTGGAACAGCCAGCGATCCACCAGCAGCTCCACCCCCAGCAGGAAGATCCCCACGCTGCCGATAAGAATGGTGAGGGTGGTGATGGGGGAGCGGTGATAGACCAGCAGCACCAGCCCCAGCACCAGCAGCACCGCGCCCCCCCACAGGATCAGCGGCGCGGCCAGGCCCAGGAACCAGGTGCGCCCGTCCAGATCCACCGAGATCAGGTAGACGTACAGGAGCACCGCCCCGATGCCCACCGCCAGCCGGAGAAGCAGGTGCATCCCCCGGGCCAGCAGGGGCGGCACCAGCCACAGCCACAGCATGGCCGCCGCCCCGATGACGTACAGCGACCAGGCCCGCCCGGCGTGGAGAAACAGGTTGAGCACACCGCAGCACACCGCCACCGAGGCCAGCATGGCGGTGATCAGCAGACCCACCTCCACCTTGGATACGGGGGCCACCTCCCCCCGCCGGGTGGGAAAGGGCTTGGGCGAGTCGGTATCCACCGGCTGGCGGGGATCCGCCACCGGCGTATGGCACAGGGGGCAGAAGGACGCGGTGGGATCCAGCTCCACCCCGCAGTGGACGCAGTAGGACATGGGCGTTGCCTCCTTTCGGTTATCGGGTGCGGTTGCTCTCCACCCTGACGTGGATGCCCTCCCGCACCAGGAAGCGGAAAAACTCCCGCTCGGTGTCGGCCTCCTGTCCCGTGCCGGCAAAGGTGATCTCCATGGTGTCGCCGTAGCTGATGGAGGCACAGTTGGGCCGCGGGGTGGTGTTCTGCCCCAGGATGACCTCCATGCGCACAATATGGGGTGCCATCTCCTCCGGCACCGGGAAGGGGCCGGGGTTGGTATAGGTGCCCGAGTAGGGCAGCACCCCCGCCAGCTTGTAGCCCAGGGCCATCACCGGGTTTTTCAGGACAATGGGCACCAGCTGGAGCAGCCGGTTGCGGGTGAAGCGGACATTGCCCGCCAGCTCGGCCTGCATCTGCTGCCGGTTGATGTGCAGGCGCAGGTAGTGGTGTACCTGGGATAGCACCTCCTCAAAGGTGTAGCTGCCCAGGGACGGGTCGATGGCGGGCCGGGCGGTGAGGATGAAGTTGCGCAGGCTCTCGGTGGGGAACCAGGGCCGCAGGTTGATGGGGATGGCCAGGGCCACCGGCCGCTCCCGCCGGGGGCCCTCCCGGTGCTGTTTGTCCAGCAGCACCTTGAGCAGCACCGCCGTCAGGTACTCGGTGATGGACACGCCGTACCCCTTGGCCTTCTCCCTGAGGGCGGACACGGAGCAGAAGCCCATGGTGACGTTGAGGGTATAGAAGGGCTCCGCCGTGCCGTTGTTCTGGTAGGCCTTCTCCCCCCGCTTTTCCCGCCGGGGGCGGACGGTGGCATAGCGGCCGTAGGCGTCCTCCCGCTCCTCCTTCCGGGGCGGCTCCTCCACGTCCAGGATGCCGTGGGTGTTGGGGATGTCATGTCCCAGCTCCCGCAGGTACACCGCCAGCAGGGTCTTGAAGAACACCAGGGCGCCGCTGCCGTCGCTGACGGCGTGGAATACCTCCAGGGAGATGCGCCGTTCGTAGACGTAGAACCGCACCAGCCAGCCGTTGTCCTCCCGGAAGCGCACCGGCTGGCAGGGGTTGGAGATGTCCTCCTTCACGAAGGGGCCGGGGGCCGGGTTCGGCTCAAAGTAATACCAGAAGGCCCCCTTCCGGATGCGCACGCCGAAGGAGGGGAAGCGGGGCATTGTCTTGTCCACCGCCCGCTGGAGGGCCGCCCGATCCACCTTCTCCGCCATCACCGCCGAAAACCGGTAGATGGCGGAGTACTTCTCCTTCTGCAGGGCGGAATAGAGCACCGCCGCGTTGTCCAGGGGATACCACTCCCCCGCCGCCTTGGCCATCTGCCGCCCCCCTCTCTGCAATCTGGTTTTCATAATTATATCACACTCTCTCGGTCGCCACAAGGGGAAACACCCCGGAGGGGCGTGGGGAGAGAAAAGACCCCCGGAGGGGAATCCCTCCGGGGGACGAGACTGTCGAAAAAGCGGCAAAGCCGCTTTTTCGAGAAAGACCGCATGGCGGAAGGGGCTCGTTTTCTTGCGAAAAAGTCACCCCTTCCACCATGAGAAGTGTCATTTCCGAGGCCGCAGCGTAAAGAAAATGTGCCAGTGGCACATTTTTAGCGTAGGCCGCGCAGCTATGCTGCGCGGGAAAGGCCGGTGTCCCCGGAAATGACGGATTTTGATTTGATTCCGCCGCCTGCGGGCGGCGGAACTCTGCGAGGCTCTCCTTCGTGGGAGTTTTACTAACATCCTAAGCCCCCGGAGGGAAATCCCCCTGGGGGCCTAGGCTGTGTTCGCTTCCCGTTATTCCCAGGGCTGGAAGTTCCCGTCCAGCACCGCGCGGCGGTGGATGCTGACAAAGTCGGGGGAGGCGTCGGGGCAGTGCTCCCGGACGGCGGCCACCACCAGTTCCGGGTTAAGGCCCGGGTTCTGGGCCTTCAGCACCAGATCCAGGGCGATGGTGTCCCGCCGCTCCTCCACCGAGGCGCGGGCGATCAGGGGGATCAAATCCACCTCGGTAAAGCCGCTCTTGGCCTTCTTGCTCCGCTTGGTCATCACCAGGCTGTCCCGCTCCAGCAGGGCCTGGATGTCCCGCTCCGCCCCGAAGGGGGCGCCGGCCTCATACTCCAGGGTGACGATGTAGTTGACGTAGCACAGCTCCTTCACCGGGCGCACACCCTCGTAGCAGCGGGTGACGGTGATCCCCGCCGGCAGGGCGGCGTTCATCCGCGCCGGCACCTCCTCCAGGGGCACGTTGAGCACCTGGCACTCCAGCACCTCGCAGGCGCTGGAGAAGCCCACCGACAGGGGCAGGGGGATGGACACGAAGGCGTGGGGGTTGAAGCCCTCGGTGTGCTTGACGGCGATGTCCGCCCGGAGGAAGGCGCGCTGGAAGGTGCGCATGAGATCCAGGTGGGAGATGAACTTGGCGGTGTCCGCCTTGCTGAACGCTAATCTATGCTTCGGCATCGCATTTCCCTCCCGGATACAGCTTGTCCGCCCCGCAGCCGGTGCACTGCACCCGGCAGTCGGGGGTGATCACCGCCTGATAGGCCCGCTCCCGCTCCCGCCACAGGAAGGGGGTGGTCACACCGGTGGAGGTGACCGACCAGGGCAGCACCTCGTCTTTGGCCCGCTCCCGGTTGGCGTAGAAGCGGGGATCCAGTCCGCAGGAGTCAAAGGCGGCCATCCAGCGGTCGAAGTCGAAGGACTCGCTCCAGGCGTCGAACTTGGCGCCCTGGCGCCAGGCCTCCTCGATCACCCCGGCCACCCGCCGGTCGCCCCGGGAGAACACCGCCTCCAGAAAGCTGGTGTCCGGGTCGTGCCAGTTATAGCGGATAGACCGGCCCCGCATATGCTCCCGCAGCAGCTTCACCCGCCGGCGGTACTCGTCCATGTCCACCTGTCCCTCCCACTGGAAGGCGGTGTGGGGCTTGGGCACAAAGCAGGCGGTGGACACGGTGATGGACACCCCCCGCTTGGGGTTGGGGGTGGTCTCCTTCCAGGCGTGGTAGACCTTCTCCGCCAGATCGGCAATGCCCAGCACGTCCTCGTCGGTCTCGGTGGGCAGGCCCAGCATGAAGTAGAGCTTCACGCTGCTCCACCCACCGGAGAAGGCGGTGCGGCAGGAGCGGAGGATCTCCTCCTCCGTCACGTTCTTGTTGATGGCGTCCCGCAGGCGCTGGGTGCCCGCCTCGGGGGCGAAGGTGAGGCCCGACTTGCGCACGTGCTGCACCCGCTCCATGAGGCCCAGGGAGAAGTTGTCCGCCCGCAGGGAGGGCAGGGACAGAGAGACCTTGTTGGGCTCGCACCAGTCCAGCAGGCCGTCGCACAGCCCCTCCAGGGCCCGGTAGTCGCTGGTGGACAGGGAGGACAGGGTCATCTCCTGATAGCCGGAGTTCTTACAGGCCTCGATGCCCTGCTGGATGAGCCGCTGAGGGCTGCGGGCCCGCACCGGCCGGTAGGCATATCCCGCCTGGCAGAAGCGGCAGCCCCGGATGCAGCCCCGGAACACCTCCAGCATCACCCGGTCGTGGACGATCTCGGTGGAGGGCACAATGGTCTTCACCGGGAAATAGCTCTTGTCAAAGTCCTGGACGATCCGCTTGGTCACCACCGCCGGGGCCCCCTCCCGGGGGCTGATGGCGGCCACGGTGCCGTCGTCTTGGTAGGACACGTCATAGAGAGAGGGCACATAGACGCCGGGAACCCGGGCCGCGGCGGTCAGGAACTCCTCCTTGTCCCAGCCCTCCTCCCGGGCCTTCCGGTAGAGCTGGATGAGCTCCACGCTCACGTCCTCCCCCTCGCCCAAGACAAACAGATCCACAAAGGGGGCCAGAGGCTCTGGATTGAAGGCGCAGGTGCCTCCCGCCACCACGATGGGGGTCAGCTCCATCCGCTCCTCACTGCGCAGGGGCAGGCCGGCCAGATCCAGCATGTTGAGCACGTTGGTGTAGGCCATCTCGTAGCCCAGGGAGAAGCCGATGAGATCAAAGTCGGCGATGGCGTCGCCGCTCTCCAGGCCGTAGAGGGGGATGCCCTCCCGGCGCATCTCCGCCTCCATGTCCAGCCAGGGGGCAAACACCCGCTCGCACCACACCCCCTCCATCTCGTTCATCACACCGTAGAGGATGCGCATGCCCAGGTTGGACATACCGATCTCATAGGTGTCGGGGAAGCACAGGGCGTAGCGCACATCCACCTCACGGCGGTCCTTCACCACCGCGTTGTACTCCCCGCCTGTGTACCGGGCGGGCTTCTGCACCCGCGGGAGGATGTGTTCCAAAGTTCGATTCATGCCGAATCCACTCCATAGACAAAATACAGTAAATTGTATTATACTATGACCTGATCCGCCTTGCAAGAGTGATTGCAAAACCTTTTCCTAAAAAAATTTTCCCATCTCCCGCAAAAAGTGGAGCAAAGGGCCGTGGGCCGCCTTCTGGGGCGGCCCACGGCCCGCTTGTTTTCCTGGTTTTTACAGATTTGCGTCCAACACGGCGGTATAAGCCGCCTCGGGCATGACGCCCACCTTCCGGTCGATCTCCTTGCCGTCCTTGAGGAACACCACGGTGGGAATGCTCATGACGCCGAAGCGCATGGCCAGGCCGGGCTGGTCGTCGGTGTTCACCTTGCCCACCAGCACCCTGCCCTCATACTTCCGGGCCAGGCCGTCGATCACCGGGGAGAGCATCTTGCAGGGCCCGCACCAGGAGGCCCAGAAGTCCACCATGGACAGCCCGCTGGCCGTCGCCTTGTCAAACGCCTCTTCCGTCAGATGAATCAGTGCCATATTGAATCCGTCCTTTCTCTGTCTTGAAAATCAGATATAGTTTAGCCTGTTTGAATCAGGGTATCCACATATTCCGCCGCCCGGTGGCCCGCCACCTGGCCCTCCCCCACGGCCTTGGAGACCTGGAGGGGCTGCCCGGTGCAGTCCCCCGCGGCAAACACGCCGGGGACGCTGGCGGCCATGTTCCGATCCACCCGGATGTAGTTCCCCTCCAGCTCCAGGCCGGGGAGCAGCTCCGCCGGGGCCATGGAGGGCCGGAGGATGAACACCCCCTCGCAGGGGAGGGTCACGCTGTCGGCCTGCACGGCCTCCACCGTCCTGTCCCCCAGCACCCGGAGCTTCCCCGCCTGCACATAGGGGATGTCGGGCCGCAGGCCCTCCGGCGGCCGGGGGCTGACGAAGGTGACCCTGCAGCCGATCTCCCTGAGGTAGTTGGCCTCATGGGGGGCGTCGGCGGCCCGGCCAATTACCACGACCTCCTTATTCCGATAGAGCATCCCGTCGCAGGTGGCGCAGTAGCTCACCCCCGCGCCCAGGTGCTCCGCCTCGCCGGGGAGCTTTCCCGCCTGCACCACGCCGGTGGCCAGCACCACGGCACGGGCCTGCTCCACCTCGCTGCCCACGGCCAGGTAAAATTCCGTCCCCATGGGCAGAATGTTCAGCACCCGGCCGTTTCGGCGCTCCACGCCCATCTCACGGGCGTGTGCCTCGAACCGCTCCAGCAGCTCCGGCCCCGTGGCGCCGAAAAAGCCCAGGTAGTTGTCAATGCGGCGGGTCTTGTACAGGGCGTTGTCCCGGGCGTCGCCGCCGATGACCACCACCGACTTGCCCCGGGCCCTGGCCTGCACCGCGGCGGACAGGCCCGCCGGGCCGCCGCCTACGACCGCGATGTCGTACACTGGTACTCCCCCTCCCGATCTCCGAAGAGGGCGGCGATCACCGCCGCCACCTCCGGGTTGGCGATCTCATAGTATACCTCGTTGCCCGACCGGGAGCACTTGACCACCCCGGCGGCCTTGAGGCGCATCAGGTGCTGGGAGATGCAGGACTGGGACTGGCCGGTGTTGGCCTCCATACAGCCCACGTTGCGGCACCCGCACACCAGCAGGCCCCGGACAATCCGCAGCCGGACGGGGTGGGCCAGGGCCTTAAGCAGAGCCGCCCGCCCCTCGTAGTCCACCTTCTGTTCGTCCATGCCTCTCACCTCACGTTCAAACTTTCTAATATTATTATATTCAAATATTCTAATATGTCAACCCCTATTTTCAAATTTGATCCGGCGGCGCGGATTCCGCCCTCCGCCCCAGCCCGTTGGAAAGTCATTACTGACTTTCCAACGGGCTGCCGGACCTTTTGAAACTTCTGATAAAGTTTCAAAAGGTCATTTGATCAAACGCGAAAGGGAACCCTGACGGTTCCCTTTCACACTATCCTTCCCTCCGAATCCTTACATCTGAGTTTTTGACTGCCGGCGGCGGCACGGATTCCACCCGCCGCCCTTTCTTTTCCCGCCGGTCTGTGTTATGATGAGGGGGAACACGGAAAGGAGGCGTTGTCATGGCGCCGCACAGAAAAATTCCCCTGTTTCTGCTGCCGATCCTGCTGATCCTGCTGGCCGGCGCGGTTGTGCTCCTGGTACGGGGGCAGCCCCTGACCCTGGAGCGCATCTTCCACAGGCAGGGCTATGCCATCACCGGCCAGACCGAGACCGCCTTGACCCTCACCCTCTCCCGCGACCAGATGCCGGAGGGCTTTCCCGAGGAGGTGCCCATCAGCCAGGCGGAGGGGGAGCTGGAGCTGCTCCTGTATCAGGACGGAGACACCAGCTTTTATCTCACCGCTTTCGCCCAGTCCAATCAGGATTCCAATACTCTCCACGCCAGCATCGAGCTCCGGCACCAGCTGTCCCGGGAGGGCGGTGAGCTCCTCCTCCCCTACCAGGTCAACGAGGACGGCAGCATCACCGTCGGCCTGGGCATCGACCGCGAGAGCGTCCTGGCAGACGGGGAAGCCCGGCCCGAGGCCGTACTCCTGGCCGGCCAGAGCAGCAGCCGGTTCGACCTGTATATCGACCGGGCCCTCTTTCTCCGCTCCGACGAGATCACCTTTCAGATCGGCCCCTTCTACTATCTGACCTACGAGCCCAGTTAAAGGAGGTTTCCCGCCATGTCCACCCTGCTGATCAAGAACGCCCGCTACATCGTCTCCTGTGACGACAGGGACACCCTGCACGAGCACAGCAACCTGTTCATCCGGGACAACGCCATCGAGTACATCGGCCCCGAGCTGCGCCAGGCCGACCAGGTGATCGACGCCTCCACCATGGCGGTGTATCCCGGCCTGATCAACACCCACCACCACCTCTATCAGCTCTTCTCCCGCAACCTACCCGAGGTGCAGCGGATGGAGCTGTTTCCCTGGCTGGTGACCCTGTACGAGGTGTGGAAGAACCTGGACGAGGAGGTGGTGACCGCCTCCACCCAGGTGGGGCTGGCCGAGCTGCTGAAAACCGGCTGCACCACCTGCTTTGACCACCACTATGTGTTCCCCGACCGGGCCGGGGATCTCATCGGCGCCCAGTTCCGGGCGGCGGAGCGTCTGGGCATGCGGTTCCACGCCTCCCGTGGCTCCATGGATCTGTCCAAGAAGGACGGCGGCCTGCCGCCGGACAGCGTGGTGCAGGACATTGACGCCATCCTGGCCGACTCGGAGCGGCTGGTGCGGGTGTGGCACGATCCGGCCCGCTTCTCCATGCGGCAGGTGGCCCTGGCCCCCTGCTCCCCCTTCTCGGTGTCCACCGACCTGCTGCGGGAGAGCGCACGCCTGGCCCGCGCCCTGGGTGTGCGCCTGCACACCCACGTGGCGGAGACGAAGGACGAGGAGCAGTACACCCTGGAGAAGTTCGGCCTGCGGCCCCTGGCCTACCTGGAGGGGCTGGGCTGGACTGGCCCCGACGTGTGGTACGCCCACGGCATCCACTTCAACGACGAGGAGCTGGACGTCCTGGCCGCCACCGGCACCGGCGTGGCCCACTGCCCCATCTCCAACATGAAGCTGTCCTCCGGCGTGTGCCGGGTGCCCGATATGCTCCGCCGGGGGGTGCCGGTGGGGCTGGCGGTGGACGGTGCCGCCTCCAACGACGGCTCCAACCTGCTGGAGGAGCTGCGGGTGTGCTACCTGCTCCACCGGCTGAACTGGAGCCAGAACGCCCCTACCGGGTACGATATCCTGAAAATCGCCACCCGGGGCTCCGCCCGGCTACTGGGCCGGGATGACATCGGGTATCTGGCCGCCGGCATGGCCGCTGACTGCTTCCTCATCGATCTGGAACGGGTGGAGCTGGCGGGAGCCCAGTTTGACCCCATGTCCCTGCTGGGCACCGTGGGCTTCAAGGGCCCGGTGGACTACACCATCGCCAACGGCGTGCCCGTGGTGCAGCAGGGGGAGCTGGTTACCGCCGATGAGGCGGAGCTGACCGCCCAGGCCAACGGAACCGTCCGGCGCTATCTGGGCCGCCTGTGACGTTCTCCCGCGGCCGGCTTGCAGACCCATTGTGCGATCCCCCGGCGCGGGCCCCGTCTGAGGCGGGGCCCGTGCCCTGATCTCCCTCAGGAAGGCAGATGTTACTCCCATGGACGACAACAGCCAGAACCGGCTGACCACCGGCAGCGTCCCCCGGAAGATGCTCCTGTTCGCGCTGCCGATTTTTCTCAGCAACCTGTTCCAGCAGCTCTACAACGCGGTGGACTCGCTGATCGTGGGCCAGTTCATCGGCCAGCAGGCCCTGGCCGCGGTCAGCTCCTCCTCCAGCCTGATCCTGCTGCTCATCGGCTTCATCAACGGCGTGTCCCTGGGCGCCGGTGTGCTCATCGCCCGCTTTTACGGCGCGGAGGACGAGGAACACCTGGAGCGGGCCGTCCACACCACCCTGGCCCTGGGCCTGGCGGCCGGCGCGGTGCTCACTGTGCTGGGCGTGGTGCTCTCCCCGCTGATTCTCCACTGGATGGGCACGCCGGCCGATGTAATTGACAACTCCATCCTCTATTTCCGGGTCTATTTCCTGGGCTCCATCGCGGTGGTGCTCTATAACATGGGGGCCAGCATCCTCCAGTCCGTGGGGGACAGCCGCAGCCCCATGGTTTACCTGATCCTGGCCTCCCTGACCAATGTGGTGCTGGATCTCCTCTTCGTGGCGGTGTTCCGCTGGGGGGTGGGCTCCGCCGCCCTGGCCACCATCCTCAGCCAGATTCTCAGCGCCTCCCTGGCCTTCCGCAGGCTCACCCGCACCCGGGCGTGCTACCGGGTGAACTGGCGGCGCATCCGCTTTGAGGGGCCCATGCTCCGCCAGGTGGTCACGCTGGGCATCCCCTCCGGTGTGCAGAGCTCGGTGGTCTCCCTGGCCAACGTGATCGTCCAGGCCAACATCAACGCCTTCGGCTCCGCCGCCATGGCCGGCTGCGGCGCCTACAGCAAGATTGAGGGCTTCGCCTTCCTCCCCGTCACCTGCTTCGCCCTGGCCCTGTCCACCTTTGTCAGCCAGAACATCGGCGCCCGGCGCTTCGACCGGGTGCGCCAGGGTATGAAGTTTGGCCTCATCTGCAGCCCCGTGCTGGCGGAGCTCATCGGGGTGGCCATCTTTACCCTGGCCCCCTTCCTGATCGCCCTGTTCAACAGCGACCCCACCGTGGTATCCTTCGGCGTAGACGACGCCCGCACGGTGTCCCTGTTCTACTGCCTGCTCTCCTTCTCCCACTGCTGCGCAGGCATCCTCCGGGGTATGGGCCGCCCCGTCGTGCCCATGGCCATCATGCTGTGCGTCTGGTGCGCCCTGCGCATCACCTACATTACCGTGACTGTCCACTTCATCCCGGACATCCACGTGGTCTACTGGGCCTACCCCCTCACCTGGGCCATCAGCTCGGTGCTGTTCCTGTTCTGCCTGCGGCGGATGCGCTTTCCGTCTGAGGAACATGGAGAGCCTGTGTCTTACATCAGGGGATGACCCGCCCGGCACCCACTGGTGAAAAAAGATGGGATGTCATCCACAGACCGGGGCACGCGCCGTCCGGCAGCGGTGCGCTGGACGGCGCGGCTGGCCCATCCGCACCGCCGGGGAGAACGGCCGGGAGATCCCCGCCGGTCATGTAGCCTTTGCCACCGGCATACTGGATGAGCTGCCCCGTCTCACAGCCGCCCGCCCGGCTCAGTAAAATCTCTGCGGGAAAGGGCTTGCCTATTCCCTCGCTATCGTGTATAATGTTTGTCAGCCAATTTGCCGGTATGATGGAATTGGTAGACGTGACGGACTCAAAATCTTGTTCGTCTATTCACAGGCGTTTTTGTAAAACCCTTGGTATTACAGCTTCTTTTCAACTGAATAACTGCATTTGGTTTTAATATCCCTCCCGCATATCCCTCCAAAATCAGAGATATGCGGGACACAGGGAATTAAAATATAAATGCCGGTGTGGCGGAATTGGCAGACGCACCGCACTCAAAATGCGGCGGAGCAATCCGTGCCGGTTCGAGTCCGGCCACCGGCACCAATGCGAATGGTGATACAGTATTTTCAAATACTGTATCACCATTCGCTTTTTTGTTGCTACAAGCAAATGGTATGGGCGGTCAGCATGACTTGATTCTTTATGGAGACCAGGCCAACACCGAGCTCTTGTAGACGCTTCATATACACATAGGCGTCCGGGCTGCTGCGGCATAGCCGGGTCATGCTCTTTACAACCACGGCGTCCATCCGACCCTCTGCGGCCGCCTGTGTGACCTCCTGTAGTCCAGGCCGGTCTGGGAAAACACCGCTTCGGATTTCGCGGGTCTCGCCAGCAATCACCCATCCCTGCTCTTTAGCCCAGCAGCGCAGATACTCCATCTGGCAGTCCAGCACTTGGCTTGTGCCGCCCC
>DGYMJ06203__coassemble_903_pt1 | contig 14348 bp, 12 predicted proteins | sample DGYMJ06203__metabat2_low_PE_040 | metagenome-assembled genome bin DGYMJ06203 | reverse complement strand
ATGCCGCGAATTGGGGTACAATTATCCGGTATCTCCTCCGGAGAACGAAAAACCTCACCTGCCCTGGTAGCTCAGCTGGATAGAGCGTCCGCCTCCTAAGCGGAAGGCCGCTGGTTCGAATCCAGTCCAGGGTGCCAGCTCAGAAATTCTCTGTTTGGCACGAATCCCCGCCTTGCGGCGAGGCTTCTTAGCCGGACAGGGAATTTCTTCGCTTCCAAACCGCAACCGCTGTGCTGGGTTGCGGTTTGGGGGCGCCGCTTCGCGGCAGGTTTTGCCCTATGCCAAACATATCGATTTTAACCGCCCTTCCCGCGTCGGAGCAAAGCCTGCTTTGTTCCGGCGTTTTTCTGCCTCCGGCAGGCCATGGGCTTGCGCAATCGGTGCCGCTATGATATAGTAGTGGGCGACAGCGGCCGGGGAAGCCCGGCCCTTGGATTTGAGGCCGCGCCCCCGGTCGGGGAGGCGTTTGGGTACGGAACGGGGTTTCGGTTGCCTGTGGGGGCCTTGAATCAGGCAGATCGAGACGAAAGGAAGTTTTGTACCCGTGGAAATCAACGGCGAGCAGGTCAACGAGACCAAAACCTATGCGGAGCTGGGCCTGTCCGAGGCCATCATGAAGGCCATCGGCAAGAAGGGCTACGTCCAGGCCACCCCGGTGCAGGCCGGGGCCATTCCTTATTTTATGGAGTGGAAGGACGTGATCGCCAAGGCACCCACCGGCACCGGCAAGACCTTTGCCTTCGGCATCCCCATGGTGGAGCACATCGACCCGGCGTGTGAGGACGTGCAGGGCCTGGTGCTGGCCCCCACCCGGGAGCTGGCGGTGCAGATCCAGGAGGAGCTGCGGGATCTGTGCGAGTTTAAGGAAGGGGTGCGCACCGTCTGCCTCTACGGCGGGGCCCCCATCGACAAGCAGATCAATACCTTAAAAAAGAGGCCACAGATCGTGGTGGCCACCCCCGGCCGCCTCATGGATCACATGAAGCGGCGCACCGTGCGCCTGGACAAGGTGCAGACCGTGGTGCTGGATGAGGCCGACCGGATGCTGGACATGGGCTTTGTGCGGGACGTGACCCGGATTCTGGATCAGCTCAAGCACCGGCGCAACCTGGGCATGTTCTCCGCCACCATCAGCCGGGAGGTGATGGACATCTCCTGGGTGTACCAGCGGGATCCCATCGAGATCACCGTCCGGCCGGTGGAGGAGTCCAAGCCGGACATCACCCAGTACCGCATCGATCTGGACGGGCGGGAGCAGAAGCTGGACACCCTGGCGGCCCTCATCACCCACGGGGAGTACGAGCGGGCCATCGCCTTCTGCAACACCAAGAACATGACCGACCGCCTGGCCGGCCTGCTGAAGATGCGGGGCATCTCCTGCGAGGCCATCCACGGCGACATTCAGCAGCGCATCCGGGAAAAAACCCTGGAAAAGTTCAAGAAGGGGGAGATCGCCGTGCTGGTGGCCACCGACGTGGCCGCCCGGGGCCTGGACATCGACGACGTGGACGCGGTGTTCAACTACGACGTGCCCGACGAGCTGGAGAACTACACCCACCGCATCGGCCGCACCGGCCGGGCCAAGAAGCACGGCGTGGCCTACACCTTTATCGCCACCGTCACCGAGGGTATCCGCATGGACGACATCGTGCGCAACACCAAGGCGGAGGTGCAGCGGCTGAAGTACGACAAGGACGGCTGCCTCATGCTGGTGGAGGACGGCAAGTGATTTTTATCTATTTTTAAGAAAGCCCGAAGGACTTTTTAACCCCTCCCGTGGTATCCTGATCCCAGAAAGCAGATCAAACGACCTGGGAGGGTTTTGCATGAACGAGACGAAAAAGCTGTACCGGCTGGACAACGGCGTGCTGGCCGGCGTGTGCGGCGGCGTGGCCGAGTATTTCAACGTGGACGCCAACGTGGTGCGCCTGATCTGGGTGGCCCTGTGCTTTGCGGGGACTGCCGGGTTCTGGCTCTATGTGGCGGCGGCCCTGCTGCTGCCCAAGAAGAGCCAGGTGTATCCGGGCTACTGAGGCCGGGAAAAGGAATGGGGGCCGTCCGAAAGGGCGGCCCCCGCTTTTTATGGAGGGGTTTGGATGAATTTTTACCAGCGGGTCTATGAGCTGGCCCGGCGCATTCCGGCGGGGAAGTGCGCCTCCTACGGGCAGCTGGCCCTGATGCTGGGCAATCCCCGGGCCTCCCGGGCGGTAGGCTATGCCATGCGGGCCTGCAAAGATCCGGCGGTGCCCTGCCACCGGGTGCTGCGGGGGGACGGCTCCACCGCGGAGGCCTTCGGCCCCGGCGTCCAGCGCGCCCTGCTGGAGGCGGAGGGGGTGCCCTTTACCGCCGACGGCCGGGCGGCGCTGGCGCTGTGCCGCTGGGACGGAACCTGACCCGGACGCGGAGCGTGCCGGGCGGAAGCCCGGCGCGAATCCCGCCGCGGGCCCCTGCGGCCGCCCCGACAGGGGGAATATGACGGGTTTTGCTTGCCATTTCCCCACGGGCGTGATATGATTTCGGCGGACAATGCATCAAACAATGAAGGAGACAACCACTGCATGATCGACTTTCACGCCCCCGCTCTGGCGGATAAGGCCTGGGTGGACGAACTGCTGGCCCTGGGCAACTACCGGGGCTGCGACTATAACTTTACCAACCTCTATGTCTGGCAGCGGGCCTATCGCTTCGGGATTGCCCGGGTGGAGAATTTCCTGATGACCCACCAGTATGGGCGGGCGGGGTGCAGCTATATGTACCCCGCCGGCTCCGGCGACATCGCCGCCGCCATCCGTGCCCTGGAGGCCGACGCGGCGGAGCGGGGAGAACCCCTGCGCCTGGTGTGCCTCACCCCGCCCCAGATGGCCGAGCTGGAGGAGTTCTTCCCCGGCCGGTTCACCTGCACCGCCGACCGGGACGGGTACGACTATCTGTACGACATCGACCGCCTGGCCGACCTGGGGGGCAAGAAGCTCCACGCCAAGCGCAACCACATCCACCGCTTTGAGGAGATCAATCCCACCTGGGCCTACGAGGAGATCACCCCCGCCAGCCTGCCCGAGTGCCTGAAGATGGATCAGGAGTGGTACCGCCGCTCCCTCCAGCGGGAGGGGGAGGTGGAGGAGCGGGATCTGGGCGATGAGGGCATCGCCCTGCGCTCGGCCATGGAGCACTATGAGGAGCTGGGCCTGGAGGGCGGGCTTATCCGGGTGTACGGCGAGGTGGTGGCCTTCACCATCGGCGACAGGCTGTCCGCCGACACCTACGACGTCCACTTCGAAAAGGCCTACGGCGAGCTCCAGGGGGCCTACGCCATGATCAACCGGGAGTTCGCCCGCTGGGTGCGGGAGCACCACCCCGAGATCAAATACCTGAACCGGGAGGACGATATGGGCGTCCCCGGCCTGCGCAAGGCCAAGGAGAGCTACTATCCCGACCTGCTGGTGGAAAAGCACACTGCGATTTTGCAAAAAGCGTAGGGGGCTTTTCCACCGGGGCCCCACACGGTGGGGCGCGCCTGAGGCGCGAACAAGCTGCGAAGCAGCTTGCCGCAGGGCGGATTCATTCCGCCCGAGGAAGTAAGGAAGGGGAACCCGCGGCGGCTCTGCCGCCGTGGGCGGAAAGGCACACTGCGATTTTGCAAAAAGCGTAGGGGGCTTTTCCACCGGGGCCCCACACGGTGGGGCGCGCCTGAGGCGCGTACAAGCTGCGAAGCAGCTTGCCGCAGGGCGGACAAGGTGAATTGCCGCGCAGCGGCAAGAGAGGGTGGCCTGGGCCATTCGTTCCGCCCGAGGAAGTAAGGAAGGGGAACCCGCGGCGGCTCTGCCGCTGTGGGAGGAAAAGCACACTGCGATTTTGCAGAGACCGTGACAGCAGAGGGCCCTGGCAAACCGGCCGGGCCTGTGTGAGAAAGGAGCGCGCAATGACCGACATCCGACTGTCCCGCCCCGAGGAGATCCCGGCGCAGAAGCGGCTGTGGAAGACGGCCTTCGGGGACGACGATGCCTTTATCGACTGGTTCTACGACTGCCGGGGGCCGGAGGCCCAGACGCCGGTGGTGCTGGAGGACGGGGCGGTGGTGTCTATGCTGACGCTGCTCCCCCACACCCTGAGCCTGCCCGACGGCGGCACCGCCTCCGCCCGCTATGTCTACGCCCTGGCCACCGATCCGTCGGCCCGCAGCAAGGGCTACGGCCGGCAGCTGCTCCGCTGGACGGATGCCTTCCTGAAGGAGCAGGGGGTGGACTGCCTCACCATTGTGCCGGCGGAGCCCAGCCTGTTCAAATTTTTTGCCACCGTGGACTTCACGGCCAGCTTCTCCACCCGGAAGCTGGAGTTGCTCAAGGATATGCTGGAGCCCCTGGCGGAGGGGGACTATGCCGAGCCGGTGGAGCCGGCGGACTACAACGCCATCCGGAACCGGCTGCTGGAGGGCGTCCCCGCGGTACACTATCCGGAGCAGCTCATCCGCCTGCAGCAGGGTATGAGCGCCATATCCGGCGGCGGGCTCTACCGGGTGGTGGCCGGCGGCATGGAGGGCTGCGCCGCCGCCGAGTACCTGGAGGACGGGGAGAGCGTGCTGTTCAAGGAACTGCTGCTGCCCCCGGAGCAGATGGGCCGGGGCCTGGCGGCCCTGGAGAAGCGCCTGCCCGGGCGACGCTGCCACGTGCGTACCCCGGCCGGCTGGGAGGGCATGAAGGGGAGCTACCTCCAGCCCTTCGCCATGCTCAAGTGGTATGACCCTGGGAAGGAGGCCCGCTGGGGCGCGGGCACCCACGGCTATATGGGCCTGGGATTTGACTGAGTTTCTGCGCGGAGCGCGGGGCATTTGCTCCGCGCTCCGTAGCTTTTGCAATGCAAATTGTGCTGTGCTGCACGGAGAGGCAGGTGCTTTGAAGGACAAAAGTGGATAAATATTAAAGTGATTCTGCATATTGTGAAATTCCAACCGGATTTCCGCGAATGAGATACCACAGGAAAATCCTTCTGTGACGAACGATGAAAAGGAAAAGTGTCTTTTATATAAAGACACTTGCAAGAATAGGCAGGGCTTCCATCAAAAACGGGGCGGTTTCTCTTGACGGATGGGGGATTTTGCGCTAAAATAAACGGACGCATATATTGGGAAAGTTTGATGTGTGAACAGAGAATACTATAGGAAGTGAGAGAATGGCAAAATACATTGTGAAGCGGGTTGTCATGGCCATCATCACCATCTTGGTGGTGGCCTGCGTCACGTTTGTCCTGATGATGAGCGTGCCGGGCAGCCCCTTCAACGACGAAAAGATCACGCCGGAGCAGAAGGCCCAGATGGAGGCCAAGTACGGCCTGGACGATCCGCTGCCCATGCAGATGATGCGCTATCTGGGCGGGATTGTCACCCGCGGGGACTTTGGCGTCTCCCTGAAGATGCAGAAAGACCGTCCCGTGCTGGACATCATCACGGAGAAGTTCCCCCTCTCCGCCAGCATCGGTGTGGTGGCCCTGTGCTGGGCCATCTGCCTGGGCATACCGCTGGGCTGTCTGGCGGCCTATAACCGAGGGAAATGGATCGACAGCCTTTTGCGGGTGATCTGTACCCTGGGCGTATCCATGCCGGGCTTCGTGGTGGCCACCTTCCTGCTGATGCTGTTCTGTAACGACGGAGGGCCCTTTAAGTTCCTGGGCATCAACGTGATCTTCAACCCGACCGAGGACGGGTGGCTGGCCTACCTGATGCCCTGCCTGGCCCTGGGGCTGTACCCCATGTGCTATATCGCCCGGCTGACCCGCTCCTCCATGCTGGACGCCCTGGGTCAGGACTATATCAAGACCGCCCGGGCCAAGGGCCTGATGACCCCCAAGATCATCTTTAAGCACGCCCTGCGCAACGCGGTCATCCCCGTCATTACCTACCTGGGCCCCCTGACCGCCTTCACCCTGGTGGGCGGCTTCGTGGTGGAGACCGTGTACACCATCCCCGGCCTGGGCCGCTATCTGGTGCAGTCGGTGCAGAACCGCGACTACTTCATCATCATGGGCACCACCATCTTCCTGGCTACCCTGGTGGTCATCATGAACCTGGTGGTGGACATCCTCTACCGCGTAGTGGATCCCCGCATTGATCTGACGAAAGGAGAGTAAAGAATGGCAGAGAAAAAGAAAAAGGCCGTCCTTGGCTCCCTCCAGCCCAATGTGGATCCCCTGCTGGAACTCAACAGCCTGACGGCGGCGGACTTTGCCCCGGCCAGCAGCGACGAGAAGGAGGACTTCATCCAGCAGCGCAAGAGCGTGTCCTACTGGGCCGACGCCTGGCGGCGGCTGCGCAAGAACGTGGTGGCCATGGTGGCCCTGGCTGTCATTGTACTCCTGGTGCTCTTCGCCTTCGTGGGGCCCGCCATTGTACCCTATACCAACGACGGCTTCAACAAGGGTGCCGAGAACCTCTACCCCTGGCATTACTCCCTGGAGGCCCAGCGGGCCTATGCGGAGGCCACCGCCGCCCAGGATCCCGACGAGGCCGTTGAGGCCGCCCGGGCCGAGGCCGAGGCCAACGGCGAGGAGTTCACCAGCAAGGACGCGGCCCTGATCCGGGCCCAGATCCGTGCCGGCGGCTCCGAGAAGTACGAGGGCATGACCGAGGCCCAGATCTACAAGGAGCTGGGCTATTCCCCCCAGCCCTTCGGCTACTCCCTGGACGAGCTGGAGCGCATCGAGGCCGGCGAGAAGGTGTTCCCCCACATCTTCGGCACTGACCGGTATGGCCGCGACATCCTGGAGCGCACCATGATCGCCACCCGGGTGTCCATGATCATCGGCCTGGCCGCCGCCCTGATCGTGCTCATCATCGGCTCCATCTACGGCTCCATCTCCGGCTTCTTCGGCGGCACCGTGGACGTGGTCATGCAGCGCATCGTGGACGTGATCTACTCCCTGCCCGACGTGCTCATCATCCTGCTCATTTCCACGGCCATGAGCCCCCATGTCACCCAGTTCATCACAGACCACCAGGGCAACCCCCTGGCGGAGTTCTTCAAGACGGTGGGCCCCAACCTGATCGGCATGTTCATTGCCTTCGCCTGCCTGTACTGGGTGGGCCTGAGCCGCATCATCCGCGGCCAGATCCTCACCCTGAAGAAGCAGGAGTACGTCACCGCCGCCCGCGCCCTGGGCGCCTCCAGCGGCCGGATCATCAAGCGGCACCTGCTGCCCAACTGCATCGGCCAGATCGTGGCCACCACCTGCCTGCAGATCCCGTCGGCCATCTTCACCGAGTCCTTCATGTCCTTCCTGGGCGTGGGCGTGCTGGCCCCCATGACCAGCCTGGGCTCCATGTGCTCCGACGCATTGGGCGGCATCAATACCTACCCCTACCGGCTGATTATCCCCGCCATCATCATCAGCGTGATGATCCTGGCGTTCAACCTGTTCGGCGACGGCCTGCGGGATGCCCTGGATCCCCGGCTGAAGAAATAAGAGAGGAGGAGACACCATAACCATGGAACAGACGGTACAGAATGAGAAAACCGGAAAGCTGCTGGAAGTCAAGGATCTGCGCGTCTCCTTCTTCACCCCCGCCGGCGAGGTCAAGGCGGTCAGCGGCATCAGCTACGATCTGGACTACGACGAGGTGATGGGCATCGTGGGCGAGTCCGGCTCCGGCAAGAGCCAGGAGGCCTACTCCATCATGGGCCTGCTTCAGTCCCCCGGCAAGGTCATCGGCGGCTCCATCACCTTCGAGGGCAGAGACGTGCTCTCCTTCGGCAAGAACGAGATGGCCGCCTTCCGGGGCAGCGAGGTGGCCATGATTTTCCAGAACCCCATGACCTGCCTCAACCCGGTTTACACCGTGGGCAACCAGCTTATCGAGGCCCTGCGGGCCCACGACAAGAAGATCTCCAAGGCCGCCGCCGCCAAGCGGGCCATGGAGATGCTGGAGCTGGTGGGCATCAACAACGTGCAGAAGCGGATGAAGCAGTACCCCCACGAGTTCTCCGGCGGCATGCGCCAGCGCGTCATGATCGCCATGGGCCTCATCTGCCACCCCAAGCTGCTCATCGCCGATGAGCCCACCACCGCCCTGGACGTGACCATCCAGGCCCAGATCCTGGAGCTGATGAAGTCCCTCCAGAAGAAGACCCACATGGGCATCATCTTCATCACCCACAACCTGGGCGTGGTGGCCGAGATCTGCGACAAGGTCTCCGTCATGTACGCCGGCAAGATCGTGGAGCAGGGCCCGGTGGACGACATCTTCTACAAGCCCGGCCACCCCTACACCGTGGGCCTGCTGCGCTCCATGCCTCGCGTGGACGCCGAGAGCTATGAGCGGCTGATCCCCATCGAGGGCACCCCCGTGGACATGCTCAATCCCCCCGAGGGCTGCCCCTTCGCCCCCCGGTGCGAGCACGCCATGAAGATCTGCCTGCAGAAGATGCCCCCCTACGTGGAGCTGGGCGGCAACCACCGCTCCGCCTGCTGGCTGCGGGTGCAGGAGCAGCTGGAGCGGGAGAAGGCCGCCGGCACCGCCCCGGACGCGGAGGCGGAACAGGAGGAGGTGACCGGCCGTGAGTGAGAAGAATGAAATCCTGGTTCAGGTCGATCACCTGAAAAAATACTTCCCGGTCAAGGGCGTCAAGGGCCCCGGCGTCCAGGCGGTGGAGGACGTGTCCCTCTTCATCCGCCGGGGCGAGACCCTGGGCCTGGTGGGCGAGTCCGGCTGCGGCAAGACCACCCTGGGCCGCACCATCCTGCAGCTGTACACCCCCACCTCCGGCCGCATCGTCTACGGCGGCGAGACCATCTTCCAGGGGGATGACCCCTGGCCCGTGGGCGAGGACGGGGAGAAGCACCACGCCAAGGTGGCCAAGGGCAAGCAGGTCAACATGCTGCCCTACCGCCGCAAGATGCAGATCATCTTCCAGGATCCCTCCGCCTCCCTGGATCCCCGCATGACGGTGGGCGAGATCATCGGCGAGGCCCTGGATATCCATAAGCTCTGCGCCTCCAAGCAGGAGCGCACCGACCGCATCAAGGAGCTACTGGGCATGGTGGGCCTCAACACCGAGCACGCCAACCGCTACCCCCACGAGTTCTCCGGCGGCCAGCAGCAGCGCGTGGGCATCGCCCGCGCCCTGGCCGTGAAGCCCGAGTTCATCGTCTGCGACGAGCCCATCTCCGCCCTGGACGTGTCCATCCAGTCCCAGGTGGTCAACATGCTGGAGGACATGCAGCAGGATCTGGGCCTGACGTACCTGTTCATCGCCCACGACCTGTCCGTGGTGCGCCACATCTCCACCCGCATCGGCGTCATGTACCTGGGCTCTCTGGTGGAGCTGGCCGAGAGCTATGAGCTCAACAAGAACCCCCTGCACCCCTACACCAAGACCCTGCTGTCCGCCGTGCCGGTGCCCGACCCGGAGGTCAGCCGTCAGCGGCAGCGCATCGTGCTGGAGGGCGACATCCCCTCCCCCATGAACCCGCCCAGAGGCTGCCGGTTCCACACCCGCTGCCCCTACGCCACCGACAAGTGCAAGGAGGCCGCCCCCGAGTTCAAAGAGCACGCGCCGGGTCACTGGGCTGCGTGTCATCTGCTGGGCTAAGTCGGCGCGTGCTCTTGCGAGCGAGAGCGAGCCGCCGCGACAGCGGCGCCCAAGCGTTTTGCGCAGCAAAACCTTGCCGCAGGGCGGATTCACTCCGCCCGAGGATGTGAAATCAAACCGGGGCCCCCGCGCGGCCTGCCGCGTGGGGCGCACGCGCCGGGACATTGGGCTGCGTGCCATCTGCTGGGATAACCGGGGACTCCCCGATGGCGGGGGCAAGCCCCCGCCCTACGGAACGGCCAGTACCAGACCCCCTCGGAGAGCGGAGGGGGTATCGCGCCGGAGGCGCGTATCCAGGGGGAACTGGTTCCCCCTGGAAGGCGCGGCTTTGGAGCGAAGGGACGCATGTTCCGCAGAACATGCCCGCGCCTTTACTGGGCCGCGTGCCACCTGCTGGGTTAAGTCGGCGCGCCGAGTCGTCGCGCCCCACAGAGCGGCTGGATGATGTTCCCCTCGGAGAGCGGAGGGGGCATCATGCCGCAGGTTCCGCGAAATAACGACACGCCCTTCCCCTGATGCAGAGGGGGAGGGCAGTGTTTGCGGCACGCACTCTGCTGCGCTAGTTTGAAACTTTACAACAGTGAGAATGTGTGCTATAATGCACCTCATAGAGGATACAACTGTATACCCGGTGCGGACAACAGGGGTTAACCCCTGTCCGCTGCCCTGGCACGGGGCAGCGGAGCAAGACGGTATCTGCGCCTGCGGGCGTTCTGGATACAAATAAGAGGATCAAGAATTGATTGGAGGTACAAGCAAATGAAGAAGCGCAGAATCCTTGCTCTGGGTCTGTCTGCGGCGCTGACTGTCGGCCTGCTGGCCGGCTGCGGCGGCGGCACACAGCCCACCGAGACCTCTCCCACCGGCGGCGAGACCACCCCGGTCGAGACCGGCGCGGTCGCCACCGGCACCAACTCCATCCGTGTCTGCTTCGCGTCTGAGCCTGAGACCATGGATCCCAGCCTGAACCGGACTGTGGACGGCAACGTCATGATCAGCCACCTGTTCGAGGGCCTGTACAAGTGGGTTGACAGCGATCCCTCCGGCGACGGCCGCAACGGCGCCACCGCTGAGCTGGATCTGGGCATGGCCGCTGCCGAGCCCGAGGTCACCGACAACGGTGACGGCACCTTTACCTACACCTTCACCCTGCGCGACGACGCCAAGTGGTCTGACGGCCAGCCCGTCACCGCCAACGACTTCGTGTACTCCTGGCGCCGCCTGGTGGATCCCGCCACCGCCTCCCCCTACAACACCATCATCGCCATGGTGAAGAACGCCAACGAGATCATCGCCGGCGAGCTGCCCAAGGAGGAGCTGGGCGTGTCCGCTCCCGACGACCAGACCTTCGTGGTGGAGCTGACCTACAACTGCCCCTACTTCCTGGACATCTGCGCCTTCCCCAACACCATGCCTCTGCGTGAGGACATCGTGGAGGGCAACACCACCTGGACGCAGGATCCCTCCACTTATGTGACCAACGGCCCCTTCAAGATGGAGTCCTGGACTCACGACGCCGAGATCGTCATGGTTCCCAACGAGAACTACTATGATGTGAGCAGCATCAGCATCGAGAGCCTGACCTTCGCCCTGATGGACGACGCCAACGCCCAGCTGACCGCCTTCAACAGCGGCGATCTGGACTTCATGCAGAATCCTCCCCCGGACGAGGTTGCCACCCTGCTGGCCGACGGCACCCTGATTGCCGGCGACTACCTGGGCAACTACTATGCCTGCTTCAACAACTCCAAGGCCCCCTTCGACGACGTGAACGTCCGCAAGGCCTTCAACCTGGCCATCGACCGCAACTACATCGTGGAGATGGTGACCCAGGCCGGTGAGATCCCCGCCGGCGCCTGGGTGCCCGAGAGCGTGGTTGACGCCGAGGGTACTGACGGCCCCGACTTCCGCGAGGTGGGCGGCGACTTCTGGAGCACCGCCGAGGAGGACTACGAGGCCAACTGCGAGCAGGCCCGTGAGCTGCTGGCCCAGGCCGGCTACCCCAACGGCAAGGGCTTCCCCGAGACCACCTACCTGTACAACACCGACGACAAGCACCAGGCCGTGGCCGAGGCCCTGCAGCAGATGTGGAGCAACGTGCTGGGTGTTAACGTGACCCTGAACAACCAGGACTGGAACGTGTTCCTGGAGACCCGTTCCGCCGGTGACTACAGCATCTGCCGCAACGGCTGGATCGCCGACTACAACGACCCCGTGTCCTTCCTGGATATGTTCATGACCGACAACGGCAACAACGACGCCCACTACTCCAACCCCGAGTATGACGCCATGATGACCACCGTGCTGAGCGACTCCGACGCCGCCGGCCGCATGGAGCTGATGCACCAGGCCGAGACCCTGCTGTGCGACACCGACTGCGCCATCGCTCCTCTGTATTATTACTCTCAGCCCTACATGGTGTCTGACCGTGTCCACGGCATGTACTACACCCCGCTGGGCAACTTCATCTTTACCTACGCTACCGTGGAGTAAAGAGCTTTCCCTGTTGAAAAGAGCGGAGCCTTACGGCTCCGCTCTTCTTTTTTTGTTGGGTTTGACGAATGAATAAATATTGCATTTTTATGAATATGGTGTATAATAGGGAACATCCAAACGAGAGAACTTCCCTTCGAGGATACAAGGAATGAATAAGGAGAGATACACCATGAAGAACTTCAAGAAGCTGGCCGCCTTCGCGCTGGCCGCCACCATGTCCCTGGGCCTGCTGACCGCCTGCGGCGGCGGCACCACCGGCACCGCTGACACCCCCGCCCCCGAGACCGAGACCCCCGCCGCCGAGACTCCGGCGGAGGAGACCCCCGCCGCCACCGGCGAGTTCACCACCATCGAGGAGGGCAAGCTGATCATGTCCACCAACGCCACCTTCCCCCCCTACGAGATGGTGGCCGACGGCGAGGGCGTCAACGGCTCCGGCTTTGAGGGCATTGACGTCGAGATCGCCTACGCCCTGGCCGACAAGCTGGGCCTGGAGCTGGTGATCGACGACATGGACTTCGACGCCGCCCTGATGGCCGTGCAGAACAACTCCGCCGACATGATGCTGGCCGGCCTGAGCTACTCCGAGGAGCGGGACGAAGTGGTGGACTTCTCCGACCCCTACGCCACCGGCGTGCAGGTGGTCATCGTCAAGGAGGGCTCCGGCGTGACCATGGACAACCTGGGTGAGTACATGATCGGCACCCAGCGGGGCACCACCGGCTTCATTTACGCCTCCGACACCCCGGAGAACGGCGGCTACGGCGAGGACCACGTGATCGGCTATGACAGCGGCGTCACCGCCGTGCAGGAGCTGATCAACGGCACCATCGACGCCGTGATCATCGACCAGCAGCCCGCCGAGGCCTATGTGGCCGCCAACCCCGACGCCGGCCTGACCATCCTGGACGGCAACTGGGTGGAGGAGGACTACTGCCTGGCCGTGGACGAGGGCAACACCGCCCTGCTGGACGCCCTGAACACCGCCATGAACGAGCTGAAGAGCGACGGCACCCTGGACGCCATCGTGGCCACCTACATCACCGCCGAGTAAACATTCCGGAATATATCCGCGAAAGGAGCGGCCCCTGGCCGCTCCTTTTCGCCCTGTGATCTGACAAGAGAGGGGAGCACGTGATGGGATTCACCCAGCTCTATGAGACGTTCAAAGCCCTGGACAACCCGGGGTTCTGGCAGAACACCTACATCCAGTTCTACAACGCCTGGTTCTATGAGGGCCGGTGGGTCAGGTACTTCGAGGGCCTGCTCACCACCCTGGAGGTGACGGTGATGGCCCTGGCCCTGGGCGTGATCCTGGGCGTGGTGGTGGCGGTGATCCGCACCGCCCACGACCAGCAGCGCCTGGGGAACCGCAACCCGGTGCTGGGCATCATCAACCTCATCTGCAAGGTGTACGTCACCGTCATCCGGGGCACCCCCATGATGGTGCAGCTGCTGATCATGGGGCTGGTGATCTTCGCCTCCAACCGGAACAAGACCATCATCGGCGCCCTGTCCCTGGGCATCAACTCCGGCGCCTACGTGGCGGAGATCATCCGGGGCGGCCTCATGAGCCTGGACCCCGGCCAGGCGGAGGCGGGCCGGTCCCTGGGCCTGGGCTACTTCGACACCATGCGCTTCATCGTCATCCCCCAGGCCTTCAAGGCCATCCTGCCCTCCCTGGGCAACGAGTTCATCACCCTGCTGAAGGACACCTCCCTGATCAACGTCATCGGCGGCAAGGAGGTCGTCTACTTCGCCCAGGCCATCATCACCAAAACCTATCAGCCCATGATGCCCTATCTGATCACCGCCGTGATGTACCTGATCCTGGTGCTGATCTTCACCTGGCTCCAGGGCAAGCTGGAAAGGAGGCTGCGTCAGAGTGATCGCCGTTGAACATCTGACCAAGCGGTTCGGGAAGAACCTGGTCCTGGACGACATCAGCGAGACCATCCAGGAGGGGGAGAAGGTGGTCGTCATCGGCCCCTCCGGCTCCGGCAAGTCCACCTTCCTGCGCTGCCTCAACCTGCTGGAGGAGCCCACCGCCGGCACCATCACCTTTGAAGGGACCGTGATCACGGACCCCAAGGTGGACATCGACGCCGTCCGCCGCCAGATGGGCATGGTGTTCCAGCACTTCAACCTGTTCCCCAACATGACCATCCGGAAGAACATCACCCTGGCCCCGGTGCGCACCAAGCTCATGAGCCAGGCCGAGGCCGACGAGGAGGCTGTCCGCCTGCTCCGCCGGGTCAACCTGGAGGACAAGGC
>DGYMJ06203__coassemble_900_pt1 | contig 14399 bp, 13 predicted proteins | sample DGYMJ06203__metabat2_low_PE_040 | metagenome-assembled genome bin DGYMJ06203 | reverse complement strand
GACCGTGGCCGCCGCCGACTGCCTGGTGCCCGGCATCGGCGAGATCATCGGCGGCTCCCAGCGTGAGGAGCGGCTGGACCTGCTGGAGGGCCGCATCAAGGAGCTGGGCATGAAGCCGGAGGACTACTGGTGGTACCTGGATCTGCGGCGCTACGGCGGCTGCAAGCACGCCGGGTTCGGCCTGGGCTTCGAGCGCATGGTCATGTACCTCACCGGTATCTCCAACATCCGCGACGTCCTGCCCCATCCGAGAACGGTGGGCAATGCGGAGTTCTAACATCCAAACACAGGAACGGGCGGTCCGAAAGGGCCGCCCGTTTTGCATACCCGGTGTGGGGATGTTTCCTGTCCGCCCGGAGTTGTAGGGCGCGGCATCCTTGACGCGCCGTTCGATTTCCGGGATCCCCCCGGGGGAGCGGGCCTGCCCGGCCAGGGCGCCGCTTTTGATGTCAAAAGCGGCGGGAAAACCACCAGGGCCTGCGGGCCCTGGACCCGGAGTCCATGGCGGCGGTGGGCGGTATGGACAGGGTAGAGACCGGGGCGGTATTGCCGCCCGCTCCCTTGGCGCTTCTGTTACAGGCGCTGCCGCGCCCTGGGTGGCACGCATCGCGGTTACCCTGCAAGCCTTGTGAGTAGCTGCGCTGTACCAACTTGGCCCGCCGGGCCGCCGTCGGTGCCGTGCCTCTGAAATACCAGGGCAGTCATGGTAGCTATCCGTAGGGGCGACCTGTGGTCGCCCGCCCCGAGCCGAGGGGGCGTTACAACGTAAGCCTCCTCGGCCGGAATGTTACCTGTAGGACAGCTCGGTGGGTACATCCAATAGGTTTTGGCGTTAAGAAACATGCCAGCGGCATGTTTTAGCCAAAAAGAAATCAAATTTTCCTTAACCCGTGGACCGCAGTCCCCCCTGATTGGTCGTTTTAAGGGGTGGGTGCAGGGGAGTTTGGGCGTTAAGAAACGTGCCGGTGGCACGTTTTAGCCCAAAAGAAATCCAGGCGTAGCCACCTTAACCCGTGGAATCGGAATCCCCCTCCCTGCTGGTTTTCCCCCCGCTTTTGCCATCAAAAGCGGGGCGCCGGCCGCGCAGGCCCCGGCTGGGAGGCTGGGACGCCCGGAGAAACCCGGCAAAGAAGAAGGACGGCTGAACTTCAGCCGTCCTTCTTGGTGTTTACTTTTCCGCCAGGGGCAGGGTCACGGTAAACGTGGAGCCCTTGCCCACCTCACTCTCCAGCCTGACGGTGCCGCCGTAGAGCTGGACGATGTGCTTGACAATGGCCAGTCCCAGGCCGGTGCCGCCGTTTTTGCGGGCCCGGCCCTTGTCCACCCGGTAGAAGCGCTCGAACACCCGGCTCTGGGCCTCCTCGGGGATGCCGATGCCGGTGTCGGCCACGGTGAGCACCGCCCGCCCGTCCTGGGTGCGCACCTGTACGGTGACGGAGCCGCCGGGTTCGGTGTACTTGATGCCGTTGCTGATCAGGTTGAGCATCAGCTCCTTGAGCCGTCCCTCGGGGACAGCCACCACGGCCTCCTCCCCGCTGAGGGTGAGGCGCACCTCCGCCTGCTTGGCGGAGGGGGAGAGCAGCTCCACGGCGCTTTGGGCCACGGCGTTGGCGTCGGAGCGCTCCTCACACTGGTCGATGGCCACCGACTCCAACTCGGAGAGCTTGAGGATGTCGTTGATCAGGTCGATGAGCCGATCCACCTCCACGCCGATCATGGTGATGAACCGCTTCTGATCCTCCGGAGAGGCCACCATGCCGGAGGCCAGCATGTCGGTGAAGCCCTTAATGCTGGTCAGGGGGGTCTTGAGCTCGTGGGACACGTTGGCGGTGAACTCGCTGCGGATGCCCTCGGCCTTTTTCAGCTCGGTGACGTCGGAGATCAGGATGGAGGTGCCCACGTCCTGGCCCTCATACTGGCGGCCCACCACCGGGGAGAGGAACAGGCGCAGGCTGCGGGCGTCGTCGGTGAGGGCGTCCACGTCCAGCACCACGGCGGTGCGGGTGTCCCGGGACTGCTGGATGGCCTCCCGCAGGCGGCGGCTGCGGGTGAAGAGCAGGGCGCCGTCCACCTCCTCCCCCTCGGGGAAGCCGAAGAGGTTCCGGGCCGCCCGGTTGATGGCCAGCACGTTCCCCTCGTCGTCCAGCAGGATCAGGCCCTCAGCCATGCAGTCCAGGATCAGGCCCACCTTGTCCCGCTCGGCGGTGATGGACTGGATGTACCCCCGCAGCCGCTCCACCAGCTTGTCGATGGTGCGCAGCAGCGGCCGCAGCTCGTCATACGCCTTGTCCGGATTCAGACCGGCGGGAGGCTCCTTGCCGTCCAGCACCCCCTGGAGGGCGGCGCCCACCGCGTCCAGAGGCGCGGCCGCCCGGTTGGCGGTGCGGCTGGCCAGAAGCAGGGTGAGGATCAGCGCGGCCACGGCGGCCAGGGTGAAGCCGCCCACGCTGCTCAGCGCCAGGCTGTTGATGGAGGACACGGGCATGGCCGCCCGTCCCACCATGTTGTCGGCAAACCGCTTGGCCACATAGAGCATGGAGGTGCCCACCGTATCGGACTGGCGCACCGCCTCGCCCCAGCCGGTGGCTTCGGCCTCCATCACCTCGGGCCGATCCTCGTGATCCTCCATGGCGGACACGTCGGCCTCGGAGTCGGCCAGGACGGTGCCGTCGGTGTCGATGATGGTCAGGCGCTTGTCCGGCGCGGCCTGGCTGAACTGGCGGAGCAGCTCCTCCGGCTCGGTGATGGCGCTCTGGGCGTCCATCAGGGTGAGCAGCTCCTGGAGGGTATTCCTGGCCGCATCCATCTCCCGGCTGCGGAACATGAGGACGCCCACCACATTGGAAATGAGCAGGGCACACACCACGGTAAACAGGGTGGCGCCGATGATACGTTTTTTCACGAGCAAAGCCTCCCATCCAAAGGCGCAGGGGGAAGTCCCCCTCATCCGTCACGGCTTCGCCGTGCCACCTTCCCCCCGGCGGGGGGAAGGTTCCATCGCCTCGCAGAGTCTGCCGGCCCCGCCGGCAAAAGAAAATCAAAATCTGTGCGGAGCAGGACACGCGCCTGCGCAGCATACCGATACCCACTCCGCCACCGGCGGGCGGCCACCCGCGCAGGCGCGGGTGAGAGGGGTATCGGAGGCGGTTTCCTTGGGAACCGCCTCCGTATCTAGGGGGGAAGAATTCCCCCCTAGAGGTTAAGTCATCTTGTACCCCACGCCCCGAACCGTGGTGATCACGTCCTCCCCCAGCTTCTGACGCAGGGCCTTGACGTGCATGTCCACGGTGCGGGTCTCGCCGGTGTAGTCGTAGTCCCAGACGGCCTGGAGGATCTCGTCCCGGGTGAGGGCCACCCCCCGGCGGGTACACAGCAGCTTGAGCAGCTCAAACTCCTTGTAGGTCAGCTCCACCACCCGGCCGGCCTTTCGCACCTCCCGGGCGGCGGGGTCGATCTCCAGATCCCCCCAGGTGAGCAGCCGGTCGCTCCTGCGCTCGGTGCGGCGGAGCACCGCCTTCACCCGGGCCTGGAGCTCCATGATGCCGAAGGGCTTGACCACGTAGTCGTCCGCCCCGTTCTCCAGCCCGGCCACCCGATCCATCTCGGCGGTGCGGGCGGTGAGCATGATTACCGGCACGTCGGCGGTGTCCCTCCCCTCCCGCAGGCGGCGGAGGATCTCCAGCCCGTCCATGCCGGGAAGCATGATGTCCAGGATGTACAGGGCGGGCAGGCTCTTCCCCTCCTCCCCGGCGAAGAGGGCCTCGCCGGACTCATAGGCCCGGACGGCGTAGCCCACCGATTGAAAATAGTAGCGGAGCATCTCCCGGATGCTCTCGTCGTCCTCCACGACCGCGATGGCCCTGGCCATGGCAGTCCCTCCTTACCCGAGAATTTCGCCGGTGACGCAGAAGATGGCCCACTGGGCGATGTTCACCGCGTGGTCGGCGGTACGCTCCAGGTACTTGGCGATGATGATCAGGTCGATGGCCTGGTCGGCCTCCTCCCGGTTGTCCACAATGAGCTCCACCAGCTCGCTCTTGATGGTGCGGAAGTACTCGTCCACCTCGTCGTCCAGAGCGATGACGGCCTGGGCGGCCTCGGTGTCCCGGTTGACATAGGCGAAGATGGCCCGCTTGACCATCACGCCGGCCTTCTGGCTCATGGAGCGGATGTCGGCCAGGGTCTGGGTCTGCTTCTGGCCCTTGAGCAGCAGGGCGATCTCGGCGATGTTGGCGCACTGGTCGCCGATGCGCTGCAGGTCGGTGACCATCTTGAGGGCGGCGGAGATGGTGCGCAGATCCCGTGCCACGGGCTGCTGCTGCAGCAGCAGGCGCAGGCAGCGGTTCTCGATGTCCCGCTCCATCTGATCCATGGTCTTGGTCATCTCCACGGCGGACTTGGCGGCCGCCTCGTCGCCAGTGGTCAGGGACTCAATGACCACGTCGATGCAGTCCTCGGCCGCGGCGGCCATGTCGATCATCTCATAGTTGAGCTCCTGGAGCTCGGCGTCAAAGGTTTTTCTCATAGCGTTACTCCTTGTCTGATAGGTATCCGATGCGCAAACCGGCGGGCCGACACACAGGTCGGCCCCTACGTGCGGTATGCCGCGCCGCCTGGGGGCGGCGTAGGGGCGCACCTGCGTGTGCGCCCGTATGCCCCTCTGGCAGAGCTCAGCCGAACCGGCCGGTGATATAGTCCTCGGTGCGCTTGTCCTTGGGGACGGAGAAGAGCTGGGTGGTGTCGCCGAACTCAATGAGCTGGCCCAGCAGGAAGAAGGCGCACTTGTCGGAGACACGGGTGGCCTGCTGCATGTTGTGGGTGACGATGACGATGGTGTACTGGTTTTTCAGATCGGCGATCAGATCCTCAATCTTGGAGGTGGAGATGGGATCCAGGGCGGAGGTGGCCTCGTCCATCAGCAGGATGTCGGGCTCCACCGCCAGGGCCCGGGCGATGCACAGGCGCTGCTGCTGGCCGCCGGACAGGCCCAGGGCGGACTTTTTCAGGCGATCCTTCACCTCGTCCCAGATGGCCGCGCCCTGGAGGGACTTCTCCACAATGTCGTCCAGCTTGCTCTTGCTCTTGATGCCGTGGGTGCGGGGGCCGTAGGCCACGTTGTCATAGATGGACATGGGGAAGGGATTTGGCTTCTGGAACACCATGCCGATCTGCTTGCGCAGCCACGTCACGTCCACGCTGGGGTCGTAGATCTCGATGCCCCGGTACTGGATGGAGCCGGTGATCTTGATGCCGGGCACCAGGTCGTTCATCCGATCCAGGGTCTTGAGGAAGGTGGACTTGCCGCAGCCGGAGGGGCCGATGAGGGCCGTCACCTGCTTCTCGGGGATGTCCATGCTCACGTTTTTCAGGGCCTGCGTGGTGCCGTACCAGAGATCCAGCCCCTTGGTTGACAGGATAATATTCTCGTCCATGATATGGGCTCCTTACTTTTTCTTTAATTTGGCGCCCACCAGTTTGGCGGCCAGATTGATGACCAGGGTGAGCAGCATCAGGATGGCGGCGATGGCGAAGGCCACGTCGAACTCGGCACGCTCCCGGGCGTACACATACAGGGCCACGGTGAGGGAGGAGCCGGAGGAGTGGAGGAAGTCCCCCACAGAGCGGAAGAAGTTGTTCATGCTCATGCCCATGCCGGCGGTGAAGAGCAGGGCGGCGGACTCACCCACGATACGGCCGATGGCCAGGATGCAGCCGGTGACGATGCCGTCGATGGAGGAGGGCAGCACCACGGTGCGGATCATGTGCCACTTGCCGGCGCCCAGGCCCAGAGAGGCCTCCCGGTAGGACTGGGGCACGGTCTTCAGGGACTCCTGGGTGGTGCGGATGATGGTGGGGATGGTGACGATCACCAGGGTCAGGGAGCCGGCCAGCAGGGAGGCCTGCAGCCCCAGCAGGTTGCAGAAGAACAGCATGCCCACCAGGCCGAAGATGATGGAGGGGATGCCGGTGAGGGTCTCAGTGGCGAACTCGATGGCGCTCACCAGCTTCTTGTTGCGGGCGTACTCGGTCAGGTACACCGCCGCGCCCACGCCCAGGGGCAGGGTGATAATCAGGGTGACCACCACCAGGTAGACGGTGTTGAGGATGTTGGGCAGGATGCCGATGGTGTCGTTGATATAGCTGGTCTGGGTGCTCAGCAGCTGCCAGGTGACGTGGGGCAGGCCCCGGACAAAGACGTAGCCGATGACGAAAATCAGCAGGGCGCAGGTCAGAGCCGCGCAGAAGTACAGCAGGAAGCGGAGGACGCGGTCATAGGCCTTGCGCTTGCCGGAGAGGGGCTGCATTTGGATCTTGTTGTCATTCATACAGTATATCACCCCTTCTTCCGTTTGAGAAGCGAATTCAGGATTACATTGATGATCATGATGAAGATGAACAGCACCAGGGCGATGGAGTACAGGGCCTGCCGCTGCAGGCCGGCGGCGTAGGCCATCTCGCTGGCCACGGCGGTGGTCAGGAAGCGGACGGACTTGAACAGCCCGGGCATGTTGGCCACGTTGCCGGCCACCATGATGATGGCCATGGCCTCGCCGATGGCCCGGCCGATGCCCAGCACCACGGCGGCGGCGATGCCGCTGGAAGCCGCGGGGACGCTCACCCGGAACACGGTCTCGATGTGGGTGGCGCCCAGGGCCAGGGAGGCCTCCTCATACTCCCGGGGCACCGCCTTCAGGGCGGTCTCGGACACGGAGATGATGGAGGGCAGGATCATGACGGCCAGCACGATGATGGCGCAGAACAGGCTGGCGCCGTCGGGCAGGTTGAAGGCCTTGCGCACGGCGGGCACCAGCACCATCATGCCGATGAGGCCGTACACCACCGAGGGGATGCCCGCCAGCAGATCCACCGCCGGGCGGACCACAGCGGCCAGCTTGGGGGGGGCCACCTTGGCCAGGAACACGGCGGTCATGAAGCCCACGGGCACGCCCAGGATGATGGCGCCGCAGGTGCCGTAGATGGAGGTGAGGATGAAGGGGAGTATGCCGAACTTGGGCTCGGAGGCGGTGGAGGCCCACTCGGTGCCGAAGAGGAAGTCCACCAGGCCGATCTCCCGGATGGCGGGGATACCAGAGACGATCAGGTAGACGCTGATGAAGAGCACGAACACGATGGCGATGAAGCCGCAGACAAAGAATACCGCGTTCATGAACATCTCCATGGGGCGGAGCTTTTGTTTCATGTCAAATTACCGGCCTTTCGTAGAATGGGCTCATTCATGCGCAGTGCCCCCTCGACATCCGAGGGGGCACTCCTGCGCAAAGAGCGGGGTTCAGATTGCTTACTCGGCCACGGGCACGGCGCCGGCGCCGGCAATCAGGTCGGAAGCCTCGGTGGAAGTGGCCCAATCCACAAAGGCCTGGGCAGCGGGAGACAGCTCGGTCTCGCTGTTGATGATGAAGTTGAAGTTACGCTGAATGGCATAGGTGCCGTCCAGGACGGTCTCCTCGGAGGGAGCCACGCCGCCCACGGTGACAACCTTCACGGTCTCGTCACCCTCGACAGCGGACAGGGAGGCATAGCCGATGGCGTTGGGGTTGGCGGCCACGCCGGCGACGACCTCACCGGTGGAGGTGTACTCGTTCTGGTACACGCAGGCGTCCTCGGTGCCGGTGATGGACTCAAAGCCGTCGCGGGTGCCGGAACCGGCCTCACGGCCCATGAACACGACCTCGGCGTCGTTGCCGCCCACGTCGGCCCAGTTGGTGGTCTCGCCGGTGGCCAGAGCGGCGATCTGCTCCAGGCTCAGGTCGGTCACGGGGTTGGCGGGGTTGACAATGATGGCGATGCCGTCCTTGGCCACGGTGATCTGCTCCACGCCGGTCTCGTCGTCCTTCAGATCGCGGGAGGCCAGACCGATGTCGCAGGTGCCCTCCTGAGCGCCGGTGACGCCGGCGCCGGAGCCGCTGCCGGTGTAGTTGACGGTGACGCCGGGCTGGACCTCCTTGAAGGCCTCGATCAGGGAGCCCATCACGTCCTCCATGGAGGTGGAGCCGTTGGTGTTGACGGTGCCGGTGAGCTGCTCAGCGGCGGGGGACTCGCTCTCGGGAGCCTCGGAAGCGGGGGCCTGGGACTCGGTGTTGGCGGCGGGGGACTCGGTAGTAGTGGTGGTGCCGCCGCCGCAGCCGGCCAGCATGCCCACGCACAGAGCGGCGGACAGCATCAGAGCAAGAGTTCTCTTCTTCATGTCGTTCAATCTCCAATCATGTAATGGTTTTGTTTCTCCTTGGAACGCTATTCAGTATATCGGCCGATTGTAAAGTTGTCCCCCATCAAATTGTAAAGATCATGTAAAGTCCTTCTGCCCCATAGCTTTCCCGTCTTTACACAAAAAATTCGCCCCCGGAACGGGGGCGAATTTAGAGGAATTGAATAAAGTGGCTCCGGGCCCTCCGGCACTAGCCGGCCAGGCCGCTCCAGGGCAGGCTGGCCCGGGTGGCAGCGGAGTACTGCTTGGTGAGCACGTCGGTGAGGAAGCGGATCTTGCTGCGCAGGCCCTCCGACTGGCCGGAGGAGAGCTGGGCGGCCACCTTGTCCGGATAGTGCCACAGGTAGGCCCAGGTCTCGGCGAAGTCCTCCGGCCGGCTGGCCATGGCGTAGGAGGAGACAAAGTCGGCGGAGGAGGCGCTGTAGCTCACCCACTGGTTGCAGGAGGCGGTCCAGCCGTTAGCGATCATGGCGGAGGACACCACCATGTGGCCCATCTCGTGGCTGTAGTGGTAGGGGGAGCCGGTGCCGGTGTAGTAGATGCGGTCGATGCGCATGCCCGACTCGTCGTACACGTGCTGGCCGGCGAAACCGCCGGTGTTGGCGAAGGTACCGGTGAGGACCACGCTGGCAGGGGTGCCGGAGAACAGGGTCATGTCCGCCGGGAAGAGGACGATCTCGGTGGTGCGGCTGCCCTTCTTGGCGATCACCTGCTTCAGGAAGCCGTCGGGGTAGAGGTCAAAGGCCTCCTTCATCTTCACCAGCTCGTTGTACACCAGCTGGAAATACTCGTTGTTCAGGCTCACATAGCTGAAGGTGTCATAGGTCACCTGGGCGCCGGGCACGCTGTCGTTGAACTCGGGCAGGTAGAAGATCTGGATGCCGATGTCGTTCTCGATCTGGCGGCACAGATCCCAGGCCACGTCGTTGGAGTAGCGGATGCGGGTCTTCCCCTTGAAGTCGGTGCCGGTGCTGGTGGTGGTCTGGGTCACGGTGACCGAGGCGGTCATCTGGTAGTCGCCGCTGCGGCAGGTGACCGTGGCCGTGCCGGGGCCCACGGCCCGGAGGGTGGCGGTCCCGCTGCCCGTGTCCGACGCGATGGCCACCACGGCGGGGTTGCTGGAGCTCCAGGAGGCGCCGGAGGCGCCGTTGGTGAGGGTGCAGCCGGCCTGGGCCGTCTCGTCCACCAGCAGCTGATAGGATTTGGTCTCCAGCTGCAGGTACAGGCTGCTCATCAGGCGGTACATGGTGACATAGGCCTGCTGCCGGGAGTAGGAGTCCAGAGGGGAGAAGGCCCCGCCGCCGGTGCCGTTCATCACGCCCCGGTCCACGATGGCGGACACCGCCCCGGAGGCCCAGGAGGCGATGGAGGCCTGATCCGTGAAGGTCTCCCCCTGACCGATGGAGGGCATACCCAGGGCCCACAGGGTGTTGTAGAGCATGACCGCGGCCTCCTGCCGGGTGATGCCGTCGTCGGGCCGGAAGGAGCCCTTTCCGTCGCCGCTGACGATGCCGAAGCCGGCGGCAATGAGCACATCCGTGTCATCGGTGTCGTCAAAGCTCACCGTCTGGGGAGTGAGAAACAGGCCGTTGTCCGCGGCGGCCTTCGCCAGGAAGGCCACCGCCAGGCGGCAGAACTCCGCCCGGGTGATGTCGGCGGTGTAGTCGCTCTGGAGGTCGTCGGGCACCAGGCCCAGGGAGATGGCCCGCTCCACCTCCCCGGCGGCCCAGGCATCGGGGGTGTCGGCTGCGGAGGCGGGAGCGGTGAGCAGGCCCGTCAGCAGGGCCAGGGTGCAGAGGAGGGAGAGCGCGCGGAATTTGAATCGGTTTCGCATCGGTGTCATCCCTTTCCATTTTATTTCGCTATGGAAAGGATACCACGAAACCGCCGTTCCTGCAAGGGTTTTAGGGTGTGCTCGTCGGCGATGGCCGCCAGGGGGGTGAGGGTGGTGCCGCCGCTGGTGACAGGGGGCAGGTTGGTGGTGCCGATCTCGTCCAGCAGGGCCTTCTGCCCGTCGTTGAGGGGGGCGCTCTCGATGGTGAAGAGCTTCCCCGGCCCCCAGAGCTGATAGGCCGCCATGGCCGACACGGTGAACACCGCCGCCAGCCCGGCGCAGGCCAGCAGCCGCAGCCCCATCCGCCGGCCGGGCCGTTTGGTCTGTTTGATTATTTCCATGGTCATCTCCCGTATCCTTTCCGGGGACATCCCGGCGGGGACGGGCAGCTCCGCAGAGCCGTCCTCCCAGCCGTCCAGCAGCGCCCGCACCAGCTCCCATTCCTCCAACCGTCCCACCTCCTGACGCTCTGTGCTCGAAAGTACTTTCACCAATCTTAACACAAAAGGCGGCCGGAGGGTTACACGTCCGGCGGCACAATAAAGTTAAAAATATTTCACACACTCTCTTGACATGCGGGATGCAGAGTGATATATTTATAACATACCAAGTTAGAAATATATCACTCTGGAGGCAAGTCATGAAACAGATCAGTCTGCGGGCGGTGGTGCTGGTACAGGCGCTTCTCGCCCTGTGCATCCCGCTCTACTATATCCTGATGGTACAGCTCCGGCTCCGCTCCACCGTCCCCCTCTTTGCGGTGATCGTCCTGGCGCTCTGCTTCGGGCGGCTGAAAAGGCGGGCGGAGGCCGCGGACGAGTACGCAAAGCAGGCCATGCAGATGGCGGACGCGACCTGCTTCAAGCTCTCCATCGTCCTGATGGGGGTTCTGGTGCTCCCCTTCCTGCTCCTGAGCGGCACACCGGAGCGGCTTGTGGGCTATCTGCTGACCTTCGGGCTCTTTGCGCTGATCCTGCTCCGAACCTGCATCTTCCTGTGGCTGGACAGAGCCGGGATGGTGTGAGTATGCTGAAAACATCCTTAAAGGAGTACAGGGAGCGGCACGGCATGACGCAGAGCGGGCTGGCACAGCGCATCGGCGTCCGGCGGGAGACCATCGTTCACCTGGAGAACGGGCGGTACAACCCCTCCCTCAAGCTGGCCATGGATATCGCCAAGGTATTTCATGTGACGGTGGAAGAGCTGTTTACCCTTACAGACGAATGAAGAGCCGGGGCGGCGCCTGATGCGCCGCCCCGGTTTCGTTCGTGGGGGAGGATCACAAGGTTTCTGGTTTCCCCTGTCGGGTTCCGACCAGTTTTTTCCAATTTATGGCTTATACTGTCTCTGACACACTGGGCGGACAAGCCCGGAGGCAAAGGAGACGGAAGCCATGGCTACCAAGGAGAAGTGGAGAACAAAGGCGGCCCGGATGCGGGAGGAGGCCCGGGAGACGGGGAAGGTGATCCTCCGGGCGCCGGCCCTGGTGCGCACGGCGGAGTGCGCCATCCGCTTCCTGCTGGGGGCCCTGCTCTCCGGCGCGGAGATCTTCGGCGGATACGCCCCCTTCGGCCTGGGGCTGGTGGCGGCCTCCGGCTCGGGCATCGACGGGTTTTGCGCCCTGGTGGGGGCCTGCTTCGGCTACCTGTCCTTCCAGGGCTTTGCCGAGGGGCTCCGCTACGCCGCCGCCTGCATCCTGGCCTTCTCCCTGGCCTTCGCCTTCTTCGACGTGAAGGCCTACCGCAAGAGCTGGTTCATGCCCCTGGCGGCGGCGGGGATGGATGGGATCACCGGCTTTGTGTACTTATCCGACCGGGGCTGGTCGCCGGAGAGCCTGATCTTCTTCGGCACCGAGCTGCTGCTGTGCGGGGCGTCGGCCTACTTCTACCGCGTCGCCTTCACCCCCTGGACGGAGAAGCGGGAGGAGGAGGCCCTCACCCCCCGGCAGACGGTGAGCCTGCTGATTTTGGGGGGCACCCTGCTGCTCACCCTGTCCAGGCTCACCCTCCTCTGGGATCTGTCCGCCGGGCGGCTGGCCGCCGCGGTGGCGGTGATGACCGCCGCCTACGCCGGGGGCATCGGCGTGGGGGCCACGGTGGGGGTGGCCGCCGGGCTGGGGATGGATCTCTCCGCCGGGGGTCTGCCCTTCTACTCCATGGCCTACGCCCTGTCGGGGGTGATGGCCGGGGTGTTCCACCGGCAGGGGCGGCTGGCCGCCGCGGTGGCCTACGTGCTGTCCAACGCCCTGGCGGTGCTGTGGACGTGGGAGGACGGGCTCCACATCGCCCTGCTCTATGAGGTGTTCATCGCCTCGGTGGTCTTTATGCTCCTCCCCCAGCGCGCCCTGCGTCAGGTGGGGGCCCTGGTGGCCCGGCAGCCCCGGCACGAGACCCAGGAGCGGGCCCGCGCCTATGTCTCCGCCCGGCTGGAGGCCACCGCCGCCGCCTTCAAGAACCTGTACGAGTCCATGCGGGGGGTGTTCCACACCCCCAGGCCCAACGACAACGACGCCGCCTCCGTCTTTGACCGGACGGCCCAGCGGGTGTGCAAAACCTGCCCCCTCCAGACCGCCTGCTGGCAGCGGGACTACGTGTCCACCTTCAACGCCCTCAACGACGCCCTCCCCGCCATGGTGGAGCGGGGCAAGGGGGAGGGGGGCGACTTCCCCGCCTACTTCGCCAACCGGTGCCTCCACTTTAACGACTTCCTCTCCGCCGCCAACGAGGAGCTGTCCGCCCTGCTCTACCGGCGGCAGCTCCAGAGCCGCCTCCGGGACAACCGGGCGGCGGTGTGCCGCCAGTACGCCGAGCTGGCCGGGGTGCTGGGGGAGGCGGCGGCGGAGCTGTCCGCCGAGCTGGTGCCCGACCCGGTGCGGGAGAAGCGCCTGCGGCAGCACCTCACCGCCCAGGGCATCGAGTGCCAGCTGGCGGCCTACTACGACCAGGCGGGTCATCTGCGCATCGAGCTGGAGGGGGCGGGACTGGCCCCCCTGCGCAAGCCAGAGGCGGTGGACAGGCTGTCCAAACTGATGAACTTCCCCCTGCGCCCCCTGGACGAGACCCGGCGGGATCAGCTGGTGCTGGTGCAGAGCGAGCCCCTCATGGCCGTGGCCGGGGCGGCGGCCCAGAAGAAGGACGGCCAGGCGGTGAGCGGCGACACCGGCGCCTGGTTCAAGCACGACGACGGCTCCCTCTATGTGCTGCTGTGCGACGGCATGGGCTCCGGCGCGCCGGCCCAGCGGGAGAGCACCCTGGCCGTCCGCCTGCTGGAGCAGTTCCTCCGGGCCGGCGTCCGGCCGGAGAACGCCCTGCGCACCCTCAACTCCGCCCTGGCCCTGCGCAACGACGAGGCTGTCGGCGGCTTCACCACCATCGATCTGCTGCGGGTGGATCTGTTCACCGGCGAGGCGTGGGTGTACAAGTACGGCGCGGCCCCCACCTACGTGAAGAAGGGGGCGGCGGTGAGCCGCATCACCGGCGCGGCCCTCCCCGCCGGGCTCACCTCCGGCGACGGGGCCGCCCCCGACACCACCGCCCTGCATCTGGAGAGCGGCGACTGCGTCCTCCTGGTCACCGACGGGGTGGCCGGAGGGGAGGGGGATCAGTGGATCCGGGACAAGCTGGCCGCCTTCAACGGCGGCAGCCCCCGGGAGCTGGCCCAGGCCATCCTGGACGAGAGCACCGCCCAGGTGGGCGCGGCCGCCGACGACCGCACCGTCCTGGCCCTCAGGCTGACCCGGCGGGCGTAAGAGCGCCCCCGGCTCCTGGACCGCCTCCGGGCGGACGTCCTCCTCTGAGCGCGCCGGCATCTCTCCCGCGGGTGCGTGCGTCAAACCCTGTCTGATTCAGCAAAAAATGGCGCACATAGAAATCCGGGCTGGGGCAAAGCTATGTTCGGATTCTCCGAATCCAACAAATTTGCCACAAAAGGAGATGCACCGTTATGTCTAGTTCCAAGAACACCAATTCCAATCAGCCTGTGGTTCCCGGCGCCCGCGAGGCCCTGAACAAGTTCAAGATGGAGGCCGCCAGCGAGGTGGGCGTCAACCTGAAGCAGGGCTATAACGGCGATCTGACCAGCCGCGAGGCCGGCTCTGTGGGCGGCCAGATGGTCAAGAAGATGATTCAGGCTTACGAGAACGGCATGCAGTAACCATTCTGCCCGGATCGGCCTGTAAATCAGCGGCGGGGCGGAGGAAATTCCTCCGCCCCGCCTCAGCCTGTCGAAAAAGTCTTTTCGACAGGCTGCTGAACTTTTTGAAACTTCAAAAAAGTTTCAAAAAGTTGTTTGATCCAACGCGAAAGGGAACCCTGACGGTTCATCTCCGCGCCAAGTGCC